>Ga0209385_1001426_pt1 | contig 10164 bp, 7 predicted proteins | sample NGEPerB_FD_184506 | JGI IMG/M metagenome (GOLD analysis project Ga0209385, IMG submission 184506) | Arctic peat soil microbial communities from the Barrow Environmental Observatory site, Barrow, Alaska, USA - NGEE PermafrostAB12-B... | ecosystem: Environmental > Terrestrial > Soil > Wetlands >... | reverse complement strand
CCCGCAGACGGGCCGCGAGTTCCGCTTGTACGTCGCTGTCGATGGCCTCCTTGTCGATGATCATGTCGTGAACGGGAACGGCGGCGTCGACCCGAACGTCGTTCCAGGAGTGCACCGCGATCAGGCTTTCTCCCCAGACGGCAGCCTGATCGAACGCGAACGCCAGCGCCGGGTCGCTGGTCGGGGAGTCATCGACGCCGACCACGACCGCGCCCCGACCCTCGCCTGGTCGCCGCGCCGGGACCACCGCGACCGGTGCGGGGTTGTTGGAGGCGATCGTCATGGCAACCGATCCCAGAACCACATCGCTGACCCGGCCGGCGGCGGGAGAACCCACCACGGTCAACCTGGCACCTGCGGATGCTTCCCGCAGTGCCGTCACCGCATCCCCATGCACCAGCCGGGTAGTCACAGGGACACCCGGGTGCGATCCGCCTACCTGCACGGCAATGTCCGCCAGCAAATGCTCGCCACGGATATGGCTGGCTGTGGTCGCGCCATCGGACTGGTGGGACTCCGGTTCGCCGGCGCCGGGCAGCAGGTAAGCGTGAACCAGAAGCAGGGTTGCCTTCCGGCACGCCGCTTCGGCCGCGGCCCACTGTGCCACGTTCCGGGAAGCGGGTGACCAATCCACGCCTCCGACGACAACGCCGTTGGGCGGGTCGGCCGGATTGCCTTTGCTGTTATCCATGTCAGTTTCGGCCACATCTCGGCGTTCGCGCACAGGTACGGCGGGTGTCGACGATGCTGATCCCGCCGATCGCGGCAAGCGACGGGAACGCCATTGCGCGCATGGGAGCGACGATGCCGGTCATGTCCTTTCCCGACCGAGCCGAAAGGAACTACTGCCCTTCAACTGCGCACTATCGGGGACAGCGGCGAGAAAGTGAGGACCGCACGGTTAACGGCAGCGGGCAGTCACATGAACTCCGGGCGCGGGAGTCTGATCGCCGAATTCTTGGTATGGATGTTGTCTCGGTCGATTCTGGTGTTCAACTTCTGTTCGACTCGTCCGCGGAACATCGTCGCGTGACGACTCCGCATACGGTCTCTACCGGCCAGAGCAAGCGAACCGGCCGGTACCACCTCGTTGCTGTACCGGATACCGCGTCGGTGGCGCAGCGCAACGGTCCTGGCGACACCGACCGGGCAATCCTCGAAGCGCCCAGCCCGTGTGTGGATGACCACGCCGACACCGCCGATTCCGTTGTGGCGGAGCGCCTGTGGGACGCATCACACCGGGCGCGAACGGGCGAGACCCAACAGTCGGCGGCCACCCTCGAGGACGCCGCCTTCAGGTTCTACCTGCCGATGGCACGTTCCCTTGCCCACTTGGTGTGCAACGAATCAATCGATCGGTTCACCGCCGAACAGGCCGCGGAGCTGGGGCTGGCCCATGCCGTGCTGGCGTGGCGTCAGCGCAGCAGCGCAGGGTTCAGGCGGTTCGCCCGAGCAGCGATGGTGCGGCAGATCAACACCCGTTGATTTCCATTTCCCGACTGGGCGCTCGTGTCTCGCACGCAGTCGGTGGAGCGTAACCGTGGTTCTGCGAAGGGGGCAACCCGACCGTGCCGCACAAGGGTGGCCCGCGGACGCCGCGAACCGGAAGTCCTGGACAAAGGTGTCGAAACTGCCGGGTTCATGACAAAGTCGGGGAGGTTTCATCGTCCGTTCACCAGGGTGGGGCATCATCATCGGCAGGTGCCGCACTGTGGCGGGCATTTTTTTAGGGGCCGATGACCGCATGGGGCGATCAAGCGCTACGCGCGCAACCACACGCGCGCTGACCCGCAGCGAGGTGAACCTGCCGTGACGATCTCGCATCCCGCGACCGAGGCGACTCCACCGGCATCGCCCGGCAACCAGCACGAGGTCCGAGTACACCCCACAGTCGACAGCGAAAGGAGCTCCTTCATAGCGACTGTGAGGCAGCACCTCCGACGAGCGAAGGCGGTTCGAGAGCTCAAGCGGCTCATTCGGAGCGCGCCGACCGCGACGGTTCGCAATGACCTGATGACCATCGCGGCTCGGCACGAACGCTACAGTTGATCAGCCCATCGTAGGGCCGCCACCTGCCCGACGCGTCAAGGTCGTGGTAACAGCGGCGACGACATAGTCCTTGCTGGCCCGCATCTCCGGCAGAAGCCACCGGAACCGATCCATCGGGCCGTGTCCGCCGACACTTTTCCCGTGCGCGGTTTGCCGTCTCGGGGTCGGTCAGCCGAAGCGGCCGGAAATGTAGTCCTCGGTGGCCTTTTCGTTCGGGTTGGAGAAGATCTTGGTGGTGTCGTCGTACTCGACGAGCTTGCCCGGCTGCCCGACGCCGGCAAGGTTGAAGAACGCTGTCCGGTCGGATACCCGGGCGGCCTGCTGCATGTTGTGCGTGACGATCACGATGGTGTAACTGGATTTCAGCTCGCTGATCAGGTCTTCGATCGCCAGCGTGGAGATGGGGTCCAGCGCCGAGCACGGCTCGTCCATGAGCAGTACTGAGGGCTCGACGGCGATGGCCCTGGCGATGCACAGCCGCTGTTGCTGTCCGCCCGACAGGCCCGCCCCTGGGCGGGTCAGCCGCTGCTTGACCTCTTCCCAGAGATTCGCGCCCTTCAGGGAACGTTCGACGATGTCATCGGTCTCGCTCTTGTTCTTCCGGGTCCCGGCGATCTTGTATCCCGCGATGACGTTGTCGTAGATCGACATGGTGGGGAACGGGTTCGCCTTTTGGAACACCATTCCCACCGTGCGGCGGACATTCACCGGGTCGACACCAGGGCCGTAGAGATCCTCCCCGTCGAGCATCACGGAGCCGCTGACCCGGCCGCCGGGAATCACCTCGTGCATCCGGTTGAGCACCCGCAGGAAGGTGGATTTGCCGCAGCCGGAAGGACCGATGAACGCGGTGACTGTGAGAGGGGCGATGTTGATCGACGCCCCCTCGACAGCCAGGAAGTCGCTGTAGTAGACGTTCACATCATCCACGTCGATGCGCTTTGCCATGGCGGGCTGCAACTTTCAGTTCGTGACGGGCGAGCCGTCCCCGGATCGGGACAGCGGTTAACGGGCCTTGGGCTGGAACAGTCGAGCGAGCAGACGCGCCCCGACGTTGAGGATCAGCACGAGCAGCACCAAAGTGAGCGCCGCGCCCCACGCGCGGGCCTCGGTGAGGTCGTTCGAAGTGGTACCGGCCCTTTTCCCCAGCTGGTCCCAGACCAGCATCGGCAGGGTGGCCATGTCCCCCGAGAACGGGTCGTAGTTGATGCGGGCCGTGTATCCGACGAGCAGGATCAGCGGCGCGGTCTCCCCGGTGATCCGGGCGATCGCCAGCAGCGAGGAGGTGATCAGACCGGACATCGCTGTCGGCAGAACCACTTTCAGGATGGTCCTCCACTTCGGCACACCGAGTGCGTACGACGCCTCCCGCAGGTCACGCGGCACCAATTTCAGCATTTCCTCGGAAGACCGGACCGCGACCGGAATCATCAGGATCGCCAACGCCAGCGCGCCGGCGAACCCGAAGGGCCGCATCCCGAAACCGAGCAGCAAGAACGTGTACACGAACAGGCCCGCGACGATCGACGGCACACCGGTCATCACGTCGACGAAGAACGTCACCGCTCTGGCGAACTTGCCGCGGCCGTATTCGACAAGGTAGATGGCGGTGAAGATGCCGATCGGCAGCGCGATCACCGACGCGATCGCGACCAGCTCGAGGGTCCCGATGAGCGCGTGGTACAGCCCGCCACCCTCCTGCCGGCTTGTCACCCCGTTCATCGACTTGGTGAAGAAGTCTGCGCTGAAGACGCTGAAGCCTTTGACGCCGATGTAGAACAGGATCAACAGCAACGGGACGACCGCAGCGACGAAACTGGCGTAGATCAGTGTGGACGCGAACCGGTCCTTGGCCCGCCGCCGGCCTTCCACGGAGAACGACCAGGCTGTGAACCCGATCACGAACAGCAGCGCCGCGGTCCAAAACGCGGTGCCCCATCCGGTCCAGGACAGCAGCCACCGCAGACCGATGGCGACGGCCACCGCCGCGACGCCCGCGGCGTAGGGCGCCCACGACGGCAACCGGGCGCCCACCAGCGACGAGACAGGGAGGTTCTTCCGCCGCCCGGTGAACGGGCCCGGGACCTGAATGGTTGGCGTGCTGGAGTCCGCGGAGTGGCTCATGCGGTGAACTCCTTCCTGCGGGCGATGATGATGCGCGCGGCGGTGTTGACCACCAGCGTGATCACGAACAGGAACAAGCCGGCCGCGATCAGCGCGGCGATCGCCACCGGGGATCCACCGGCCTCGCCGAACTTCAACGCGATGGTCGAGGCAAAGGTGTCGCCACCCGGCTCGGTGAGGTGCCAGTTGATCGTGTACCCCGAGTTGAGCACCAATGCCACCGCGATGGTTTCGCCCAGCGCGCGACCCAACCCGAGCATCGACGCGGAGATGATCCCGGCCCGGCCGAACGGGATGACCGCGGTGCGGATCATTTCCCATTTGGTCGCGCCCAGAGCCCACGCGGCGTCGATGGTCTCCCTGGGCACTTGCAGGAACACCTCACGGGTCACCGCGGACACGATCGGGATGATCATGATCGCCAGGATGATCCCCGCGATCAACAGGTCCTTGCCGTACTGCCCGGCCGTCGTCGCCGTCTGGTTCTTGAAGATCGGGATCCACCCCAGGTAGGTGGACAACCACATCTGGAAGCCCTGGGTATTGGGAATCAGGAAGTACAGACCCCACATACCGAAGACCAGTGACGGCACGGCGGCCAGCAGGTCGATCAAGCCGCCCAGCGCGGTCGCGGCTCGGCGGGTGGCGTAGTGGGCGATGAACAAGGCCACACCCACGGCGATCGGCACGCCGACCATCATCGCGATGATCGACGACACGATGGTGCCGAAGAACACCGCTGCCATTCCGAAGTACGGCGGGTCCGCCTGGGGGTTCCAGGATTGCGTCGTGAAGATGTTCCCGGAGTCCTCGGTGAACGCCGGGATCGCCTTCCAGATCAGGAAGATCGCGATCGCCGCCATGATCACCAGCAGCAGCCCGCCGGACCCGGCTGCCAGGGCCTTGAAGACCCGGTCGCCCATCCGGACAGAACTGCCGGAGATCCCCCCTTCGGCCTTCCGTCCGTCCGGGGTGAGCCCGCCCCCTGAGCGGGCATCCTCGGCGTCCGGTTCGAGGTTGCCGACAGGCAGTGCTCCTGGGACGCCGAGTGCGGCGGCCTTGAAACGCTGGTCCCTGGTCGGGTCGTGATCAGTCATTTCCGCCATGGGTCTCGTCCACATCTGCTGGTGTCGTGGAGCCGTCGCAACGAGTGAGCGCCGGTCCGGCCGCGGATGCTGTCCGCGGCCGGACCGACCGGTGGTGGCCTACCTGCCGAAAGCGTAAGCATCCTCTGCCATCGGGTGCATCAACCAGATCAGCTGATGGTCTGGACGGAGGCGATGACCTGGGTCTGGATCTCCGCGGGCAACGGCGCGGCACCCAGCTCATCCAGACTGGCCTGACCGTCGGTCGAGGTGTAGCCCAGGAACGACTTCAGCAGCGGTCCGATGTCGCCGGTGTTGCCGGCCGAGCAGACGATCTCGTACGTCACCAGCACCACGGGGTACACGCCAGGCGTCTTCGTGGCGTAATCCAGCTTCAGCGCCAGGTCCTTGCCGGTGCCGGTGACCTTCGCCGCCGCCACTGCCTGCCCCGCCGACTCAGCGGTCAACTCGACCGCGCCACCGCCGTTGTCGATCTGCGCCACAGTCAGGTTGTCGTCCTGCGCGAAACCCCACTCGACGTAACCGATCGACCCGTCCGTGCTCTTGATCTGCTTGGATACGCCGTCACTGCCCTGCGCCGCGACCCCGCCGGGAGCGGTCCACGACTTACCACCCGGGAACGTCCACACGCTCGGCGCCGCGGCCGTGAGGTACTTGGTGAAGTTGTCGGTGGTGCCCGAATCCTCGGCGCGGTGCACGGCCTGGATCGCCAGGCTCGGCAGGGTGACACCGGGGTTGATCGCGGCGATCTTCGGGTCGTTCCAGTTCGCGATCGTGCCGCCGAAGATCCCGGCCAGCACCTCCGGGGTGAGGATCAGCTTGTCCGCCCCCGACAGGTTGTAGGCCAGGGCGATCGGGCCGGTCACCATCGGCAGGTTGATGGCATCGTTTCCGGCGCAGCGGGTGCTCTTGGCCTGCGATGCCTGGTCCGCGTTCAAGGCCGAATCGGAGCCCGCGAAGTCCACCTGGTTCGCAATGAAGTCGGCGATGCCCTTACCCGACCCGCCGCCGCCATAGGCGTTCAGGTTCGCCTCGCACTTGCTGTTGAAGTCGGAAATCCACTGCTCCATCACCTTGCCCTGGGCGGTCGACCCGGAGGACCGCAGGCTGCCGGTGGCGCAACTGAAACCTGACCCCTCGAAAGTCGCAGCTGCGCCGCCAGCAGCGCTCGACGCCGCGGCGCTCGCACCAGATTTGGCCGACGAGGCCGCGGACCCCGCAGCAGACGTGGCAGCCGCGGCCGCGGACGTGGTGCTCGCGGTGTTGTTGTCACTCCCGCAAGCACTGAGCGTCAAGGCGCCCACCGCCAGCAGAGCGACGAGTCCGGACATTCGCGTGATCTTCACGCATTCCTCCATCGAGAGTAACGACTTCTCACAGGTAAGGCCCCAGATTCCGGGGACGCCAGCCACCTTTGGCTGACAACGTTGGACCGTAGGGGGGCCGGATAGACGGCAGGCCCCGCCCAGGTGAACGGCGAGTGAACCACAAGTCCCAGCCGGTGGGTCGGGTCCACGCAACCATCTTCTGCGCAGGTCACGGGCCCGCCGCAGCGTGCTGCGCTGGCATCCCGCGCGGCACCACGAACTGGTATCCAACGCCCCGGACAGGGCGTATCCAGTCCTCCCCCGCGTCCGCGGGGAAACGTCGGCGCAGCCGGGCCAGGTGAACGTTCAGGCTGTTGCTGGGCACCCGGGCGTCCGCACCCCAGGCCGCGGAGACAAGTTCACGTCGGGTCACGATCTCACCGTGGCGCTCGGCCAGGAAGCGCAACAGCACGAACTCCATCGCTGGGATCAGTTTCTCCGTCCCGTCTACCCAGATGCGTGTGGCCGAGCCGTCCACCCGCAGCCGACCCAAATCGATCGGAAGCGGCCGGACCCGGAACGCGCCACCGCCCGTGACGCCGGAATCCAGCAGCCCGAGCAACGCCTCCGCGGAGAAGGGTCGCCGAACCACCGCGGTCGCGCCGGCTTTCAGGGCGTCCGACCCCAACTGGGAGCTGTCCTCGCCCAATCCCACGATGACCGGCGTCTTGGCGTCCACCTCTCGGAGCGCATTGAGAAAGTCGATCGGCCCGAGGACCCCGCCGGGCTCCCCCACCACCACCATGGCGGGGCCGACCTGTCCGATGCGGATCAGCGCCACCGCCAAATCGGAGGTGGCCTCGATGTCGATGGCCTGCCCCGACCATGCGTGTCGGAGCCGATCGGACTCAGCTCGGCCACAGGCGAGGAAGACCGGCAATCGATCAGGCGCCCGGATCCGGCCGCCACGCCAGGTGTCGCCGACCACTGTCCGCGACTGCCCGTTCCCGCCGCGCGTCAATTCGCGGTCATGCATCAATCCGCCGCCCTGACATTCGCCTCAGACCCCCATCGAACTCGGCCGGATTCCACGGCCAACCCCCGGAAGCGAACCAGCCGGGAGTGAACGGAATGTTGACGCAGAAGCGACACTCGATGAACGCCGCCACTTCCGTCTGGATCCAACGAAATGAAGCGACCGTGCCGGGCGCCGCACACCCAGCGGATGCCCGGCACGAGACCGGAGGGCCGGAGACCGAAATCGGCAGTTCACGTCGGGTCCACGCAGCGTGCTACCCGGCGTCGCGACGCCATGATCTCGTGGCCGCGAGCAGCCCGGTCGAATGGAGGCGCGCGCGACCAACGCCGGGCCGGGCGTGGCTCGAGGCCGTCGGGGTGACTGCTTGGGCGAATCGGCACACGGGTCCCTTGCCGAAAACCGGCGCGCTCCCGTCATCCGCCGGGCACGTTGCGTTCACCCGCGGTCAGTAGCGTCCCAGACGTGCATCGCCGATGAAGACCACCCGCCCCTTCGGGCATTGCGGTCGGCGACCCATCTGTGCGCTGCCGGGCGACGACGCCTGACCTGGACCAGCGTGCGCCACCGACCAGGTCGCCTGGCACGGCCCGTGCCCCGGCTTGGTCGCACTGGCAGTTGCCTCGAACACCCGTCGTCACTCCTCGCGGAAAGTACTGAAAACCACATGACCATGCGTATCGATGTCGAAGACCTGAACGCGTATTACGGTGACTTTCTGGCCGTCGAAGGCGCAACGATCACCATGGCTCCGCTCACCGTCACTGCATTCATCGGTCCGTCCGGGTGCGGGAAGTCGACCGTCCTGCGCACCCTCAACCGGATGCACGAGGTCATCCTCGGTGGGCACATCACCGGCACGGTCCGATTGGACGGCCAAGACCTGTACGGCGCCGGCGTCGACCCTGTCAACGTCCGCCGCTCCATCGGTATGGTCTTCCAGCAGCCAAACCCGTTCCCGACCATGTCCGTGTACAACAACGTCGCCGCCGGCTACGCGCTGGCAGGGGAGCGCAAGTCCAAGAACGACATGGACGGCATCGTGGAGAGCTGCCTCAAGCGCACGAATCTGTGGGAAGAGGTCAAGGACCGGCTCGACGGGCCAGGCATAGCCCTGTCCGGTGGGCAACAGCAACGGTTGTGCATCGCCAGAGCCATCGCGATCGAACCCACCGTGCTGCTCATGGACGAACCCTGCTCCGCCCTTGACCCGATCTCCACCCTGGCCATCGAAGATCTCATCGACGACCTCAAGGCCAACTACACCATCGTCATCGTCACCCACAACATGCAGCAGGCGGCCCGGATCTCCGACCGCACAGCGTTCTTCAACCTCGCCGGCACCGGTCAACCCGGAAAGCTTGTCGAGTACGCCGACACCGCCGAGCTCTTTTCCACCCCGCAGCACCAATCCACCGAGGACTACGTCTCCGGCCGCTTCGGCTGACCGCTCGCGGCAACGGCTCGACCATGACCGGGATCACCGATGGTGGTGCCGACGACTCGTGCGCGCGGCTCAGGGTCCGGCGGCCGGGGTGGTGCTACACGGTGATGCGGGAGCCCATGATCACGGTGCGGTCGCGGGGCAGGCCGAAGTATTCCGCGGCGTCAGTGGTGATCCGCGCTGTGGCGACGAAGAGCCTCTTGCGCCAACGGGTCATACCTGGCTCCCGGCCGACGCGCAGTTCGATGGTGGACAGGAAGTAGGACGCGTCGTCGACATCGAGGGGCCCTTCCAGGCCGGCCGTGACGGCCAGTCGCAACACGTCGGGGATGTTGGGGTCCTCCATGTACCCGAAGTAGGCGGTGACGTGGCTGATGCCGTCGTCGGTGTAGCCGAGGTCGTCCACGACGACCCGGTTCGCAGGGGTGACGTGCGGCACGGGTGATGTCTCGATCGCCAGGATGACGACGTGCTCGTGCAGGATGTGGTTGTGTTTGACGTTGGCGCGCATCGCCAACGGTGCGGTCGCCTTGCCTCGGTTGAGGAACACCGCCGTTCCGGGGACCCTTTCCACCGGCGGGCGGCGGGAGTGGAGTTCGTCGACGAACACCCGCAGCGAGCCCTCGTCGTGTTGGCGTCGCGCGGTGACCAGTTCGCGGCCGCGTTGCCAGGTGGTCAGCACGGTGAACACGGTGACCGCGATGAGCAGCGGAACCCACGCCCCGTACAAGATCTTGGTGGTGTTCGCGGCGAGGAACAGCACTTCGACGGCCAGGAACGCGCCACCACCCAGCAGCACCACCCACAGCGGTTTCCGCCACTGCTGACGCACGATGTAGAAGAACAGCAGGGTGGTGATGGTGATCGTCCCGGTGACCGCCATGCCGAACGCGAAGGCGAGCGCGGCAGAGGATTTGAACGCGAACACCAGGGTGAGCACGGAGATCATCAACACCCAGTTGATCCACGGGACGTAGATCTGGCCGATGGTCTGCGCCGAGGTGTGGTTGATCCGCAGTCGGGGCAGGTACCCGAGCTGGACGGCCTGGTGGGACACCGAGAACGCGCCGGTGATGACCGCCTGGGAGGCGATGACGG
>Ga0209385_1001424_pt1 | contig 10176 bp, 6 predicted proteins | sample NGEPerB_FD_184506 | JGI IMG/M metagenome (GOLD analysis project Ga0209385, IMG submission 184506) | Arctic peat soil microbial communities from the Barrow Environmental Observatory site, Barrow, Alaska, USA - NGEE PermafrostAB12-B... | ecosystem: Environmental > Terrestrial > Soil > Wetlands >... | reverse complement strand
GTCCCGGGGCCGGCCATGCTCTCTCGGTCGACCCGGCGGGAGGCAAACACGAGAATGAGCCTTCTTCGTGGCACGGGAATGGCGGTTGCGGTGCTCGCCGCGCTTGTCGGCACCGTCGCCCGGGCGGAGACCCCGGCCTCACGCGTCACGGACGCCGGCGCAACGATCGCCGTCTACAAGGGACCCCGGATTCAGGTGGCAATCTCCGACCGGTACGCGAGGTACTACCCCGGGGGCCAGTGGCTCCTGCTCGATACCGAGATGAGCGCCACCGGAGGGCCGATCAGCATTTCCAGGAGCGAGATCGCGGTTCGGACGCCCGGCGGGGAGGTCATCCCTCTCGCGACCCAGCAGGAGTTCGAGAGGGGCTACCCGGAGCTCGTCTCGCCCATCCGGCAGGCAAACTTCTTCAAGGAGCCTCTCGGGTACTTCCTCCCGGAGCACCCCCGCGAGCTGCATCTGTTCCGCCTGCACGGCGTCGGGTGGGTCTGGCCGTCGGCGGTGCTGGATCCGTTCCACAATTGTTACGGCCGTCTCTTCTTCCATCTTCCGAACGGCGTCCAGAAGGGCCGCTACGAGCTGCTGATCCGCCTGCCCAAGAACGAGGTCGTCATCCCCTTCACCGTCTGATTTCTTGCTGTGCCGCGACGTGACCGGAGGCGCCGGCGGGCGGCCCTCCGGTCTTGTCATTCAGGCGTACCGGCGGCAGGAGGGATCTGCCCCCCTCCCCGCACCCTGCCGCCCCCGAGCTGCATCCTCCTGGCCGAATCCGTCCTGCAGGGGGGACACAGAGAGTCACCTCCGGATGTGAGGGCTTGAGCCCCTGATCCCCCAGAGGGGCTGTGGATGAACACGACAATCGCCGCCGCGGCAGGCTCCTGTGGGAGGTCCTGGGACGCGATGAGCGCCGACTCTCAAGACTGAGTCCCAGTGGCATGATTTATGCGAGTACTCTAAGGAGGGCGGTGTTCCCGAGACCGTCCGCAGCCGGGCAGGCTCCGCAGCCGACCCGGTGGGAGGGACCCATGAAAACGAACCTTTTGCGTCGCACGGGAGTGGCGGTCGCGGCGTTCGGTGTGCTGTTCGGTACGGTCGCCGTCGCGGACCCTGCCCCGGCATCGCAGCTCACGCAGGTCGGCGCAACGGCGATCGTCTACAAGGGACCGCAGATCAACGTCGTGGTCTCCGACCGGTTCGCCAGGTACAACCCCGAGGGGAAGTGGCTGCTCCTCGACACCGCGATGACCGCGACGAGCGACCCGGTCGAGATCCCGCGGGGTGCAATCGCTGTGCGTACGCCGGACGGCACCGTGGTTCCTCTGGCCACGCAGGCGGAGTTCGAATTGCACTACTCGCAGTTGGCTTCGACCCTCATGCGGGCCCGCGTGGCCGGCGAGCCGCTCGGGTACCTGATCCCCGCGCGCTACCGCTCCCTGCGCCTCTTCGCGCCGCGCGGCATCGGGATCGTCTGGGACTCGGCGTGGTTGGACCAGTTCCACAATTCCTATGGGCGTCTCTACTTCAATCTTCCCAACGGCGTCCAGAAGGGCCGGTACGAGCTGCTGATCCACCTGCCCAACGACGAGGTCGTCATCCCCTTCACCGTCTGACCTCCAACTGCACCGCGACCAGACCGGAGGCGCCGACGACGGTCCTCCGGTCTTCGTGTGTCGGCCCTGCCGTCGGAGGAATAGAATCTCGCAGCGGGTCGGATGACCACCGTGGAGGTGAGTGACATGCCAGCGATGACTCCAGACGCGATCCTCGGGCTTGCCAGGGCCTTCATGGAGTCACGGGCACTCCTCACGGCGGTGGAGCTCGATGTCTTCACTCCGTTGGCGAACCGGGCGATGAGCGCCCGGGACGTTGCGAGTGCGCTCGGGAACGACCTGCGCGGAACGACGACCCTGCTCGACGCGCTTGTCGGCATCGGCCTGCTCGAGAAGGAGCACGGCTTGTTTCACTGCCCTCCCGGTGCGGCCGAGCTGCTGTCGCGCGAGGCGCCGGGCTCGGTGGTGCCGATGCTCATGCACTCCGTCGCGCTGTGGCGGCGCTGGTCCGCGCTCACGGACGTGGTCCGATACGGCAAGCCGGCGCAGCCTCCCGAGCCGGAGGAGCGGGAGAAGGACAGGGAGGCGTTCATCGGCGCGATGCACACCGTCGGCGCGCGGATGGCTTCCGAGGTGGTGGCCGCAATCCAGCCGGGCGATGCCGCCAACCTGCTGGACGTCGGCGGCGCCTCCGGCACATATACGCAAGCGTTTCTCGAGGCCTGCCCCACCATGCGGGCGACCCTGTTTGACCTGCCCACGGTCGTCGAGATCGCGCGCAGGCGGTTGGCCTCGACCGGCGTGCTCGACCGCGTCACCTTCGTTGCCGGCGACTTTGACCGGGACGAGCTGCCTCGCGGTCACGACCTGGCTCTGCTCTCCGCGATCATCCACCAAAACAGCGCCGAGCAGAACGTCGAGCTTTTCCGCAAGATCCGCCGGGCGCTGGAGCCAGGCGCGCGCCTGGTCATCCGCGACCACGTGATGAGCCCGGATCACACGCGACCGGCCCGGGGTGCGATCTTCGCGGTCAACATGCTGGTCGGCACGCAGGGCGGCGGCACGTACTCCTTCGAGGAGATCCGCGGCGGCCTGGAGTCCGCGGGCTTCACGGCCATTCGCCTCCTGCGGCCCGACGAACGGATGAACGGCCTGGTCGAGGGGTTTACACCGGTCTAGACTGGGGTACCGTAACCTGAGGTCCTCCCCGGTTCGAGCGGTAGGCCGACGCGGCATCGCCACGACCACGGAACCCGCCCCTCGACACCGCCACCTATGCATCGCGTCAGCTTCCGGCGCCGCTTTACGCCTCCTCCTGGTCGCACCCTGCTCGCCGACCGGCCCGCCGTTGCCCTCCCGAGACCTTGACACCGCCCCTTGTCCGGCTACATTGGTCTAGTTAAGAAAGGACATCCCTATCGGATCCTGACCTGTAGCCCGGGCAACTGTCCCTGATTCAACGGGATGAAGGGAAGCGGCCGGTCAGGACGCAAGTGCCGTGTCAGAGGAAACCTGAGTCCGAGGGCCTTGAACAACTGACGAAGGGGGATTCGTTATGCGAAAAGCTCTAGGAGTAGTTGTCTTTTCGGTAACGGGGCTGAGCACACTGATTCTTTCCGATATGGGCAGTCATCTGATGTCGCAGGCCTCTGCCAAATCCGCGGCGGAGGCAACCGAGGGAGCGACCAACAGCCAGCCGGCGGACGCCTCGCGCACGATCATCGCAGCGGTACCCGGTACCCCGGACGGCGTCCTGCTGATGCAGGCGCATGCGCTCTTCGGCAAACTCCCCGCGACCATGCCCGGTAGTGAGCAGGACACTCCCGCCATGATTGCGCTGGGGAAGAGCCTCTATTTCGAAACCAGCATTTCGATCAACAAGACCCAGTCCTGCAACTCGTGCCATCCCATTGACAACAACGGCCCAGGCGTGGACAACCTCAAGACAGGACGAGGCGCGATAGGGAAATCTGGCGACCGCAACGATCCACCAACCATGAATGCCGGCTTCCAGATCGCGCAGTTCTGGGACGGACGCGCGGCCACTCTGGAAAAGCAGGCTCAGGGCCCCCCGCTCAACCCGATCGAGATGGGCATGTCCGATGCCGCAGCGTTGGTCGCACGGCTGAAAGGCGTCAATCATTATCCCGCTGACTTCAAAGAGGTCTTTCCTGGCGAGAACGACCCCGTGACCTTCGACAACTTTGCCAAAGCGGTTGCTGCCTTCGAACGAACGCTGATGACCCGGGGCCGCTTCGACCGGTTCATGGACGGCGACAAACAAGCCCTCGCCGAGCAGGAACTGGCGGGGATGCGCACCTTTGTCAACGTCGGCTGCGTCCATTGCCACAGCGGCCCCAACCTGGGTGGGATGACCTTCCAGAAACTTGGCGTCTTCCATGACTACGCCAACGCCAAGGATCTTGGACGCTTCAAGGTCACCAACCTGGAAAGCGATCGATATGTCTTCAAGGTTCCGATGCTGCGCAACGTCACCCTCTCCGCCCCCTATTTCCACGACGGCGAAGTTGGCAACCTACCCGAGGCGGTGGATCGGATGGGTTACCTGCAGTTGGATAGGAAACTGAAGGACGACGAGATCACGAACATCCTCGGATTCTTGACCACGCTGGCCGATGCGGAGCGCACCACCGCGCCAATGGCGGCGGAAACAATCTCTGCCATCTGGGCACCACCGCTGATGATAGATGTTCCCCAGGGAGAGCAGGGTGGCCTCATCCGGTACGGCGCAGTGCTTGTGACCGACACCTATGCGCAGCTCGGCGCTCGCGCGAAAGATCAAAAGAGGCGCTTTTCCGGAAACACCCTGAACTGCACGAGCTGCCACCTGAATGACGGCACCAAGCAGTTCGGACTCCCCTGGATGGGGGTAAGTCAGGCATACCCTCAATACCGGGGCCGCGAAGACCAGGTGCAGGGGCTTGAGGCGCGGATCAACGGTTGTTTCGAGCGCAGCCTCAATGGCAAGGCGCTGGCCACCGAAAGCAGGGAGATGAGGGCAATCGTCGCCTACATGAATTGGTTGTCGAAGGATATGCCCAAGAATGCCTCCGGCCTGGGATTAGCCAAGTTCGAGGGCCCGAACCGCAAGGCCGATGCGGCCAGGGGCCAAGAGGTCTACAACCGGTTCTGCATGTCGTGCCATGGCGGAAATGGGGACGGCTATCAGTCAATGTCGGCCGGACGTTCGGGCGGCCATGTCGCGCCGGCGCTCTGGGGAGCAAGCAGCTATAACTTCGGGGCGGGAATGAACCGACTGCTGACCACTGCCGCCTTCATTCACGGCAACATGCCGCTGGGAACGCCGTGGAATCATCCGGCAATCAGCAATGAAGACGCCTACGATGTCGCCGCCTGTCTCAGCTCCAAGGAGCGGCCGCAGGTGACCGGCCTGGAGAAGGACTATCCGAAACTGGAGAAGAAAGCTGTGGACTGCCCGTATCCCCCCTATGCGGATCGGTTTTCCCAGGAACAGCATCAATACGGGCCGTTCCAGGCGATCAAGGAGGCGCAGAAAGGGAAATAGGCGAGCCGGCAAGCAACCGGGTGGAGGGACCTCATCGTCGATCGCACCGGGACCTGACGGGACGCGGATTTCGTATGGGTGCCACGTCCACGGTTATTGCCGTAAACTCGCCGGGGGTGAGGGATCGTCTATGCGTAACGCGGGCACCCACGGTTGTTGACGAAGTGATCCCTGCCCGTCATACGGCAGGAGGCGACGACGACCACCGAGCAGGAGAAGGGCGCGGTGCTCGTGACCGGCACCTCGAGCGGTATCGGCCGCGCGCTTGCGCTGCACCTCGACCGGTTGGGCTTCCGCGTCTTTGCGGCGGTCCGGAGCGAGCGCGACGCGGAGGCCTGGCGCTCGCAGGCCACGTCGCGCCTGAGTACCATGCTCCTCGACGTCACCGACGCGGGCAGCGTCGCCCGCGCGCGGAAGGATGTCGGCCGGGCGCTCGGCGATTCCGGACTGTGGGGGCTCGTCAACAACGCCGGCATGTCGTTCAGGGCCCCCCTCGAAGCGGTCTCTCTGGAGCGGCTTCGCGCCCTGTTCGACGTGAACGTCTTCGGCGCGCTCGCCGTGACGCAGGCGTTCCTGCCGCTCCTGCGCCGATGCCGGGGCCGCGTCGTCAACGTCAGCTCCATCGCCTCGGTCCTCGTGACACCCTTCCACGGCCCCTACTCGGCCTCGAAGGTCACGCTCAACGCCCTCTCGACCGCCCTGCGGTTGGAACTCGCACCTCTCGGCGTCCAGGTCTCGATCATGATCGTGGGTGGCGTTCAGACCGAGATCTGGAACAAGGTCGTACGCCTCACCGAAGAAGCGACCGGCAACCTCTCGCCCGAGCTCGAGGCGGCCTACGGTGCGCGCCAACGCCGTGCGCTCGACTACTTCATGAGCCGAGGCAGGTCGGGCATGTCCCCCGACGCGGCTGCTCGAGCCATCGGCCGCGCCCTCACCGACAAGCGGGCCAAGAGGACCTACCTCGTCGGGCGCGACGCGAGGGCGTACTTGCTCTTAAGTGGGCTCCTCTCCGGCGGACTGCGCGACCGGTTCATCTTGCGCAGGCTTCGGTGAGAGACCGCTTCCGTTGCGGTGCGGCGCATCGTGTTCGCCACGTCCATCGGCACCGTCGCGGCGGACGTCGGCTTTTGGCGCGGTATCATCCGCGCAACGAGAGAGGGGCTGTTCAGCCCTTCTCCCACCCGGGAGGGATCGCATGAAGCGGATCGACCGTGCTGGCCGGAGGATGCTGCTCGGACTCGTCCTCGGCGCGATGTTGTTCGCGGGTGCGGCGGCGGCCCAGCCTGCACCAACGGCGCCGGTGACCTACCCAGGGCTGCCGAGCGAGATTCCCGCGAGCTTCGAGGCTGCCACCGGCACCTTCGACTACGTCCGGCGCGACGTGATGATCCCGATGCGCGACTCCGTGCGGCTGCACACCGTCATCCTGGTGCCGAAGGGCGCCACGCGCGCGCCGATGCTCCTCACCCGCACGCCGTACGATGCTACGGCGATGACCACCCGCGCGCACAGTGCGCGCCTCGGTCCCGCCCTCTCGGGGTACGACAACGCCACCGACGTGATCGTCGAGGGCGGTTACATCCGCGTCGTCCAGGACATCAGGGGCAAGCACGGCTCCGAGGGTGACTACGTGATGAACCGGCCGCTGCGCGGCCCGCTGAACCCGACCCCGGTCGACGAGGCCACCGACACCTACGACACCATCGACTGGCTGGTCAAGAACGTCCCGGAGAGCAACGGCCGCGTCGGCATCCTCGGCATCTCGTACGACGGCTACCTCGCCCTCACCGCGCTCGTCGGCCCGCACCCGGCGCTCAAGGTGGCAGTGCCCATGAACCCGATGGTCGACGGCTGGATGGGCGACGACTGGTTCCACAACGGCGCGTTCCGCGAGCAGAACCTGCCGTACATCTACGACCAGGAGGCGACCCGCGACTCGAAGGCCGAGTGGTGGACGGACTGTTACGACGACTACGACACCTTCATGCAGGCCGGATCGGCGGGCGAACTCGGACGCCGTCACGGGCTCGAGCAGGTCGGCTTCTGGCGCAAGCTGCTCGCGCACCCGAGCTACGACGCGTTCTGGCGCGACCAGGCGATGGACCGCGTCCTGGCCGCGCAGCCGCTCACGGTGCCGGTGATGCTGGTCGACAGCCTGTGGGACCAGGAGGACATCTACGGCGCCATGGCCGTCTACCGGGCGATCGCGGCAAACGACACCGGCCACGACAAGGTGTTCCTCGTCCTCGGCCCGTGGCATCACGGTCAGGAGATCCGCGACGGCAGCACGCTGGGCGCGCTGCGGTTCGGGAGCGACACCGCGCTCTACTTCAGGCAGCACATCGTGCGGCCGTTCCTCGACCACTACCTCAAGGACGGCGCGCCGGAGGCCGATGTGGCGCCGGTCGAGGCGTTCGAGACGGGGACCAACGTGTGGCGGCGACTGCCGGTGTGGCCGGCCGGGTGCGCGAGCGGCTGCTCGATCAAAGCGACGCCGCTCTACCTCGCCGCCGGAGGAAAGCTCGGCTTCGCCCCGCCGACACCGGGCGAGGCGCCGTTCGACGAGTACGTCTCCGACCCCGCCAAACCGGTGCCGTTCATTCCGCGGCCGGTGCAAGCGAGCGGCAGCATCTGGGCGGATTGGTTGGTGACCGACCAGCGGGAGGCGTCGGGCCGGACCGACGTGCTCACGTTTGTCACCGACGTCCTGCGCGAGCCGGTGAAGATCGCCGGCCAGCCGGTGGCCAACCTGGTCGCCTCCACCAGCGGCACGGATTCCGACTGGGTGGTCAAGGTGATCGACGTCTACCCCGACGAGGTCGCGGACGAGCCGGCGATGGGCGGCTACCAACTCATGATCTCGGCCGACATCTTCCGCGGCCGGTATCGTGCAAGCCTCGAGAGACCGGCGCCGCTCGCCCCGGGCCAGCCGCTGCTCTATCGGTTCGCCCTGCCCACGACGAACCACGTCTTCCTGCCCGGCCACCGGATCATGGTCCAGGTGCAGTCGAGCTGGTTCCCGCTCTACGACCGCAACCCGCAGACGTTCGTGCCCAACATCTTCTGGGCCAAGCCGGAGGACTACCGGAAGGCGGTCCAGCGGATCTACCACGCCCCCGGCCAGGCGAGCTTCGTCGAGCTGCCCCTTCTCGTGCGGCCCTGACGCCGAGCGCGGCAGGCCGGCGACCGCTCCATTCGCGCCGGGTTACCCGGGTCTTGGTGCCCGGCCGGGTACCTGATACGGCGTAGTTGACAAAGGAACCTTCGTCCATCACGTTGCCTCCATGCTGGTCCCTCCCGACTTCAACCCCATCGCTCTGAAGCTCGGGCCCATCGCGGTTCACTGGTACGGCATCATGTACCTGCTGGGCTTCGTGACGTTCTGGCTGCTGGCCAAGAAACGCCTGAACGATCAGCCGTACGCCCGCTACGCCTGGACCTCGCACGACATCGAGAACCTGTTAGTCGCCGGCGTCCTGGGCGTCATCCTCGGCGGGCGTATAGGCTATGTGCTGTTCTACCAGCCCGGCTACTACTTCGCCCACCCGGCGGAGATCGTCGCGATCTGGGACGGCGGCATGTCCTTCCATGGCGGCCTGCTCGGCGTGATGGCCGCGTTTTGGTGGTTTGCCCGGGCGCGCAAGATGTCGTGGTTGGACGTGATGGATTTCGTCTCTCCCCTGGTGCCGCCCGGCCTCGCGTTCGGACGCATCGGCAACTTCATCAACGGCGAGTTGTGGGGCCGGCCGGCACCCGCATGGTGGCCGGGCGCGATGATCTACCCCGAATCGGGAAGCATGGTCCCGCGGTTTCCGTCGGAGTTGTATGAAGTGTTTCTGGAAGGCATCGTGCTGTTCACGGTGCTGTGGTGGCTGTCGCGCACGGAACGCTCGCGCGGCTTCATCGCCGGGTGCTTTTCCCTGGGCTATGGTCTAGCGCGTTTCATCGTCGAATTCTCCCGCCAGCCCGATGCCTATCTCGGCTATCTCTGGTTCGGCCTGAGCATGGGGCAGTTGCTGTCGCTCCCGCTCATCGCGTTGGGCATCGGCATGATCTGGTGGTCCAGGCGTCGCGCCGCTCGTCTGGGCAAGGCGGCTTCTGCCTGAACGGTTTCAGGCCGCTCGGCGCACCGGTAGGCGTAAATCCGCAGGCGTGGCGCTGTGCCGGTTTCGAGTGGGGGCCCTCAGTTCCACTGCACCGGGTCGTCCTTAGGATTTTGCGAGACGTCGCCGGTGATGCGCGCTCGTTCCTCCAGGGCCCACCCCTCGCGTAGCAACGCGTCGCGTTCCCTCCTGCGTTTGATCGCGAGCAGAGCGAGCACCGTGATCGCCATCCACAGCACCGTCGAACTGGTCACCACCGGCACCCACGTCGTCCAGAAGGTTTCCCTGCGAAAGTAGCTCCGTGCGAACCCGCCGACGCTTTCCCCGGTCGCGGCCTCGAAGGCGTCGTCGAAACCGGCGCCGCGCGAAACTCCGGCGAGGATCCTCCCCACCACGTCGTCGCCGTGGAGCCTCAGCAGGTACCGCACGAGCGCGGCCGAGACCGCGTACGAGCGGGCAACGGCCGCCGCGTCGCTGGAGAACCCCGCGTCCAGCTCGGTGAGCGAGCGCGGCCCGCGCCCGATCGTGGCCAGGACGACGCGGGCGCCGTCCTCGATCCCCCACTCGCGGGCCGCCACGGTCGCCGTGCCCTCGTTGAACCAGCGCGGGACGGCGCCGCCGCCCGCGGCACGCGCGAGAAGCATGTGGGCGACCTCGTGGTGAAGGAGCGCCTCGAGGTTGCCGTCGGGGTACGAGGGGACGCGGTTGGGGAAGAGCACGACGGTGCCGAGTTCCGGGACGGCGTAGCCGCTCACCCACGACGCCACGTTCGCGGCGAGCCGCGAGCCCTCGAGCGCGAGCACGACACGGATCGGCGGGCCCGGCTGGTGCAGCCCCACGAGCTCCAGCACCGGATCCCAGTTCCCCCCCTCGAGCGCGCGCACGGCGGACGCCTGGCGCGCCAGCGCGGGCGGCGCCTCGACATGCAACGTCAGCATTCCGCCGGCCCGCGTGTCGGGTGCCGCGGCCGCGA
>Ga0209385_1001423_pt1 | contig 10180 bp, 6 predicted proteins | sample NGEPerB_FD_184506 | JGI IMG/M metagenome (GOLD analysis project Ga0209385, IMG submission 184506) | Arctic peat soil microbial communities from the Barrow Environmental Observatory site, Barrow, Alaska, USA - NGEE PermafrostAB12-B... | ecosystem: Environmental > Terrestrial > Soil > Wetlands >... | reverse complement strand
GTGGGAGATGATCTGCCAGGCATCTGATGTTGGGAGAGCGAGCCTTCTCTACCCAATGAACAACGAACAGGGTTTTGGGGTCCGGGCGCATGGGGATTCAAGGCGCATCATTCGTGACTTCGACGGTGTCTTCCTAGTTGACTTCGTATAGCTCCTGTTCAGGAAGTGTCCTCCCCACGCATGTGGGGGTGTTCCGATTTGGGTGTAGTTGTACCGATCCACACGGTCGTCCTCCCCACGCATGTGGGGGTGTTCCCATGAAGGATCTGGACGCCGAGATCCTGATGACGTCCTCCCCACGCATGTGGGGGTGTTCCCACCTGCACCGAGGTCGGCAACTCCGGCACCTAGTCCTCCCCACGCATGTGGGGGTGTTCCGTCCCAGTCCTCCTTGAACTTCACGATGTACGGTTCCTCCCCACGCATGTGGGGGTGTTCCCGGCTTGGTCAGCCAGGAGATCGACACGGTGTCGTCCTCCCCACGCATGTGGGGGTGTTCCCATCGAGGTCGTCTGGACCGCCGGGTACAACCCGTCCTCCCCACGCATGTGGGGGTGTTCCTATGTGGCAGTTCGACGGCACGGCCCGGTCGGTGTCCTCCCCACGCATGTGGGGGTGTTCCCATGGGTGGGTGGACCACCTACGGCGATGAGCTGTCCTCCCCACGCATGTGGGGGTGTTCCCAAGCAGGATCTGCCCGACTACGGCATGACCGTGTCCTCCCCACGCATGTGGGGGTGTTCCCTCGGCGTACTGGCTGCCTGACGTGTTGCGGACGTCCTCCCCACGCATGTGGGGGTGTTCTGCGGCTTTGGATCGCTGGATTGGGTTCTGACCCACGCTCTTACTGCTGCCCTTCTTCAAAGGCCGAACGGGCTGCCTTGGCTAGAGTGCCAACCTTCTGGCTGAGTCGCTTCTGATACTTGCCGGCTTCATCCTTGACTGCCACGATCACCAGGCTACGAAATGGAGGTCCGCTTGACTCCTACGAGGTTTGAACGGGTAGACATCGGGATCTGGCTACGCCGAGGCGGCCTGCGCTGGCTCCAGATGCCGGTAGATGGTGGCCACGCTGACATCGAGCATCTCGGCAATCTCGGCCACCGTATGCTGCCGGGAGTCGTAGAGCTTGCGGGCCTTGTCGATCTTCTTGGCATTCATGACGGATGGACGACCGCCGACCCGACCCCGTGCCCTTGCAGCAGCGAGGCCAGCCATGGTGCGCTCTTTGATCAGATCCCGCTCGAACTCGGCCAACGCTCCCATGATCGAAAAGAAGAGCTTCCCGTTGGCAGTGGTGGTGTCGATGGACTCGCTCAGGCTGCGGAAGCCCACCCCACGGTCAGCCAAGTCCTCCACAAGCGCAATCAAGTTCTTCAGCGAACGGCCCAGCCTGTCGAGCCGCCACACCACGACCACGTCGCCGGGACGAAGCTGGTCGAGCATCCTGTCCAACTCTGGACGGCTCGCCTTGCTCCCCGAAGCATGGTCGGTGAACACCTTGAGGCAACCCGCCTTCTTCAGTGCGTCCACCTGAAGCGAGGCGTTCTGGTCGTCGCTGCTTACCCTGGCGTATCCGATCAATGTCTTGGTCACAGGCCCAGTCTATCAAAAACCGTGGCCTGACGTTGTTATGCGAGGTTGTTTCTGAGAAGGGTTATGCGATTCCGCTTCAGGCACGAGTTCGTCCGTCGATCCAATCCCCCAGACGACTCGCACAACCGACCGTTTTCTGGACTGGCTCAGTTGGTGATGGCGATCACTGGAATGAGGCCATGGCCTTGCCGATCGTTGCCGTCGATGCTGGGCGGCCAGCCGCTGGCCAAGATGTCCGGTCAATGCCCGACACAAGTCTGCGGGGAGTAGGCACTGCTGTTCGTTCCACCCGGACACGTGGTGTACGACCAGGTGACGCCAGTCATGATGGCGCTGGTCAAGATGGCCCCGGTCAAGTCGGCGTTGGTCAAGTTGGCGTTGGTCAAGTCGGCGTTGGTCAAGTCGGCGTTGGTCAACGTTGTACTAGTCAAGTTGGCGTTGGTCAACGTTGTACTAGTCAAGTTGGCGTTGGTCAACGTTGTACTAGTCAAGTTGGCGTTGGTCAGGTTCAGGCCGCTCAGGTTCACGCCATATAGATAAGCACCGGTCAGGTTGGCAGTGGGACCAGCTAGGTAACTGCCGGAAAAGGGGTCGGCCACTGGCACAACGCTCCACCCTGAGGGCAAAGCAGATGGAGTTCCAGAGAACGCACCCCCCGAAATTCCGGTCAGATTGGCGGTGCTCAAATCGACGTTCGCTAGGTTGGTGCCCTGAAGTAATGCACCGCTCAGGTTGGTCCCGCTGAAGTTGGCGTTGGTCAGGTTGGCCTGGCCGAAGTTGGCGTTGGTCAGGTTGGCCCCGCTGAAGTTGGTCCCGGTCACGTCGTCGAACAAGAAGTTGGTACCAGTCAGATTGCGCCCAGAAAGATCGGCACCGCTCAGAAGATGATTGGCGTCGCCGAGATATGCACCGGGGCCGACGATGAGGCCGTTGATTATGCTCCAACCTGCGGGAAGAGCGGAAGGCATACCGGTCACGCCACCCGATTGGACGCCGGTGAGGGTTGCTCCACTCAGGTCCACTCCGTTCAGATTGGCACTCGTGAGGCTTGCGCCGGTCAGGTTTGCGCCGGGGCCGACCAACCATCCGACTGTGATACTCCAACTCACCGGGAGGGACGCCGGGGAACCCACGATCCCGCCCGACGACACTCCGGTCAAGGTGGCACCAGTCAAGATCGCACCGGTCAGGTTGACCCTGTTCAGGTTGGCTCCCGTCAGGTTGGCATTCGCCAAGTTGGCACCGGTCAGGTTGACCCCGTTCAGATTCGCACCGGTCAGGGTGCAGCCGCTGAGATCAATCCCGGCATGGGGAACTCCGGCGCAGATAGCTGCCGGTCCTTGTGGCCCTGTAGAGCCAGTAGAGCCGGGGGGACCTTGCGGACCCTGTGGACCTGGCGTTCCTGTCAAAGGAGCCGCCATGCCGACAATCGGCGCAACGAGGTGAATACTGCCGGTCGAGCCATAGAACGGGGCATCGCCAAAGCTGAAGATTCCTCCATCTGCGGCTATGAGCCAATAGCCCTTGCCGTCAGGAGTTGATTGGATCGCAACGATGGGCGAGTTGAGATGCTGACCCCCCATGGAGCCGTAGAACGGGGCATCGCCGAAAGCGAACACACCTCCGTCGGATGCTGCCATCCAATAGCCACCACCTGCGGCGTGGGCAGACATCAACTGGCCGGACTGCAATGAAGGCGTCGGGCCGGACACTGCATCTGGACCGCGATTGGCAAGAGCTGCTCCGGCCATCATCGCCATCATCGCAACGGTCGCAACCAGTAGGGTTTTTGAGATTCTCATCGCTACTCCTTGGACCATTCGTTGCGGCTGCCCGCCAGCCATCACGGGTGACGTTACGCCGACGCCGACCAGGTCTCTAGAGTCCTTTGGCCCATGCTCTTGGCCGTTCACGGCTGCATGATGGATCAGTCACTGCTGGAGCGCCATCGACCTCTCGACCTGCGGTGCGAGGTGCGGTACGTCGGCGTCGCCGCCCACACCACCAACGAATCGGTGGTGTGGGTGCCCAAGCGGTCGGTGCTGTTCTCCGGAGACGTCCTGTTCAACGGCGGCACGCCGTTCGTGCTGGGGGGGGGTCGCTGTCGGGGCCGGTGGATGCCGCGGCGGGTCTACGCCGGTACGGCGCCCGGACGATCGTGCCCGGTCACGGCGGGGAGTGCGGCCCGGAGGTCATTGACGAGGTGCTCGGTTACCTGCAATTCATCGGCGACGTGGCGCGCCGCGGCAAGGAAGCGGGGCTGTCCCCGCTGGACGCGCCCCGCGAATCCGACCTCGGACCCCACGGCGAGTGGCTGGACCGGGAGTGGATCGTCGGCAACCTGCACCGGGCCAACGCCGAGTTGGCCGGTGCTCCGCCGGGTGCGCCGATCGACGCCGCGGCCGCCCTTCACGATATGGTCGCCTGCAACGGAGGGAAGCCACTGCGATGCCTGGCCTGACCGAGTCGAGCCCCCTTGTGGGCGCCCGGTTACTGGACAAATGGATAACGACCGACCCGTCCGGCAACAAGTTCTACCCGCTCGGCAGGAACGCCAGGGGGGTGATCATCTACGCGGACAATGGGTACATGTCCGTGAACATCATCAATCCGGACAGGATCGACGACATCCCCGCAGGACTGTCGCTGGCGGCGATGGCCGCCGGGGAATGCCCGCTCTTCGCCTACTCGGGCCCGTACACGATCGAAGATGGCACGGTCGAACATCACATCGACCTGTGCACCTTGCAAGAGCGGATCGGCACGGTGCAGAAACGGCTCTACTCGGTCTCGGGGAACCGCCTCGTCATCCGATCGGAGACGGCATTCGCGGGCGCCGCGATGGTCAGGAACGAGCTCGAGTGGACGAGGGCCTGAATCCGGACCTCCCGATGTGACACCCTGTCGTACCTTCCTGAGCAGGGACCATCCTCCACGTGAACCAAATGCCGAGAGAACAGGGCTCTTCGTGTCGTACCGAGGGTCGTGCAGTGAGCCATCGGCCGGGTGGCGCCGAGCGGGATCCTCCAGGTCTCTCACCTTTCGAACTCGAACGCCGTAAGCCCATGGAATCGAGTCTGTGCACCCCGCACCCTTACGTCGGGGCCTTTATGACTAACGGCCCTGACCGTGCATGGTGAGGGGGAGCAGGATGGCGCCATGGACATTTCGCATGGTCCGTCTCTTGCCAGTGATCCCGACCAGGCGACGACTGGGCCGGCCAACGCCCGGCTACCCAACCCTGGCGGAGTTCGCCGACAGCGAGTGCTGCCTGCAAGTCGCAAGTTCGGGCGGCTGGCCCTCGTTCGTGAGGGGCAGTTCAACTTCTTGCCCGGGAACTATCTGGTCAGCGAACAAACTGTCGTTGATCTGAGATCAGGCGGGCGTTCGGTTCGCCAATGCGCCAGCGGGGCGCATTGGCCCGTAGTCTAACTGGACACCCCGTTCGACAGGAACGTCGATTCAGGCAGTTGCAGCACGGGTCAATCAGAGCCACGATCGGAGAGCTTGGCCGCGATGCGATGACCCCGTTTCAGATGATTGTGTGGACCAAAGGGGACACAATGGGATGAGATTCGGAATCCGACAGCACCAGGATGAGGCGACAGCGAAGGTTGCTGTCGCATTCGATCGGCTTGACGCGGTCATCTTCGATATGGACGGCGTCGTCACGGACACCGCCCGCACTCACGCATGCGCCTGGAAGCGAGTTCTTGACGACTTTCTCCACGCCCGTGCGGAGCGCACCGGTGAAGTCTTCTGGCCATTCGGCGATGAGGACTATCTCCGCTACGTCGACGGCAAACCACGCTACGACGGCGCGGAGAGCTTTCTGTCCTCGCGCCGGATCACCCTCGAACGCGGAGCGTCGTCGGATCCTCCTGGACATAACACCGTCTGTGCGCTTGGGAACCTGAAGGACCGCGAGTTCGAGCGGACCGTGAAGGAGGAAGGAGTGAAACCGTTCGAGTCGACGGTCACACTCATTCGTTCCTTGCGATCACACGGGATCCGTACGGCCTTGATCTCATCGAGCCGGCACGCCAAGGCGCTACTGGCAGTGGCAGGCATCACGGATCTCTTCGACGCCATTATCGATGGACGTGACGCCGAAGCTCTCGGGCTGCCAGGCAAGCCCGATCCCGCCATCTTTCTGGCGGCCGCACGGCAGCTCGCAGTGGAACCCTCTCGTGCTGCTGTTGTGGAGGACGCCCTCGCCGGGGTCCAAGCAGGTCACCGAGGAGGCTTTTGCTTGGTCATCGGGGTCGACCGAAGCTTGCAGGCCGATGCGTTGAGGGAACAGGGCGCGGATGTAGTGGTCGGCGACCTGGCCGATCTCGAGTTGCTCAGCGCCGCCTCCGAGGAATCGCCATGAGCGAGGGACGGGGGCACACCTCGGCCACCGAACCGGAGGCCGTCGACGAATGGTCGCTGCGGTACGAGCGGTTCGATCCCGCTCACGAGGGACTGCGGGAAGCACTGTGCACGCTGGGAAACGGCTACTTCGCTACCCGGGGTGCGGCGCCTGAGGCCGTTGCCGACAGCATCCACTATCCCGGCACCTACGTTGCCGGATTGTACAACCGCTGCCATACGCGCCTCGCCGGGCGCACGGTCGAGAACGAGAGCATCGTCAACCTCCCCAACTGGTTGACAGTCAACTTCCGCATCGACGGTGGCCCGTGGTTCGACTTGGAGGACGTCGAGATCCTCGACTACTGCCAGGAGCTCAACCTTCGCCAAGCTACGCTGAGCCGAACGCTGCGAGTGCGAGACATCGTCGGGCGAGTGACGCGGATGGAACAGCGCCGATTCGTCAGCATGGCCGACCCGCATGCCGCTGGCCTCGAGACCGTGTTGCGCGCCGAGAATTGGTCAGGTTGTCTGACTGTCCGCTCAGGCCTCGAAGGCCGGATCGTCAATGCCGGCGTGGCCCGCTACAGCCACTTCGATGAACGCCATCTCGTTGACGTGAGAGCCCAGGCGGTCGATCACGAAACCGTCGCCTTGAGCGCCCGTACCAGTCAGTCGGGCGTGTGGGTTGCCGAAGCGGCCAGAACCCGGATCATGCGTGCAGGGAAGCCGGCGAGCCCTGAACGGCGAGTGATTGACGAACCTGGCTTCATCGCCCACGAGCTGACTGTCGACGTCGAAGCTTTCGAGCCGATCGCCATTGAGAAGGTCGTCATCCTCTTCACTTCGAGGGACCGTTCGATCAGCGAGCCGTTCGTCGAGGCGTGCTCTAGGAGCGCGCGCATCGGTGGCTTCAGCGAGCTCCTCAGAGCCCACACCCGTCTCTGGGACGATCTGTGGAAGCGCTTCTCGCTCGAGGTGGATACCGGTGACGGCATGACGCGGTTGGCGCTACACCTCCACATCTTCCACCTGCTTCAGACCACCTCCCGCAACACCCTCGACCTCGACGTCGGCGTACCCGCCCGGGGCTTGCACGGCGAGGCATACCGAGGTCACGTCTTTTGGGACGAACTCTTCATCTTCCCCTACCTGAGTCTGCACCTCCCGGAGCTCGTACGATCACTGCTCCTGTATCGTTACCGGCGATTGCCGGAGGCCCGCTGGGCCGCCCATCAGGCTGGTTTCAGCGGGGCGATGTACCCCTGGCAGAGCGGCAGCAACGGACGGGAAGAGGCGCAGGCCGTACACCTCAATCCCCTGTCGGGTCGTTGGTTACCCGACGCGTCACATCTCCAACGGCACATCAGCGCAGCGATTGCCTACAACGTCTGGCACTACTACCAGGCGACGGGCGACATCGACTTCATGGCCACCTACGGGGCGGAGATGATCTTCGAGATCGGCCGCTTCTGGGCGAGCATCGCCCGATACAATCCGGCGCTCGACCGATACGAGATCTTGGGCGTGATGGGCCCTGACGAGTACCACGACGGCCATATCGGAGCCGCGTCCCCGGGTCTGGACAACAACGCCTACACCAACGTGATGGCCGTCTGGGTCTTGTGTCGAGCGCTCGAACTGATCAATCTCCTACCGGAGCCCCGGCGCAGCGAGTTGTGCCAGAGCCTGTCGCTGGACGACGCCGAGCTCGCTCATTGGGAGGACGTCAGCCGCAAGATGCGTCTCGTGTTCCACGGAGACGGTGTCATCAGCCAGTTTGAGGGCTACGAGGACCTCGTCGAGTTGGACTGGGGGGCGTACCAGGCGCGCTATGGCAACATCTCCCGCCTCGACCGCATTCTGGAGAGTGAGAACGACACGCCCAATGCCTACAAGGCTTCCAAACAAGCTGATGTGCTCATGCTCTTCTACCTGCTCTCTGCGGACGAGCTACGGGCCATCTTCGAACAGCTCGGCTATGCCTTCGCACCTGACTCCATCCCGCGAACGATTGACTACTACCTGCAGCGAACCTCGCACGGATCCACCCTCAGCAGAGTGGTACACGCCTGGGTCCTGGCCCGCTCCGATCGCGAGCGCTCGTGGGAATTCTTCGAAGATGCTCTACTCAGCGACCTTGACGACACCCAGGGCGGCACTACGTCCGAAGGAGTCCACCTGGGCGCCATGGCCGGCACGCTGGACCTTGTGCAGCGCTGCTATCTGGGTATCGAGATCCGTGACGATGTGCTCTGGCTCAATCCACTGCTTCCCGCAGAGGTGCGGAGCTTGACGCTCGACCTTCGCTACCGCCGACGGTGGATGAACCTCGCCGTGGACAATGGTGAGTTCACGGTGGAAGTGCAGGACTGGGGTGACGGAGCTGTCCGGGTCGGACTGGATGGCAAGGTGGTCGAGCTCCACCCTGGCGAGCGGCGACAACTTAGGCTCTGAGCAGGGGGGCACGGCGGGCGAAACTCACTGGTCCCGACTGGAGGGAACCCTGACTTGGGAGTCGCTGCACGACTACGGGCGGACAGCCGCCATCCCTGAAGGGCACGAAAACGTCGACCGGGCCCTTGAACTGGCGCCTTGTATCGAGGTCGGGCATCAACCGCTGTGGCCTTCTCCCTCCTCTATCTCGGCTTGTGCCGTATTCTCGGCCTCGTCCGGTCCGCCGGTCGAAGCGAGTCCGACAAGGACACCGACGTCATCGTGCTTCGGCGCCAGGTGGGTGTTCTCGAGCGCCACCCCACGGACGAGTGCGGTATCGGCCCGCAGATCGTGCGGTCCTCGAGGCACCCAGCCTCGATCCACCGAAATGCCCCTGCTGGACCGACGAGGTTGTCGTTTCGGGCTGGCGGGCGACGTGTGGGGTGCAAATACTCGAATCGCCGATCAAACTGGGTGACTGTCGGTCCGGCCGAATCTAGTCCTACGAGAGAAGGGGAAACTTGCAGTTTCGATCGAACGCCTGCTTACCGTGGTGGAAACACGCGGCACGGTAGAGAGCATTCGCCCTGTTCAGCCCACGATCCGCTTGAATGGTCCCTCAGGTTGCCGGTCGCGTACCGAAACTGACCGTCAATGGCCACTGTTCCCTCTGAGGCTTGTCTCCAAGCTTCGGATGCCGCCCATTGACAGCTGGCTACCAAGCGTGACCGGTTGTCGCGCTGGTTTGGTTCTCACGGCGGTTCTCACGGACGAAGCCTGGCCTCAGAGCCGCGTGCCGTGGTTACGCGTGTTCTCTGTTCCAGTCCAAAGGTCGAAAGTCCGCGCTTGATCAACTGGCTCGTGGGCAACTACGAGCCCCGGCCTGCCAGACCCGGGATGAGCAGGTCCCGCTAGGAGACTTTGGCCCTGGTACTGGCGCGGCAGAGAGAGCAAGATATAAGGATCGAGCCGCCAGGCCCAGAACGGGGAGAACATCATGGTAGGCCTCGACCCAGAAGCGTTGGACATGGTCCTGGAGGCGATCGGAGAGTTCGCTCATTCGGAGCTGCCCGCCCAGAAGCTGCTCGAGTTCGACAGAAATGACCAGGTCCCGCTCGACGTGCTGCGGGCCATGTGCAGCGAGAAACTGGGCATCCAGTTGCTGTTCATTCCCACGGAGTACGAGGGGATGGGGGGTGGCACCTTCGACGTGTACCGGGTCTGCGAGGCGATGGCTCACATCGACCTCGGCGTGGCTACGGGCGTGCTGGCGACATTCCTCGGTAGCGACCCCATCGTGGTGGGTGGCACACCCGAGCAGAAGAAGCATTGGCTCACGCGCATCGGCAACGAAGGACTGCTGTTCGCCTACGGCGCCACTGAGCCCGAAGCGGGCAGCGATCTCGCTGCTCTGAAAACTACGGCTCGGCGAATCGAGGAAGACGGGCACGTCGAGTATGTCATCAACGGGGAGAAGCAGTGGATCAGTAACGGCGGCGTGGCCGACGCCTACAGCATCCTGGCCACCGCTCCCGGTGGGCCAACCTGGTTCGTCGTTGAGGCCGGGGTGCCCGGGTTCGGGCACGGCAAGCCTGAGGACAAGCACGGCATCCGGGCCAGCAACACCGCGGCATTGACGCTCGACGACGTGCACGTTGGTGCCGACCACGTGGTCGGTGGCGAAGAGGGACAGGGGTTGCTGCAGGCCCAGAAGGTCTTTGGCTACACCCGCCTGATGGTGGCCGCGTTCGGGCTCGGGGCTGGCTGGGCGGCCCTGGAGATCGCCATCCCGTAT
>Ga0209385_1001421_pt1 | contig 10182 bp, 12 predicted proteins | sample NGEPerB_FD_184506 | JGI IMG/M metagenome (GOLD analysis project Ga0209385, IMG submission 184506) | Arctic peat soil microbial communities from the Barrow Environmental Observatory site, Barrow, Alaska, USA - NGEE PermafrostAB12-B... | ecosystem: Environmental > Terrestrial > Soil > Wetlands >... | reverse complement strand
CGCTGCCTACGAGTGGCTCCAGCGGCTCGTCCGTTCGGGGAGCTGCCTACGGCCGATTGCCAGGTCCTTCGCGGCCATGGAGGGAGACCCGCGCTTCCGGGAGGCCGAGGCGGCCCTCCGCGCGGGGGCGCCGACGCGGCACCGCGCGTCAGTCGCCTTCGTCATGGCCGAGAAGGATCTCGTGCCCGAGGGCATAGCGTGGGATCCCGTCGAGAAGGTCTTCTATCTGTCGAGCCTCTGGAAAAGGAAGATCGTCCGGGTCACGCCGGGAGCTCGCGGGGCTCACGGCGCCTCGGCGGCCGTTGCAGACTTCGTGCCGGAGGGCGCGGACGCGCTCGACGCGGTCGTCGCCGTGAAGGTGGACGCGAAGCGCCGGCGCCTGTGGGCGGCAAGCGCCGCCGAGCCGGAGATGAAGGGGTTCGTCGCGGAGGATGACGGGCGCTCGGCGCTTTACGAGTACGACCTCGTTTCGAAGACGCTCGTCCGGAAGATCGAGCTGTCAAAGAAATCTCCGCATCTCTTCAACGATTTGGCGCTCGACGCCGCAGGGAACGTTTACGTGACGGATACCGCCTCGACGGAGATCCTCGTGCTGCGCGCCGGCTCCACGGAGCTCGAGACGCTCGTCCCGAAGGACAAGTTCGTCGCTCCGAGCGGAATCGTCGCGAGCGAGGACGGGAAGCACCTCTGGGTGGCCGACGTCGTGCGCGGGACCTTTCACGTCGACACGGTCACGGGCAAGGTCGTGCCCCTCGACCAGCCCGCGGGCCTCTTCCCGGCGGGGCTGAACGGCCTCGTGCTCCACGAGGGGACCTTGATCGGCATTCAGAGCGCCGTGAGCGTCGGGCGGGTGGCGCGCTGGCGCCTGGGCGCGGACGGAACCTCGCTCGGGGAGGGCGAGCTCCTCGAGTGCGGCCATCCGTCCTTCCACCTGCCGACGAGGGGCGTCGTCGTGGACGGGGCGCTCTACTTCGTGGCGAACGGCCAGTCCGACGCGGTCGCGAACGGGGTCTTGTCCGCCGACGGGCTAGAGGAAATCGTCGTTCTCCGGCTCCCGCTTTAGCGCATTAATCCTCGCGGCGCGCGAGGATGTGCTTCACGATGGCGACCGCGTGTAGGCGGCCGTTCTCGATGAAGAGCTTGCCGATCTCGATGCCCGCGGCGACGACGCCCGCCACGTAGAGGCCGGGTACGCTCGTCTCCATCGTCACGGGGTCGTGCACGACGTGGAGGTCGTCGGTGATCGCGATGCCGAGAGTGCGGAGGAGGGGAAAGTCGGGGCGATAGCCCGTAAGGGCGAAGACGAAGTCGTTCGGAATCTCGTACTTTCGTCCCGCCGTCTCGAGGACGACGGCGCCCTCCTCGATCGAGAAGACGCGCGTGTCGAAGTACGCGCAAATGGACCCCTCCCGGACGCGGTTCTCGATATCCGGCTTCAGCCAGTACTTCACGTTCGCGCCGAAGGCGTGCCCGCGGACGGCCATTGTCACGTGGACGCCATTCCGGTGCAGGTCGAGCGCCGCCTCGACGGCCGAGTTCTTGCCGCCGACGACGAGCACGTCCGACCCCGTGTGGGCGTATGGCTCGGTGTAGTAGTGCGAGACTTTCGGAAGGTCTTCGCCGGGCACCCCGAGAAGGTTTGGCGTGTCGAAGAATCCCGTCGCGACGACGACGGCGTGGGCCGCGTGGATGCCCTTCGTGGTCGCGACGCGAAACAGGTCGCCCGCCCGCTCGAGGGAAGTGACCGCCTCATGGTGGCGGATCACGAGTCCCTCGCGCTCGGCAACCTTCCGGTAGTACGCGAGGCCTTCGCGCCGCGTGGGCTTGCCCGCCGCCGTGACGAACGGATGGCCGCCGATCTCGAGGAGCTCGGGAGTCGAAAAGAAGACCGTGTGCGTGGGCCAGTTCACGAGCGTCTGGAGGGGCGCGCCCTTCTCGATCACGACATGCGAGAGGCCCTGGCGCGCCGCCTCGAGCGCGCAGACGAGGCCGACCGGCCCGGCGCCGATCACGAGGACGTCGACCTGGCCCGTTTCTTCCATGAAGGGAGAATACGGGAGGAGGACCGCCCCCTGCGACGGACGCCCGAGGTCACGTCGCGGGCGTACACTTTCGCGCCATGAGATTCCCCCGCCCTCTCACAGCCTTCGCCGCACTCGTGCCGCTCCTCGCGTGCGCCGCCGCGCCTCCCGCCGTGGGCGCCACATCCCCGACGCCACCAGTCAAGCCGAAGAAGGTGATCGTCCTCGTGGAGGCGAAAGGATCCGCTCCGGAGCTCGAACGCTTCGTTCCGCGCTTCCTCTCGAACGCGAGCGACCGCGGCCTCGGAGCGATCATCGACGCCCGGCTCTCGGGGGCCCATCTCGCCGACGTGGGAGCCCCGGGCGAGGCGGGCACGGAATTCCGGAAAGCCTGGCCCGCCGACGTGTACCTCGGAATCCTGCTCGCCCCATGCGCGATCCAGCGCCGCGAAGGCCACGTTTTCGATCGCCAGACCGGCGCGACGGGAGTCCCCGTGCGGGTCGATCAGGTCATCGTCTCGTACGAGGCGAGCTGCTCGGTCACGGTCTCGGTGGTCACGGCGCCCGGCGGGGCCGCGAAGATGATCGACGTGACCGGCCGCAACGGGTCGTCCGAGGTGAGTTCGGCCGACACGGAGGCCGAGGCGCAGGCCGCCGAGGATGCCGCCGAGAGGGCGGTCAAGAAGCTCGTCTCGGCCGTGCGCTGACCAGGGAGCGTGGACACGCACCGGGTCCGGGGAGTCTTCCTCGTCGAGGCGCTCGTTTCACTCGCGATCCTGGGGATCGTCCTCACGCTCGGGGCGGGCTTTCTCGCGCGGCGGCGCGCGCTCGAGCGCGACCGTCTCGACCACGAGCGGGCCGTGCGTGCCGCCGCCAGCGAGTGGATCTACCTGCGTTCGTCGTTCCGGAACGACGTCACACCGAAAGATCGCCGGCCGTTCGCGGGGCCGGGCGCCTTCGTGGATTCTCTCGACGCGCGGGATCCCTTCCTGAGGGTGAAGTCGACCGACGTAGACGGGCTCTACCTCGTCCATCTCGAGATCGGATACGGCGAAAAAATGGCGCGGCGAATCGTCCAGGAGGGCTATGTTTTTCGCGGGGCAGGTCCGCCGCCGTGAGCAGGAAAGGCTTGCCTCCCCGCTCGTCTCTTGGCTTCTCTCTCGTCGAGCTTTCCGTCGTCCTCCTCATCGGTGTCGTGCTGCTGTTCTCGCTGCTGCCCCTTTCGACCGGCCTCCTTCGCCAGCAGGCCGGCCTCGACGCGAAGCGTCTCTCGGTCGAGATGTTCCCGCTGCTCTTCGAGCGGCTCTCCGGCGATTTCGCGCGTGCGTCTTCGGTCGCCCTTTCGCCTCCGTTCGCGGCTCCCGCGTTCCGGCTGGAACTCACGCCGCTACGCGCGGAAGACCCCGAGGTCTCGTGGACCGTGGCCCTGGGCGTCGTCTCGCGGACGAACGTGCGAAAGAAGCCCGATGGAGAGGTCGTGAGCGCGACGTCCACGTGGACGCTCTCCGGAACCCTGTCTCTCGACGCCGACGAGCTCGCGAACGGCCGGCTCCTGCTGCGCTGGAACGATGGGTCTGGAGCGGAGCTCCTGCCGCTCGTCTGCGGCCGTCCGACGGAGAAGACGCCGTGAGGGTTCCAACGCGCGTCCCCCGGGAGCGGGGGAGCTCGCTCATCCTGGTCCTCGGGACGCTCGCGGTCTTCGGACTCATCCTCGGAGTGCTCGCGTCGATCCTCCTGACGGATCTCCGCGCCTCGCGCCGGCGCGCGAACGACCGCTACGCGGTGGAGCTCGCGCGCTCGGGCGTGGACTGGGCACGCGCCTGGCTCATGGAAAAGGGGCGGGTTCCGGTCGGGCCCTTGAAGCTTCAAGGCGGCGAGATCGAGGTGCGCGTCGAGGAACTGGCGTCGGGCGGCCGCAGGATCGTGTCCGTGGGCCGCGTCCTCGAAGGATCCGCACGGGTCGCCGGCAGGCGCGAGGTCGTCGTCCTCGAGGCGCCCGCTCCGCTCAGCGGGACGCCATGAGCGCGACGTCGACGGTCGTCGTGCGATCGCCGCGCACGATCTTCACGGGCACGGTGTCGCCGATCTTCTGCTTCTCGAGGGCCGAGACGAGATCGTCGTAGTTCGCGACGTCCTGGCCCGCGACGCCGATGATGATGTCGCCCAGGATGAACGACCCGTCCCGGTCGCGCTCGGTGCCACGGAGGCCCGCCTTGGCGGCGCCGGAACCCTCCGCCACGCCGAGGACGAGGACGCCCGTCACGCCGAGCTGCCGCGCGACGCTCTCGTTCGCCGGCGAGATCCCGAGCCGGGGCCGGACGATGCGCCCGTGCGCGATCAGCTCGGGCACGACGGCGTTCACGGTGTCGACCGGAACGGCGAATCCGATGCCCGCGCTCGCGCCGGACGGGCTCGCGATCTGGCAATTCACGCCGATGAGTCGCCCGGCGCTGTCGAGGAGCGGACCGCCGGAATTGCCGGGGTTGATCGCGGCGTCGGTCTGGATCACGTCCTGGATCTTCCGGCCCGTGACGGCCTCGATCGTGCGCCCGAGCGCGCTCACGATGCCCGTCGTGAGCGTCTCGTCGAGGCCGAAGGGATTCCCGATCGCGAACACTTTCTGACCCACCTGGAGGCCCTTGCTCGTCCCGACGAGGATCGGCGTCAGCTTCTCGGCCGGGGCCGAGATGCGGAGGACCGCGAGATCCTTGTCGGGCTCGACGCCGACGACGGTGGCCTTCCAGTTCGTCTGGTCCGAAAGCGTGACGACCGACGAATCGGAATCCTGAATCACGTGGTAGTTCGTCACGACGTGCCCCTGCCGGTCCCACAGGAATCCCGAGCCCGTGCCCTGCGGCACGTCGGTCATCTCGAAGAAATTGACCGCCCGCCGCGAGAGTGTCGTGATGTAGACGACGGACGGGCTCGCGCGCTTGAAGAGCTCGATCGTGGATTTCTCGTCTTCGGCCAGGTCGCCCCGCGCCGTGATGGGACGCGAATCGGCGGCAGCGCCCTTCAGGCGGTCGGGCGCGGGCGCGACGCGCGCGCCGCCGGGCGCGCGCTGCATGAGCGTGAAGGCGATCCACCCCGCCGCGAGGCCGAGGAGGAGCGGCAGGAGGAACGGGCGGCGCCGCCGCGGCGGCGGCGCGTACCCATACGCGGGGGGCGGGACGCTCGACACGCGGGGATTTGTGCTTCAGGGCGCGACGCGGATGGATTCGATGACGACCTGGGCCTTCGGGACGTCCTGGGCGCCCGTGGGGACGGCCTTGATCTTCTCGACGACGTCCATGCCCGCCGTCACCTTGCCGAAAACGCAATACCCGATGCCCTGCGGCGAAGAGTCGCGGTAGTCGAGGAAGCCGTTCTCCTTCACGTTGATGAAGAACTGCGCGGTCGCGCTGTTCGGCTCGTTCGTGCGCGCCATCGCGACCGTGCCGACCGCGTTCTTCAGTCTGTTCGCCGCCTCGTTCTTGATCGGGGCGCGCGTGGGCTTCTTGTTGTTCGCGGTGTCCATCCCCCCGCCCTGGACCATGAAGTTCGCGATGACCCGGTGGAAGATCGTTCCGTCATAGAACTTGTCGTTCACATACTGCAGGAAGTTCTTGACGGTCTCCGGAGCCTTGTCGGGGTAGAGCTCCATGGTGACGCTCCCGAGGGAGGTCTTCATGACGACGGACGGATTCTTCACGGGGGTCTCTCCCTTCAGGGTGGTGGTCGCGAGGAGCGCCGCGGCGAGTGCGAGGGCGAAGTTTGTCTTCATGGGGAAAAGGTATCACGCCCGGGGAATTCGCCGCGCGGCGAGGAAAAGGAGGGCCGCCGCGACCCCCTGGACCGGCAACGCGAGGAGAAGGGCCGACTTCAGGTCTCCGGTGAAGACGCTCAGGCGCCCCACGGCGTAGGGACCGAGGGCGAGTCCGAGGAACGTCGTGTGGAGGATGTAGACGGCGGATGCCGTGGCCCTGAGCCGCGGCGGTACGAGCTCCTGCACGGTGGACGCCGCCGGGCCGATCCAGAGACCGGTCAGGATCGCCACGGGAAAACTCAGAAGGAGCGCCGCCGACGGCGAACGGAGCGAAAGCAGGATGAAGCCGAGCGGAAGCGCGAGGGCCGCCGTCAGGACACCGACGTAGAGCCGGCCGCGGGGCGTCTTTTTGTGCCATGCGTCCGCAAGGAGGCCCCCCGACGTCGCGCCCAGCCAGCCGCCCGCGGCGAGCAGGCCGCCGAGGAGCAGGCCGACCCGCGCGATGTCGAGGTGGTGGACGCGCAGAAAGAAGGGCGCGATCCACAGGCTCGTGGAGTAGGTTCCGAACGTCACGAGGCCGAAGCCGATATTCGAGAGGACGAGCGGCGGGTTTCGGAAGACGAGGTCGAAATCCCCGCGGCTCTTCAACCGCAGCCCCTGCGCCCACGAGAAGACCGAGTAGAGCCCGACGGCGAGCGCGATCCACTGGGGCGCCGTCCCGAGGAGCCGGGTCAGGACCGCAGCGGCGGCCACGAGCGCCGAGGCAGCGCCGACGTTGATCGCGAGGCCCGCCGGCCCCGCTCCGCCGCGCGCGAGCGTGACGAGCGTGAAGGGAGGGATCACGGAGGACATCTCGCCCAGGAAGAGCCGGAAGGGATGCGGGTGGCGGGCGACGGGCGGAGCGCCGAAGCCGCCCCGCGGAGGCTCGCGGAGCGTGCGCACCCACAGCGCGAGGAGGAGGCCCGGAAGACCCACGACGAGGAACGCGGCCTGCCAGCCGTGGAGGCCGAGGGGCGCTGCGCCCGCGGGAAAAGCCGCGTCCCAGCGGTCCACGATGAGGCCGCCGATTCCGAGGCCGAGGCCCGCGCCGATGAAGATGCCGCTCGAGAAGAAGCCGAGGACGGCCCCGCGCCTTTCCCTCGGGAACCAGTCGGAAAGAAGCGAATAGGCCGCGGGCGCCGCGCTTGCCTCGCCCGCGCCGACGCCGAGGCGCGCGAACGCGAGCGGTCCGAAGCCGCGCGCGAGGCCCGAGAGCACGGTCATGAGGCTCCAGAACGCCGTGCCCCACGCGATGAGGCGCCGCCGGTCCCAGGCGTCCGCGAGGCGGCCGAGCGGGATCGCGAAGACCGCGAAGAAGACGGCGAAGACGGTTCCGTACAGAAATCCGAGCTGGGCGTCGGTGACTTTCAGGTCCGCCTTGATGCGTTCGGCCAGGATCACGACGATCTGGCGGTCGATGAAGTTGAGGACGTACACGAGGACGAGGACGGCGAGCACGTACCACGGATAGACGCGGCCGGGCCCGGCCTCTTCGCTCCTGACGTAGGGCATGGTGGCGGATTCTAGGGGACGTCTACTTCGCGACGCCTTCCGGGGCGCTAGTCGGTTCCGCCAGGCCCCACCATCTTGGAGGGATCGATCCACGCGTCGAACTGCTCGGACGTGACGTGGCCGGACTTCAGCGCGGCCTCCTTCAGCGTGAGGCCTTCCTGGTGCGCCTTCTTCGCGATGGCGGCGGCCTTGTCGTACCCGATGTGGGGGTTCAGGGCCGTGACGAGCATGAGCGATTTCTTCACGAGCTCGTCGATGCGCCCGCGGTCGGCCTCCAGCCCTTCGGCGCAGTTGCGGCGGAAGCTGCGGCACGCGTCCGCGAGGAGGCGCGTCGACTCGAGCACGTTGTGGATCATGACGGGCTTGTAGACGTGGAGCTCGAAGTTGCCCTGGCTCGCGGCGAATGCCAGGCCGCGTCGTTTCCGTAGACCTGTGCGACGACCATCGTCAGCGCCTCGGACTGCGTCGGGTTGACCTTGCCCGGCATGATCGAGCTGCCCGGCTCGTTCTCGGGGATGCGGAGCTCGCCGATTCCGCTCCGCGGGCCCGATGCGAGCCAGCGCACGTCGTTCGCGATCTTCATGAGCGATCCGGCGAGCGTGCGAAGGGCTCCGGAGGCGAACGCGAGCGCGTCGTGCGCGGCGAGGGCCTCGAACTTGTTCGGCGCCGTGACGAAGGGATGCCCGGTCATCTCGGCCACACGCTTCGCGACCCGGACAGCGTACTCGGGATGTGTGTTGAGCCCGGTGCCCACGGCCGTGCCGCCGATCGCGAGCTCGAGGAGGTGAGGCAGGGCCTGCCGGACGTGTTCCATTCCGTGGTCGAGCTGCGACACCCAGCCGGAGATCTCCTGACCGAGCGTGAGCGGGACCGCGTCCTGCAGGTGCGTGCGGCCGATCTTCACGACGTCCGCGAACTCCTTCGACTTCGCATCGAGGACGTCGCGTAGTTTCTTCACTTCGGGAAGGAGCCGTTCCTCGATCTCGGAGACGGCCGCGATCGACATCGCGGTCGGGAACGTGTCGTTCGAGGATTGCGATTTGTTCACGTCGTCGTTCGGGTGAATCGGGTCCTTCGAGCCGAGGACGCCGCCCGCCAGCTCGATCGCGCGGTTCGAGATCACCTCGTTCACGTTCATGTTCGTCTGCGTGCCGCTGCCGGTCTGGAAGACGACGAGAGGAAAGTGCGCGTCGTGCTTCCCGTCGGCGACTTCCTCCGCGGCGGCGGCGATGAGCGCGGCCTTCGCGGGCGGGAGGAGGCCGAGGTCGCGGTTCACGTCGGCCGCCGCTCTCTTGAGGATCCCGAATGCGCGGATCATCGGCCGCCCGAACCGGATCTCGCCGATCTCGAAGTTCTGGAGCGAACGCTGCGTCTGCGCGCCCCAGTAGCGGTCGGCCGGGACCGCGATCTCGCCCATCGTGTCTTTCTCGATTCGCGTGTCCATGCGCTTCTCCTCGCGAGACTTCGTCGCAGCATGTTACGCGGGCCGGGCGGCTTTTCCCGGTCCGCCGTAGACTCCCTGCCATGAAAGCGATCCGCGTTTCCGCTCCCGGCGGGCCCGAGGCCCTGCGCCTCGAGGACATCGCCGAGCCGTCTCCGAAGGAAGGCGAGGCGCTCGTCCGCGTCGAGGCGATCGGCCTCAACTTCATCGACGTCTACTTTCGGCTCGGCCTCTACAAGCCCGCGGGATATCCGTTCACGCCGGGGGTCGAAGTCGCGGGCGTCGTGGAAAGCGTCGGACCAGGCGTCACCGGGCTGAAGCCGGGCGACCGCGTCGCGACCGTCAACGCGCAGGGCGCGTATGCGGAGAAGACTCTCGTCGCCGCGAGCCGACTCGTTCCGATTCCGGAGGGCGTCTCCGCGCGGCAGGCCGCGGCGGTGATGCTCCAGGGCATGACCGCCCACTACCTCGCGACGTCCACGTATTCTCTGAAGAAGGGCGATACCTGCCTCGTTCACGCGGCCTCGGGGGGAGTCGGCCTGCTCCTCTGTCGCATCGCGAAGAGGCGGGGCGCCCGCGTGATCGGCACGGTGTCGACCGAGGCCAAGGGCGCGCTCGCACGAGAGGCCGGTGCCGACGAGGTCATCCTCTACACGCGGGTCGATTTCGTCGCCGAGACGAAGCGCCTCACGGACGGGAAGGGCGTCCAGGCCGTCTACGACTCGGTCGGGAAGACGACGTTCGAGAAGGGCCTCGACGTCCTCGCGCTGCGCGGCACGATGGCGCTGTTCGGACAGTCGAGCGGCCCCGCCGGACCGATCGACCCGCAGATCCTGAACCAGAAGGGATCACTCTTCCTCACGCGGCCTTCGCTCTTCCACTACATCGCATCGCGAGAGGATCTCCTAGCGCGCGCGGGCGACGTCCTCTCGTGGGTGAGGGACGGCGCGCTGCCGGTCCACATCGACCGCACGTTCCCGCTCGCCGAGGCCGGAGCGGCGCACCGCGCGCTCGAGGCGCGCGAGACCTCGGGCAAGGTCCTGATCCTGCCGAGTGAAGGCAAGTGATCGAGAGTGATCAGACCGGGTCGCGGCGTTCCACGGCCTGACTGATCAGCCCTTCGGCCTCCGCGGCGGCGGGATCGGTGCGCAGAAGCGCCGCCACGCCGGCTTCTCCGCGCGCGGCGATTGCGCGCTCGAAGGCCTCGTCGTTCGCCCGCCAGCCGACGGCGCGGTTGCCCCCCTGCTGCTGCGCCCGCCTGAGAGCGGCGTCCACGAGCGCGAGGTGGTCGCGAAACGACGCGAGATGCGGGTGCGCGTGGGAAAGCGGTTCGATCGAGAACCCCAGGGAGAGCGTTACGGGCCGGACGTCCTCTCCGGTGCGCACGTTTCCGGCGACGGAGGCCCGGAGGCGCGCGCGCTAGC
>Ga0209385_1001420_pt1 | contig 10183 bp, 6 predicted proteins | sample NGEPerB_FD_184506 | JGI IMG/M metagenome (GOLD analysis project Ga0209385, IMG submission 184506) | Arctic peat soil microbial communities from the Barrow Environmental Observatory site, Barrow, Alaska, USA - NGEE PermafrostAB12-B... | ecosystem: Environmental > Terrestrial > Soil > Wetlands >... | reverse complement strand
TATGTAAACAGTAAAGAAGAAATTCTTTGCAATAATTGATTTTTATCATTTTTGGAAGGCTATGTTGAATGATTCTACGATACACGACTACTTAAAAAAGTATTTTGGCTTTGATACTTTTAAGGGTAATCAGGAGGATATAATAAGGAATGTCCTGGCAGGAAGGGATACTTTTGTGCTTATGCCTACAGGGGGAGGAAAATCGTTGTGTTACCAGCTTCCTGCAGTTATGAAAAAAGGTATAGCAATTGTAATTTCTCCTCTTATAGCCCTTATGAAGAACCAGGTTGATGCAATGAGAAACTTCAGCACTGAGGATGATGTTGCCCACTTTCTTAATTCATCTCTTACAAAGGCCGAAATAGCGAGAGTTAAAAAAGATGTCCTTTCCGGAAAGGCAAAACTTCTCTATGTAGCTCCGGAGTCGCTTACAAAAGAAGAAAATATAGAATTCCTTAAAAACATCGGGATATCGTTCTATGCTATCGATGAAGCTCATTGTATTTCAGAATGGGGACACGATTTCAGGCCTGAGTACAGAAGAATAAGACCTATAATCGACATGATCGGAAGATCGCCAATAATAGCTCTTACCGCAACTGCCACTCCAAAGGTTCAGCATGATATTCAGAAAAACCTCAGCATCCTTGATGCGGATGTATTTAAATCCTCTTTCAACCGGCCCAATCTGTATTACGAGGTAAAGTCGAAACAGGATGTGACAAAAGAGATAATTAAATATATTAAAAATAATGCCGGGAAGTCAGGAATTATTTATTGTCTTAGCCGAAAAAAGGTAGAGGAAATAGCAGAGATTCTCAAGGTAAACGGTATCAGGGCCCTTCCTTATCATGCCGGTATGGATTCGGCTACCCGTACTTTGAATCAGGACAAGTTCCTGATGGAGGAAGCTGATATAATTGTAGCTACTATTGCTTTTGGAATGGGTATTGATAAACCTGATGTAAGGTTCGTAATACATTATGATATACCCAAAAGCCTTGAGGGGTATTACCAGGAGACCGGAAGGGCAGGACGCGATGGTGGAGAAGGGAACTGCATTGCTTACTACAGTTATAATGATATCCTGAAACTTGAGAAATTCATGCAGGGGAAACCTATTGCTGAGCAGGAAATCGGGAAACAGCTGCTTCTGGAAACAGTTTCCTATGCTGAATCCTCTGTATGCCGGAGAAAACTTCTTCTTCATTATTTTGGTGAAGAGTATTTAAGGGAAAATTGTGAAGCATGTGATAACTGTCTTCATCCGAAGGCACAATTTGAAGGTAATGAGGCTGTTGTGAATGTTCTGGAGACAATCCTGGCAGTTAAGGAGAAGTTTAAAGCTGATCATATTGCAAATATTCTTTCAGGAAAAGTAACCTCAGCAATAAAATCTTACAAACATCATAAGATCGAGTTTTTCGGCATAGGGGAGGATAAAGATGAGAAATTCTGGAATATGGTTATCAGGCAGGCTCTTATTGCCAAATTCCTTACCAAGGATATTGAGAATTACGGGCTACTGAAGCTTACACAGAAAGGACTGGATTTTCTGGAAAATCCAACATCTTTCATGCTTGCAGAGGATCACGATTATGCCGATACCACAGATGAAGAAAATGCCTTTGGTGCAAGAACGGCAGCAGTCGACGAAGAATTATTCAGCGTACTCAAGGACCTTCGTAAAAAATTATCGAAGGTGAAGGACGTCCCGCCATTTGTGATCTTTCAGGATCCTTCTCTCGAGGATATGGCTATTCAGTACCCCGTAACTATAGATGAACTTCAGAATATCTCAGGCGTAGGAGCGGGTAAGGCACAGCGCTATGGGCAGGAATTTGTTGAGATCATAAAAAAATATGTCGAGGAGAAAGAGATTATAAGGCCGCTCGATATGGTGGTAAAATCGGTTGTCAATAAATCAGGTATTAAAGTCTATATTATTCAGAGCATCGATATGAAAAGGCCCCTGGAGGATATCGCTGAGGCAAAGGGACTGGAGATGCCGGAACTCATTTCAGAAATAGAAGCTATTGTAAATTCAGGAACCAGGATAAATCTTGATTATTATATCAATATGACTATTGACGAGGAGCGTCAGCATGATATCTATTCTTATTTCAGGGAAGAAGCTGAATCCGATTCACCCGAAGATGCAATAAAAGAACTTGGGAACGAATTCGAAGAGGAAGAGATACGACTCATAAGGATTAAATTCCTTTCGGAAATGGGTAACTGATAATCTGAAATCATCTTTTCCTGAGGGTCAAAGAATACAGAACCACAGAAAGAACGTAAAAGGGATAGATAAGCTGGGCCGGCAAAAACCACCCTATCAGCTTTTTCTTTCCATACCTGTACGAAGTATTCATAAGGATTAAAAAATCCGGGACTGATTTCAAAATAAAAATAGCCAGGAAGACCAGGGTTAATACCGGATAGAACAACAAGGCGATAAAATACAATACTTGAAGAACTATTGCGACAAATGTAAAAATCCCAAGAACGATTGTATCCAGGTCCTTATAGGATTTAACTTTTGAAATCCACCTGCTTCTCTGCTTCAGAAATGAATTGAAGGTCGAAGAGCCTTTGGTTGTTACCATTACATCAGACGATTCGAGCCATAATATCTTAGACCGTGGCATTTTTTTTAAACTCTGCAACAAAAATATATCGTCTCCCGAATTAATTTCATCGTGCAGATTTTGTGAATGTTCAAGATAAGCCTCCCTTGTAAAAGCGAGGTTTGCACCATTGCACATAGTGGCCTTTTTCATAAGAGCTGAACCTGCGGTTATTCCCTGCAGGCTTATGAATTCAAGTTCCTGAAACCTGCCAAAAAAGCCAGTGGCCGATTCAATCTTAACTGGGCAAACTATCATTTCAGGTTTGTTAAATTCATAAAAGGCTGCAATTGTTCTCATCCAGTTGCTGCCCATTATGCAATCGGCATCAGTGGTAATAATAAGGGTCCCCTTTGAGGCTGTTATTCCGGATCTGATTGCCTTCTTTTTCCCTTTCCCTGAATTATTCAGAATAACTAAATTTTTTTTATAGCTAAAATCCTCAGCAATTTCAAGAGTTTTGTCGGTGGAATTATCGTCAATAATTATAAGTTCAAAAAGGTTTTCCGGATAGTTCTGTTTGGAAATGCTTTCTAAAAGCTTAGGCAGGTTTTTCTGCTCATTATGGCATGCAATAACCACTGAAACAAAAGTTAGAGGGTCAACTGAAGAGTTGAAGGTCTCAATTTTCAGAAGACCTCTGTATATTTTAAGAAGAATTACGAGGTAGGGCAGGATCAGTATAACAGGAATCCAGTACATGGGTTATTCCTTCATCCATTCATACATTTTATAATGCAGGCTATGCATTCCAAGAGCTTCATAGGTGGTTTGTGCTCCGGAATTATTTGTCTCTACATAAAGACGAAGTCCGGCCACAGAACTTTTATCAGCTTCATCCTTAATAGTATTGTACATTGATCTGAAAATGCCTTTTCTCCGGAATTCAGGCAATACATAAACTGACTGAAACCACCATACATTGCTGTTCCTCCAGTCGCTCCATTCATAAGTTATAAGTAAGGAGGCTATAACACTGCCGTTTTCTTCAGCTACCCAATACTGTCCGCGTGTGGAGTCGGTGAAAACAGCATTAACACCTTTAAAAACTGTTTCTGAGGCAAGGGGCATTTGTTCAGTTTCCCAGGCCATTTTCAGCTGGAAATCAATAATTGCTGATGCATCTTCCGGTGTTGCTTTACGGATATTTATCATAATAATCTTTAGAGGTTTGGTTTGCAGTATGCGGCATATGGTTCTCGGAATGCCTGAATTTTTAGTTTATCTCTTCGTCTTTACGACTCTATGTCTCTCAGTCTCCCCTTCACCCTTTCACCCCTTCCTACTTGTACTCATCCCAACTCTTTATTGCCAGGTCGTCGATGCTCATTTTACAAAAAGCCAGGATAAAAGCACTTGCGAGCCTTGCATTAGTGATAAGTGGAACATTATAATCCACAGCGCTTCTTCTGATTGTATAATCGTTATTAAGTTCTTTATCGCTCAGATCTTTGGGAATGTTAACTACCAGATCCACTTCCCGTGATTTGATAAGTTCTATAGTATTAGGCGATTTATTCTCATCGGGCCAGTAAGCAACATGCGCCTCAACTCCGGCATTTTTCAGGAATTGCTGGGTTCCTCTTGTTGCATAAAGCTTATGTCCCTTTTCGCGCAGAGCTTTCGCACTGTTAAGAAGTTCAACTTTAGATCGGGCAGGACCTGTTGAGAGCAGGATACTCTTTTTAGGAACCCTGTATCCGACAGAAAACATCGCTTTGAGTATCGCTTCATAAAAACCTTCACCTATGCAGCCAACTTCTCCTGTCGATGACATGTCAACTCCAAGTACCGGGTCGGCTTTTGCAAGACGTGAAAAGCTGAATTGAGGAGCTTTTACGCCTACATAATCGAGTTCAAATATTGTTTTAACGGGCTTTTCTGCAGGTAGGCCCAGCATAATTTTGGTAGCTAACTCTATGAGGTTGGTTTTCAGAATTTTTGATACGAAAGGCATACTGCGGCTGGCACGCAGGTTACATTCAATGACCTTGATATCATTATCTTTAGCAAGAAACTGGATATTGAAAGGCCCCGTAATATTAAGTTCCTTCGCAATCTGTTTGGAAATGCGTTTTATTCTTCTCGATGTTTCAAAATATATTTTCTGTGCCGGGAATACCATTGTTGCATCACCTGAATGAACTCCTGCAAACTCAACGTGCTCACTGATAGCATACGCTAACATTTCACCATTCCGGGCCACTGCATCTATTTCTATCTCCTTAGCATTTTCAATAAACTCTGATACAACAACAGGATATTGTTTTGAAACCTGGGCTGCCAGCTTAAGGTAATGTGACAATTCATTCTTGTTTGAAACTACGTTCATTGCAGCTCCTGATAAGACATAAGAGGGCCTTATCAAAACTGGAAAGCCTATCCGGTCGACAAATTCAAAAATATCCTCTATCGTCGATAATTCTTTCCAGCGTGGTTGGTCAACCTTAAGGATATCAAGCATTTCAGAAAATTTATGCCTGTTTTCCGCCCTGTCGATGGAAATTGGTGAAGTACCAAGAACCGGCACGTGTTCATTATAAAGCCTCATTGCCAGGTTATTCGGTATCTGACCGCCAACAGACACGATCACGCCTCCTGGGTTTTCGAGCTCAATAATATCGAGAACCCTTTCGAATGTCAGCTCATCAAAATATAACCGGTCGCATATATCATAATCTGTGCTGACGGTTTCGGGATTGTAATTTATCATTATAGATCTGAATCCCTCTTTTTTTATTGTATCGATCGCATTTACAGAACACCAGTCGAATTCAACGCTTGAACCAATCCTGTACGCTCCTGATCCCAGAACTATTATAGATTTTTTATCGTTTTCACATGTAATGTCATGTTCCGATCCGCTGTAAGTAAGATACAGGTAATTTGTAATAGCAGGATATTCAGCTGCAAGGGTATCTATTTGCTTGATGTAAGGAACAATACCCAGTTTTTTACGGTGATCCCTTACTTTCATAAGGTCATCGTTAATCTGCCATGCATCCGATTTTAATACATGCCGTGCTATCTGGAAGTCACTGAACCCGTTTATCTTGGAATGGGCGAGGAGATCAGGAGGAATAGATTCCAAAGAGTGGTATTTACATAGATCATCTTTAATGTTTATAATATTTCTGAGCTTGAACAGGAACCATTTGTCAATTTTTGTCAACTCATAGATTCTTTCAACTGTCATTCCGGCTTCAAGCGCTTCTGCAATTGAAAAGATTCTCATGTCAGTTGGCTCGGCAAGCTCTCTTTCTATATCCTCAAAGCCCAGATTGCGGTTTCCTGTGAAGCCATGCATCCCCTGCCCGATCATTCTTAATCCCTTCTGGATAACCTCTTCGAATGTTCTGCCGATAGCCATCACTTCACCTACACTCTTCATGCTGCTGCCGATCAGATGAGAGACTCCTTCGAATTTATTAAGATCCCAACGAGGTATTTTGCATACAATATAATCGAGCGCAGGCTCAAAACAGGCAGTTGTATTTTTTGTAACAGAGTTTTTAAGTTCGTGGAGTCCGTATCCCATTCCCAGCTTTGCAGCAATGAAAGCGAGAGGATATCCTGTCGCTTTCGATGCGAGAGCGCTTGACCTTGAAAGGCGTGCATTCACCTCAATAACCCTGTAGTCTTCCGAATCGGGCGCCAGAGCATACTGAACATTGCATTCCCCGACAATTCCTATATGTCGTATTATCCTGATTGAAAGTTCTCTCAGTTTATGATATTCACTATTTGTAAGAGTTTGCGATGGTGCAACAACAATGCTTTCACCTGTATGTATTCCGAGAGGGTCGAAATTTTCCATATTACAGACTGTGATGCAATTGTCAAATTTATCCCTCACAACCTCATATTCAACTTCTTTCCAGCCTTTTAAAGATTCTTCAACAAGTATCTGGTTTGAGTAGGAAAATGCTTTTGATGCGAGAGTCCTGAGCTCATCGGAATTTGACGCGAAACCACTTCCCTGTCCTCCAAGAGTGTAGGCCGCCCTTATGATTACTGGGAATCCGAGTATTCCGGCTGCTTCAACAGCTTCGTTAACACCCGAAACTGCAATACTGTTTGGCGTCTTGACCTCTATTTGATTGAGTGTCTGGACAAAAAGCTCTCTGTCCTCGGTAGCCATGATTGCCGTAACCGGAGTTCCAAGAACCCTGACATTATATTTTTCAAAAACACCTGCTTTAAATAGTTCTGTTCCACAATTAAGGGCTGTCTGCCCGCCAAATGATAAAAGAATGCCATCAGGTCTCTCTCTGGCAATAACCTTTTCAACGAAGTACGGAGTAACAGGAAGAAAATATATTTTGTCAGCCAGTTCTTCTGAAGTCTGTACTGTTGCAATATTCGGATTTATCAGAACCGTACTGACATCTTCTTCTTTTAAAGCTTTGAGAGCCTGGGAGCCGGAATAATCAAACTCACCTGCTTCGCCTATTTTCAGTGCTCCTGACCCCAGGATTATTACCTTCTTTACTACATCTTTCATTATCCGGATTTGAGCTTCAAAAATAATATAATTTTTTAATTAGATTTTGCAAATATAAAGAAATGCATATATTTGCAAAATAAATGCATAAATATGCAAAAAACTAAAAGACTTCTGGCAATAGAAAAATTTATTTCTGAAGAAAACATAACCACTCAGGAAGAATTGATCAGAAAACTGAAAGGGAAAGGGATAAGCTGTACACAGGCTACATTATCCCGCAATTTAAGGCAGTTGGGAATAGGACGGATATCAGATGGCAATGGCAGATATAAGTATTCTCTGTCAGAAAAAATCAGAAGTTCCGAAAAACCATCCCCCATTCTTAATATTGTACCGGTTATTCAGGATATAGTTGAAGCAAAAGGGCTCATGGTAATAAAGACTATTCCTGGTAATGCTAGCAACACAGCCTTTTTTATCGATGGAACCGGAAGATACGAAATTGCCGGTACGATCGCAGGCGATGATACTATCCTGGTTATACCAAGGGATGGAGTAACAATCCAGCAGGTTCATACTTGTCTTGAAATAATCTTACCAGGGATTCATGAACAGGTAAAAAAGAAATGACAATCTGTTATGAATTTTAAATAACTCAAATTATAAACTAATGAAAGAAAAAGTTGTTCTCGCGTATAGCGGCGGTTTGGATACTTCGGTTATACTTAAATGGTTAATTGAAAAGAATTTTGATGTTATTGCCTTTGTTGCGGATGTTGGACAGGCAGATGATTTCGAGGCATGCAAAGAAAAAGCTTTATTGCTTGGAGCATCTAAAGTCATCATAGCTGACTTGAAAAGAGAATTTGTCGACGGTTATGTTCTGAAAGCCATAATGGCGAATGCCATTTACGAAGACAGATATCTGCTCGGCACAGCTCTGGCAAGACCGCTTATTGCAAAGAAACAGATCGAAGTTGCAAAAGCAGAGGGAGCTAATGCAGTTGCGCATGGCGCCACAGGTAAAGGCAATGACCAGGTGCGGTTCGAATTGTGTTATTATGCCCTTATGCCAGGAGTAAAAGTTATCTCACCATGGAAAGATAAAGAGTTCCTGGCAACATTTAAAGGAAGAACCGATCTGCTCAAATATGCTTCCGAGAAAAAGATCCCGGTAAAAGCGAGTATCGATAAGCCTTACAGCGAGGATGATAACCTCATGCATATAAGTCATGAAGCGGGGATCCTTGAAGACCCGATGTATACCCTGCATAAGAGTATGCTTGAGAAGATGGTCATGCCACAGGATGCTCCGGATAAAGAAACCCGGATTGTTATTCATTTCAAAAACGGAATACCGGTAAAGCTTGTCAACAAAGAGGATGGAACCGTGAAGGAAGATTCGTATGATATGTACGTTTATCTGAATGAAATTGCAGGTAAAAACGGCATCGGACTCCTCGATATGGTAGAAAACAGATTCGTAGGCATAAAATCAAGAGGTGTTTATGAGACTCCGGCAGCTACCGTATTACATATAGCACATAAGGATATTGAGGGAATAGCAATGGACAGGGAAGTAATGCGCCTCGTTAATATGCTTACTCCGAAATTTGCCGAGATCATTTATAACGGATTCTGGTTCAGTCCGGAAATGGATTTTCTGATGGCCGCAATTGAGAAGAGCCAGGAGCTTATAGATGGAAGTGTTCACCTCTGCCTTTATAAGGGCAACGTTTTGATTGAAGGTCGTGAATCACCTTCCTCCCTTTACAATAAAAAGCTTTCAAGCATGGATATTGAAGGAGGATTTGATCAGACTGACAGTAAAGGATTCATTAGAATAAATGCAATAAGGCTAATGGCTCACAGGGCAATATTGGAAGCCAGTCAGAAGAAATAATTATATCTGCAATTAAGATAATTACCAGTGAACCTTTGTGTTTATCCTTTGTGTACCTTAGTAGTAAAAAATAATATATTTAACCATAAAGGAACACGAAAGAAAGCACAAAGTATCTCGAAGGAAAACAAGCATAAATGATTGTCTAATAATCAACAATATGAAACTCTGGGAAAAAGGAATTAATCCCGAACCTGCTATCATCGAATTTACAGCAGGTAAAGACAGAAAAACCGATCTGGCTCTTACAAAATGGGATATAATCGGTTCGATGGCTCATGTTATAATGCTGGAGAATGTCGGATTAGTATCAGAGGATGAAAAAAACGGCCTGCTGAAAGCTCTCCACTCTTTGTTTGTGTGGGATGAAGAAGGAAGCCTCGTTATTGAAAACGATGTCGAGGATATCCATTCCCAGATTGAAAAGGAGATGTCATCTATTCTGGGCACAACCGGGAAAAAAATTCATACAGGACGATCAAGAAACGACCAGGTACTGGTTGACATTCGTCTGTATACCAGGGAAGAGATTGACAAATTATCGGTACTTATCCGAACTCTGTTTGCCAGGCTGCAATCGTTGAGTGAACAATATAAAGAAGTGCTTATTCCAGGTTACACTCATATGCAGCCTGCAATGGTTTCTTCATTTGGTTTATGGTTCGGTGCCTATGCCGAATGTCTCGCCGATGATGTTCTCCTTTTATCGGGAGCAAGAGCTCTGAACAATCAGAATCCTCTGGGTACTGCTGCAGGCTACGGAACTACACTCCCGATTAACAGAAAACTGACATCTGAACTTCTTGAATTTGATGATCTTCTCTATAACTCAGCTTACGCAAGCCTGAGCAGGGGGAAAATTGAAATGGCAATTGCCTCGGCTCTCGCCTCAGTGGCACAGACACTTTCCAGGTTTTCAATGGATGTATGTCTTTACATGACTTCTGAATTCAGGTTCATTGATTTTCCGGATGAGTATATTACTGGTTCCAGTATCATGCCACAGAAACGAAACCCGGATGTTTTCGAGCTGATAAGAGCAAGGTCAAATGTGCTTCAAACGCTGCCTAACCAGGTAGCTATACTCACAACAAATCTTCCTTCGGGATATAACAGGGATCTTCAGCTTCTTAAACAGCTTATATTTGACGCATTCGGAGAGTTGCGGGAGTGTATTGAAATTATGCTGTTAATGCTTAATAA
>Ga0209385_1001419_pt1 | contig 10184 bp, 8 predicted proteins | sample NGEPerB_FD_184506 | JGI IMG/M metagenome (GOLD analysis project Ga0209385, IMG submission 184506) | Arctic peat soil microbial communities from the Barrow Environmental Observatory site, Barrow, Alaska, USA - NGEE PermafrostAB12-B... | ecosystem: Environmental > Terrestrial > Soil > Wetlands >... | reverse complement strand
TGCATAGCAGTGGCACGACACCGGGCTGGTCAAACTTAAAGGAGCGCTTTTCCCCCTTCGGCCAGGTGCCGAGGTTGTGTCCTAATTTCTTGTTGCCGCTGATCGCAGACCAGAAGACGTTATGTTGTACGTTGTCGCTGTTCAGGAACTCAACCGTCGTCCCTTGCTGTATTACCAGGATGTGCGGGCTGAACATCATGCCCCGATGCTCCACTAGCGGTGTCTGCGTGGGAGCAGGAAATGTCTTGCCTTGGATGGTGTCCACGTACACGACCGACTTCCCCGGAGATACTTTGCCTTCGATGGTGCCGGCGACAGCGGCGGCTGCGACGGCGGTAACCAGCAACAGAGTGATTAGAAAACTGCGCGTCATGAAAATTCCTTTCGTAGATTTGTGTTTCCTCAGGTTCGGGCCGTTAATATTTTACGGTGTGATTTCGACCACACCCTTGGCCAAAGCAGAGCCGTTTTCAGTTATGGCGACCTCCGACCAATTGAACGAATAAATCCTTGACAATCGCAGCGCGTTGCCTTCCGGCATCCTCGGCTCATTGCTCGGGCAGAACCGGCAGTGCCGCCTTGTTCACCACCAACGGATCATCCCTTAGCCTGATGTAGAGCAGTGTACCGTTGGGACGAGGCACGCTGATCGTCGGGTCTGCAAATCCTTCCGGCACCGACATCGAGATTTTGAATTGCGGATCGGAGGCAATCGAGTCGATGAGGTAGAGATTCGATCCGCTCAACGTGCACTGCCGGTCCGGACTGTCGGGGCAGCGGACTTCTTTCAGAGTCGGCACCCGCACAAGAGTGATCAGCGGCTGCCAATCACCCTTGGCACCGTTGGTACCTACCGGACGGAAGCGCAGTTGTCCAAACGCGGCCGGACCGAAAGCCTTAAGCGGATCGAGAACGCCCATCACTGTCTTCGAATCCTGAAAGTTCAGGCTCCCGTCGGCGAAACTGAGCAATGTGTGCACGGAATTGTCTTCCGTGGCAATCTCGATCTTCTCCTCCCGTGAGAATGTGTCGGGTATCTGGCTCTTCAGGCAGAACGACAGCCGGGCGTTTTGCGGAAGCACATCCTGGTTCACCATATGAATGCCGGCGGAAGAATCTTCACGACCGGACTGGATACTTTTACTGATTAGCAGCACCTTGGGCCGCGGCGGCTCGACGGTAGTTTGCAACGCCAGGTCGCGGCCATCCTTGAGTGCGACGTGGGCAGTGATTTTCTCCTGCGGCTGGAGCGGAGAGATGGGAGTGGCCGCAGCCAGAAATAACTGGTCCACGGTGCCGTCCCGCGTCAGTTTCGATGGTGCGAAATGCACTCCGTTCACCTGCACGCCGGCAACCTCGTCCAGGCGCGTGCCTTTCAGTAATGCCTGCCGGTCGCCAGAGTTGATAATCAAGCTGTCGAGGTGGCCGGCCTCGGCGTAAGTTTGCAGAGACACCCTCTCTGCCTCGGACAGACCAGCCTGCTTCACTTCCATGGTGGCCGCACCTGGCGCCGCGTCCTTCAGAGAAACCTTGATTTCGATTTCCTCCGGCTTGGAGAGCTTCCAACTGCTGTCGAGTTTTTTTCCCGTGTGGTCATGCACCGTGATGTCGTCCACGCAGGTGGCAGCGTTGGATTGCAAATGCAGCATGTCCTCGCGGCCGACGATGAGCGCGCTCCGGTCGGCGGGGACAAGCGTCCACTTCACCGGATGGGAAACCTGCAGGTGGAACGTCGGACCCTCGAAGGCCTCGAATCCCCAGTAACCGCGCAGTGTTCCGGACATTTCTGAATCGAGATTGGCGTGCTTCAGGCCATGGGTATCCACGACGAAGCCGCCACGTGATGCGTCGGCATGGATGGGGAGATCGAATGTCTTACCGGACTTGCTCCAGGTATGAAATGCGAAGTCGTGGCCAAAACTGGTGGAAAAAATCAGCGGCGCGCCCTCTGCTGGCAGGACCAGCGATGGTTTCTCCAAGCATGAGACCTGCTTTGGATCGACCGGACGCAAGGGAGGCAGCTGCGCGGCTTCCACCGCGGGCAGCCCGATCACCAATACCGACTTTGGATTGCGGAACGAAGGCGGCGTGTTGAGCTTTAAGTTCAGTTCCTTGGCTTGAGGCAATGCCAGTGCGGGAATGTATTGATATACCGCGGTGTGCAGGGCGGTCAGCAATTTGGCGACGTCCACCACGGCTCCAACGTAAGCGCTGTAATAGCCTCCGCCCGCCAGTCGCGTGGTGCTGAGCTGTCCGATGAGGTCGGCCGATGGACCCGATGTGAGGGCGGCCACCATCGACTGGCTGTGCGGGTCATCGAGAACCAGCTGATCCGTGTTCTGCATCAGGCAAGGTGCCTGCTGTTCGCTCGGCTTGTCGAAACACTGCGAGTCGAGCTTGATGTTCAAGCTGCGCGCCAGTAGCACGGATTTCGCATGAAGCTCTTTGGGATCCTCGTTGGAAGCCTGCTTCACGGCGGTGAGATAGGCATCGAGACGAGAGCGGTCGAGACTGGCCTGGTTCAGGTCCTGCGACGCGCGGACGAAAGCGCCGGGTCTGCCGCGTACGGCAGAACGTAAGGTGCTGAAATCCCCACCCGTCTCCGGAGCCAGGAAGAGCAGAGCTTGCTCCGCTCCCTTCGGCACCGTCACCAGGATTCCTTCCTGGCGAACCTTTTTGTTCCAGGTTTCCGCGCGGATGAACCAATCCTCCGGCGGCGGGTTGGTCGAGCCGCGCAGAAACGCTACGATCAGCAGGTAATGCGCGGTTTGGCTGTCGGGAAAGTTGGGATGCACCCAGAGCCGGTCGCCGGTCTGCAGGTTCGGTACCTTGGCAATGGGCAGCTCTTTGCCGACCCGGTCCACCATCACTTCCACCCGCGGACCAGGCAGGTCAAAGGCCGCACTATCGGCGCGGGCAACGGAAGTAAGGATGAGAGCGAGAAGGGTGGTCTGTACGAATAAAAATCTCGAGCGCATACTTCTATAATAAGTGTCCTCCGACAAAGCCGTATCTATTATGATTGCTCGCCCCTCAAAAGGAGTTTGATCGCAAACGGTTAAAGTCAAGAAGCAAGGGGCCGTAGGGTTTGTGTTCCGAAAGGTGCCTCCTAGGCGAGGAGAAGCACACTCCTGGAACTGTCAAACCTTTGTCGCCTGCTCACAGAGCCGGGAGAACGCGCCACCCAATATGCAACTCTTGCCCAGATCCAGAACCTAAGAGAAATAGCGCGCAGCAAAAGCCCGGATGTTGGCCGCCACCGAAGAAACAGAAGAACGATCTCTTCAGCCGGATCGGGACACTCGTGACGGCCACATCCCCTGGATGAGCCGGGATCCGATCGGTTAGCAATTCAGCATTTCTGAACCGACTCGGTCTGGTCCGGCGAGTTCAACGCTGCATGGAAAAATGCGCCCGGCGATTGAGTTGCCAGCAGGCTTCCGTTTCTTCCGTGCAGAACGGTTTTTCCTTGCCATAGCTAATGGTTCGGATTCGGCCTGCGCTGATTCCCAACCTTTCCAACTGATCGCGCACCGCATCGGCACGGTTGTCGCCCAAGCCCAAGTTGTAGTCCTCGGAGCCCCTTTCATCGCAATGACCGGAAATCAATAGTTTGTAGTTGGGATGAGCAGCCAGGAATCTAGCGTCCTGCTCTATGGCCCTTTGTTCGTTCTCAGGAACAGAGTATTTGTCGTAGGCGAAAAAGATGTCCTTCATGTTTTGTGAAAATAGTTGTTCGTCGCCAGGTCCCGCGTGGGCTATGGAAGGTGGTGGAACGATGACCGTGACACGGGCACTGGCTTCTTTGGAACCGCCAGGCCCCTTGGCCGTCAACAGATAAGTGGTGGACGATTGTGGCACTACGGACGTGGAGCCTTTTGCGGCAACGGTTCCAACTCCAGCGATAGCGATTTCATTGGCGTTAGCCGTATCCCACGTAAGCCTGACAGCTTCGCCACGCTCGACCGTGTCGGGGCTTGCGGCGAGAGTGGCCGTTGGCGCTGATGGTGGCGGCGGTGGGGGAACTGTTTTGGCAACTTGAGTTTTCTTGGCGCAGCCTACGAGTAGCGTGACGGAAGCGGCTGCAACGATGGCGAATATGCGCAATGAACGTACAGGCATATGGTCCTCCAGAATCGTGGTGATGGTTGGACAGAATCGGGTAGAGGACTTTGGAGGGTGAAGAAATTAACAGCGCAGGCTCGGAACCGGTGCCGAATCGTATAGCATCAGGCCGACGACCTGAATTCGTGGGCTCAGGCGCAAGTCACGGCAGGAGACGAGCACCCTCAGCAAGAACGAAATTGCGGCGAACAGGAGAATCGCAAAGGCAAGGGCCCGCAATGCTGTGAGAGGACCATGGGTAGCCGTGAACGGACCCGGTCGAGGCCGCGGCATTTGTGCACGTTGTAGGTCGCGACGCGAATTCGCACTGGCGTCATTGCGTTTTGAGACGATTTCATCCGGAGCGCCCGATCTCTTTGCGATCCCTACCAGTGGCGCGTCACTGGTGGCCGTGACAATTGTCACCGATTCGCAGGATGAGTAATGAGAACATAAATGCAAGTGCATGGACGTGCGTCTGTGCACCGCGCAGCTCTCTTCAGTCGGCCTCTCCTTCTTCAACCTTGCATTGCATCGTTACCGGTGCAGGAGATCCACCATGCGACATAAGACTGCAAGTGATTCAAACGCGAAACTTGACGAACGCTCGCTCGACTCGACGGAGGAGTTAATTCGGGTACGCGCGTATCAGCTTTACGAGGAACGGGGCTGTGAAAACGGTCACGACCTCGATGATTGGCTCCGAGCGGAGACCGAAATAGCCGGGAAGAAGCCTGCTGCTCAAGCAGAGGGTAAGGAAGGCGGGAGCATAGCAGCCGTAGCTTAAAGGCGCCGGTCATTTCAATGGTATCGAGCGCCGTCACGTGGTATGGGCAGGGCTCTTGCTGGCCTTTCCGGCGGTAGTTCCTATATGGATATTGATATGCAAATGCTGGCCGCTGCGGGTGTCAAGCCAGGACTAAGATGAACGGGAAGGACATTGTGAAGCGGAGGGCTGAGGAAGATCGGCCCGAGCATAGGCGGAATGACGTCCGCCTGGAACACCGTCTCGCTTTCAGAGTAGACACAACCCGCCTGGCATTGACATAGGGCGACTGTTTTTAAGTTTGTCGAACCGTAAGCATGCCGGTAGCCGGAGGAGAACATATGGGGGACACGAGTTCGCAAGCTCCTCCCCTCAAGCAAGTCGACATTGCTTCGACCACTGGACAAAAAGACTTAACGTCATTGAGCCTGGCGGAACTTCGCTTGCGTCTGCAAGCTCCGGCGACGGGGCTTAGCCAGACGGAGGCTAAGGGCCGGCTCGCGCAATATGGCTTCAATGAGCTGCCCGAAGAAAAAGTCAATCCCATCCTGAAATTCCTATCTTATTTCTGGGGCCCCATCCCGTGGATGATCGAGGTGGCTGCAATCCTGTCCGCAGCCGTGCACCATTGGGAGGATTTCGGCATCATTCTGGCACTGCTGTTGATGAATGCCGGGGTGGGCTTCTGGGAAGAGTTTCAGGCGGGCAACGCCATCGCCGCGCTGAAAGCGACACTCGCATTGCAGGCTCGGGTCAAGCGGGATGGAACATGGACTACAATCCCTGCGCGTGAGCTGGTGCCGGGCGATTTGATGCGCATCCGGATCGGCGACATCATTCCCGCGGATGCCCGTCTGCTGGAAGGCGACCCAATACAGGTAGATCAATCCGCTCTGACCGGGGAATCTTTGCCGGTCACGCGCAATTCGGGCGAGGCCGTCTACTCCGGCTCAATTCTGAAGCAAGGAGAGATCGATGCCTTCGTCTACGCCACCGCGCAGAATACTTATTTTGGCAAAACGGCGCACTTGGTAGAGACGGCGCACACAGTAAGCCACTTCCAACAAGCCGTGCTAAAAATTGGCGACTACCTCATCGTTATTGCGGTCGCTCTCGTGACTCTCATTCTCGCTGTGGCCTTGTTCCGCGGCGACAGAATGATGACGACCTTGCAATTCGCGCTGGTCTTGACGATCGCTGCCGTCCCCGTGGCCATGCCCGCTGTGCTCTCGGTGACGATGGCTGTGGGCGCCCGAACCCTGGCACGTAAGAAGGCCATCGTCACCCGCTTGGCGGCGATGGAAGAGTTGGCCGGGATTGACGTTCTCTGTTCGGATAAAACCGGTACGTTGACGCAGAACAAGCTGACACTGAGCGATCCGTTCTGTGCGAGTGGGGTTCGGCCCGAAGAAGTGGTCCTCGCCGCGTCGCTCGCTTCCCGGGCCGAAAACCAGGACCCCATCGACCTGGCTGTCCTGAGCGGTCTGAAAGATGCACATGCTCTGGACAGCTACCAGATCGTGCACTTCCAGCCTTTCGATTCAGTACACAAACGCACAGAGTCTACTGTCGAAGGGCCGGAGAAAATTCAGTTTCGAGTCACAAAGGGTGCGCCCCAAGTGATTCTCGACATGGCGGCCGATGCCGAGGAGGTGCGGGGGGAAGTTGAGAAAGCAGTCAATGAGTTTGCGGCTCGGGGCTTTCGCTCCCTGGGTGTGGCTCGCACCGACGAGAAGGACCATTGGCGGTTTCTGGGGGTTCTGCCATTGTTCGATCCTCCACGGGAAGATTCGAAAAGCACGATTGCGACCGCTTTGCAAATGGGCGTAAAGGTGAAGATGGTCACTGGCGACCAGATCGCCATTGCCAAGGAAATGGCACGCCAGCTTGGCTTGGGGCAGAACATCGTGGACGCCTCCATTCTCGCGGAGAGCAAGCATTACGAGGCTGGCCAGCTAGCTCAAGCTATCGAGGAGGCAGACGGCTTTGCTCAGGTTTTTCCGGAACACAAGTTTCACATTGTCGGGGTTCTTCAGCAAGAAAAGCACATCGTAGGCATGACCGGCGACGGAGTAAACGACGCTCCGGCACTCAAACTGGCCGATGCCGGAATTGCGGTTTCCGGAGCTACCGATGCCGCGCGGGCCGCCGCCGACATTGCCCTGTTGGACCCCGGTCTATCCGTGATCATCGATGCCATCAAAGAAAGCCGAAAGATGTTCCAGCGTATGAACAGCTATGCCATCTATCGCATCGCGGAGACGATCCGGGTGCTGTTGTTCATGACGCTGTCCATTCTCGTATTCAACTTCTACCCGGTTACGGCGGTGATGATCGTCTTGCTGGCGATTCTCAATGATGGAGCAATTCTTTCCATTGCCTATGATCGGGTGCGGTACGCAAATCGCCCAGAGGCCTGGAACATGCCTGTGGTTCTCGGCATCGCCTCGGTGTTGGGTGTCGCCGGCGTCGTTGCTTCCTTTGGACTCTTCTATCTAGGGGAACGGGTCTTCCATCTCAACCGTGAAGTGATCCAGTCGTTCATGTATCTCAAGCTGTCCGTCGCCGGTCATCTTACGATTTTCGTCACGCGTACGCGGCGGGCTTTCTGGTCAATTCGGCCAGCGCCGATTCTACTGGCGGCAGTGGTCGGCACCCAGCTCATCGCCACACTCTTTGCCGTCTTTGGGATTTTCATGGCCCCGATCGGGTGGGGTTGGGCACTCTTCATTTGGGGATATGCTCTGGCCTGGTTCCTGGTGAACGATCGCATCAAGCTGGCAGCCTACCGGGTATTTGATCCTCAGGAAAGGGGCCTGCTCGAAAAGACCCAACTGTCGGCGAAACATCAGATCAGGGCTACTTCGTAAGGACCGAAGGTGCGACTCTTGTAGGTAACGAGATCATTGGAGGTGCAGCCGCCGTATGCCGCAAATTAAATCTATTCTTTGCCCCGTCGATTTTTCAGAGTTTTCAGTCAACGCGTACGAGTACGCGCAGTCACTGGCCTGGCACTACAAGGCGACGTTGTACTTGCAGCACGTTTTGTACTCTCTGCAGCCCTTTGGTTTTTGGAACATTTCTCCAGATTCTTATGAGAAACGCTGTGGGGAACTCCGCGCTGGCGCTGAGCAGCAGCTTCATGAATTTGCGACGCGCCACACGCGGACTGAGATTCGGCCCCAATGCTTCGTGCAAGATGGCCCGGTGACGGACCTGATCCTCGCTCTGGCTGAAGCGCAGGCGGTGAATCTGATCGTCATGGGAACTCACGGGATGCGAGGGATTGATCGGCTGATGCTGGGATCCGTGACAGAGAAGGTGCTGCGACGGGCCCGGTGCCCGGTCTTAGCGGTACGAAAACCTGCACATCATGTCACAAGCTCCGTGCAGGATCCGGAGCCAGTCCACCTCAGAAAGATGCTTCTTTGTACGGATTTTTCAGACCATGCTCGTCACGCCTCGCAGTACGCGCTCTCGATGGCCAAGGAGTACGGCGCTGAACTTACGCTGCTGCACGTGCTGGAAGATACCCCGGGGTCGGCAGACCTTCACAGCGCAACTGAGAAGGCGGTGAAACAGCTGGAAGAATCTATCGCGCCCAAAACGCGAGAGGAGTGCAGGGTCAAGGTGATGGTACGGATCGGCAAGCCATACCAGCAGATCATGCAGCTCACCCTTGAAGCACAAACCGACCTGGTGATCATGGGAGTGCGTGGTCGCGGTGCGCTGGACACGGCACTCTTTGGTTCCACAACGTACCGAGTAATACAGCTCGGACCTTGTCCAGTGCTCGCAGTTCATATTCCAGTGGCTTCGCTTGAATAGGTCATCACGACCCAGGAACCGAATCTGGGCGAACAACAATGGGAACCTCGTCCTGGCGGGAAACATCAGGATTACAGTTTTTTCATGAGAAGGTACGACGATGCCGAGTTTCAGTTCAGGCACCGAGACTCACCGAAGGTCTGTCGCTCGAAGAGAAACACACGCGGTAGGTTAGAGAACCTCGGTACGGTCGCGGAACCGAGGGAGCCTGTCCTCCAAAACCTTGATAGCAGAGAGTTTCGTATGCGTTTTTCATTATTTGACACTGCCGTGAAGGACCGCGGGCACCCGCACACCATAAGCCTGAAACTGCGCGACATGAACCAGCTCTTCAATTCAATGGGCCCTTCTCCGTTCATTGAAAAGGATCTCGACGAGGACGCGGAAGAATTCATCGTAAGCTGGGCCCAAGAATCCTCCCCTGCCGCTCCGATAAAATTGCGTATCTACTTGGACCAGTGGCCGGCGGAAGACCCCAAAGAACTGATCAGGACGGCGGTTCACAACCATTTTGCTCACCGCGCCAAAATCACTGACTTGGAGTTCAAGCGCCTCCTAAGGAGGGGCCGCACCAGTCTTTTCATCGGGCTGCTGTTCTTGGCTGCGTGTCTACTCCTCAGCAAGATGTTGTTAGGTCATGCGGCGGGCACTTGGGCTGCCGTCGTGCGGGAGAGCCTTACGATTGCCGGATGGGTCGCCATGTGGCGACCGATGCAGATCTATCTTTACGATTGGTGGCCTCTGCTGCGACTGAGTCGGACTTTTACCAAGCTGAGTCACATGCCCGTGGAATTCGTCCAAAAGGACAAAAGTTGAATAGCCCCTGTGGGTTACTGGCTTTGTTCCAACACAGATTCCCCACTTGCCGGGCGCTTTTTTATTTCGCATTCTTGAGCACTCTTCCTCCCTTTCTTTTTGTCGCAGTCTCCAGCTCGACTCGGCTCCGAACTCACTGCTTGAACAGTTCGGCACGATTGCGAAGAAAGCCCATCACACTGCTGCGCGAAAAGAGCCCTACCAATTGACCATCAGAGACAACCGGCAATTGATTTATGTCCTCCCGGCTCATGATCTCAAGCGCCCGGATGGCGGGAGTGTCGGGCATGACCGTCCGCAGTTGACTCAACGGCCGCATCACACTCTGCACGCTGGTTTGCGGCCAGCGGTCTCGTTCCACACCGCTGACCTCCTTAGTCGTGATAAGCCCGGCCAGATTATTGTCTTGTACTACCACAAAACACCGGCGCCCACTGGCCAATAGGTATCGGTGCACAAAGTCCTGCAGGCTCAGATGGGCTTCGACCGTGGAGAAATCGCGATCCATAATGTCGGACACCCTCCGGTCCCGAATTCCCTCGGTGATCTCCACTTGAGCGTAGCTACTACGAGACGCATCCAGCAAGAACCAGCCAATGAAGGCCAGCCACAGACCGCCAAAGTTCTTGCCGAGGAAGAATTGGTAGAGCCCCAGGAAGATGAAGAGGAA
>Ga0209385_1001416_pt1 | contig 10197 bp, 10 predicted proteins | sample NGEPerB_FD_184506 | JGI IMG/M metagenome (GOLD analysis project Ga0209385, IMG submission 184506) | Arctic peat soil microbial communities from the Barrow Environmental Observatory site, Barrow, Alaska, USA - NGEE PermafrostAB12-B... | ecosystem: Environmental > Terrestrial > Soil > Wetlands >... | reverse complement strand
GCCGAGAGATGGAGGCGCGGTCCAACGGCGCCGGAGCGATGAGACCGAGCGTGAACGCAGGCTCGTAGCGCGGTTCCGGCCCGACCCTGAGGAGATCCAGAGGCAGCACAGGGGCGCCTTCGAACCGGCGGAACGGATCCGGCTGCGTGTCCCAGTCCATGTAACCAAGAGCGGGCGCAAACCGAAGCGGATCGTGCTTCGACCGCTCATGGTACGCGAGCGTGATGTCCAGTGCTGAAGGCTCTCCTCGTGTTGGTTCGACCTCCGGCGGTGCGAGCTTTCCGGATCGCGGTGGGACACTCATCCGCGCGCTCTCAGCGCGCCGCCGGGAGGTCGAAGCGAGCGGAGGGCTCTGCGGGTGCCGCGCCGGTCGCGACGGCCTCGAACGCGTTGCCCAGCGCCTCGGCCACGACACGCGCGTCCATCGTCTGGATCTCGTGCCGCTGCAGGATGAAGAGGAGCCTGCCGTCGCGGAGGATCGCGATGGAGGGCGACGACGGGGGATAGCCCGTGAAGAACGAACGGGCGCGCGCCGTGGCCTCGGCGTCCTGCCCGGCGAAGACGGTGAAGAGCTTTTCAGGCGCCTTCGGGTGCTTCGCGGCGAGCGCGGCGCCGGGCCGCGCCTGCCCGGCCGCGCAGCCGCACACGGAGTTCACGACGACGAGAGCCGTGCCCTTCGCGGTCAGCGCGGCGTCCACATCGGCCACCGCGCGCAGCTCGGTGAAGCCGGCGTTCGTCAACTCGTCGCGGAAGGGCTGGATGGTCAGGGGATCGTACATGGCGGGCGCTCCTTGGAGCGGCGAGTGTCCCGGCCGCCCGAGGGCACGATACGACAACTGAGATCGTTTCTCATCAGTGAGGGCGGCGCCGAGCCGCGCGGCCTTCGGCGACGTCGCGCAGCTTTTTCGGCGCGATCGCGAGATAACCCTCGCGCAGGAGGCCGGCAATCACACCCAGTCCAGGCCCTTGTCGAGGTGGATGCCGGCCTCTGTTAATGGGTTGTAGCGCTCCACGCCCTCACTGACCGCCGTTAGCAGCATCGTCGCGTCCTCGTGGGGCTCGAGCCGAGCTGCTATCTCAGTTACGGTCGCGTAGCGAGGCTCGTCCTCGCCGATTCGGACGACGCAGCCGCGGCCTGCGATCTCGAAGCCTCGGCGGGCGTCGTCGATCGCGTCAGCAATGTTCACGGGAGAAGTCTCGCAGATTCCCTCGGGGCGAGTCTGGGGAGGGCTCTGCGACGAGTGCTACCGTCGGGGTCGTCCAGGAGTCTCCCGTGGGCCGTCCCTCCGCACCCGGCCGGAAAGCAGCGGAGGGAGGGACCCGGATCTGAAGCCCGACGTCACCGACCGGGAACTCGGACTAATGGCTGTCCCGCGAACGGCTCCTGACGAAGAAGAGCCCGGCGCAGATCACAAGGACGAAGACCAGGAGGGGGATTGGCCATCCCCCTCCCATTCCGGTCATCCCGGACCATCAGCCGCCGTGGATCAGGTCTTCTTTACCTTCTCCACTTCCTTCGCGGCAGGGGCCACGAACTTTCCAGGCTCTTTGTCGAACTTCGTCTTGCAGCCAGAGCTGCAGAACACGTGGTTCTGCCCCGCATAGGTGCTCTTGTGCGCGGATTTCTCGTCGACGCTCATCTTGCAGACAGGGTCTTTGACCATTTCGAGGGTCTCCTTTCAATTCGCTGACCGGTGAGGGCGGGAGCGGCGAGGACGAACTCCTCGTCGGCCCTCCCTGCCGACATCGGCTCGCAATAGCCCTGCCAGCCTTACCAGGGGCGAACCGAACTCGATTTCCCAGCGGAGCAGCGGCCGCGCACCCGCGGCGTGGAAATTCTTCCATCCCCCATGAAAGAGGTTCCCACCGGACGTCTTCCGTCAGGTTCCGGGAACAGCTACACGTCCGCCCTCCGGAGCCTCAGGGCTCCCGGGTATTCCCCCCTCCGGCCCCCCGTCCTAGGAGCGCACGACACGAAGGGGCCGGCTACTAGGCCCTCTTTCGTTACCGAGGGTCCGGACGGTAACGGGCGGCGGACAACGTGAGAGCGGTTGAGGTGGGGGCCTTGAAAAATCTCCAGAGCCGGTCCTACATTCTCGGTGCCATTCCTTCCGTTGGAGATCGGGATGAGCGGGCAAAAGCCCCGAGATTCTTCTTCGTCCACCAGCTCCGCTCGGCCTCCGCCTGAATGCTTCTTCTGCGGCCGACGTGATTCCGGTGAGTGGCACTACGCGGCCACGTTGGGCGGGGTCGTGTGCGAGGAGTGCTACCGTCGCGCGATGACGCCGCCCCCGAACACTCCCGCCGTGATGCTACTTCTGCCGCGACTGCCGGCGGATCATCCACGTTCGGAGGGGATTGCCGGGTTTTCGAGCGTGCCCAACGCTTGAGTGTTCACGGTCGGCGGGGTTCGAGGTGTACGCGACGGTGCCGAGGCCAAGAACCGCCGCTCGCATTCCGGCCACTTGACGGCTTTGCGCTCGTCGCACGTCCTCGGGGGCTAACCCGTCAGCGAGGACAGCCCGTTTTTCGTCTTCATTGAAACGATATCGTTAGTCGCCGTGATCGGCGCCTGGCGCGGGCGACGGCCGCTTGTCACCCGCCAGACCCCCCGAAGCGCAGGGCCTCCTCGACGATCTCTCGAAGCCGTCGGGAGTGCGGCCCCCACCAGAAGACCTGTCGGCAGGACAGACAGGTGAGGAAGGCGTCGTAGTGGAGCCGGGTTTCGGGCGGGAGCCGGTCGAGGATCTCCTCTTTCGGGACGGCGGCGAGCCGTCCGTTGCACGTCAGGCAGCGCGTGAAGGGGGTGGCGGAGCGGGCGAGGTCGAACCGCCGGACGACCTCCGGGAGCTGCTCACGCGGGTCCGTCCCGTGGACGGCGGCGGCGTGGGTCAACTCCCGCCGCTTGAGGAGCCCGCGGTCGCGCGTAAGGAGGATCCTCCCCTCGCTGAGCGACAGCGAAACGAGCTCCTCGTCGGTGGCGTCGCGCCGCCAGACCGCGTCGAAGCCGAGCAGGCGGAGCCGGCGCGCCAGCTTCCCGAGGTGGACGTCAAGGACGAAGCGCGGCTCGCGCAGCGGCCGCGGGCGGAGGTGCACCACCGGGGTGACATCCAGAGCCTCGAAGACCGGGTAGACGCTGACGCGGTCGCCATCCCCGAGGCCGTGATCGAACCCGACGGACCGGCCGTCGACGAGAATGAGGTCGACCTCGGTATGGGGGACGCCGCACGCCTCGATCTGGTCCTTGACCGACGGCCTCCCAAGGAAGCTCCGGACTAGGTCGCGCTGCCGGTCGCCGACCGGGAGAAAGTCGTTCAGCTCGGCGTAGAAGCGAAAGGTGCCTTTCACCTGAGCTCTCCTTCCTTAAGTTTATGGAGAACTCACACCCTCCGTGGATCAGTTTTCGGGGAGCAGGTCGGTCGCGAGCCCGAGCTCCCCCTTCAGCCTGTCAGACCATCTTTGCCAGTACATGCTCGGCCTCCTCTGCTCGCAGCTCTGGTCTTCAATCTGGGCCGGCCGGCGAGCCGCGTCAAGGAGCAGCCCGGCGGGCGCCGTCGATGGTGTCGAGAATGTCCACGGGGGAAGTCTCGCAGATTCCCTCGGCGCCACGGCGAAGCCGGCGGGGGCTTCTGCAACGAGTGCTACCGTCGCGCGATGGCGCCGCCTCCGACCACGCCAGCCATGAGACCCTCGTGAACGCCCGCTCTGCCCGCGAGTCCTTCACCCCCATGGGCTCGAACCTTCCAGGCTACGACAACTACTTCTGCCGCGACTGCCTTCACATCGTCCATGTGCGAAAGGGTTCGCCCGGCTTTCGAGCGTGTCCGACTCCAGGATGCACGCGGCCGACGGGATTCGGCGTGTATGCGACGATGCCGAGGCCAAGAGAGCCACGGCAAGCTAAAGTCCGAGCTGTTTCATGGTCTCGCGCATGAACGCAGGGAGATCGGCCGGTTCCCGGGACGTGACCAGATCGGCGTCAACAACCACCTCCCGGTCCTCATAGAGCGCGCCGGCCGCTTTCAGTTCATCAGCCACCGACTTGTAGCAGGTGGCGCGTCGCCCCTGCAAAAGGCCGGCGCTGATCAAGATCTGCGGCCCGTGACAGATGGCGGCAACCGGTTTGCTGCGAATAAAAAAGCTCCGCGCGATCTCCAGCGCCTTCGGCTCTTTTCTCACCGCCGCCGGTGCCTTCCCTCCGGGCAGGACCAGGATTGCATAGTCGTCGGGGTTGACCTCGTCGAGGGTCTTGTCCACGGCCACTTCGTAGCCGTGCTTGCCCGTGATGGCTCCGCGGCTCAGGGAGGCCACCGCCACTTCGACGCCCGCCTCCTTCAGTCGATAGTAGGGGACCAGCAGCTCAGAGTCCTCAAAATTGTCCGCACTCATAATCAAGGCTTTCATATTTCCTCCTGATTTGTGACCCTTTTATTCCTTCTCACCCTGATTCCTCCCTCAGCTTACTTCGGCATCAGCTGCTGCAGGCGTTCCGGCTCCTTTCCCAGCCATTCCGGGTTCTGGGCGGTACTGTCGAATAGGGATGTGGTCTTGAATGGCTCGAACTCACCGCGCGCCGCCGCCTCGGCGGTTTTCGACAGCAAGGACCGCACCTCCTCATCGCTCATCGGGCGAAACGTCCGCACTGCCTCGCATGCCTGATCCAGAATCTCCATGCTGTCGATACCCGTTATGACTACGGAAGTGGGTAGATTCAGCGCGTAATGCAGGCACTCGATCGGTGTCACTGTTTTCGACTTCAGCAGAATCCCGTTCGCCATGCTTTTCATCCCGAGGACCCCTATCTTCTGCCTTACCAGTTCCGGCAACACCTCTTTTTCAAAACTCCGAAAATGCGCGTCCATTACGTTGAGCGGCATCTGGACCGTATCGAAGGCGAAACCGTAATCCGCCGCCATCTGCAGCATATACAGATGGATCCTTGGGTCCTTGTGCCCCGTGAAACCAATATAGCGGAGTTTTCCCGCTTTCCGAGCCTCGACGAGCGCGGCATTGGCCCCTTCGTCATCAAAGATCCGGTGCGGGTCTTCGTACCGGAGCACCTCGTGGTGCTGGACGAGATCGATCATGTCGACCTGGAGGCGACGGAGCGATTCGTCGAGCTGCCTCCCCGCTTCTTTCCTTGATCGACCATCGATCTTCGTCATCAGAAATACCCTGTCCCTGTAACCATCGCGCAGCGCTTTGCCCATGCGGATCTCGCTGGCGCCCTCGTTGTAATCCCAGCAGTTATCCATGAAGTTGATGCCGCGGTCTGCAGCCGTGCGAATGATACGGATGCTCAGCTGCTCATCCACGTCGTTCAAACCAATATGCCAGCCCCCGATCCCGATCGCCGAGACTTTCTCTCCCGTGCTGCCGAGCGTTCGGTAGAGCATCCCCTGCATACCTATGATGTTTGACATGGTTTTACTGCTGGTCAGGCCTGGAGGAATGCGAGCAGATCGGCGTTGATCTGGTCCTTATTGGTAGAGCACAGGCCGTGCGACAGGCCCGGATAGACTTTCAGCGTGGCCCCTTTGACGATCTTGGATGAGAGCATGGCCGAGGCGCCGATCGGCACGATCTGGTCGTCGTCACCGTGCATGATGAGGGTCGGGACGTCGAATTTCTTGAGATCTTCGGTGAAGTCCGTCTCGGAAAAGGCCTTAATGCAATCAATGACGGCTTTGAATCCGGCCAGCATCCCTTGCCGCCAGAACGAGTCCCTCAGCCCTTGCGAGATCTTGGAGTTTGGTCTGTTGGCGCCGTAGAAGGGCGCGCTGAGATCCTTGAAGAATTGCGAGCGGTCGGCGAGCACGCCGGCGCGGATTTTGTCGAACGCGTCGATCGGCAGGCCGGCGGGATTGGCGGCCGTCTTCAGCATCAGCGGCGGCACCGCGCCGATCAGCACGGCCTTGGCCACACGTTTGGTGCCGTGGCGGCCGATATAACGGGCGACTTCGCCGCCGCCCACGGAGTGCCCGACATGGTTCGCGTTCTTCAAGGCGAGCGTTTCCACGAGCGCCGCAAGGTCGTCGGCGTAGGTATCCATTTCGTTGCCATTCCAAGGCTGGTCTGATCGGCCATGGCCGCGGCGGTCATGGGCGATGCAGCGGTATCCGCAAGTGCTCAGAAACACCATCTGGTCTTCCCAGGCGTCCGCGCTCAGCGGCCAGCCATGGCTGAAGACCACGGGCTGTCCGTTGCCCCAGTCCTTGTAATAGATCTGCGTGCCGTCTTTCGTCGTGATCGTGTTCATCGTGAGCCTCCTTCTTTGTCGGCGGGGGTGGTCGACCTCTCATGTCCGTCCAATGCCCGTTGCCGGGCTACTGCGAGATAAGGCAACCACCCCTTGGGGGAACGTTTCCAATTACCGAGAGGCTTCAAAAACTCATCGGAATGTAGCTTCCATCTGAGGTAACGGCGTCATTGAGAACTCCGTAAGCCGCGAAGGCGGAGTTGCCGGATGTCTTCTCGATCTTGGCGTAGCCCCAAGTGGCTCCGAGGGCCAGAAGGGGCTGGTTGAATTGCGCCCACTGACCTGGCGAGAGCGTCACCGGCGTAGGCGTGCCGAGCGCGGAGCCTGTCCCGTCGAAGTAGCTGACGTTCAGGGTAATCGCGTCGGAAGCGTCGCCGTAGTTGACGACGGCGACGTTTGAACGCTGGGCGGCGTTCTGTTGCAAGCCGTTGATGTAAGCCACAGAGGTTGCCGACTCCCCGAGCGTCAGCCCAGGGTAGTAGAGCCCGAAAGTGCCGCCGCCCGAGGAGGCCGGCGTGAAGGTTCGGGCCCCGACGGCGAAGGAAGAGGGCGCTGTACCGGATGGCGGTACTGCGAGAAGAGAGCCACCAACGCTACTGCCGTCGTTGGGGATGGCCAGTCCCTGTAAGCGGAGGAACCCGATGGCGTCTGGCACGATCCGCTGCTCGCCGGGGGCCAGCGTCAGCGTGGCCTGGCCCGAGCCGCTCCCAAGGGAGGCCTCGTAGACGAATGTCAGCGGCAGCGGGCTGCTCGTCAGGTTGGCGAGCGTCAGCTCTGTGGTGTAGTGGGTGCCGCCCAGCCCGTAGACGTCGAGAACGATCGGCACGAGGCGATCGCCAGGACCGGAGGCGTTTGCGATGAGAGGCGGAATGAACGAGCCGTCGGAGGTGACGGCGTCGTTGAGGACGGCGTAGGCCGTGAAGGGTGACGGGCCGGAGACCTCTGTAACCACGGCCCGTCCGGAGGCGGCCTTGCCTTCGAGCGGCCGGTTGATCTGCGTCCAAGCGTAGGGAGGAAGGCTCTCGTCGGGTAGCGTGCCGAGGTCCTCGCCCATCGGTCCGAACAGCTGCACGCGAAGCGTGATGGAAGTCCCGCCGGCATTGACCAGAGCGAGGTTGGAGCGCTGGGCGGAGTTCTGCTGGAGGCCCACGAGGGTTGCGGTCGTCGTCGTGGTGGCGGAGGCGGGGTAGAAAACCCCGAACGTGCCGCCCCCGCCGGTCGTGTACGTGCGCCCGCCGATGAACGGGTCGCCGGAAGGGCCGGCGCCAACGAATGTGGCCAAGAGCGTGCCGACAACGCCGCCGTCCGTGGGGATCGCGAGACCCTGGGAGCGCAGGAACGAGATGGTGTTAGGGATGATGCGGGTCTCACCGGGAACCAGGGTGAGGGAGACGGAGCCGGTGCCCGAGCCGACCGAGGCGGTGTAGAGGAGATCAACCTGGATCGCCGTCGTCGCCTTCGAAGCCAGCGTCAGCTCGGTCGTGTAGTGGCTGCCTCCGAGGCCCACCATGTTGTCGAGGATGACGGGCAGGAACAGTTCGGGATCGCGCGTCAAACGCCCGTAGCCATCGGAGAGGGTCGTCAGGAACGCGACGATGTCAAGCTCCTCCCCGTGGTTCAGTCCAAGATTCCCCATCTCGGCTGTGTTGATGTTGTCGGCCACTTCTGGCAGCGGCCATCCCGCGCCGGAAACGTCCCTCGTGTTGTAGAAGTGAACGATCTTCTCCAGAGACTTGAAGTAGCCATTGTGGCTGTACGCCTTCACAAAATTCCTGGTTGGCCTCAAGTCCACGTTGCGCAAGGTTGGAACCTTATGCTTGCCCCATTCAGCCATGTAATCCGTCGCAGAATAACCCGCAGCCTTGAGGAAGCCGCCCAGACCCGTGTCAACCCAGGCCGCGCCGGCCGGATTCCACTCGGGCTCATTGTAGAACGGGTTCAACGGGTTGCGGGGCACACCCAGGTTATCGTAGGTGAAGTCGGTGAAGTTCGGCGGCATGTGACAGTTGACGCACTTCGCCGTGCCCATGAACAGTGCACGGCCCGACTCCTCCTGGACGGTCAACTTGGCCTGCCCTTTCACCCAATAGTCGTACTTGGAAGTGAACTGGTTGACTTCTGCGGATCTCTCGTAGGCTGCGATCGCGCGGCCGATGCAATCGTAATACTTGTTGGAGTCGGCGCAGACCTGAAGGAACAGTTGCTTGTAGTTCGAAGCCAGCACTTTATCAATCACGACCTGCGCGCTGTAGTTGTTCTGCTCCAGGGGGTTCAGGAAGGGACCCTGGGCCTGTTCAGCCAGCGGGTCGCCGAGGGTCCCGCCGGTGGCCCGGCCGTCCCAGAACATGCCACCCACCCATGTCGTCCCATCCCGATGCAGGATTGGGCTGTCGCCGGCATAGGCAGCAGAAGGCGCCTTACGGTTGCCGAAGCGGCCCGCCATGGCACCTTCATAGACGGCCCCGCCGGCATTGATGGCCGCGTCCGGCCCGGTATAGCCTACCTCCGCGCCGTGGCAGCCTGCACAGGCTAGCCCCGACGGGGCAGATAGGTTCGTGTCGAAGAACAGCTTCTTGCCCAGTTCTTCATTTGGGGACAAGGTTCCCTGTGCGGACGCTCCGGCGACGACCAACAGTAAGAGGGCCGCCGCTGCGAGCGCCCGTGCGAAGATGATTTTGCTGTGCATACAAATTCCTCCTTGGTGTAAACAGACATTACGGTGTAGACCAGGATTTCCGTTTTGCCATCCTGGCTCGATTGCACATCCAACCGACAGATGCTCTATGGAGGCCCGCGTCCTGAGGGCCGCCCGGCTCATGTCGTGGGCGGACATCCCGTAGATCGTTTCCTTGAAACCGTGCCAGAGGCCCTTGAGGCCGCCCGGCCTGACGTATTTCTTCTTGTCGGACACCGTCTCCTCCTCTCGCCACCGGAGCAGGATTCCCGGCCCATTCCAAGATTAGAACTCCCGGCGGTTCGGGACTCGATGCAGATGCATTAATCAAGTGATAGGAACTTTGATTTTTGGCGGCAGTGCGGCTGATGGTCGGGACGGGCTCGAACGGCCTGGGGGGCCGGCACCGCAGCGGTGCCGGCCCCCCAGGCGAGGGCTTACGGAGAGCCCGTTGCGGTCTCTTGGCGCTTTTCCAGGAGCGTGAGGCGGATCTCTGCGCGTCGGGCCATAGCCGAGACATGCCTGCGCCCTGTCGCCTGCGCCGAGGCGCTGGCGTCGGCCCGGGCCCTCGAGGGGATCAGGGTGAAACGGGAACCGCTGCGGCTGCGGGAGGTGGAGCGCGTTCCTGAATAGCGCTGCGAGCGGAGGCGCCAAGGTGGTCGAGGATGCGGCGGATGACGCGGCCCTCGGTAATGAAGGAGACCACCCGCATCACGGACGGGCTGACCGCCACGCATAAGAAACAACTCAACGCCGATCTTCTGTCCTTTCTTAAGGCAGAGGAACGTGTCGGCGCACGATTCCCCGCGCAGCGTCAATGAAAGGGCGGCGCGGCAAGAAGTAATTTCTTATCAGTGTTCAGTTCACTCATCATATAGTTCCGACCGAGGTTTCAATGGTGACAATGACCCTTGAACGTCGGAATGTAAGCAATCGCAAACTCTCCAGTGCGGGCGCTGTGAAATGTCGACGAAAATTTCTGCGGTTTTTCCCTTCGGGGTTTCAGGATGAAACGTACCTGGCCTGGGAGCGGAACTATAAGTGGAGGGCCCATGAGCGCTGGGAAAGTCTGCTCGATCGATCGACATTTCGGAAGTTACTGCGAGCGGGTGAATATGTTGAGGCTGCGACGCGCGCGGTGCGGATCGAATCTCAGACGAATCTATTGTTCTCATTTGAAAAGATGGCGCTGAGGGACGCGGTGAAGTCGCCGGAGGGTGCGCGGCTGTTTGCGAGGGGGCTTTATGATTTTTTACATGGAAGG
>Ga0209385_1001415_pt1 | contig 10199 bp, 11 predicted proteins | sample NGEPerB_FD_184506 | JGI IMG/M metagenome (GOLD analysis project Ga0209385, IMG submission 184506) | Arctic peat soil microbial communities from the Barrow Environmental Observatory site, Barrow, Alaska, USA - NGEE PermafrostAB12-B... | ecosystem: Environmental > Terrestrial > Soil > Wetlands >... | reverse complement strand
AAGATTCGACTGCGGTGAGAAATCGGCACATGATTGCGTCATGAGCCCCTTCGGCAAATCGTCCACGGACCGGGTGGACCGAGCGCGGACCATTGACTGAACGGCGCCGGGCGAGGCTGAACCGAGAGGAACTGCGCGCCATGCTCTTGGAAGAGGGGCGCGAGATCTTGTTCGAGGACGGACTCGAAGCCGGTTCCAGCAACCTCACTTTCAAGAGGGTCTTCGAGCGGGTGGAGAAGAAGACGGGCGTACGGCTCACCAATGCCTCGGTCATCAGGCGCGTGTGGGAAAACCAGGCGGACTTCCAGGCCGACGTGCTAGTCGCCATCGCCAAGGACGAGGGACGACAGGAGGCTGAGGGCGCGGTCCGGGCCGTCGCGGTCGTATTCGGTGGCTTCGACCTCTCGACGGCGGAATCCCGTGCTCGGGCCGTCCAGGAGGTGTGTCGGATCGGCGGAGCTGCGAGTAGCACCGCGATCGCCGGCTCGACGAGCTGGTCATTGTGGATCAGCGTCATTGCCATGGCGACCGCAACGACGACACCAGATCAGCAGCGGCGCATCAAGGCAGCCCTCAAGGACGGCTACGCGTCAGTCTCCAGGTTCTGGAGCGAGGCCTTCACCGATTTCATGGAACTCCTCGGTCTTCAGATTCGCCAGCCCTGGACCATGGCGCAGTTCACGATGGCCGTGATCGCGTACTCGGAAGGGTGTTCGCTGCGACAGCACACAAGCGACAACATCGAGCTGATGATTCTTCCGACCGGTCCCGACGGTGAGGACCAGGAGTGGACACTCTTTGCGGTGGGATTGGAAGCACTCGTGAATCAATTCCTGGAGTTGGACACAGGATTCGCGCCGACACCCACGTAGGGTGCTGAAGCATCAGTCGTGGTCGCCGATCGGACGCGTCAGCCTTGATGGCTGAGATCCGGGTTCAGCATTCTCAGCCGTCGAAGCCAATTCCCCGAATTGGCGTTGTCAGCGTGCGTAGCTGAGATCCCCAGGCGCGGTGAGCAGCTTCGGAGGCTGAGGACACCTGAAACAGCGTCCCGCAGCGTCATTGCCGGGGATGTGCCAGTGCTGGCGGCATTTCCCAAGATTGCATGCACGCGTTTGTTTTGCGTTTGGTGATTCGGTGGCAGGTCGGGTCGATCGAGCGGCGGATACCCATTGCTTTGCGGGCATTTGGGTACAGCGTCGGCCCACATCCCGACGGTCCCCATTCGCATCGCTTTCGGCCCACGGCGCTTGCCCAAACCGGTCGCCTGAGAGAAACCTCGGTCATGACAGAGCTGACACAGTTCTGATGCCGCTATCGGGCCAACGGCACGAACGGCATAGCGATCAGCTGAGGGAGGTAGGGCAGCATCAGCCGAAGGAAACTACGGTCGAGGTCGAATTGTTGGACCGTGCCGGTGTAATCGTGCCGGTCAATTCCGCATGGGACGCTTTCAGTGGAGCCGACGGGGGTGATCCGGCTCGGGTGGGTGTAGGCGTGTCGTATCTGGAGGTCTGTGCGGCTTCCGGTGGCGAGCCCGTCGCCGAGCGAGTCGCAGCGGCTATCCGCACCGCGTTGCAGGTTGATCTCCCCGCACCCATGGCGGTCGAGGTGCCGTGCCACAGCCCGGACACTTCACGCTGGCTCGACACGCTGATCTCCTCCCGTCTTGACGACGACGCCCGTTGTCTCGGCGCGACCGTCACGCTGTCGTTGGCCAGGTCGGTTCCTCAGGCCAGTCAGATCACGAGTGGTGGCCGCTCCAATGGACTCCGGCCGGCAATTGCGGCTGTGCAGAGCATCGAGCAGCCCGAGATTCGCCCGTCAGGAATCACCATCCGAAAGATCGAGGCTCTCGTCGAAGCGGCGGGAGCGCCGTACCGTCCTACAGGCAAACGAGGAGATTTGCCGAAGCACCCTTGGAAGACTCGAATCCGGGACCGAGGTCGGCAGGTCGCTCACAGATGTTGATGTTGCGCGCGCACCGCGTTGGTAGAGGCGCTTGCTGGTCTTGACAAGGCTCGACGACACAGCCGGGCCTCGATCATCGCTGCACAGTTCGAAGAAGGCTTGACCATCAAGCAAATCGGGCAAGTTTGGGGAATCTCGCAGCAACTTGCCGGTCGGTACCTGAAGGAGGCACAGGCCGAAGCCTGACGGCCATCGCTCCCATCAGCTGGGTCCGAATCTGGTGAACTCCAATCTCAAGGGGTCGTCTCCGCCACTCGTGAAACACCTGTTTCCAAAATACAGTGGCAAGCGAAGGTGTGCAGGGCCCGTCGTAGCTGTGGTTCCCGCCAACCGGATGCTCCGGGCCTGGCACATCCTTCATCGACACTTCCGAACACCGTGAAGCAACGGGGCAATCCTGTACGGAGCGAGGGCGGCATAACGGTTCTCTCGATCGCTGGGACGGTGCGAGGCCATCGTCTTACTGCCCATCGCCAATGCGGACCGAGCAGCTGTGCCAGCCGAACTCTGCCGCTGCCCTTTCCGGCTGGCCTACGACAATCCGGGCCACCACACGAAGACACCATTGCAGGACCGTATTCGATCACCTCCCCAATCCACGGAGGCTGCCCGAAACCGATTCCGACCGGGTTACCCAGATCGCCGGGTGCATGATGACTCGAGGTTGAGGCGGGTGTTCACTTCGGAGATGCATCAAATCGCGGTGTCGAGCATTGTGGGCCGCCGGCGAGCCGTAGGCTCGGCTCATGGCCGACGATCGGTTTGCGCAGCAGGATACTTCCGATGGCGAACGCGGTTTGATACAGGCCAGCGCCGAACGGCTCTTGCGCGTCCTAACCGCTGCGCCCGGTCGGCGCGACGAGGCACTCGCAGTGGTCAACGGATTCTTCGGTGACAGGCTCGCCGATCAGGGTTCGACGTTGGCTATCCCCATGGCCGTGCGCTCTGGAACCGAAGTTCTATCAATCGATCGCGACAGCCTCGCTCACGCGTTGCCCCAGGCGACTGGCCGAATTGCCATACTCGTCCATGGGTTGATGTCGACGGAATCGGTGTGGGACTTCCCCGGCGACCCCGACACTACGTACGGAAGCTTGCTCGCCCGCGACCACGGCGTCACACCCGTCTCGTTGCGCTACAACACCGGCAGGCACATCTCAGTCAACGGGCGGGAGTTCGCCCGGTTGCTCCACTACCTCGTTGCGGCATGGCCCGTTCCCGTCAGCGACATCACACTGATCGGCCACAGCATGGGCGGCCTCGTGATCAGGTCAGCGTGCCACTACGCGTTCACGACGCGACCGTGGCACGGTTTCGCCCGTTTTCGGCGATCATGGACCTCGAAAACCCGGCGAGTGGTGCTCATCGGGGTGCCGAACACGGGAGCGCCACTCGAAGTGTTCGTTAGTCTGACCAGCGCCGCACTGTGGTCGCTTCCCAGTCCTGCCACGCACCTGGTCGGCCTGGGTCTCGACGCACGAAGTGCGGGAATCAAGGATCTCAAGTTCGGTGCTATCACTGATGAGGACTGGCTGGACCAGGACCTCGACGCCCGTGATGGACCGGTGGCGCATCATGTGGCAATGCTCAAGCGAGCCGCATACCTGATCATTGCCGGTGGCCTTACCGCCGACCCCGCTCATCCGCTGGCACGGGTGTTCGGCGACGCGCTGGTCACCGCATCAAGTGCGTCGGGAATACTCAGCGAGATGACAGGCGAGGGGCTCTTCCCTGGTTCGACTGTGCGCCAATTGCCGAGAGTGACACACATGGCGTTGGCCCACAGGTCACAGGTCTACGACGAAATCGACCGTTGGTGGCCCTGAATCCCCGTGCCTGAGCGCATCGTTTCGAATCTGGCGACCCGACCTCCCCATACCGCTGTCGGGCTGGTAGGGCAGTCCGGCACTCCTGTCACAGTCCCGGTGGACGGTAGTGGCGGTCAGCTTGCGTGGCCGAGACTCCGACCCGGTCGTCACGCCGGCGTTCGGTCCCGAGGCCACAGGAGCCATCCCAGCCAGCAGCAGGACGCCGAGGCCACCGAGGGTCCCGGGGGATGGCCTCGACGACATCGATGGTGCGGATCTGGCTCTGAGCGAAGTCGGCCATGTTCTGTGAAGAGGCCGTGTCTGGATCCAGTCGTGGTCAATGGCCATCTGCGGCGGGTCGAACTCCGACAGCCCGGGGTCCGGGGACACCGCCAACACCTCTCCCCACTGCGTGCACCAGATGCGACCGTCGGAGCGCACCAGGGAGGCCCGCACGTCGCTCGTGCCGACGTCGAGCACGAGCACACTCATGGTTGCTCCCCGCCGACGCCCGCCGTGGGATCACCGCCTGTCTCCACCTCCGCGGACGGGACCTCCGGCGCGGGCCATGGCGAAGGCCCGAACGGGTTGCTCAGTCCTAGCTTCCCCGGATTGAGTATGCCGACCGGATCGAGGGTCGCCTTGATGCCCTCGAGCACCGAGAATCCCTCTCCGAGGGCATCGGCCAGGTACACCGAGCGCACCAGGCCGATGCCGTGGTGGTGTCTGATCGATCCGCGGTGCCGGCGGGTCGCCGCCATGACAGCCGACCACGAGCGACGGAAGAACTCCTCACGTGCCTCAACGTCGTCGGAGCTGGTTCCCTGGCCGGCGAAGGTGAAGTAGAGGTAGCCGCCGTCGGAGTACCAGTGGGAGGCGTGGGCCGAGCTGAGGTTCTCCTCCTCGGAGTTGCGGGCCACGATCACGACCAGATGAAGCACTATGCGATCAGGAGCCGGCCATCAGTGCCTCGATGCCAATACGTAGCAGACGCCCAGCTACATCTGGCGACTCTTTGCTCGGTGCACCTGCGATGGTGAACCGAGGCAGACTGTCCTGCGTGGGCAAGGACGAGACTGGCTTCACCCACATCGCGACAGAGCCACCGTCCACCGACTTGACGCCTCTTGAGCACCTGACCGGTTCGTTCAATGAAAGCGCTCCTACTGCTCAGGAGCCGGAAACCGAATGGTGTCGACCAAACCTGGTCGATCAGATCGGGCTGGGTGGCCGGATTCCACCGGGCGGTCTACTGCATCCGGCACTGCGACGCTCTCGACCGCAGAATACGGCCAACGGTGTACGCCGTGGTTCCTGACGACACAGCGTCGAACAGGGTGACCGTGGGTGGACGAGAGCTCACCATGTCCAATCTCGAGAAAGTGCTCTACCCGGCCACCGGCTTCACCAAAGGGCAGATGATCGACTACTACACACAGGTGTCCCAGGTCATGCTGCCGCACCTTCGAGATCGACCTCTGACCATGAAGCGGTGTCCCGACGGCGTCGACGAGCCCTCGTTCTTCGAGAAGCACGCGCCGGTACACACCCCCGAATGGGTGCGGCAGGTCAGTGTGCCGTCCACTGCCGACGGCGACGCCGTCGAGTACCTCATGGTTTGCGATCTTCCGACACTGATCTGGGCCGTCAACTTGGCCACAATCGAGTTCCATGTTCCGCTTTGGCGAGTACCGATGTGGAGCACCGTTCCCGGTCCACCCGACCACCTGGTGTTCGACCTCGATCCGGGCGAAGGGGTAACGATCGTCGAATGTTGCAGTGTGGCGGCCCACGTTGCTCGAATTCTGACCGACCAAGGTCTCGAATGCATGGCGAAAACCAGCGGATCCAAGGGACTGCATCTCTACTCACCTCTGCGCGATCGACCGAGTTGGGATCTGGCGCGTGAACATGCGCGCAAGATCGCCATGGATCTGGAGCGGGAGGTTCCGGACCTGGTGGTCTCCAACATGCGCAAGGGCCATCGTCGGGGAAAAGTGCTGATCGATTGGAGTCAGAACCATCCAGCCAAGACGACCGTCGCGCCATACTCCTTGCGGGCCCGCTCCGAGCCCACGGTCTCGACGCCTGTGACCTGGGAAGAAGTGGAACGATGTCACCAGTCGGGTGACCCCGCTTCACTTCGGTTCACCGCACCCGAGGTGCTGGATCGCATCGATAGCTACGGTGACCTGTTCGCCTCCGTCTAGCGGCGGGACCAGCGATGTCCGAACGTGGCATCGCCAGAATGATGGTCGTGTGCTCCAAGTTCAAGAAGTCCTGCGTACACGGCTGAGTCACCAGGCCAATGTGCTCAGCTCTGAAGATTGAGGGCACGAGTCAGCGTTCTCAGCTGTGATGGTTGAGTGCGCGAATCAATGGTCTGGGCCGTAGGGGATGGCCACCGGAACCCGTTGCCCAGGCGTCTTGGCGGCGGCTTGCCCCCGAGAAGGCGTGTGGCAAGACTGCGAACATGGACATGCGACAGATCGGAACCCTCGAAGTATCGCTCGTGGGCCTCGGAACCAACAATTTTGGCTTCGGCATGCGTGGGGACGAGGTTCCGCCGGTGGTCGACGCAGCCCTCGAGTCTGGAATCAACTTCTTCGATACGGCCGACTCGTACCTGCAGAGCGAGGAGCGTTTGGGTCAAGCACTGGGCCGGCACCGTGACGAGGTGGTCGTCGCCACCAAGTTCGGGAGTCCCGTAGAGGAGAACGGCACCGGGGGTGCCGCCACTCGCTACGTGCGGGAGGCGGTCGAGCGCAGTTTGCAGCGACTCGGTACGGACCGGATCGATCTCTATCAGCTGCATCGCCCCGACCCCGAGACCCCCATTGGCGACACCCTGGGTGTGCTCGACGAGTTGGTCCACGAGGGCAAGGTCCGCGAGATCGGATGCTCAAATTTCTCGGCGGCTCAACTTGGCGAGGCCGCCGCCGCCGTGGTCCCAGGTGGATCACGATTCGCCAGCGTGCAGAACCACTTCAACCTGCTAAACCGGAAGGACGAGCAGGAGGTCCTCCCCGAATGCCGGCGTCTGGGCCTCGCCTACCTGCCGTACTTCCCTCTGGCGAGTGGATTATTGACTGGCAAGTACTCCCGGGGCGAAGCGCCACCCCCGGGCACGCGGCTGCAACGGTGGGGTGATCGCGCGGCCGGTGAGCTCTCTGATGAGAACTTTGACGTTGTCGAGGCCCTTGACGCGTGGGCTGCCGAGCGAGGGCACACCCTCTTGGATTTGGCCTTTGCGTGGCTGGCAGCCGAACCGGTGGTCGCATCAGTGATCGCCGGTGCGACAAAGGCGGAACAGGTTCGGGCGAACGTCGCCGCCGGTACATGGAGGCTGTCCTCCGCGGAAGTGGCGGAGGTCGACGCGCTTGCTCCGGCCATCACATGAGCGGAACGGACCGGATGGATCAGACAGGCCTCCTTTGGGAATCTGCACAACGGGACTGACCGACCCCACCCTTTCCCCCAGCGATCTCTCCGGACCACATCGAATGGCACCGCACTCAGCAGAACCGGCCGGTGCACCCTATTGAGCGTCGGACACGGCCAACGTGGTCGGGCCCCCCACCCGGCTCGGTGCCCATCGAGAGCCACTCGACATCCGCCGTGTCGAGCGTCGGACCCGCCTGCGCGCCGAGTGGACGGCCGACGGTGTGACGCATCGGTTCTTCGATTACGTGCCGAAAGGCTCACGACCAGCATCGCCGGACCAGTCTGGAAGCTGACGGGACGTCACGTTCGCTGGCGCGGCGACACAGCCCCAGGTCGCCGGGAAGGTGGGGCACGTAACCCCCCACGGCGCACGACTTCGGTGCCGGGGCGACGGGCCCGGCTCAACTAGCCCGAGGACGACCGACCGGTAGTGCCGCCGTTCGCTATGATGCTCGCCGCCGAGTTCTTTGTAGCTGAGGTATCCGCCGACCGAAGCTTCGCACCCGGGACCATCGTCCGGCTGCCGGGCATTGGTCACGCCGGATGACCGGAGATCCCGGCAAGTCCCTGATCCGTGAAAGACCGCCTCCGGCCGCGATGCAAGACACGGAGCGACTGCTGGAAGCAGTCGAGGATCTGGCTGCTGCCCTGTGGGCAGACGGTCAGGCGTACCGGAAGGGGCTTGAAGCACTCGCCCAAGGCCCGAACACCGCTGGGACTTTGGATCTCACGAACACCGCGGAGGCTCGCCAGCGTTGACCGATGCCCTCGCTGAGTTCGAGGACAGACGACACCAGGTGCGCTGTTCGATGATTGCTGCGGCAGCCCTGGTGTGGACCAAGACCTCGGAGTCGTCCTCGACTTGGTTGACGAGCTCGGACAACTGGCCGTCGACGGAGAGCTCGGGCCGGCCCGCCGCCTTGTCGTCGATCACGTCGGGAACGGCGTGGTCGCTCAACCGGCCCGGTGCGACGGTTGCGGAACGAGGGCGCTCGCCTCCCGACCCGACCCCGGGGCCGCCCGCACATCCCGGGGGCCGATGGGCTCCCCGCACGACCCGCAGACCAGTACCGCGTCGGCGGTCGACCCGCACGCGTTGTGGGTGACCTCGAGAGGCGGTCCGGAGGGGGCCGCGTACCTGTCCCCCCACTGGCGCATGGTGGTCAGCACCGGCCAGAGGTCCCGGCCCTTGTCGGTGAGGCGGTAGTCGTAGCGCGGCGGGTGCTCGGAGTAGGGGACACGGACCAGCACCCCGGCGTCGACCAGGGTGGCCAGCCGCTGCTGGAGGATGTTGCGCGAGATCCCCAGTCGGCGCCGGAAGTCATCGAACCGGGTGACGCCGAGGAAGGCATCCCGCACGATGAGCATGCTCCACCACTCGCCGACCACCTCGAGGCACTGGGCCACGGAGCAGTCCATGCCGGCGAAGCTCTTGCGTTCCATGTCCCCAGATTAGTGGGTTGCATGATGCAACGCAATCCCGTAGATTAAGTTGCATGATCGAACCCACAGATGCCGGCCATGTGGCCGGGCGCCATGCGCGCTGGCGCCTGCGGGTGGTCTTCGCCGTCACCGCCCTCGGGGCCTTCATGGCCTCGCTCGACCTCTCGATCGTGAACGTCGCGTTTCCGGCGCTGGAGCGGTCCTTCCCCCACGACGCACAGGCCTCCCTGGCCTGGGTCATCACCGGCTACAGCATCGTGTTCGGCGCCCTGCTGGTCGTCGCCGGCCGCACTGCGGACCGGATCGGCAGCCGCCGGGTGTTCTTCGCCGGCCTGGCCATCTTCTGTCTCGGGTCGGCCCTGGCCGGCCTGGCGCCGTCGGTGCCCCTACTGGTGGCCGGCCGCCTGGTCCAGGGGGTCGGGGCCGCCGCCCTGCTACCTTCATCGCTGGGCCTGCTCCTGGCGGCCTTCCCGAGCGAGCGGCGCTCGCAGATCGTGGCGCTGTGGGGCGGGATCGGCGCCCTGGCCGTGGCCACGGGCCCGTCGCTAGGCGCCGTCCTGATCACCGGGTTCGGCTGGCGGGCCGCCTTCTACGTGAACCTCCCGATCGGGCTGGCCGCCTGGCTCGTCGGCCGCAACGTGCTGCCCACACTGCGGGGTGACACGACCCGGTCGTCGCCCGACTACCCGGGGGTGGTCCTGCTCAGCGGCGCCCTGGCCGCGCTGGTCCTGGCCATCTCGGAAGGGCCGGGCTGGGGCTGGTCCAGCGGGAGGATCATCGCCTCGTTCGCGACGGCGCTCGGCCTCGGCGCCGGCTTCCTCCGCCGTTCGGCCCGGCACGCCGAGCCAGTGCTCGACCTGACGCTGTTCCGGTCCCGGTCCTTCACCGTGGCCAACGCCGCCGCGCTGCTCTACGCCATGGGTTTCTTCGCCATGCTGCTCGGCAACATCCTGTTCCTGACCAGCGTCTGGCACTACTCGATCCTCCGGGCGGGCCTGGCCGTGACTCCCGGCCCCCTGGTGGTGGCCGTAGTGTCTGGCCCCGCCGGCAAGATGGCCGGCCGCTACGGCTTCCGCCGGGTGCTGCTCACCGGGTTCGTCGTCTTCACGGCCGGCCTGGTCTGGTACGCCACCCGGGTCGGCCTGCGCCCCGAGTACCTGTCGGTCTGGCTGCCGGGCACGCTGGTGGTCGGCCTCGGGATCGGGCTGACCTTCCCCGTGCTCAGTGCCGCCGCGGTCTCGAGCCTCCAACCGGAGCGCTTCGCCGTGGGAAGCGCCGTCAACCAGACCGCCCGTCAGGTCGGAGGGGCCCTCGGGATCGCCCTGCTCGTGGTCATCCTCGGCACTCCGACCGGGGCGGCCGAGGCGCTCGCCCACTTCCATCATTTGTGGTGGTTCGTGGCGGCGATGGCGGCCTCCTCCGGCCTGATCTGCTGCCTGCTCGGCCCACCGGGGTCGGTCCGGGTGCCGGCCGATCCCGGTGCGCTCGACACGGCGAGCGGGTCCGACACCACGGACCCGGGCCCCCTCGAGC
>Ga0209385_1001413_pt1 | contig 10201 bp, 9 predicted proteins | sample NGEPerB_FD_184506 | JGI IMG/M metagenome (GOLD analysis project Ga0209385, IMG submission 184506) | Arctic peat soil microbial communities from the Barrow Environmental Observatory site, Barrow, Alaska, USA - NGEE PermafrostAB12-B... | ecosystem: Environmental > Terrestrial > Soil > Wetlands >... | reverse complement strand
CCTGCCGGCGATGTTGATCCGCGCTGGGGGAGGGGTCTGTGTGCAGGATGCGCCGGCAGGGTGCGCGCCGGTGAGGGTTCAGCGCAGCGCGCAGATGAGGTCGTCCAGCTCCGGGGACCAGCCGTCCCGCCAGCCGATCATGGTGTGCGCGTCGGGAACGACCCGCGTCGTCACGGAGTGACCCTGACGACGCAGCGCGGCCGCCATCAGCTGATTGTTGGCCAGGTTCTCCTCGATGGCCCCACACGTCATCAGCACGGGCACCGGCCGCGGCGCGGTGACGGCCGTCAGGTCGGGCCCGGAACTCATCCGCCGCACGGCCGCGCAGATCTGCTCGAACTGCGCGAAGCTGCTCTCCTGCGCATCCAGCATCGGGGTGAAGAAAGACCCGGACTGCAGCGCCAGCGCGGAGATCGACCCGGGGTGCCGGCGCTGCAGGGTCAGCATGCTGACCGCGCCGAGGCTGGCGCCGAGCCCGATCACCGGTCCGGTGAGCACCCGCGCGGTCAGCGCCGGCAGCACCACGTCGGCGAGGTGGTCGGCGTAGTCCGGATCCGCTGCGTACCACTCGTTGCGCAGGCCGACCGCGGGATCCAGCAACGCCACCCTGACCGGACTGGTCGACGACATGGCCGACGCCCAGGACAGCAGCGAACCGCGCTGTGCCATGTCCGACCCGTCGTGCACCAGCAGCAGCGGTGCGGCGCGATCCGCTGACAGGCCGGCCGGCGACCAGAGCTGAACCGGCACCTGTTCGGTGAGCCGGCCGGCTGACGTCTCGACCTTCCTGACCGGCCCGGCCACCGGCGTCATCAGCCAGGCCGGCTCGCGGTAGTCGGGAAAACGGACCTCGGACTTCTCCCCGAACGGGTTGGGCACCCGCCGCGGGTTGCCGGGATCGGTCGTCCACTGGTAGTCGCCGCCACGGCGAATCGTCAGCTGATATTCCAGCCGCCAGGCATCCGGGCGGGGCAACCGCAGCGACCAGGTGCCAGCTGCCCACGCGAACTCGGGATCGACCTCACCCAGCACCCAGTCGACCTCGAGGCGAACGCCGTCATAGTCGTGGCCGGCGTCGGGCAGACGGAAGACGACCTCGTCGTCGGTGATCTCCGGCCCACCCGCCGCAGGCGCGTCGACGGGGGTCGCTCGTCGGCCAGCTGAGGTTGGTGCGCGCAGCACCGTGGCGCCGTCGGGCCCGGTCGCGACCGGCTCGGCGGCATCGGGTCTGGGCATTCGGTCACGGTACGTCATCAGCCTCGAAGGATCCGTGTGATGGGTGCGGCAATGCCCGCGAAACAGGACCTACATAAGGTGTGGTCATGGACCGTCAGCAGCAGTTCGTCCTACGCACCCTCGAGGAGCGCGACATCCGTTTCGTCCGCTTGTGGTTCACCGATGTGCTCGGGTTCCTCAAGTCGGTGGCGGTTGCCCCGGCCGAACTCGAGGGAGCCTTCAGCGAAGGCATCGGGTTCGACGGATCGGCCATCGAGGGTTTCGCCCGGGTGTTCGAGTCGGACATGGTGGCCCGTCCCGATCCGGCCACCTTCCAGGTGTTGCCCTGGGAGGCGGACGCCGGGCGGGTCTACTCCGCACGGATGTTCTGCGACATCACCATGCCCGACGGTTCGCCGTCGTGGGCCGATCCGCGGCACGTGCTGCGTCGGGCGATGGGCGAGGCCGCCGCGATGGGTTTCACCTGCTACGTGCACCCGGAGATCGAGTTCTTCCTGCTCAAGGACCTGCCGGACGACGGGTCCGTACCGGAGCCGGCCGATACCGGCGGGTTCTTCGACCAGGCCTCCCATGACGCGGCGCCGCACTTCCGTCGCCGGGCGATCGAAACTCTTGAGGCGATGGGTATTTCGGTGGAGTTCTCGCACCACGAGGGGGCCCCTGGCCAGCAGGAGATCGACCTGCGGTACGCCGACGCGCTCACCATGGCGGACAACATCATGTCGTTCCGGTACGTGGTGAAGGAGGTCGCGCTGACCCAGGGCGTGCGGGCGTCCTTCATGCCCAAACCGTTCGTGGAATATCCCGGATCGGCGATGCACACGCACTTCTCGCTGTTCGACGGCGAGACGAACGCGTTCCACAACCCCGACGACGAGTACCAGCTGTCCGCGACCGGGAAGCACTTCCTGGCGGGCGTGCTCACCCACGCGCCGGAGATCACCGCGGTGTCCTGCCAGTGGGTCAACTCCTACAAGCGGCTCGTCGTCGGTGACGAAGCGCCGACCACCGCGTCGTGGGGGACCGCGAACCGGTCGGCGTTGGTCCGGGTGCCCAACTACTCACCCGGCAAGTCGTCCAGCCAGCGGCTGGAGTTCCGGCTGCCCGACTCCGCCTGCAACCCGTACCTGATGTACACGGTGGTGATCGCGGCGGGGTTGAAGGGCGTTCGCGAGGAGTACGAGCTTGCCGCCCCGGCCGAGGACAACGTGTGGTCGCTGTCCGAGGTCGAGCGCCGTGCCATGGGATACCAGAAGCTGCCTACGTCCCTCGAGTCGGCGCTGGCCGTGATGGAAGGCTCCGAGCTCGTCGCGGAAGCGTTGGGGGAGCATGTTTTCGACTTCTTCCTCCGCAACAAGCGGGCGGAATGGGAGGCCTACCGCCGTCAGGTCACCCCGCAGGAGCTCAAGCGCTACCTGTCGCTCTGATCCGCACGCACCGGCGGCAGCTGCAAGGCCGCCATCGCCAGGTCCGCCAGCACGTCGGCCAGTTCGTCGTTCGCCAGCGGTGATTCGAAGGTGCCAACCGTGTTCAGCATGCCGAAGGCTCCGTGCACGGCAGTGCGGATCTCTTCGGTCGACCAGTCCGGGTGGGCGCCGGCGAGCAGCCTGCGCCAGCGGCCGACCAGGGCCCGCTGACGGTCACGGAGCCGGTCCCGGTGGTCCGGCGGCAGGTGATGCACCTCCCTGACGAACACCGCCATCAGCTGACGCTGGCGCGAGCGCGAGACCGCGGCTGCATAGCGCTCGACCTGGCGCCGTAGCCGCCGAGCCGGATCGGCGTCGGCGTCGGCGTCGGCGTCGGCGTCGGCGTCGGCGAGCCCGTCAGATCGGGGGAGCGGGTCCTCGTTCGGATCGGGTTCGGTGTCGACCGTGCTGATGATGCGGTCGAACACCTCCGTCAGCACCGCGGCCTTGGCCTCGAAGTGTCGGTAGATGGCCGGCCCTGTCACCCCCGCCGCGGCCCCGATATCGTCCATTCCCACTGCGGCGTAACCGTTTTCGGCGAAAAGCTCGGCTGCAGCCGCGACGATGGCCTCGCGTCGGGCGGCGCCCCGGGCCGACAGCGTCGGTCCCATCGGATTGGTGGCCTTGGGTTGATGGTCGACGGCGGCGAGGCGTTCGGTCCGCTCGACCGCCCGGGTACCGATATCACCGGATCCGCCGGTGTCGACGAATCCTCCGCTGCGCCAATACCAGCCGTCGGCGCGATCCAGCATGCCGAAGTCGACCAGACCCCGGCGCAGGCTGACGTAGTCGTCGTAGAGCTGCATCAATTCCCTGTTGACCTCGAGCTCGGTGTAGCGGACCCCGGGGACGAACCGTTGCGCGATCAGGTCGAAGACCGCGAGCTTGCGGGACTGTTTGGCCGGCATGGTGATCAGCCGTCCGTCGGGCCCGAAGAACCGGCGCAGCACCGAATCCGACTGCGCGGCCGCCGCGCGCTGGAGTTCGTCAGTCACGTCTGCTCACTTCGCCATCCCCGGCTCGGTCGATCCCCGCTCAGACGATCGTTCAGTCGTTCGGTGGTCCGCCGCTCAGTCGATCTTGGCGCCGACCGCAACCCGCGGCCTCGGCACCCGCCAGCGGCGGAACAGGCAGGCCCGGTTGAACGCGTAGAAGCCGAGCGCCGATCCCTTGGTGGACAGATCGGAACTGTCACCCTTGGGGAACTTGGCGCGCACCTTCTGGCCGATCGTCCGCGCGACGATGACGGTGTCCAGGATGGCGGCGACGATCGCGATCAGCAGCACGAGCGGTCCGTAGGACTGGACGGTGGGAATGGGGATCAGCAGGATGACGAACGACAGCACGGCGATCGGCAGCAGGATCCCGGCGATGTTGCGGCGGGCATCCACCAGGTCCCGGACATAGGCCCGGACCGGTCCGCGATCCCTCGGCAGCACATACTTCTCGTCGCCGCTCATCATTCGTTCGCGGCGCTCGGCCGACAACGCGCGCTTTTCTTCCTTGGTGAGGCTCTTACCCTGTTCCTTGGAACGCTTGATGGCCTCGCGCTGGGTCATGGGCGGGGGCGCCACCGGTCCGCGCCGTCCTTCCGCTTCGCGCCGCTTGGGCGTCGGCCGACCCTTACCGATGGGCGGCGTGGATTCCTCGGCTGAGGCGGGCGTCGGCGTGGCGGCGGTCTGATCGGTGGGCTTGCGGCGCAGGAAACTCACACCGGAAGCCTAGATGACGTGGCCAGCAAGCCAATCCCCGTCGCGGCGCAGCGAACCAGCAGAGGCTGTAGAAGCGGGTCGGTCCGGCCGTCGCTCGTGGCGAACCCGGAGCGGCACTTGCACGCAGCGGACCGCCGCGCGGGAATGAGACGGGCGACACGCTGGTTGATCCTGATAATCGGCACGTTGAGTATTGCCGCTGACAGCCATCGGCATGGCATCATCGACAGTGTCACCACCGCTTTGCACCGAGTCTGCACTGAGCTAGCTCAGCACGCCCGGCTGACCAGGCTGGACAGCTACCACCACCACGTCGCGATGAGCGACCACCCATAGAGGAGTTGAGACATGACCGCTGTTGACACCACGAGCGCCGAGGTCGTTGCGCCGGCGCACGGCGTCACCCTCTCGGATGCGGCCGCCGCGAAGGCCAAGGGCCTGCTCGAGCGCGACGGCAGCGCCGACATGGTGCTCCGGATCGCGGTGCAGCCCGGCGGTTGCTCCGGCCTGCGCTACGAACTGTTCTTCGACGACCGGACGCTGGATGGCGATGCGCTCGTCGACTTCGGCGGCATCGGGCTTGCCGTCGACCGGATGTCCAAGCCCTACCTGGACGGCGCCGTCATCGACTTCGTCGACACCATCGAAAAGCAGGGCTTCACGATCGACAACCCCAATGCGCAGAACTCGTGTGCGTGCGGCGACTCGTTCCACTGACCCCGATCACGAGTTGCAGATCCTGAGCTGAGGAAGCCGCCAGGAAAGCCCCCGGCCAACCGCCGGGGGTTTTCTGCTGCCCGGCCCGGAACGGGTGTTTCGGCCGGTTGTTCCGTAGTTGCAGGTGCGGGCCGGTAGGGTCGAGCGCGGGCCGGACACTCACGGCGCCACGTTTCGCACGCCGTGTCCCTTGGCGACTACAGCGGGAGCTGACCATGCCGATCGCCGTCACCGGATCCATCGCCACCGATCATCTGATGCACTTTCCCGGCCGGTTTTCCGAGTCCCTGCTGCCCGATCAGCTGCACCGCGTGTCGTTGTCCTTCCTGGTCGACGACCTGGTCGTGCGCCGCGGGGGCGTGGCGCCGAACATCTGCTTCGGGATGGCCAAACTCGGTTTGCGGCCGATCCTGGTCGGAGCCGCGGGCGCGGACTTCGCCGATTACGAGAGCTGGCTGTCGCGGAACGGCGTCGATTGCTCTCGGGTGCATCTGTGCCCAGAAGTGCAGACCGCCCGCTTCGTATGTACCACCGATGACGAAATGAACCAGATCGCCTCGTTCTACGCCGGGGCGATGGCTCGGGCGCGGGAAATCGAGCTGCAGCCCATCTCGGACGCCTACGGCGGGCTCGACCTGGTGATGATCGGCGCCGACGATCCCGAGGCCATGGTCCGGCATTCCGAGGAATGCCGTCAGCGAGGCTACGTCTTCGCCGCCGATCCTTCCCAGCAGCTTGCCCGGATGGACGGTGCCGACGCAGCGTCGCTGGTCACGGGAGCGAGCCTGCTGTTCACCAACGACTACGAGCTGGGACTGCTGCGGTCGAAAACAGGCTGGACCGACGACAAGATCCTGCGCTCCGTCGATTACCGGGTCACCACCCTGGGTTCGCACGGCGCGGAGATCGTCGCGGCGGACGGTAGCAGGCTCGCGGTGGCCGCCCTGCCCGAGCGGTCGAAGACCGACCCGACAGGTGTCGGCGACGCATTCCGCGCCGGCTTCCTGGCCGGCGGGGCCAGCGGATTGACGATGGAGCGATCCGCGCAGCTGGGGTCGCTGATGGCCACCCTGACCTTGGAAACCGTAGGAACGCAGGAGTACGAGCTGGACCACCTGACCGCGCGCGTCCGGCTGGCCGATTGCTACGGGGACGAGGCGGCCACCGAGATCGTGCACGCGCTGGGCTGGGCAGTCGCCTAGCGCGACGCTCTTCCCGGCGCGCCCTTCCAGGCGACGCCCTGTTTGGCGCGGATCATCTTCCCGGCGACGCCCCGGTTTGGCGCGCCCCTGTTTGGCGCGGATCATCTTCCCCGGCGCGCATCAAGCGGTTGACTTGCGTCACAGCAGTCCCATAACCGCAACGATCTGCCGCGCCGACGACGTTGATCCGCGCCGGAAGGGGGGCGGGGCTCAGAGGCGGACCGGATACTGCGGCTCCGGGATCTGCGGAACGATCGCGCCGGTGACGAAGATCGCGTGCCAGATCTGGAAGACCAGGATCGTCCAGATCCGCCGGGAATGGTCGGCCTCGCCGGCCTTGTGAGCGTCCAGCATCGCCAGCACGGCCGCCGGATCGAGGTATTCGTCGGTCTGCGCCGAGGTGATGGTGTCCCGCGCCCACTCGTACGAGTCGCCGGCCAGGTAGTGCCGGATCGGCACGGGGAAACCCAGCTTTCGCCGGTGCAACACGTGCGGCGGCACGATCAGTTCCAGCGCCCGGCGCAGTGCGAGTTTGGTGGTCTGCTTGGTCACCTTCTGATCGGCCGGGATGGTGCGCGCCACGTCGAAAACCTCGGTGTCCAGGAACGGCACCCGCAGTTCCAGTGAGTTGGCCATCGTCATCTTGTCCGCCTTGACCAGGATGTCCCCGCGCAGCCAGGTGAACAGGTCGACGTGCTGCATCCGCGAAATGGGATCGATCCCCGCGACATCAGCGCTCTGCGCGTAGATCGGATCGGTGACGTCCCGGAACGACCGGGCCGGGTCGTAGGTGCGCAGCAGCCCGGCCAGCTGGTCCTCGCGGAAGATCCGCGCGTTGCCGTAGTAGCGGTCCTCAAGGTCGAGGGAGCCGCGGCGGAGCATGTCCTGGCCGCGGAACCCCTGGGGGAGCGCGCGGCCGACGGCGGCCAGCCCACGGCGCATGTTGCCGGGCAGCGAGGTGAGCCGATTCAGGCTCATCGGTTCGCGGTAGATGTTGTAGCCGCCGAACAGTTCGTCCGCGCCCTCACCGGAGAGCACCACCTTGACGTGCTTGCGGGCCTCGTTCGCCACGAAGTACAGCGGCACCAGAGCGGGGTCGGCGACCGGATCATCCAGGTACCAGATGATCAGCGGCAGAGTCTCGGTCAGTTCCGTCTCGGACACCGTCCGCACCACATGACGCACGCCGATGGCCGCCGCGGATTCGGCGGCAACATCGACCTCGGAGAAGCCTTCGCGGTCGAACCCGGTGGTGAACGTCATCAGGTCGGGGTTGTAGCGCCTGGCCAGCGCCGCGATCGCGGTGGAGTCGATGCCACCGGACAGGAACGACCCGACCGTCACGTCGGCGCGCATGTGCTTGGCGACCGAATCGTCCAGCACGGCGGCGATGCGCTGGTACAGCGCGGTCCGCTCGGCGTCGCTGATCGCCGGCCGACCGGCGAACACCGGATGGAAGTAGCGTTTGGTCTGCACCCGGCGGCCGGGGCGGACGGTGAAGTGGGTGCCCGACTCGATCCGGCGGATCGAGGAATCCATGGTCGCCGGTTCGGGCACGTACTGCAGCACCAGGTAATGCTGCAGGGCCCGCAGGTCCACCCGCGCGGTCCCGGTGAGTTCCCGCAGCCCCTTGGCCTCCGACGAGAACGCCACCCCGTCCGGCGTCGCCGCGGTGAACAACGGCTTGATGCCGAACGGATCCCGGGCGCCGAACAGCACCCGGTCGACCGAATCCCAGATCAGGAACGCGAACATCCCGCGGAGCCGGGCCACGGCCTCCGCACCCCAGTAGTGGTACGCCGCGACGATCGCCTCGCCGTCGCCCTCGGTGTGGAACGAGGCCCCGCACTCGGTCCGCAGCACCTCTCGGAGTTCCAGGTAGTTGTAGATCTCCCCGTTGAACACCAGCGCATAACGGTCAGGGGCTTCCGGTGGGCCCCAGCGCAGCGGCTGGTGGGAGTGCTCGATGTCGATGATCGACAGCCGGTTGAAGCCGAACACCACGTCGTCGTCGTGCCAGGTTCCGGCGTCGTCGGGGCCGCGATGGCGCGCGCAGCGCATCCCGGCGGCGATCGCGTCCACGGCGGCGCCGGCTTGGCCGGTACCCGAGACAAAGCCCATCAGTCCGCACACGCGAACAGCCACCACCCTTGGTCGTCTGACCGCCAGTCATGCGATCGATGCGCCCCCACCCTCGAGTCGGCGACGCCGGTGCCCTCAGTATCGCGGCTCCCGCAGCGAAGGCGACGCACTGCGGTGCGCCCCGGCGTGCCCGATCGCACCGCCCCGCCATTCGTCGACGACTCGACACGCGCCCGCGAACCCCGCCCGGCCGGGTGCATCCGACGGCGGCACGGTAATCTCCCGGTGTCGGGGACACGGTGCCCCGACGGCTGGATTCTGCGATTGCCCTCGGGTGGCACGTCGGGCGAGAGGAAAGGCGCACGTGACACGGTCTCGCGCGGTACGGCGAATCCTTCTCGCCGGGATGCTCGCCGTTGGTTCGCTGCTGCTCAGCGGATGTTCGTTCGCTGACCTGCCGCGGTTCGGCTGGCCGGAGGGGATCACTCCGCAGGCGCAGCGCATGCAGTACTTCTGGTCGTCGGCGTTCATCGCGGCGTTGTGCGTCGGCGCCCTGGTATGGGGGCTGATGTTCTGGGCGTTCATCGTCTACCACAAGCGCAAGAGTGGGCCGCTGTACCCGAAGCAGACCAAAGAGAACCTGCCGTTGGAACTCGTTTACACGTTCGTGCCGTTCCTGATGGTCGGCGTGCTGTTCTACTTCACGGTGACGACCGAGAACTTCGCATTGGAAGAGCAGCCGAACCCGGACGTCACGGTGGAAGTCACCGCGTTCAAGTGGAACTGGGAGTTCAGCTACCCGGGCACCTCGGTGCCGGGTGGTGGCGAGGTGCACACCATCGGCACCAGCGACGAGATTCCCCTTCTGGTGCTGCCGGCCAACAAGCTCGTTCAGTACAACCTGCGGTCCAAGGACGTCATCCATTCGTTCTGGACGATCGACTTCCTGTTCAAGCGTGACGTGTTCCCGTACCCGGAGCAGAACCAGTCGGTGAACCACTTCCAGAACACCATCGAGCAGACCGGGGCGTTCGTCGGGCGGTGCGCCGAACTGTGCGGGACTTATCACAGCGCAATGAGCTTCGAGGTGCGCGCGGTGCCGGAGAACATCTACAACGACTATCTGGATTTGCGTCAAACGGTGAATCCGGCGACCGGCCAACCATTCTCGGCGGCGGATGCGCTGTCCGCCATCGGCACGCGAGACCCGTCCTGTGGAGAGTTGTGCGCTCCGCTGGCGACGACCACCTATCCGCTGGACACCAACCGGCAGGCCAAGTCCGAGTCGCTACCGCAGCAAGTAGGGGGTAATTGATGGCCGCCCACAGCCAGGCAACCGAGCAGCCGGCGGCAGCGGCCAAGGGCGGCATGCACGTCGAGACCTGGATCTTCGTCGCGCTGACCGTGTTCTTCGTGGTGGCCGCGGTCATCTACGCGATCCTGGCCCCCACCGAACCGGTCGGCATCGTGGCACTGTCGCTGACCGCCGGGTTGACGCTCATCATCGGCACGTTCTTCTGGTTCATCTCCCGGCGACTGGACGAGCCACGGCCGGAGGACAACGACGAGGCCGAGGTCTCCGACGGTGCCGGTGACGTCGGGTTCTTCTCTCCGGGTTCGTACTGGCCGTTCACCCTGGCGCTGTCCGCATCGCTGGTAGCCGTTGCCACCGCCTTCCTGCTGTGGTGGCTGATGGTTATCGGTGTCGGGTTCCTCTTCTGGGCGATCAGCGGGCTGATCTTCGAGTATCACCGGCGGCCCGCACACCACTGACTCAGGTCGTTGA
>Ga0209385_1001412_pt1 | contig 10206 bp, 10 predicted proteins | sample NGEPerB_FD_184506 | JGI IMG/M metagenome (GOLD analysis project Ga0209385, IMG submission 184506) | Arctic peat soil microbial communities from the Barrow Environmental Observatory site, Barrow, Alaska, USA - NGEE PermafrostAB12-B... | ecosystem: Environmental > Terrestrial > Soil > Wetlands >... | reverse complement strand
GCATCATGACAACAGCTAATCTCAATCAGCAGCATCTCTTGAAGTACCAACTCTGAGTCAGAACCTATTTATGCAACCACTTCTAGTCTCTATCAAACAGCGAAGTCCGGAACGTCGGTCCTGTGCGATGCCTGTCACGCCTCTAATGCTCTGCCAGGCACGGGGTTGCCAGGCATCGAATCGGAAACTCATGCGATGCATAGTAACCACGGTCCAGTCATCAATCCCGCAACCGGCATATCGCTCGACAATGCTACCAGTCCATTTGGCTCCTGTTACCTCTGCCATCCAGGTCTGCAGACCCGCTGCCAGCGCGGCGCTATGGAGCGCTTAGCCTGCATGAATTGCCATGGTAATGTCTCACGCGTGGGTGATCCGCATCGTGTGGGATGGATGACCCTGCCGAGCTGTCAGATGTGCCACAACAATGGAACTCGCTATACCAGCGCTTTCGACTCCAGCGGACAATGGCGTCAAACCACGGACACAAGGTTCGCCACCAATCCCAACACGCCGGCTCCCGGCTTTTCCCTGTACCGCTTCAGTGCCGGGCATGGACGCCTCTTCTGCACGTCATGCCACAATGCTCCTCATGCGGAGTTTCCGACTTCGCAGAGAAACGACAGTGTATTGCCGATGGCTTTACAGGGCTATAACGCAAAATTGACGGAATGCAATATCTGTCATACTACCCTGACCGCCACACCTAACGGCGGACCTCACGGAACCCATCTCCTGGGACAACAAGCCTGGGTGAATCAGCACGCCCAGTATGCCGAGGACGGCCGCTACACCGTCTGCGCTTACTGTCACGGCAGTGATTATCGTGGAACGCCACTGTCGGTCACCAAGGTGCAACGCAACTTCACCGGAGACGACGGACAGCCGATCGTGTTGCCCGCCGGCTATGCGGTGGGCTGCTACGACTGCCACAATGGCCCGACTGGAGGATAACCACTTGTATGGGCCCGCTGGGAGAGGACTGGGGCCATCTCCCAGCGGGCTCTTACGGTGAAGAGCAGAGCAAACGGGTCGCGGTCGAGAGAGCTCTAAGTTACATGCCCGGAATCTTCATCCCCGCCAGCCGGCGAGCGAAGCTGGGCTTGCCCATGCTCTTGAACATCTTGCGCATCTGGGCATACTGGCGCAACAGGTGGTTTATTTCCTGGACGCTGGTCCCCGAGCCGCGGGCGATGCGCTTGCGCCGGCTGCCGTTGATCGACTCGTGATGCTCGCGTTCATACGACGTCATGGAGTTGATAATCGCTTCCACGCGGCCGAGTTGCTTTTCGTCCACTTTGTCCGCCCCCGACTTCTGCAGGTTGGCGAACGGTCCGATCTTGGGCATCATGCCGATGATGCTCTGCAACGAGCCGAGTTTTTTCACCTGCCGCAACTGATCGCGAAAATCCTCCAGCGAGAAGCCGTCGGCGCTGAGCGCCTTCTGGGCAAACTCTTCCGACTTCTTCTTGTCGAGGTGGGCTTCGGCCTTCTCGATCAGCGAGAGAATGTCGCCCATCCCCAGAATCCGCCCCACAATTCGGTCGGGATGAAACAATTCCAGGGCATCATATTTCTCGCCCATGCCAATGAACTTGATGGGCTGCCCGGTGACCTTGCGAATGGAAAGCGCCGCGCCACCACGTGCGTCACCATCCATCTTGGTGAGTATCACACCGGTTAGCGTGAGCTTCTTGTGGAACTCATCGGCCGATTTCACCGCGTCCTGGCCGGTCATCGCGTCGGCGACGAAGAGGATCTCCTGCGGATTGAGGATCTTCTTCAGCGACTGCATCTCGTCCATCAATTGCTCGTCGATGTGCAGCCGGCCGGCGGTGTCGACGATGAGCACGTCGCAGGCGTTGTTGATGGCCTCGCGGCGGGCTTCCTTCACCAACCGTTCGACGGTGGCGGTGTTCGATTCCTCGACCTTGCCTTCGTAGATATGAGACTTGATGGCCTGCGCAACCACCTTGAGCTGCTCACGCGCCGCCGGGCGGTAAACGTCAACCGAGACCAGCATGGGCCTGTGTCCGCCTTGCTTGAGCCAGTTAGCCAGCTTGCCCGAAGTGGTCGTCTTGCCTGAACCCTGAAGACCGGCCATCAGGACAACTGTGGGCGGCTGAGAGGAGAACTTCAGCTTAGCCGCGTCTTTGCCAAGGATGTTGATCAGTTCGTCGCGAACAATCTTGACGACCTGCTCGGCGGGGGAAAGCGCGGTCAGCACCTCCTGGCCCAGCGCCTTCTCGCGGATGTGCTCGATCAATTCTTTGACTACGTTGAAGTTAACGTCAGCTTCCAGCAGCGCCATGCGAATTTCTTTCAGCGCTTCGCCGATGTTCTCTTCCGTCAGGGTGCCTTGTCCGCGCAGATTCTTAAAGGCACGCTGCAGCTTATCTGTAAGGTTCTCAAACATTGTTAGGAGTCCACAGCTCAGGCTGGGTAGGCGGAAACCTGCGGTTTCCACGCTGAAATCAGGATATCACGCAGCGATGCTTCCCTATTGAATGTGAGATCCTATTGGGAAGTTTCACTCGGCGCAGTGCGATACACCTCAGCCGCCGCTACCACCGTGTTGCAGTGAATGGTCACCGTGTCTTCGATGTGGTTGGCATAACCGCCGGCGTAAGTGACCATCACGGGTATGTCGCGCGAGCGAGCGACGCGGAAGACAAGCTCGTCGCGCTGCTTCAATCCCTCTATGGACAGGTCCAGGCCGCCAAGCTGGTCGTCTCGGTATGGATCGGCGCCGGCCACGTAACAGATCAGTTCCGGCTCAAACAGCCGCAAACCGGAACTCAGAGCGTTATCGAGCCAGGCCAGATATTCGGCATCGCGGCAGCCATCGGGCAGGTTGACATCGATGGAAGAGGGCGGCTTGACGAAGGGATAGTTGTTCTCCTGATGCAGCGAAATCGTGAATACATCTTTGCTGGAGCCCTCGGTCATGGTGGTCCGTTGCGGACCTCGCAAGCCCGCGGCGGAGGGCAGGGTGTTCGGCCGGGGCCGCGGACTTCCAAAGATAAAGGCGGTGCCGTTTCCCTGATGTACGTCGCAATCCACCGTCATGGCCCGACGAATTTTGCCGCGCTTCTGCATGGCACGAATGGCCACGGCAAAATCATTGATCATGCAGAAGCCTTCTCCATGTTCGGGAAAGGCGTGGTGAAATCCGCCGCCCATGTTGATACCGACACCATCTTCCAGCGCGCGTTCTGCTGCCAGGATCGAGCCCCCGGTGTGGAGCATGAAGGCATCCACCACCTGCGGCGAGTATGGAATCTCCATCTCCAACTCCTCGCGCGCGCTCAGGCTGCCTTCCATCAACTTGTTCACATAAAGCGGCGAATGAACCAGCAGGACGTCAGCTTCACTGGCTGGTTGCGGAACTACGAAGTCAGCGTCTTCGGCAATGCCATCTTGAAGCAGGCGTTCGCGAATGAGACGAAACTTGTCGGCGCGAAAAATGTGCTCGCCGATGGGCAGGAAATACTTTTCGCTATAGACCAGTTTGAAGGGCAGCATGGGCCGGCGATCCGGGGTACTCGCAACCAACCCATGATTCTAGACCTGAGAGGCAAATGTAGCGAAGGTGGGTGCCGTTTCGTGGCTTAGACGTCACGCTCTTCTAGCCGATTCGTGATGGTCGATGTCCCCATTAACGTTGAGGGACACCGGCACCGAGCGCGGGAATCCACCACGCTGCCAGTTGTCACTTTACGAGACGCCGCGGATAAGGCACACTGCTGCACATCAAAAAAACAAGGAGGCTGTACATGAAGCAAGCTTTGCGGCTCGCACTAGCAGCATTGTGTGTCACTCTCGTGTCTCTGGCGACGGCGACAGCGCAAGACCAATATACCGAGGGTCAGGTGGACCGTGTCGTTCTCGTCCATATTCTTCCTGGGCACTTCAGCGCGTTTATGGACGACGTGAAGAACAACATCAAGCCGATCTGGGACGCCGAGAAGAAGGCCGGGCTCATCGAAGGCTATGGCATCTTCCTGAACCAGACGAAAGCCAGCGTGGACGACTGGGACATTGGTTTCGAACTCACCTACAAGAACATGGCCGCTCTCGATGGACTGGGGATGAAAGTCCTGGAGCTGCGCATGAAACAATATGGCGACAAGAGCAAAGAGCAGCAGGTGATCGACAAGCGCGTCGAGCACGGACGGGTGGTCGCCAGCTATCTGACCCGGGAAATCACGTTGAAGTAGCTGCCGGAGCCAAAATTCCGAGTGCTTGGCGGCGCTTTCGAAAGAGCGCCGCCATATCATTTAACATGATGCAGCATGGCGTCCACCGCTCAACTTGTTTCGCTCCGCCGGGCTGCCGGCTATAACCTGCTGGCCACTGCGGGCCTCGTAATGGTCGCCATCTTCTTGTTGTGCGCGCTGTTCGCACCTTGGATCGCCCCGCAGGATCCCGCGCAGATCGACCTGCCGGCGCGATTGATTGGACCGTCGGCCTCGCACTGGTTTGGCACCGATGAATTGGGACGCGACATCCTCTCCCGCATCATCTACGGAGCCCGCATCTCGATGCTGGTGGGCAGTTGCGTGGTCGCTGCCTCGCTCACGCTGGGACTGATCTTCGGCTCCATCGCCGGCTATTACGGCGGAGTCACCGATCGCGTGCTCAACGTGGTCGTAATGAACGCCTTCATGTCGTTCCCCGGAATTCTGTTGGCCATCGCCTTTGTGGCCTTCCTCGGTCCGGGCATCTTCAATCTGATCCTGGCGCTCTCGATTGGCGGATGGGTGGGCTATGCTCGATTGGTTCGCGCGCAGGTGCTGGCGGTCCGCGAACGCGAATTCGTGGAAGCCGCGCGCGCACTGGGCGCAAGTGACTTGCGGATCATCGTGCGGCACATTCTCCCCAACATCATTCAGCCCATTATCGTGCAGGCGGCCATCGGCATGGCGGGCGCCATCCTGGCTGAAGCCACCATGAGCTTTCTCGGACTGGGCGTGCCGCCTCCGGCGGCCAGTTGGGGTTCGATGCTGAACGACGGGCGCTCCCACCTGTTCGATTCGCCGCACCTCGTGCTCTTCCCCGCCGTCGCCGTCATGCTGGCGGTGCTGTCGTTCAACTTCATTGGCGACGGCCTGCGCGATTATCTCGATCCCCGGTCAAGGATCGAGGTTGGGTTGTAGGTTCGTTATCCCGACCGGCCCCCCGGAGTGTAATCGAGGGAGAGTGGAGAGATCTGCGGTTCATTTGTCGTCTTGAGCTGCGGCGACGCGTTGCGTCGTTGCAGCCGAAGGATGTGTGGTTGGTTTCTGACAACTGGCCACTGACAACTGGTTTATAGTGGTCTGTGCTGCCGGTGAAATCTTCCTCTTCTCGTAATACTCGCATTTCGCTGTTCGCCCTCGCGATGGTTCTGCTTGTCCTGGGCTGCGCCTGCAAGCGCGGAGCCCTCGCCAAGCACGAGTACATGTACGTCTCAGCACAAGAGACCAGCCTGCGCGATCGAGTGGCCACCATGTACAACAAGGTCGGCACGGTGCACGGCGGCGATCGCGTGGAAGTTCTGGAGAAGCAGCGGCGTTTCCTGCGAGTGCGTACCGACAGCGGACAGGAAGGCTGGATCGAGGAGCGCAGCCTGGTTCCGCAGGATGTTTACGATGCCTTCCAGAAGCTGGCCAGCGACAATGCCGGCCAGCAGGTGCAAGCCCACGGAACGGCCCGCTCCGACCTCAACATTCACGTAACTCCGTCGCGCGAAGGCGAGCACCTTTATCAGCTCAAGGATGGAGAGAAGGTTGAGATCCTGAAACGCGCCACGGCGGAGAAAAATCCGCCGAAGGCTGCGCCTGCGAATACGACGCAAAGCCCGAAGAGTGCCGCCACGACTCAATCGCAACCGAAGATCGCACCTGTGCCAGCTAAGCCGGCTGCTTCCGCCAAAGCCGCGCCCTCCAGCGCGTCAGGCAAGCCTCCGGAGCCTCCCAAGCCCGTCATGGAAGATTGGTATCTGGTGCGCAACTCCGCCGGACATGCCGGCTGGGTGCTGCTCCGCATGATCGACCTTGATATCCCGCTGGAGATTGCGCAATATGCCGAGGGCCAGCGCATCATGGGCTACTTCGTGCTGAACACGGTGCAGGAAGAAGACAAGCAGGTACCGCAGTACCTGGTGCTGTTGAACGAACCCAAGGACGGACTCCCGTGGGACTTCAACCAGATTCGAATCTTCACCCGGAACCGGGCCAAGCATCGCTACGAAACTGCTTATCGCGAGCACAATCTTGAGGGCTACTTCCCGGTGAAGACTGGGCATCAGGATTTCGGCAAAGAAGGGGACCTGCCGACCTTCACCATCCGCAAGAAAAACTACGACGGACCGATGGTGGACATCACCTACAAATTGAACGGCCCCATCGTGCGCCGGGTGCTGACCCCGGAACAAGAAGCTGCGGAGAAGGCCCAGCACGGGGCAGCGTTGGCCGCCTATTACGCGCAGCGTAAGAAGCAGCCGCCAGCGCATCCGCGCCACAAGCACAAGTGAGAGTTGCCCGCTCTATCGGCTGTAGAACTCGGCGATGGTGGCTACCACGCGCTGCTGTTCGTCCTCGCGCAGTTCGGGAAACATGGGTAGCGCCAGCACCTCTCTTGACGCGCGCTCCGACTCCGGAAGGTCGCCCGCTTTATAGCCGAGGTAAGTAAAGCATTCCTGCAAGTGCAGCGGGACGGGATAGTAAATCTCGGTTCCGATTCCCTGCTGGGTTAGGAAGGCCCGCAGTGCATCGCGTCGAAACGCGCGCACCACGTACTGGTGATAGATGTGATAAGCCTCGGGCACCGTCGCCAGCAGCGCGATGGGCGCCTGCGTGCTGACCGACTGCTCGCCGCTTTGCACCAGGCCGGAGCTGATGAACAGACCCTGATAGCGGCGAGCCAGCATCCGGCGCGCCTGGTTCCAGTCGTCAATGTGCTTCAGCTTCACACGGAGCACCGCCGCCTGCATGGCATCGAGGCGGCTGTTCCAGCCAATCTCTTCGTGGTAATAGCGTTGGCGGCTGCCGTGATTGCGCAAACGGCGAACTTGCGCCGCCAGTTCCTCATCATTGGTGGTGACGCATCCGCCATCGCCATAGGCGCTCAGGTTCTTGGTGGGATAAAAGCTGAAAGCGGCGGCCTTGCCCATGGCTCCCGCTTTCTTGTCGCGCCATTTGGCGCCGAATGCCTGCGCCGCATCCTCGACCAGGCTGGCGTCATACTGCTCGGCGAGGCGGCTGAATTTGTCCATGTTGGCGCACTGTCCGTACAGGTGTACCGGCATCACCGCGCGGAGCTTGAACGAACGCCCACGCTGCAGTGCTCTCTCGGTCGCATCGGGATCGAGGTTCAGGGTTGCCGCATCGATGTCAACCAAAATTGGAGCGGCGCCACAGCGCACGATCGAACTTACCGTGGCGAAGAAACTGAACGGCGTGGTGATCACGCAGGCCTGCGATCCAACACCGACGGCCGCCAAGGCCAACCAACAGGCATCAGTGCCCGACGCGCAGCCGACGCTCGCGCTCACGCCCAAATAGCTTGCAGATTCTTGTTCGAAGCCCTCGAGTTCAGGGCCTCCGATGAAGTGCTGGGTAGTCAGTACACGTTCGATCGCTGCGTGGACATCGCCCTTGATGGTCTCGTACTGCCGCGTGAGGTCAAGCATGGGAACGGGACCGCGCTGGGTCGCGGGGTCCGGACTAACAAACGATTGCGGCGAGGTCGACGGCATAACGCAAGTTTGATTCTATAGCGAATCGACGCTTAGTGTACGCAGACTGGTATAGGCAGGCTGAAGCGGCGGGTAGTGGCTCGGGTTACGGGTTGGCGACGACTCGCCAGCAATCGGCGTTCCGGAGATTGTGAGTGTGATGGCGATTTCACAACAGTTAACGCCAACCGAATCGGACTCCAATCGTCAAAATGCGCTGCGATTCAGCTGTCCCGGAGAGTACCCCTCGTTTGGACCTTCCTTCTTGTTGTCCTTGTCTTTTCCCCACGTCCAGTACATGCCCACGTAGGCGTAGTTCTCCGTTTGTCCGGCGACAGAGTGACCGTAGCAGAACAAGAACTGCTGGCCCGGATTGTGCTTGAAGTGGTAGTACCCCCCCACGTCGACCATCGTCGAAGCCTCTGTCTGCGCCGGTGCGCTTCCTTCCCGTCCATGCGCGAAAACCTCCGCGCCGAGTTCGAGCCTGTCGCTGAGTTTTTTCTTCACCAGCCATCCGGTGTAGAGAAAGTTGCGGAACCCGGTTTGCGGCACCACCTCATAGCCAACGCCGCCGTCAAACGTCCATTTCCCAACGTTCTTTTGCAGCCAGATCGGCAGCTTGTACCAGACCTTGCCCACGCCCAGGCCTTTGTCCGCGTTCCCCGTAGGCATTTCAAACATGGTGAAGCTGCCAATCTGCGGAACGTGTTTACCCTCTTTGATAAATGCAATCTTGACGCCCAACTCCATGTCCGTCAGCCCAAACTCAGTAGGCCCGGCCCCGCTCGGTAGATATACAGGATTGTCGAGCGGCGCCACCGCTCCCCACGGCAACACCGCGTGCACTTGCACCCTCGGCAGTGCGCCCCAGTTGAACTCGAAGGCTGGACCCGAAGAGTCCATCTCCACCGGTGTCCCATCCGCCGCGCCAAAGATGTAGAACTCGTAATGGTGCAGGTCCACGGGCACGGGATCGTCGGTCTGGTACGGCGGTCCCTGCGCCCACAATTTCGACCCAGTCAGAATGACGAGAAAAAAAAGCGCTGCGGTGACGCGATTGGGGCGAGCCTTCATCAGGGTAGGTTGCGGCATGAAAAGGGTTAGACGGGGCGACCTTCCTCACCCCTGCTTATGATAGATGCAGCTATGTTAGCAAGTTGCCATGGGGCACGGATTACTTGCGATATGGGGATTTCACGCCAGCTATCCTCGCAAGGGGCAGTGTGCCGTAGAATTCACAGTTCCACATGCAAAGCATGAGCCATTGGCGGCGCTTCTCTCAAAATCGGCTTTCCAACATCTTAAGTACCACCGCCTGAAAGGCGGTGGGTTATTGGGCGACTGAAAGTCGCGGGCAGGCGACTCAGGTCGCCTGAAGCGTTTCGCGCTTGGCTTCCCTGCCCCAACGACCTCGTCGACGACCTCACATTCCAATATCCTGCTCCTTGCAGCATACAAGCGCTGTCTAAGAAGAACGCTAGAAGCTGACCGCCTAAAAGGCGGTGGGTTTAGACCTGGCACGTCGAACTAAAAACACCGCACCGCCTTCCTGCCATTTGCGACAAAGGAGTATGCTTTGTGTCCAGGAGAGTGCAATGCAAGGAATCGTAAAATGGTTCAATGATGCTAAGGGATTTGGTTTTATTACACCCGACGGCGGCGGCAAGGACGTCTTCGTTCATCATACGGCGATAGCAAGCGGCGGCTTCCGCTCACTGGCTGAAGGAGACCGCGTCGAGTTTCAGACCGAACAGGGACCCAAGGGACTACAGGCAAAAGACATCAAGAAAATCTAGTTTCCGGTGCGCAAGTGGCGCTTTGACCTGCGATGAAAGACGGGCATTCAGTAGCCGGGCAGGCCAACGTCGAAGTGAATTTCCGTTTTTAGTAGATGATGCACGCCGACATCTGCTCCTCCTTCAGATGGGTTGACAGCCTTTCGCACGTCTTCGCGTACGGATTACAGCACCCAAGTCTCGATAATCCCGACACGTCTCGAACGCTTCCCGGAAAGCGGGCTTGCTGGTTACAGTCTCCGACCGAGCGTTGATTAGTTTGTAGCCGATGCCCGGATCTTTCGCCCAGTACGGGATCAGTCCCCAGCGTGCGAGCGAGAAACGGCGCTCTGCCTTCGCCCGGTCCTGGCGAATGATCCCAACGCTCTGCGATGGAGCGATGTTGTACCGAGGCTCCCAATCGACTTCGTCGGCGGTGTCGAAATACTCCTGGATCAGTTGCTTGCGTCGGGATAGACGGTAACGGCCACACATGACGGAACTCCAGAGCGTCTATTGTAAGACGTTTGATAGAACGAGGGAGCCGCTGGCCTGCGTCGCCGGGGAGTCGGATTCGACCTATAATGTGGCGCGGCTTCAGACCAACCGCTCAACCCTTCGGACCAGGACCGAAGGGTTAACCTCCAGCGTAGAAGACAGATTGAATATCGTTCGCAGTGAAGGCGACTTCTCGCCGCGCTCCAGTTGCCC
>Ga0209385_1001410_pt1 | contig 10207 bp, 8 predicted proteins | sample NGEPerB_FD_184506 | JGI IMG/M metagenome (GOLD analysis project Ga0209385, IMG submission 184506) | Arctic peat soil microbial communities from the Barrow Environmental Observatory site, Barrow, Alaska, USA - NGEE PermafrostAB12-B... | ecosystem: Environmental > Terrestrial > Soil > Wetlands >... | reverse complement strand
AGCAGCGTCAGATCGTCGTTGCTGACCATGCCGGAACACAACAGTGCACTGTTTGTCATAATCCCCACTCGCCCAGGCTCGGTTTGGTAGCGGCCGCATCGACGGCGCAGGCCGGCGACGCGGCGGCAGGCAAGGTCAAGGCCGCGGAATGCGCGGGCTGTCACGGCGCCGACGGTGTGAGCAATAATCTTCCCGGCCCGACTCTCGCGAACCAAAATGCAGGCTATGTCATCGATGCGCTCAAGGCCTACAACAGCGGCGCGCGCAATGACCCCATGATGAGCGCGGCGGCCAAGATGAGCGATGAAGCTGCCGCAAACCTTGCCGCTCATTTCGCCGAAATGAAATGCGAGAACGCTCTGACCACGGACAAGCAGGCGACATTGCCGGGTCACGCGACCGCGGCCAAATGTACCGCTTGCCACGGCGCCAACGGAAAGAGCAGCAATCCCTCGTGGCCGAACCTCATCGGGCAATCCAAGACCTATCTGGTCAACGCGCTGAAACACTACGGCAGCGGCGCCCGCAAGAACGCCATCATGGCCGGGATCGTGAAGGGTTTGAGCGATTCGGAAATCGAAAATGTAGCGGCCTATTACGCCGCCGCGACTTGCAAGTAAGGCACGGCGAACAGAATTTTGACTGGGAGCGCTGCAAATGGACGAGAACGAACGACTTGAGCCACACGACAAGGAGCGTCGCGATTTTCTGAGTTGTCTCGGAAGCGCCATCGCCTGCGGCGCCGCGGCAGTGGCTGCAAACTCGGTAGCGTCTCCGGCAACGGCGGCCACCCCGGCAGCAGCCGCGGCCGCCGAGCCGGGGATACCAGGATACGATTGGTCAAAGCATCAATGGGGGTTCGGCGTCGATGCCGAAAAATGTATCGGCTGCTTGCGTTGCGTCGAGGCCTGCAAGAAAGAAAACAACGTTGCGCTGGACCCGAATCACTTCCGCACCTGGGTCGAGCGCTACGTCACCTTGCAAGGCGAGGACAAAGCGCGAATCGACAGCCAGCATGACCCGGTGAATATCGCGGCGTCGCCCAAGGAGGGCGAATATCGTTTCGCCAACCGGTACAAGGACGCCAATGTCGAGAAGGCCTTCTTTGTGCCGAAGCTGTGCAATCACTGCACGAATCCGGCCTGCGTGCAGGTATGTCCGACCGGCGCGACCTACAAAACCGAGGATGGCGTCGTCGTCATCGATCATACTTACTGCATCGGCTGCCAGTATTGCGTGCAGGCTTGCCCTTACGGCGCGCGCTTCTTCAATGAGGAAAAGAACGTCACCGACAAGTGCACCTGGTGTTACCACCGCATTACCAAGGGGCTGCAACCGGCTTGCGTCGAGGTTTGCCCAGTTGGCGCGCGCGTTTTCGGCGATCGCAACGACAAACAAAGTCCGATAAGCCAGTTCATCCAAAACAATCGAGTCCGCGTGCTTAGGCCAGAGACCGGCAACGCTCCGAATGTCTTTTATGTGGGCACAGACAAGGACGTGATCTAATGGAAGCCCTGATTCACGCCTCGCCTTTCACCGGTTACGTTTACCCGAATGAAACGATCGTCCCGTGGACGGTATTGATTGTCGTCTATCCCTATCTCACGGGATTGGTCGCCGGCGCCTTCACCATTTCAAGTTTGTATCAAGTGTTCGGCTTCACGCAATTGAGGCCGGTGGCGCATTTTGCGCTGCTTATTTCGTTGTGTTGCATGCTCACCGTTCCGCTGCCCTTGCTGTTGCATCTTGGTCATCCCGAGCGCGCGTTCAATGCGATGATAACGCCGCACATAACCTCGGCCTTTGCGATCTTTGGATATGCGGCTGCTTTCTACATCGTTCTGCTGGTTCTGGAGACGTGGTTTGTATTTCGGCCTCACATCGTGCAGCAGGCGCAGCAGCAGACCGGCGTGATGGGGTGGGGATATCGCATCTTGTCGCTCGGATCCGATGACGTATCCGACAAGGCGATGAGGTACGACCAAAAATGGCTATTCGCCTTGGCGATCATCGGTATTCCCGGTGCGCACGGCTTGCATGGATATGTCGGGTTTGTGTTCGGCTCATTGAAGTCGCGCGAATGGTGGTCCTCCGATCTGATGCCGGTCATTTTCCTGTTTTCTGCGATCATCTCCGGTACCGCGCTCGTGATCGTTCTTTATGTCTTGTCTTGTAAGCTGCGCAAAGTGTCCGTTGATTTGTCGTGCCTGAAGGTCATGGCTTATTCGCTATGGGGCTTCATGATGTTCACGCTGTTAATCGAAGGAGTGGAATTCGCCAGCCTGGTCTATCGGGGTCGCGAAGGCATCGACGTGATTATGGAGTTTGTCAAAGGGCCGCTTGTCGTTCCCTTCTTTATTTTACAATTCGGCGTTGGTTCCGTCTTTCCGCTTGCCGTCATTACATTCCTGATTTGGCGGGGCACCGGTGGAACGGCGCTGGTCATTGGAATTACCGGAAGCGCAATCCTTGTCCTGCTCGCGGTGTTGATGATGCGTTACAATGTCGTCATCGGCGGACAGGAAATCTCGAAAACCGCGCGAGGATTGGTGGCTTATCACCCGCCGATTTTCGGTAGGGAGGGCTTGTTGGCGGCAGGAATCGTATTGGCGATTCCGATGGTTCTGTTGATGGTGCTGGTCCGGCTGTTTCCGCCCTGGGAAAAGGCGGCGGCCTAATCTCAGTCGTTTGTGCCGCGGGCCGGCTGGAAGGGTGGCGTGACGGCCAAGTCGCACCGCCCTTTCTAGGACGCGGCGGTTACCTAAATTCCCAAGGCTACGTGGAGCTCGACGTCTTGCCTGCGAATTTTACTTTCGAGCCCCTCGGTTTTGGCGGCCGCTACCGCACAATCCATCGGTTTGCTCGGACGACCGCGCCGTCTTGCGTCGATGGGGCTTTGGCAACAACCGGTCGTTTTTTGATTTCAATCAAAGAGTTCTTGAGCTGCAAACGTTAAGCGGGGGTGGAAAGCGGTCGATTTTTCGATCATGATTGAGGTATGCGTTTGCAGTCGACCCGCCAGGGCAGAGTAATCATGACCGCGCCGTACGGAAGTACCACCGCCCAGGATTTTGGGGTGGGCGGGCGTATTGTGCGTGTCGCGATTCGGATCGCCGCCGGCCTCGTTTGCTTCGTCGCAGTGGCGGGGCTGTGGGCGCCGTACGTGAGGGCGCAAAGCGCAACGACCGATCAGGCCGCGCCCAAGCTCACCAGCGAAATGTGCCTCGGCTGTCATGGCCTGGAAGGCTTCGCGCCGCCCACAAAGCCGGAGCCGGGCTCGCCGCCGCCGGTGCTGAAAGACCGTTTCCTGGGCAGCGTGCATGGCAAGCGGCAGTGCGTCGAGTGCCACACCAACATCACCAAGATTCCGCATGAAAAGGTCGAGGTGAAAGTCAGCTGCGTCAACTGCCATCAGAATCTGCTGGAAGCGGCGAAAGACGATAACAAGACCGATGACATCGCCAAGCTGAGCGGCGTCGTCGACATGATCGGCCGCTATATGAAGTCGATTCACGCCCAGCCGAACAAGGAAGATCAGTCACACACCAACGCCACTTGCTACAATTGCCACGAAGCCCACTACATTTATCCGAAGGGCAGCCCCAACCGTAACTGGTGGCGGCTCAATCTCCCGTCTACGTGCGGCGCCTGCCACACTGCCGAACTCGCGGCTTACAAGACCTCGGTGCACGGCATAGAGACGTTGCAGAATGGCAACCCGAAGGCGGCGATCTGCTCGGACTGCCACACCACGCACGACGTCCAGGACGTGTCGCTCGACAAGACCCGGCTGCTGATTACCAAGAACTGCGGCAATTGCCATGAAACGGAATTGCAGTCCTACATGGGGACCTACCACGGTCAGGTCAACACGCTAGGTTTCGCCTATACCGCCAAGTGCTTCGACTGCCACGGCAGCCACGCGATCAAGCGCGTGAACGATCCGGCATCGGGCGTGCACCCGAACAACCGCCTGCAGACCTGCCAGAAGTGCCATCTCGACGCGACGGCGGGTTTCGTGAAATTCCAACCGCACGCGAACGACAAGAATTTCGCGCGTTATCCCTTAACCTGGCTCGCATCCAAATTCATGCTGCTGCTGCTGGGCGGCGTCTTCGCTTTTTTCTGGACGCATTCGGCCCTGTGGTATTTCCGCGAATTGCGCGACCACCAGCAGCAAAAGAGCCGGCCGCATGTGCGCACCGATGCGCTGAACGGCGGCAACGGCGAGCCGGTCGTCTATTACCGGCGCTGGCCCGCGATCTGGCGCATCGCGCATCTCTGCTTCGCCATCTGCGTCATCATGCTGGTGCTCACCGGCATGACGCTGTTATTTGCCGACACGACGTGGGCGCCTATCATCAGTCACGTATTCGGCGGCCCGCGCGTCACCGGCAACGTGCATCGCTTCTTCGCCGCCAGCTTCGTCGGAATCTTCTTCTGGCACATCGCCTACATATTTTTGCGCATTGGGCGCAGCTGGAAGACCTTCCGCTGGTTCGGACCCGATTCGATGATCCCCAACCTGGCGGACCTCAACGACGCCATCGGCATGTTCAAATGGTTCTTCGGCCTGGCGCCGAAGCCGCAGCTCGACCGCTGGACCTACTGGGAGAAGTTCGACTACTGGGCGCCGTTCTGGGGCGTTGCCATCATCGGCGGCAGCGGCGCCATGCTGTGGATGAAGGGCCTGACGGCTACCTATCTGCCCGGCTGGGTGTTCAACCTCGCCACCATCTTCCACGGCGAGGAAGCGGTGCTGGCCGCCGGGTTCCTGTTCACCGTGCACTTCTTTAATAATCACTGGCGGCCGGACAAGTTCCCGCTTGATATCCTCATGTTCACCGGCAAGATGCCGCTCGAAGAATTCAAGCGCGAGCACCTCATAGAGTATAATCGTCTCGTGGCGAGTGGGGAGCTGTCGAAATACTTGGTCGACGCGCCATCGCAGCCGATGACGCTTGCCTCCAAGATTCTGGGCTTCACTTTGATGGGGAGCGGCTTGTTGCTGCTCATCTTGGTGATGAACGGATTTACCCATCACCTGTTCGGGGCGTGAATACGGAATAACGAGAGAAATGCCAACGAAGCAAAGGCCGGAGCCTCCCATGAAACACCTGCTGCTCGCCATGTTCTTGTCGGTAGCGCTGATCGGCTGCTCGGACGAAAGCACGCCCCAGAAGCAAACTGCGGCGGACGTTCGCGCAGGCAAGGTCGTGGCGGACAAGGAGTGCAAGGGCTGTCACGGTCTCGACGGCCGGGGTACCGCTGCCGGCATTCCGAATATGGCTGGTCAGCGCGGGCGCTATATCATGGCCGCGTTGCAGGAATACAAGGAAGGCAAGCGCGTCCACGCCGCCTTGCGGGCGATCGCGAAAGACTTGAGTGACGACGAGACCCGCGCGGTCGCCGCGTACTACGCCAGTCTGCCTCCGATCCCGGCGGCAAAGGGAGCCGTCTTCTCTCCTTATGAGAACGGCAAGGAGGTGGCGACAACCTGCGCGCACTGCCACGGCGAGAACGGCAACAGCAAGACCGCCGGCACACCCAACCTCGCCGGTCAGCAGCCGATCTATTTCGTCACGGCGACGCAGGAGTATCTGACCGGCGCGCGCGCATCGGCGCCTATGGATCCCATGCTGCGCAAGCTGGGCAAACTCGATGTTGAAAGCGTGGCGCTCTATTTCGCCTCGCAGACGCCGGCACCGCGCAGCGCGCCGCCGACCGGCGACGCGGCAGCAGGCGAGCCGAGGACTGCCGTGTGCGGCGGATGTCATGGCTCACACGGCGTGAGTACCGATGCGGCAACGCCAAGTCTCGCCGGGGAGGATCCGCAATATCTGACGCAGGCGATCAAGGCCTACCGCACCACGCGCAAGCACGCCTTGATGTCGCGCCTGGTCGCCGATCTCAGCGATCAGGATATCGACAACATCGTCGCATTCTATACGACGCAGAAATCGAAGCCCGCGGAAGACGGCCAAAATCTGCTCAGGGACATTACGGACAAATGCAATCGTTGCCACGCCGGGGACATCAACAACCCGGCGCTGGCGATCCCGATCATCAATGGACAGGACAAGGATTATCTGACGCTGGCGTTGCGGGCCTATCGCGACGGCAAGCGCGGAAATTCCATGATGCACAATATGAGTCTGCCCTACAGCGATTCCATCATCGAGAGCATTGCCTCTTATTACGCAAGCCGGCCGGCGAGGTAGGCATGAATCGGAATTGCCATGACGCAGATCCGCGCATAAACGATGGGGCCGACCATGAGTGAAATGCCACTGCACCGGCACTATCTTCATTACTCGGAGCTGCCGTACAGCCAGCGTGTGCTTTATACGGCGACGATTATCGTCCTCGGCATCGGCTATCTCTTTGCCTTGCTCAACTTATACTTTACGTACGCGGGACGAGGGGGCGGCAATCCCATCATGCTCACGGCCGAGGATCTCATCGTCGCTTATTCCGGCAGCGGCAAGGGCTCGCGCCTGGAAGGTGCTTTGCGCGGGCCGATGTCGACCATGCTGCCGGCGGACGAGCGCAATGCCGTCCTCGCCTGGGCGGCGGAAGGCGGCGCGCGTCCGCCCTATGAGAAGTCAGTCGCGCCAGTGCTCGAGAAGCGGTGCATGCTCTGCCACGATGGCAGCAATCCGCATCTGCCCAACCTCAACGGCTACGACAATCTGAAAAAAATGACGGAGAAGGATACCGGCGCCGCCATCCCCACGTTGGTCCGGGTGTCGCACATTCATCTGTTCGGGATAACCTTCATTTTCTTCATTCTGGGCTCCATGTTCAGCCACGCCTATGTGCGGCCGGTGTGGTTCAAATGCTCCATTGTCGCATTGCCCTTCGTCGCCATCATGGTGGATATAATCTCCTGGTACATCATCAAGCTGTTCCATCCCTTCGTCTACGTGGAAATAATGGCCGGTGCCGTGATGGGATTGTGTTTCGCCATCATGTGTCTGGTGACCCTGTATCAGATGTGGTTCTCCCCGACACCAACCGCCGTGAGGGAGCGCTAGCGCTTCGACGTGTGAGTCATCGGGTGCAATATCGCGCCGGACTGCAGCCCGGCGATGCGGGCGGCGAATTCATCGACCGCCGGCCAAGACGTATATTCGACGTTGGTTTCCGGGTCGGTCGGCCCGCGCGTCAGCAACATGATGAAGCGGATGATCTGGCGATCCAGCCAGCCGTAGCGGCGGTAGTCGAGCCGCCCGGCAAAGGCGACGGCCAAAGCGGGCGCCAGGCGATGGCGTGCGATGAGCTTGCGCAGATAGGCATTGCCGGTCGCCGTCGTCTTGGCCGGCTTGCGGGCGGTCAGATTCACCGACGCCAGCGCCAGCGGCGGCGGCGAAGCCAGCGACCGGTAGGCCGCCAGGAATCGATCCGCCTCCGGCAAGTGCTTGCCATAACGGACGGCGGCCACCAGCACGATAACCGAAGCCGCAGCTAGATCCGCCGCGGCCGGCGGCGTCAGCGCGAGATCCTTTGGGGGGCTGAGTGTTTCGCACTGCGCCAGCCGGCCGAAAATATGCTCGGCAATGCGCCGCGATTGTCCGTCGCGCGTCGCATAATAAAGCGCGGCACCCCGGCGGCGGTTAGTCGTCGACATCGCGCCCCCTATGACCGGCCGATCCAAATCCGGCTCAAATAAGTTTTCCGCCGAACCCGATCGCCATCATAACGAGCAGCGCCAGCCCGGCGGCGACGAGGCTGAAGCCCAAAATCTTGGCGCCGAGCGTCAGCGGCCGCGACGGCGCGTCCACCAGATGCTGCTGGAGTTGTCCGCTTTCCGCCAAGCGCGCGTATTCGACGGCGTATTCGCGCTTGAACTCTTCGAGCGGCATCGAGCCGGTGAACATGACGAGGTCGAGCGGGAACTTGTCCGGTCGCCAGTGGTTCACGAAATAGTGCACCGTGAACAGGTAGGCGGCGGCGAGCAGGGCTTCATCGCCATGGGCGACCGCGGCGACATTGAACGCCCAGCCCGGCAGGTAGGCCGCGGTGAGCGTCTTGAACCACAACATGGCGCCGGTCGCGACCAGCATCGCAATGCCCCAGAACGGCGCCCAGTAATCGACCTTCTGCTGATAGTTCCAATGGTCGAACGTCGGCCTTGCGCGCCTACCGAAAAACCATTTGAACATGGCGGCGAAGTCCGCGGCGTCTTGCCAATTCGGCATCAGCGAATAGGGCCCGAACACTTTGAAGGTGCTCCAATTGCGCGCGATATGGATGGCGGCATAGACAATGTGCCAGGCAAAGACGGCGACCATGACCACGGCAGAAACCCGATGGATGAGCCCGGCGATCTGCGGCCCGCCCATGGCGCGTTCGAGCAGCGGCGCCCAGGCCGTGTTCGGATAGAGCAATGTCACGCCGGTTGCGACCAGCAGGATGATGCTGAGCGCGAACAGCAGGTGTGCCCATCGCCATAGGGCGCTCCAACGCTGAATGTAGCGGCCGTCGCCTTGCGGCAAGGCCTCGCTGCGCACATGCGGCCGCGGCTTTTGCTGCTGGCGGTCGCGATATTCGCGATAGAACCAGAGTGCCGAATGGATCCAGAAGAATAGCAGCACGCCGCCGACCGCCGCGTTCACGAACTTCGAGGCAAGCCAAGTATAGGGATAGCGCGCGAAGTCGTCGGTGGTGGCATGCGGCTGGAACGTCGCGAAGCCCGCCGTCGCGTCTTGATGGCACTTCTGGCAGGTCTTCAGCAGGTTGCCTGGAGCCACGCTCGACGCCGGATCGCTGGCGCGCAGGATCGCGTGGCTGCCGTGGCAGTCGGAACAGGTCGCGCCATCGGCAAAACCCAAGGCGATGACCTGGCCATGATAGGTCTCGGTGTAACCCTGCGCGGCCTTCGCATGGCAAGCGATGCAGTTCTTGGTGATGGCGAGCTTCGTGCGGTCCCAATCGGCGGGCGTCTTTGCCACGTTGTTATGGGGCAGCGCGGTGATTGCCGTATGACAGTCGACGCAGCGCAGCGCCTTGCCGTGCACGCTGCCGGCAAAATGATCCGCCGCCACGAACAGCGAACGCGTCGGTCCATCGGCGCGCGGCGCCGAAAATCCCGCCACGCCGTGACAGCCGAGGCAGGTCGCGTTGGCGAGATCCTCGGCGCCTTGCGCGCTCGCGCTTTGCACCCAAACGAGGATGGTCGCTAGCACGAACGCGCGCAGCGCAATTTTGCCGGCGTGCATGGCTTATCCTCCTCGGCGTCCGAACGGCGAACGCGCGGCACGGTGTGCCGCGCGCTCTCATGTCCGATCCGCAAGCTGAAGCGCGGCTTCACTCAATCGAAAGCGAACAGGCCATCGACCGCGGCGTCAATCGAATCGCAGCTAAAGCTTGTGGTCATTCGCCTTGAATTTTTCGCCGGCCGGCTTGAGCTTGCCGCCGCCCGCCGGATTCTGATGGCAGAAGCCGCAAGCTTTGCCGGTCTGCTGAGCATAGGCTGGCGTGGCGCTGACTGGCCGAGAAATAGTCAAGGACATCGCGCCCGCGATCAATAGTGCGGCCGCCGTGCCGCAAACAAGGACGACGGCTTTTTTTGCATGCACTTGCATATTCGCATTCTCCATTGCTGAGATGTCGTAAACAACACCCGCTCGCGATCGACAACCTGCGCGCGCGTGGTATTTTAGCAACTTAGCGAGACAAAAGCATCTTAGCACAGTTGATCGGGGTTCAAATTTTTGATCTTGATCAAAGTCTAGATTACTGTTGCGCCGTTAAACGAATTCAAGTCTTATCGCGAATAAGTGATGGGCTGGGGAAGGTAGTAATGAAGTAGGGTGTGCAGTTTCAAGTACATCCTGTTTCGATCGGGGCGCTTGAAGACCAAAAAAACGGGCTGCGGTTACCAAGCGACGCACTGTAAGAATTACTGATCCTCCCCACGCGAGGCGTTCACCTGATCGGCGTCATCTCGACGCTGGGTCATAGAATTGTTAGCGGTGGCGGGGGTCGTTCAGTGAAAAGCTATAGTCAGAAGACTGTCGAATTCGGGCTCACCGAGGCATTGTCGACGGGTGTTCCGGGCAAGCCGAAATTTAGATTGGGCAAGAAATTCGCATTGCTTGCAGCGTCGGCGCTAGTCTGCTGGGCCGCGCTTGGTTTGCCTCAATCGGTCAAAGCCGGGGACGCCTTTGCTGTCGCGGGCATCGATTCGACGCTGCCCGGCTGG
>Ga0209385_1001408_pt1 | contig 10213 bp, 8 predicted proteins | sample NGEPerB_FD_184506 | JGI IMG/M metagenome (GOLD analysis project Ga0209385, IMG submission 184506) | Arctic peat soil microbial communities from the Barrow Environmental Observatory site, Barrow, Alaska, USA - NGEE PermafrostAB12-B... | ecosystem: Environmental > Terrestrial > Soil > Wetlands >... | reverse complement strand
CCTGAGGCCCGGGCGGCCGCGGCGCAAACGCCCGGGCCTCAGGCGCGTGCCCGTGCGACAGCCGCCGCCAGTGTCGGCTGGGTGTGAATCACCGACGGTCCCTCGAGCACCGCGTACTCGGCCTCCTCGAAGAGGCGGCGGCAAGTGGCGATGTCCATGCCGCGGCCGCGCTCGGTCTGGCTGTCGGTGTCGCGCGGGTTGGGGCCGACCTCGGCCCAGAAGAGGTTCGCGCCGGCGCAGGCCCCGGAGACGTTGGGTTCGTGGGTGCAGTTGCCGATCAGGTGGCGGCCCATCGCCAGGCGTGTGACCGCGACGAGGTAGGCGAGGCGCAACTCGGATATCTGGCCGTGCCGGGCGAGGTCGGTGCCCGGGACATTGATGCGCCGCATGGCGCCGGAGAAGCACGGCTCGGCGGCGCGGTGGATGAGGATCTTCTCCAGGATCTCGTCGGTTGAATGCTCCGGGCCGACCGGCTCGATGCAGGTGGCGAGCTGCAGCCCCGCATCCTTGACAACGCGGAACGTGCGCAGTCGTCGCTCGACCGTGATCCCGGTGTCGCGCCCCTCCCCCATGCGGACGGCGTGATAGGCGGCGCAGAAGCCGGTGTCTTTGATGCGGCGGGCAGTGGTCGGGTTGAGATCGCCGACGTTGGCGACGAGCGGGGTTTCCGGGCGCAGGTGGCGTCGCACCTCCTGCCCGACCTCGATGAAGCGGGCCATCGGATAGTCGCCGGTCCCCATCAGGTAGATCGAGTTGGCGCCGTCCGCCTCGGAGCGTACGGCGCGCTCGACGACCTCCTCCACCGGCAGCTCGCTGGGCTCGGCGAAGACGCCGTTGACCGCCGCGAACGAGCAGAACCGGCAGTTCATCGGGCACGCCGACACGTTGAGGCCGATCTGGACGCAGATCTCGGCGCGGTTGTCGGACGCGTCGCGAGCAAGCTCCCGGGCGACGGCCATCACCTCGCCGGCAGCGGCGGAGGCGTGCGGCAGTTCAAGCAGGAACCGGAGGTCGCCTTCGTCCGGCAGGAAGCCGTCGCCGACCTTGGCGATGATCTCGGTAATGCGGTTCGGCACACTCATGGCGCAACCCCTTCCCCTGAGCTGCTCGTCGTCCTCCGGGCGCGACGGCTACTTGGTGATGTCAACGGCGCCAGCGTAGCGCTTCTTCACCCACCCCGGGATGAGCGAGAGCAGGACGAAGAATACCGCCGCAACCGCCAGGTACATCATCGTCTTCTTGACGGCGTCGGGCTGGCCGCCGGAGAGGATCACCTCGCGCGCGGAGCCGGCCGCGAAGTTGAACGCGATGGTGCCGGGCACCATGCACACCACCGAGACCAGCGCGTAGGTCGCGAACGAGATGTTGGTGAGGCCGTAGACGTAGTTCTGGATGTTGAACGGGAACACCGGTACCAGGCGGGTGATCATCAACATGCGCCACCCCTGCTGCCGGACCCCGTCGTCGATCTTCTTGAGGGCCTTGTTCTTCTCGATCCAACCGCTGACCATGTCGCGGGCGGCGTAGCGGCCGATCAGGAAGGCCAGGCAGGCACCGAGGTTGGCGCCGACCGTAGTCCAGACGGTGCCCCACACCGCGCCGAATACGAGGCCGCCGGCGATGGCGATCGGAAGACCGGGGAGCATGACGACGCAGGCGGCGATCCAGATCAGGATGAAGACGACCGGCGCCCAGGCGCCGAGACCGCGGAACAGGGCATCCATCCGCTCGACCTTGTCCTTGAGCGTGCCGCCCTTGAACATGTCGAACAGACCAAAGGTGTTGGCGAGCACGATCACGCCGACGAGAACGACCACGACGATGGCGAGCTTCACCCAGGGTTTGCCCGCCCGCGTCGTGCGGGCGTTATTGCCGTCCTGACTCATGCCGTTCCTCCCCCCAAGCGAAGGACATCACGATCCCGCTGCGGCTGGGAGGCCGGCCCGGCGCACCGGGCCCGGCCAGCCGCCGAACCGCTCCTACTTCGAGGTTGCCAGCGCCTTCTGCCAGGGCGCCGGGGTCGTGTCCGGGCAGCCCGTCTCGATCGGGAGGTCGTGGTCCTTAGACCAGCCGATCCAGGAGCTGTCGTAGTTGTGCAGCTTCTCCACCGGCCAGCCCATCAGGTAGAGGGCGAACATGCCGTGCGTGGTGCGCACGCCGGACTGGCAGATGAAGTACTGCTCCTTGCTCGGGTCGAAGCCGAACTTGTCGAGCACCTTTTGCATCTCGGCCGCGTCCAGCCATTCCAGGTTGTTGCTCTTGGTCATGAAATTCGGCCAGTCGCACTGGACGTCCCAGGGAATCCGTCCGGCGCGGAAAGCACCTTTGTTGATCTCTTTCCCGCAGAACTCCGAGTCCTGGCGGATGTCCCAGAACTGGGCGTCGGTGCGATCCTTCAGGCCGAGAACCTCGGGTGTGTCGACGCGCATCGTCGGAAAGTTGACCTTTGCGACCCAGGTCCCCTTGTGCGTCGCCTTGCCGTGCTTGATCATGTCGGTGTCGTAGCCGGCGTCGGTCCACCCCGTGATGCCGCCGTCGAGGACGCGCACGTCGGTCTTGCCGTAGTAGTAGAACGCCCACCAGATCCGGGTGTCGTCGTACTTGTAGTCGTAGACGACGACCGTCGAGTCGGGGTCCACCCCGAAGCCTTGCATCAGCTTGGTGAAGCCCTCGGGCTGGAGCAGGTTGTCGGTCACGCCGCCCATCGTGTCGGCGGGGGCCTCGTAGTCGCCCCGCCAGATCTGGATCGACCCCGGTATGTGGCCGCTGTAGTACTGGGGGACGCTCGCGACGGCGAGCATCACGAGCTTGGGATCCTTGGCGTCCATGAGCGCCTTGAGTTGCTGCGGCGTGATCAGCGCCTCGCCGCGAGCGAACCCCTTGTACTTGGCGGTCTGAGCGCCCGCTCCCACAGCGATGGTGAGGGCCAGCAGCACGGTGACAGAGATGAGAAGGTTCTTCTTCATGTTGTCCTATTTCCTCCCTCGTCGTTCACCGGTTCCGGGACTGCGCACACACTCCCGTGCCCGGCGTTCTCCCGTGAGTTGTGCAACCGCCATGCCAGGCGGCGCGCTCGCGCGTCGCAGTCGCACAATCGTTGCGCGCCGGCGCGGCGCCGGGGGCAAAGCCCGCTGGACACAGCTACGGGCGGGCGAGTGCGGGCGCGCGCCGGCGCCGCCCGGGGCGCCTGCACGCCGGTGGAGCGGCGTGGGGGCTGCGGTCGCGGTCCTAAGCCGTAACCCGCCGTTCCGATTTGGTGACGCCAGGGTCCTGCGTCCGGCCGCCGTGGAGGGGGAGCAGGAGGCGGAACGTGCTCCCCTCGTCGAGCCGGCTCTCGGCCTCGACCCGCCCGCCATGGGCCTCGGCCACCTCCTTGACGATCGCGAGGCCGAGGCCGGTGCCCTCGGCGGTGTGGCGCCTAGCGTTGGGCGCCCGCGCGAACTCGACGAAGAGGTCGGCGAGGAACTCGGGCGGGATGCCGATGCCTTGGTCGCGCACCTCAAGCACGCCGAACTCCCCGCTGCGCCGCACCTGGACGTGCACCGCGCCGCCGGGCCGGGAGTACTTGAGCGCGTTGTGGACGAGGTTCTCGATCGCGTACTCGAGGTCCGGCGGCACGCCGCGGGCGAGCACGACATCGGCGTCGTAGCTGCTCTCGAGCGTAATCTGCCGCGCCTCGGCCACCGGCGTGAGCGCGTCGGCGACGTCGACGGCGAGCTGCGCGAGGTTGACGCCGGAAGTCCACGGGGCGCGCTGCGCGGCCTCGCGCAGCTTGGCGAGTTCGAGCAAGTCGCCGACGATGCGCAGGAGCCCCTCGACCCGTTCGCTGGCGCCGAGGATCAGGCCCGCCGCGCGCGGCGAGGCGGGGTCGACGTAGCCCTGGAGGAGGACGTCGAGGCTGGTCTTGACCGTGGCCAGTGGGGAGCGGAGCTGGTGCGCCGAGAGCAGCATGAAGTGCGACTTGCGCGCCTCGATCGCGCGCATCTCGGCGAGCAGCTTCTCCAGCTCGGCGGTCTTGTCGCGCAGCTCCTCGGCGAGGCGGAAGAGGCGCACCCCGCGTTCCTTCAGCTGCGACGCCACGGTGTCGGTGAGGTAGACGGTGAAACCGAGGGCGCAGGCGAGCGCGCCAAGGACAGCCGCGCGCATCTCGAGCGGAATGGGCAAGTGGCCGAGTGGCCCGGCGCCGCCGAGGAAGAGCGCGGCGCACGCCAGCCACACGGCTGCAGCCACGGCGGACATCGTCCGCGCCGACAACATGATGGTCCCGATCACCATGTGAAAGGTGAAGAACGGCAGGAACGGGCTTGCCGCGCCGCCGGTAAGATGGACAAGGAGAACGAGCGCCGCGAGGTCGATCAGGATCTGGATCAGGGTGCAGCGCGCCAGCCAGCGGTAGTCGGCCTGGTCGCTGCGGCGCCACGTCGCAAGCAGCGCGTGCAGGATCGCGTTGTACGCCAGCACGACGACCGCGACGAGCCACACCCGGCCCCACTCCAGCGGCATTCCGACGCGCGGCGCCGCCGCGGCGAACGCGAGCAACGCCGCGCCCGCCGCCCAACGCAGCCGCACGAACCAGGCGATGCGGTCGAGCAGCTCGGCCGCGAAGACCTGGTGGAGTTCGCCGCTCGTGCCGGTCAACCTCACCCCAGCAGTTCGCCGAGCGTGGCGAGGAGCGTCTCGGGGGCGACGGGCTTCTGCAGGTAGCGGTCGTAGGGGAACCAACTCTCGCCGATCTCCATGCGGATGTTGAAGACCTCGTCGACGCCGGTGAGCATGACGATCGGGATCGCGCGGCTCGCCTCGCTGCTGCGCAGGGCGCGGGCCACGTCGAACCCCTCCGAGAGGTGGTCCATCATGACGTCGAGCACGACGATGTCGGGAGGAGCCGCGGCGATCGCCGTCAGCGCCTCGCGGCCGTTCGCCGCGGTACGTACCTCGTACCGAGTTTCCAGCACGGCGGACACGGCGTCGACGAAGACCGCGTCGTCGTCGACGAGCAGGACTGACTTTTTCGCCATGGCCCTCTCTCCCGAGCCCTCAGACAGCGTCGACCGCGTCGGTCGGGCAGACCGACAGGCACGCGCCGCAGTGGATGCAGAGCTCCTGGTCGATGACGTGGAGGTGCTTGATCTCGCCCGTGATCGCTCCCGAGGGGCACGCCTTGGCGCACAGGGCGCAGCCGCTGCACGCCTCGGCGACGATGGTGTAGGTCAGCAGCGCCTTGCACTGTCCCGCCGGGCATCGTCCCTCCAAGACGTGGGCATCATACTCGGCCCGGAAGTGGCGGAGGGTGGAGAGCACCGCGTTGGGGGCCGTCTGCCCGAGGCCGCACAGCGACGTGTGCTGGATGTGCCGCCCCAGCGCCTCGAGGGTGTCGAGGTCCGCCGGGACGGCCTCGCCCTTGGTGATGCGCTCGAGCAGGTTGAGCATCACGCGGGTGCCGATGCGGCATGGCGGGCACTTGCCGCACGACTCCTCGACGAGGAACTCGAGGAAGAAGCGCGCCAGCTCGACCATGCAGGTGCGGTCGTCGAGGATGATGAGCCCGCCGGAGCCCATGATCGAACCGAGCTCCTGCAGCGACTCATAGTCGATCGCCACGTCGGCGGCGGCGGCCGGGATGCAGCCGCCGGAGGGCCCTCCCGACTGGGCGGCTTTGAAGCTGCGGCCGTTCGGGATGCCGCCGCCGATTTCCTCGACGATGGTGCGCAGCGAGATGCCCATCGGCACCTCGACGAGACCGGTGTTGCGGATCGCCCCGGCGAGGGCGAACACCTTGGTGCCCTTGCTGCGGCCCGTGCCGATGGCGGCGAACCACTTGGGGCCGCGCAGGAGGATCGGCGCGACGCTGGCCCACGTCTCGACGTTGTTGATCAGTGTCGGCTTGCCCCAGAGGCCGTGCTGCGCCGGGAACGGCGGGCGCGGCTGCGGCGTGCCGCGCTTGCCCTCGATCGAGCGCAGCAGCGCCGTCTCCTCGCCGCAGACGAAGGCGCCGGCCCCGATGCGGATCTCGATGTCGAAACCGAACCCCGAGCCGAGGATGTCCTCCCCGAGCAAGCCGGCTTGGCGGGCGGCGTCGAGCGCCTTTTCGAGCCGCTCGATCGCCAGCGGGTACTCGGCGCGGACGTACACGAAGCCCCGGCTCGCGCCGGTGATGCGGCCGGCGATGGTCATGCCCTCGATCACCGAGTGGGGGTCGCCCTCGAGCAGGCTGCGGTCCATGAACGCCCCGGGGTCGCCCTCGTCGCCGTTGCACACGACGAACTTCTCGTCGCCGGGCGCCTCGCGGACGAACTGCCACTTCATGCCGCTCGGGAACCCCGCGCCGCCGCGGCCGCGCAACCCCGAGCCTTTGAGCGCCGCGATGACGTCGTCGGCGGACAACTCGAAGAGGACCTTTTCGAGCGCCAGGTAACCGTCGCACGCCACGTACTCCTCGATCGCGGCGGGATCGATTACGCCGCAGTTGCGCAGGGCGATCTTGACCTGTTGCGCGAAGAACGGGACCTCGCGCCCGGTCAGACGGCGGCCGTCGGGCGCGTCCCACGCGAGCTCGAGCTCGCGCACCACCTGGCCGGCGCCGAGGTGCTCGGCAACGATGCGGCGCGCCCCCTCCCGGTCCACCTTCTGGTAGTAGACGCCGTCGGGGGACACCACGACGAGCGGCCCCGCCTCGCACAGCCCCATGCACCCGACGCGGACCACGCGCACCCGGCCGGCGAGGCCGCTCGCCGCCAGAGCGCTCTCCAATTCGTCGGCGACCGCGACGGAGTGACACGAGATGCACGCGCCTCCGGCGCACACCAGCAGCTCGCGAGGCGCGCCGGTCGCCGGCTCGCCGGCCCGCGCGCGCAGGTTCTCGGCAAGGCGCAGCCGCAGCTCGGCGAGCGCCTTGCGGTCGAGCGGGGCGGCCGCCGGGGCGATCTCACCCATTGCCACCCTCACCGCCGGCGTGCGGCGTGCGCGCCTTGGCGCGCAGGCCCTGGAGCAACTTGCGTACGCCGGCTCGCGTGAGGTGGCCGTACACCTCGTTGTTGACCATCATCGCCGGGGCCAGGCCGCACGCTCCAAGGCAGCGCACCTGCTCGAGGCTGAAGAGGCGGTCCTTGGTGACGCCGCCGACCTCGAGGCCGATCGTGTCGTGGACCGATTCGAGCACGCTGTTGGCGTTGCGCACGAAGCACGCGGTCCCCATGCAGACCTTGAGCTGGTAGCGGCCGCGCGGCGTCGTGGTGAAGAAGTGGTAGAAGCTCACCACGCCGTAGGCCTGGATCGGCGAGATCCCCAGCCGTTCGGCAATTGCCTTGATGACGGGGAAGGGGAGATAGCCGAGTTCCTCCTGCACCCGGTGGAGGACCGGGATCAGACGCTCGGTCCCACCGGGATGATCGCGCAGGTAGGTGTCGATCAGCGCGAGCGTCGCTGGGGCCACTGCATCCTCGGGTTTGCCGGTGCCTGTCTCGGCTGCTGCGGCGCGCGCGAGTTCGTTGCCGGTGCTCACGAGCGCCTCCCGATCTCGGCCGCCAGGGGCCGCGCCGGATCGGTGACGAGGCGGCCTGCGCCGCTGCCGTCGCCGCCCCACAGCGCCATGGCCGTGCCGGGACGGATCCGGTCGTTCACCTCGGCGCGCAGGAGCACCTCGCGGCCGCCCGCCGACGCGCGCACGGTGTCGCCGCGCTCGATCCCCAAGCGGCGGGCGTCCTCGGGCGCCAGCAGCACGGTCTCCGGTGCGGAGAGGCCGAGGAGGGCCGCGCTGCGCAGCGTCGTGGAGCCGGAGTGGAAGAGCTGCGGGCCCAGGTCGAGGCACACCCCCCCGGCCGATGGCGGCGCCTCGAGTGGCGACGGCGGTGTCAAGCGCAGCACCCGCACCCGCTCGGGCGACTCGCAGGCGCGGGCGAGCTCGGCCTCGACCTCAGCGCTGTCCGGCAGTGGCGCACCGAGCCGGACGGCGATCTCGCGCACCACCTCGCCGTCGCCGGGCAGGGGGACGGGCGGCGTCAGAGCCGGGCGCAGCGGCCGCCGCACGCCGTCGGCGCCGATCAACGAGCCGTCGCGTTCGACCAGGCAGCGGACCGGCAGGACCACGTCGGCGGCCCGCCCCGTGTCGGTCAGGAACGGGTCCTGGACCACGACGAACCGGGCGTGCTCGACCGCGCGGCACGCTCCGATCCCCGCCGGCCAGGCGCCGAGGAGGTCCTGGCCCAGCACGTAGAGGGTGCCGACCTCGCCCGCCGCCGCCCGGTGGACGGTCTCCGCAGCCGTCCAGCCGGGTGCGGCCGCGGAGCCCCCGCCCACGGCGAGACGGGGGTCGAGCCCGGCGAGGACGACGCCCTGGGTGTTGGCCCTCTCGCCGAGCACGAGCACGCCGCTGCCGGGCCGGCCGAGGAGACCGAGGACCGCGAGCAGCTCGACGGCGCGGCGGGCGACGCCCACCACATGGCCGGGAATGCCGCGCCCGGTCGCCACGGTGACCACCAGGGAGGCGGCCGCCTCGAGGCGATCGGCCAAGCGGCCGACCGCTTCGGGGGTGACACCGGTCAGCGCCGCGGCCAAGGCCGGCCGGTAGTCGTCGAGACCGGCCCGCCACGCCGCGTAGCCGTCCAGCCGCTCGACCGCGTCCCCGGCGCCACCGCGGCGGCGGAGCAGCTCGGCGAGGACACTCGACAGGAGCGCCTCCTCGCCCGCCGGCGCGAGCGGCAGCTGCTGCGCCGCCAGCGTCGAGAGCGTGCCTGCGAACGGATGGGCGAGCAGAACATTCGCGCCGCGCCGCGCCGCGCTCACCAGTTCGGTCTTGACGAGCGGGTGGGTGCGGCCGGGATCCGCGCGCAGCACGAGCACGGCATCGGCGGTCGCGAGATCGGCGATCGTCGCCGTGGAACGCGGCACGCCGAGGGCCTCGCCCATGCCGGCGACGAGTGCCTCGACGCCCGGGTCGATTCCGGCCGACACGTGCGGGCTGCCGAGGGTCTCCCGGACGAAGCGCTGCAGCAGGTACGCATCCTCGGTGGTCAACCGCGTCGAACCGACCGCCGCGATTACCTCGCCGCGCTCCCGCGCCGCGGCGAACCCCGACGCGACTGCGGCGAGCGCCTCGTCCCAACTCACTTCGGCGAGGCGGCCGCCTTGCCGTACCAGCGGCTGCGTCAGGCGATCGCGGTGGCCCAGCACGTCCCAGCCGAAGCGCCCCTTGGCGCACAGCTTGCCGTGGTTCGGCCGGCTCGTCGGGGCGGCCGAGACGCCGGCAGGCCGGGTGCCGTCGCTGGCCACGGTGAGCTCGCAGCCGCACGAGCAGTACGAGCACGTGGTGGTCACCGTGGTGCGCTGCCACGCCGGGAGCTCGGAGGCGAACTGCGGGATGGCCAGCGCGGCCACCGGGCAGGCGTCGACGCACTGGCCGCAGAACTCGCACTCGAGCGGGCCGTCCAACCAGGTGGCGACGCGGGCTTCGAGACCGCGCCCGACCACGCCGATCGCCGCGACGCCCTGGACCTCGTCGCACAGGCGCACGCACTTGGCGCACAGGATGCACTTCTCCGGGTCGCGGACGATCAGCGGCGACGCCTCGTCGCGCGGCCGGCGCACGAGCGCGAACGGCAACTGGCCTTCGTCGCCACCGTACTCGAAGACGAGGTCCTGCAGGCGGCAGTCGCCGGTCCGCTCGCAGACCGGGCACTCCATCCGGTGATTGAGGAGGATGAGCTGGAGCTGGCGCCGGCGCGCCTCGTGGACCTCGGGCGCCTCGGTGTCGATCTTCATGCCCAGGAGCACCGGGGTCGAGCACGCGGGGACCAGGCCGGGTCGCCCGTCGCGCCTGGCCACCACGCACATCCGGCAGCCGCCGTACGGCGTCAGGCGCTCGTCGTGGCACAACGTCGGCAGCTCGATGCCGTGATGCCGCAGCGCCTCGAGCAGGGTGAAACCGGCGGGGACCTCGACCGGTTGACCGTTGACCGTGATGAGGATCGTCTCCATCGCCCGCACCCTCACCGCGCCGACGCCGGCTGCAGCCGGCGGAACGCCCACTTGGTGCGCAGCCGGTTGGCGTAACGGGCGAGCGACCCGGTCGACTTGCGCCGCGCGACAGCGTGGAGCTCGTCCTGGTCGAGCAGCAGGTCGAGGATGTGGATCGTTTCCTTGCCGCGGCTGGCGAGCGCCGAGCGGCATCCGGCGCAGTACGTGACCATCGGCAGCGGCGACTCGTCGGCGCGTCGCT
>Ga0209385_1001407_pt1 | contig 10218 bp, 9 predicted proteins | sample NGEPerB_FD_184506 | JGI IMG/M metagenome (GOLD analysis project Ga0209385, IMG submission 184506) | Arctic peat soil microbial communities from the Barrow Environmental Observatory site, Barrow, Alaska, USA - NGEE PermafrostAB12-B... | ecosystem: Environmental > Terrestrial > Soil > Wetlands >... | reverse complement strand
GGTTGCTCGCTTTCGGGCTCTATCTGGCCGCGGTGCTGGTCGGCGTCGTGCTGCTGCCCGCGCTCGTGCTCGGCCCCAGCGCCCTGAGCCGGATCACTCCGGTCGCCGTCCGGGCGCATGTGGTCACGGTGATGCACGCGGCGTACTGGCCGTTCGTCGTCCTGGTGTCCGTGGCGTTGATTGCGACGCTGTACCACCTCAGCGTGCCGGTGCGTACCCCGTGGCACCGGGACATCCCCGGCGCCATGCTGGCGATGGGGCTCTGGCTGGCTGGCAGCGTCGGCCTGCGCTGGTACTTCGAACTGGCGCTGCGGCACAACTCGACGTACGCCGCGGTGGCGGCTCCGATGGCCGTGCTGCTGTGGCTCTACGTGACCGCGCTCGCCGTTCTGCTCGGCGCCGAGCTGAACGCCCAGATCGACAGGCTCTGGCCGGTCCAGGCCACCGACTCGGCTCGGGCCCAGTCCGCCCAGCGGTCGGTGCACCGTCCGGCAGCGTAGTTCGATGGGCCGGCCGGCCCTCGGCGGATGTCGTCGGTCGGGCGCCCTAAGGTCCGCGTATGCATCCGACCGAACCTGCTGCCCCGCCGCCGTTGCTGACCGACCTCGGGCTAGAGGGGGGAGGCGTCAAGGGGGTGGGCCATGTCGGCGCGGTCATGCGGCTGGTCGAGGCGGGCTACTCCTTCCCGCGAGTCGCCGGTACGTCGGCGGGTGCCATCGTCGAGACGCGGACCTGGGATTTCCCGGCCTGGGTGCACGCTTGCCGCCCGGGTGCGGCATGACCGGCCGCGGCCCGGTGCGGGCGCTGCTGCCGCACCGCGACGCCGTCGAGCGGCTCGGTGGGGCGCCCGACGGGGTGGTCATCGACACCTTCTCCGGCCGCGGCGAGCTGCCGGCGGGCGCGGCGGAGGTCGAGTTCTGGGTGCCGGCCATCCACGCTGGGGGGGAGGCGCTCGACGTCCTCGATCGACTGCCGGCGCTGCGGGTGGTGCAGACCCTCACCGCTGGCGTGGAGGCGCTGGTGGACCGCATCCCGGCCGGCGTCACGCTCTGCGATGCGCGCGGCGTGCACGACTCCTCGACCGCCGAGTGGGTGCTGGCGGTGCTGCTGGCGCACTACCGCGAGCTGCCGCGCTTCGTGCTGGCGCAGCATGCGGGTCGCTGGGACGCCGGCGCCACCGACGAGCTCGCCGACAAGACGGTCCTGATCGTCGGCTACGGGTCCATCGGCGCCGCGATCGAGGCCCGGCTGCAGCCCTTCGGAGTCGAGCTGCTCCGGGTGGCCCGCCGGTCGCGGCCTGAGGCGGGCGTCGCCGACGTGGCAGCCCTGCCGGAGCTGCTGCCACGGGCGAATGCGGTGGTGCTCATCCTGCCGTTGACGGCGGCGACCCGCGGGCTGGTCGACGCCGACTTCCTGGCCCGGATGCGCACGGGGGCGTTGCTGGTCAACGCTGGCCGAGGCCCCAGCGTTGTGACCGATGCACTGCTGGCCGAGCTCACCAGCGGTCGACTGCGCGCCGCCCTCGACGTGACCGACCCGGAGCCGTTGCCGGTCGGCCACCCGCTGTGGTCGGCACCCGGCCTGCTGCTCACGCCGCACGTCGCCGGCGCGGTGGGGGGCGTGCTGCCGCGGGGGTACCGGCTGGTGCGAGCCCAGCTGGAGCGCTACGTCGCCAGCGAGCCGCTGGCGAACGTCGTCACGGAGGGGTACTGAGGCCATGCCCGCCGGGCGCCCATTTCCCCCCCGCCGATGCTCCGCTACGGCGGCAGCCGTCGCCGGGTTGCGCAGCCGTAGCATGCGCACGATCCCCGGTCCCGTCGGCAGCGAGGTGCCCATGACCGAGAGCCACGATCGCAAGTTGCGCAGCCGCGACGTGACGGATGGCTACGAGCGAGCCCCGGCCCGAGCGATGCTGCGCGCGGTCGGCATGACCGACGCTGACTGGGACAAGGCGCAGGTCGGCGTGGCCAGTTCCTGGAACGAGGTCACCCCATGCAACCTGCCGCTGGGCCGGCTGGCTCAGCACGCCAAGGACGGCGTCCGTACCGCTGGTGCCTTCCCGCTGGAGTTCACCACCATTGCCGTCTCCGACGGCATCGCTATGGGGCACGAGGGGATGCACGCCTCGCTGGTCTCCCGCGAGGTTATCGCCGACTCGGTCGAAACTGTCATGCACGCCGAGCGGATGGACGCCATGGTCCTGCTCGCCGGGTGCGACAAGTCGCTGCCGGGCATGCTGATGGCGGCCGCGCGGCTCGACCTGCCGGCCGTCTTCCTCTACGGCGGATCGATCCTGCCCGGCCGGTTGGACGATCGTGACATCACGATCCAGGATGCCTTCGAGGGGGTGGGTGCCTGTGCCCTGGGGCGGATCAGCCGCGAGCAGCTGGACGAGATCGAGCGGCACGCCTGCCCGAGTGAGGGCTCCTGCGGCGGCATGTTCACCGCCAACACGATGGCCAGCGCGGCGGAGGCGCTGGGCATGTCGCTGCCCGGCAGTGCCTCACCGGCGGCCCCGGACGTCCGCCGAGCGACGTACGCCGAGAACTCCGGCGAAGCGGTGGTCGCGCTGCTGGACCAGGGGATCACCGCCCGGGCGATCCTGACCAAGCAGGCGTTCGAGAACGCCATCGCGGTGGTGATGGCCCTCGGCGGGTCGACCAACGCGGTGCTGCACCTGCTCGCCATCGCGCACGAGGCGCGGGTGGACCTCGACATCGACGACTTCAACCGGATCGGCGACCGGGTGCCGCACCTGGCCGACGTCAAGCCGTTCGGCCGGTACGTCATGAACGACATCGACCGCATCGGCGGCGTACCGGTGGTGATGAAGGCCTTGCTCGACGCCGGTCTGCTGCACGGGGACGCCCTGACCGTGACCGGTCAGACCGTCGCCGAGAACCTGGTCGACATCGCCCCACCCGACCCTGACGGCAAGATCATCCATGCCATGGCCGACCCGATCCACCGCACCGGCGGGTTGACGGTTCTGCGCGGGTCGCTCGCGCCGGACGGCGCGGTGGCCAAGACCGCCGGCATGGACTCGCTGCGGGTCGAGGGCACCGCTCGGGTCTTCGACGGCGAGCCGGGGGCAATGGAGGCCGTGACGTCCGGTCGGATGCGCGCCGGCGACGTCGTCGTCATCCGGTACGAAGGACCCCGCGGCGGTCCCGGTATGCGCGAGATGCTGGCGGTGACCGGGGCGATCAAGGGGGCCGGACTCGGCTCGGACGTGGTGCTGCTGACCGACGGGCGGTTCTCCGGTGCGACCTACGGCCTGTGCGTGGGTCACATCGCGCCGGAAGCCACGGCTGGCGGACCGATCGCCTTAGTTGAAGATGGTGACCGGATCCGGCTCGACGTGCCGGGGCGCCGGCTCGACCTGCTCGTCGATGCCGCCGAGCTGGACCGGCGCCGGGCCGGCTGGAAGCCGCTGCCACCGCGCTACGAGACCGGCGTTCTGGGCAAGTACGCCAGGCTGGTGGGATCGGCGGCGCAGGGCGCCGTCTGCGACTGACGTCCGCGGGTTGCGCTGACCGGGGTTGCTTGGGGGCCTGGTCAAGAGGCCCGTTCAGGGGGCTGCTCAGGAGGAGTCGAGCCGCCCGCACGTTTCGGCCGAGCCGGGGTGCGGGCCGGGGCGCGGGCCGGCCTGCGGGCCGGGGCCTTGGCCGGAGCGCGCTTTCGGGTCGTGGTCTGGGCGCCGCTGTCGGCGAAGTACGCCGAGTAGAACGCGTCCAGCCGGCCGCGGATGTGTTTCTCCAGGAAGCCGTCCTCGCGCGCCTGGACCAGCAGGGGCGTGACGGCGGCGGTCACCTCGGCGACCACGCCGTCCATGCGCAGACCGAGGTCGGCCAGCGTCGCGGTCACCGTCTGGGTGCCGTGCCGGGCGAAGAAGTCCGCCACCACCACGGCCGTCATGCGGTGGAAGAACGGCGTCTGGCGCAGGTGCAGCCATACGTTGCGGCCGGCCACCACCAGCTCGTCGAGGGAATCGCCGTCCAGCAGCCCCACGTTGTCCGCCACGGTCTCGCCGAAGCGCGTCGCCCAGACCTCGTCGGCGGCTTTCCACACGTTCGCGTCGTCGAGCACGTCCTGGAGGTAGTGGTAGCTCTCGCGCGTGGTCTCCGTGATGTTGGCGTTAATGAAGGCGAGGAGCTGTTTGTCGATGCCCTTCTCCAGGCCGGGGGCGGAGGAGCTCATCGCGCTCTGCCCCAGTCGCAGCAATGACGACGCCCCGGGCACCCGGCGGGCGAGCACGTTCTCCTTGAGCACGAAGCTCTTGATGCCGCGGTAGAGCAGGTGGGAGACGAGGCCGGAGTAGATGGAGCTGCTCGTGACCTGGGCGGTGATCGTCTGCCGCACGTCCGGCATCCGCAGCACGGCTTCGATGAACTGCGCGTAGTTCGTCCGCGGCACCAGCTCGCGAAGGCTGATCTCCTCCTGCAGCAGCGCCGCGTACACGCCGCGGACGCCATCGTCGATGATCTGCACGAGTTCGTCGGTGAGCGGCATTTCGACGGCGTAGCGCTGGATCCAGTCGGACACCTGCTGGGGGGTCGCCACCTGGACGAGCGTCAGCGATCCGAGCCAGGCAGCCAACGCGGCAACCTCGGACTCTACGGCCTTGGCGAGCCCGCGGTCGTCCCACCGGTTGAGCTCGAACCGCACGTGCGCTTCCAGCAACGTCGTCTTGTCGATCAATGCGGCTCCACTGCGAAGGTCGGGGCGGGCGCCGCTCCCCGCCGCGGCGGGATCCGACAACTGACGCTCTCACACCCGCGCGCGGTATGCAGTACCTGGTGGCCGGGGTCGCGGTTGGCCGCGGGGAGCAAGTGGCGCTGCCCGGACTTGACGAAACCCCCGCCGATCCGAGATCATGACGTCATGCAGCCGCGCCAGCTCGTCGTACTCAGCTAGCGCTCCAGCCTTCGGCTGTCGCGCTCACCCCTCCGTGCCTGGCACGAGGGGTTTTTTCTTGTTCGCACTGCTCGTTCGCACGTCTCGACCGCCCGATCGGCCCGTCAGCCGAAAGTCAACCCAACTGAGGAACCCGTGACAGACCAGGTAACCGGAGCACAGTCGCTCGTCCGCTCACTCGAGAGCGTCGGGGCCGAGGTGGTCTTCGGCATTCCGGGCGGGACGATACTGCCGGCGTACGACCCGCTGTTCGACTCCACCGCGCTGCGTCACATCCTGGTGCGCCACGAGCAGGGCGCCGGGCACGCCGCCACCGGGTACGCCGCGGCCACCGGCAAGGTCGGCGTCTGCATGGCCACCTCCGGTCCCGGAGCCACCAACCTGGTCACCCCGATCACCGACGCCTACATGGACTCGGTGCCGATCGTGGCGGTCACCGGCCAGGTCTCGCGCGGCGTGATCGGCACCGACGCCTTCCAGGAGGCGGACATCCGCGGCATCACGATGCCGGTCACCAAGCACAGCTACCTGCTCACCGACCCCGCGGACATCCCGCGGGCGATTGCCGAGGCCTTTCACATCGCCGGCACCGGTCGGCCCGGCCCGGTGCTGGTCGACATCCCCAAGGACGTGCTGCAGGCGGCTACCTGCTTCGACTGGCCGCCGCGGATGCACCTGCCCGGCTACCGCCCGACGCTGCGCCCGCACGCCCGCCAGGTGCGCGAGGCGGCCCGGCTGATCGCGACCGCCCGGCGGCCGGTGCTCTACGTCGGCGGCGGCGTGATCAGGGCGAGGGCCTCCGCCGAGCTGGCGGTGCTGGCCGAGCTCACCGGCATCCCGGTGGTGACCACGCTGATGGCCCGGGGCGCCTTCCCCGACAGTCACCCGCAGCACCTCGGGATGCCGGGCATGCACGGCACCGTCGCCGCCGTCACCGCCTTCCAGAAGTGCGACCTGATCATTGCCCTCGGCGCCCGGTTCGACGACCGGGTCACCGGGAAGCTGACCACCTTCGCGCCGTACGCCACGGTCATCCACGCCGATGTCGACCCGGCCGAGATCTCCAAGAACCGCACGGCGGACGTGCCGATCGTCGGAGACTGCCGCGAGGTCATCACCGACCTGATCGTGGCCGTCCGGGCCGAGTACGCGGCTGGCCACCGGGCCGACCTCACCGGCTGGTGGAAGCAGTGCCACTCTTGGCGGGAGACGTACCCGCTCGGCTACGAGGAGCCTCCGGATGGGTCGCTCGCGCCTCAGTACGCCATCGAGCGGCTCGGCAGGATCGCTGGACCGGATGCGGTGTACGTCGCGGGCGTCGGCCAGCACCAGATGTGGGCGTCGCAGTTCATCTCCTACGAGAAGCCGTACACCTGGCTCAACTCCGGCGGCCTGGGCACCATGGGCTACGCGGTGCCGGCTGCCATGGGCGCCAAGGTCGGCCGGCCGGACGCGACGGTCTGGGCGATCGACGGCGACGGCTGCTTCCAGATGACCAACCAGGAGCTGGTTACCTGCGCTCTGAACAACATCCCGATCAAGGTCGCGATCATCAACAATGGCAGTCTGGGCATGGTCCGGCAGTGGCAGACGCTGTTCTACGACCGGCGCTACTCCAACACCGACCTGCACTCCAAGCGGATCCCGGACTTCGTGAAGCTGGCCGAGGCGATGGGCTGCGTAGGCCTGCGCTGCGAAACCGCGGCAGGCGTGGACGCGGTGATCGAGAAGGCGATGGCCATCAACGACGCCCCGGTCGTGATCGACTTCGTGGTGGGTCAGGACGCGATGGTGTGGCCGATGGTCGCGGCCGGCGCCAGCAACGACGACATCAAGGTGGCGCGCGATCTCGCGCCGGACTGGGACGACGACATGGCCGAAACCGGCGTGCACACCACCGCCAACAGCGGCGGCCCGGGGAGCCCGGCATGAGTCGGCACACCCTGTCCGTCCTGGTCGAGAACACGCCGGGCGTGCTCGCCCGGGTCGCCGGCCTGTTCAGCCGACGCGGCTTCAACATCGACTCGCTGGCCGTGGGACCCACCGAGAACGCCGACATCTCCCGGATGAGCATCGTCGTGACGGTGGAGGATCAGCCGCTGGAGCAGGTGACCAAGCAGCTGAACAAGCTGGTGAATGTCATCAAGATCGTGGAGTTGGACCCGGCCGCGGCGGTGCAGCGCGAGCTGCTGCTGGTCAAGGTGCGCGCCGATGCCGCGACTCGGTCCCACGTGCTGGAGACGGTCGGGCTGTTCCGGGCCAAGGTCGTCGACGTCGCGGTGGATGCGGTCACGATCGAGGCGACCGGGACGGCCGACAAGCTGGCGGCGCTGATCCGGGTGCTGGAGCCGTTCGGCATCCGCGAGCTGGTGCAGTCCGGTCTGGTCGCGCTCAACCGCGGCGCGCGCTCGATCACCGACCGCTCACTGCGCAGCGCTGAGCGCTCCGCCTGATCGCCCCACCTGAGCGACCATCTCTCGACCGCCCCACCCTCTGATCGATCGGAGTACGCACCGTCATGGCCGACATCTACTACGACGCCGACGCCGACCTGGACCTGATCCGCTCCCGGCGGGTGGCCGTGATCGGGTACGGCAGTCAGGGCCACGCCCACGCTCTGTCCCAGCGCGACTCCGGCGTCGACGTTCGGGTCGGGCTGCCGGAGACCTCGGCCAGCCGGGCGAAGGCCGAGGCCGAGGGCCTTCGGGTGGTGACCCCGGCTGAGGCGAGCGCTGAGGCCGACTTGGTGATGGTGCTCGCGCCGGACACGGCGCAACGCAAGATCTACGCCGAGTCCATCGAGCCGCACCTGGGCGACGGCGACGCGCTGTTCTTCGGCCACGGCTTCAACATCCGCTACGGCCTGATCTCCCCACCCGTCGGTGTGGACGTGGCGATGGTGGCGCCCAAGGGACCGGGCCACCTGGTGCGCCGGCAGTTCGCGGCCGGTCGCGGCGTACCGTGTCTGGTCGCGGTCGAGCAGGACGCGTCCGGTCAGGCGCTCGCCCTGGCGCTGTCCTACGCCAAGGGCATCGGCGGCACCCGCGCCGGGGTCCTGCGGACGTCGTTCGCCGAGGAGACCGAGACCGACCTCTTCGGCGAGCAGGCAGTGCTCTGCGGCGGCGTGTCCGCGCTGATCACCGCGGGCTTCGAGACGCTGACCGAGGCCGGCTACGACCCGGAGATCGCCTACTTCGAGTGCCTGCACGAGATGAAGCTGATCGTGGACCTGATGTACGAGGGCGGCATTTCCCGGATGCGCTACTCCATCTCCGACACCGCGGAGTACGGCGACTACAGCCGCGGCCCGCGCATCATCACTGCCGAGACCAAGGCGGAGATGCGTCGCATCCTCGGGGAGATCCGGGACGGCACCTTCGCCCGGGAGTGGGTGGCCGAGGACGAGGCCGGCCGGCCGAACTTCACCAAGTACGCCGCGGAAAGCGCCGCCCACCCGATCGAGCAGGTGGGCGCCAGGCTGCGCTCGCTGATGTCCTGGATCAAGGAGGACTAGTGCCGCTTCCGGCAACCTTCGCCCCGTTGCCCGACACGCCGATCAAGGTCCGGGACCTTCGCGTGCGGTAACCGCATCCTCGTCCGCTTCTTCTGACTTCCCCCCGGAAGCCGACGGCCGATCGGGTGCAAGTGGGTGAGATCAGTTCCGCGGAGGGCAACCGGCTGCTGCGGATCGTGCCGCCGGCACTCCGGGTCGGTGGTGAGCTGGCGGCGGCCGCAGATCGTGGCTGCTCGCTCGGGTCGGCGTCCGAAACGCGTACCGGCGTGGCGTCCCCAAGTCAGGGCTGCCGGTGGCATCATCCGCAGGTCCCTCCGCTGGGGGCCCCGTCCGCTGGCGGGCTGTCCGCGCACAGGAGGCGCCCGGGGACGCTGCTTGCGGCCAACAGCCTGCGATTGCAGATCAACCCGCTGGACTACAACGGAAACGGAAACGGAAGGGTCACAAGGGCCGAAATTTTTGACCAGGTAGCTGGACTGGACAACAGTCATTCAGCGCCGCGCCGCGGGGAAGCTGCGCCCGACGGCGCGCCCGTCCGCCTACTCGACGGGCGGGGCGGACCTCTTGCGCGGGGTCGACGGCCGGCCGGTCCCCTTCGGTGCCCCCTTCTCGGCCTTCCCGGCACTCTCCGCCGACTGGGCCTTCGCCGCCTTGACGGCGTTGCCGGCCTTGCCTGCGCTCTCGGCCTTCTCGGCCTTGCCAGCACTCTTCGCCGGCTTGGCCTTCGCCGCCAGCTCCGCCTTACTGCCACCGGCGGCTCGCCGGCCGGTCGGGGCCCCCGCGGCGGCGGACTTTCGCGGCGTGGCCGATGTCGCCGAGCCGGCTTCCGCCGGAACACCCGCTGCGGCGGCGGGATCGGCGATGTCGGTGCGGCCAGCCGCATCAGCGGCTGGGACCGGGGCCAGCGGCAGCGCCGAGGTATCGGTGAGGTCGACCACCGAGTCGTCCCCGCCGTGCACGTTGGGCAGGTAGTCATCGGCTGCCCAGTCGTTCTCCCAGCGCTGGCCGTCGAGCAGGTAGCGGAAGCGCCACCGACGCCCCGCCGGCAGCTCCAGGGTCGCCTGGAAGCTCCCGTTGTCGGTCCGGGTCAACTGGTGGCTCGTCGGCGACCAGTCGTTGAAGTCCCCACACACGCTCACCGCGGCCGCCGCCGCCGCGCCGGGCAGCTCGAAGGTGACGAGGACGCTGCCGCCCGTCAACCGAGTCTTGATCATCATTCCCTTCGGTTCACCGCCCACTGCCACGACCGGGGCGGCCAGTCGCCCCGGTTAGTTAGCAACCTACCGGTCGCCGGGCCGATCGAAAGCGGCCGCCGGCGGCAGTTGTCAGCGGTATTGACCGGCACGAAGCTAGCCGAGCTGGTCTGATCGATCACCAGGCCGTACAGCCACAGCACCAGGTCGGTCACTCCGCCGCCGACGAGGAACGCCCGCGCGGTGCTCCAGGCTCGGGCGAAGGTCACGGAGGTCGACGGCGCGGAGTCCGACTGCCGAGACGGTGCTGAGCATCTACGGCGCCCCGGCCGTAGCGGCGTCTGCCGACGGCTGCGAGATCGACCCAGCGACGCTGCTCGACCAGGACAAGACGCTCTCCCTGGTAGCGCCCGCGTTCGCGCCCAGGACCGGCTCCGCCAGCTGTTCAAGGCGCTGGTCATGAGCGCGGTCCGCGAGGCACAGAACCGTGCTCAGGGGCGGGACGACCTGTCGACCCTGGGCTGTTGCCGTTGCTCGACGAGGCCGGCAACGTGGCACCCTTGTAGGGACCGGTGGCCGAGTCATCTACCGCGC
>Ga0209385_1001406_pt1 | contig 10224 bp, 7 predicted proteins | sample NGEPerB_FD_184506 | JGI IMG/M metagenome (GOLD analysis project Ga0209385, IMG submission 184506) | Arctic peat soil microbial communities from the Barrow Environmental Observatory site, Barrow, Alaska, USA - NGEE PermafrostAB12-B... | ecosystem: Environmental > Terrestrial > Soil > Wetlands >... | reverse complement strand
GTATCGCAAGACCACCGAGTAGAACGGTCAGGATCAGTGCGATTTCGGTCGTCAGGCCCGGATCGTCTTCGTGCCCACGCCAATAGGCGGCTGCCGTCAATATGATGACGCCCGCGGTCGCAACTGCAAGCAACACCTCACCGCCGACGACGAAGCTGATGGCGCCAGCGAGTGACGTAACGGTGAATGTTCGTATCCCCGCGGGCGAACGCGACGGACCCTCGCCTTTGCGGCGCTCCCGTTCGGCGCCAATTAAAAGGCCGATGCCAAAAGCCACAGCGAGGTTAAGGATCACGGGATCAATAATGAATATGTCCTCCGTGCTTCGTGGCACCCGCACCTGATCAGAGCGGTTGCTTTATTGCGGTATCATACGGCGCCCGCGTTCTGAATTTGATTAAGCGAAGCGGCGAGCGTCTAATCGGATGCTCGTACTATCGGCTGGAATAAGAATTGGTCAAGCCGCTAGCCGCGCACACCGGGTCGACGTGAAAGAGAGGCAAATTCTGCTTTCGGTATAAGAGCAGGCATTACAATAGGAAAATGTCACTTCCTATTTGCGAAGCATGGCCATTGAGCTTCTCAACGGCGTTTAATGTTGGAATCTTTAAGCGAGTGCTGCGATGTCCGAGCCAATCTAGGAGTGCCCGCTGAGGCGCCATGACAACTGAAAGCACACACGAGGCGATCGAGCTCCGCGTCAACGAGGTCGCACAGCTCTTTCATACCCTGGACCCATTTCCATTTCGGGAGCGTGACCTCGATCGCGAAGCGGAAGAATTCATCGTCGGTTGGGCCCGCGAATTACCCATCGATCAACCGATCAGAATTGTGGTCCATTTCCCCGATAGCGACCTTCAGACGAAAGCGGCGAAAGAGCTAAGCGAAGCGTTCGCTAGATATTTTTCCTATAGGGCGGACACCCTGCAGCGCGACCTTAATGAGCTTTTCCGGGTTGGTCGTCGTTCACTTGCCATCGGCGTTTTAGTCCTTTTGGTTTGCTTCGCCGCCGCGCATCTTGCAGGCGGATACTTAACCGAGACGCCGTTCAAGCGCATGGTCGAGGAGAGCTTCCTAATTCTAGGCTGGGTCGCAAATTGGCGCCCGCTCGAAATCTTTCTTTACGACTGGTGGCCCATTGTACGTCGGCGCGATATGTATCGCCGCCTTTCCAAGGCAGTCGTGGAAGTCAGGCCATACCCAGCAGAACAATAGCGCATAGATGCCGGCAGCGGACTTGAGCCGCGCGTACGTCTGCCGTACTGACTATCGCAGCGATAGTTGCGACCGCGGCGGAGTTGTTGCGCAATGCAGTTCTGATCTGCAGACTCTCGGCGTAGCGATCCCTGGTTTGTCAGCAACAGCTAGCGACTTGACTTCAACGACAATGCGCAACTAATCGGTTGCGGTATTGCTTCTGATTATCATTTTTAGCACTCAATCATAATTTGTTTGTTCAGACGTAGCTCATTGCGGATATCGGTCGTAATCGCGCGGGCTTTTTGATTTCCCTCAAGCGTGCCTGCCTGATTTTCGGTCAGGAGTCGCATGGCCGCCATGAACAGGGATCCGATTAATGTCATTTGAACGCGTCCTGCGTTGGGCACTCGTCTCGATCGCTATTGTGGGGTTAGCTGCGGGAATTCTCGCATATGTGGCGGGCCGATCGGGTCTTGCCGATCTGTGCTGGACGTTGGCGACCGCTCCGGTGGTGGCGGGCCTCGCAGTCTCGATCGTACGGGATTTTCTGGCCGGGCGGTTCGGCGTCGATGCGATCGCTCTCGTGTCGATGAGCGCCGCGCTTGCGCTCGGCCAGCCCTTGGCCGGCGCCGTCGTAGCGCTGATGTATTCCGGCGGCAACGTGCTCGAGGAAATCGCCGTTGCCCGCGCCGAGCATGATCTACGCTCGCTGGTCGATCGCGCGCCACGCGTGGCACATCGTCGCGTCAACGACGGCATCGAGGATGTACCGATCGGCGCTGTCGCGGTCGGCGACCAACTCCTGGTGCGGGCGGGTGAAGTCGTTCCAGTCGATGGTGTCGTCACATCGGATTCGGTAACGATCGACGAGTCGGCATTGACCGGCGAACCGATCCCAGTGGTCAAAGCAAAAAGCGCCGCCATATTCAGCGGCTCGTTGAACACTGGCGAGACATTCGAAATGGCGGCGTCTTCGGTCGCCGGCGAAAGCACCTATGCGGGCATCGTGCGTCTTGTGACTTCGGCGCAAACCGCCAAGGCGCCGTTCGTGCGGCTCGCCGACCGTTATGCGCTGGTGTTTCTGCCGATCACGCTAGCGCTTGCCTTTGTCGCCTGGCTGATCTCGGGCGATCTCATCCGCAGTCTTGCCGTGCTCGTTGCGGCGACGCCGTGTCCGCTCATTCTGGCGGCGCCGGTCGCCTTCATCGCCGGCGTTGCCCAGTCGGCCCGGCGCGGCATCCTGGTCAAGGGTGGCGGCCCGCTTGAGGCGCTGGCTCGGGCGCATACCGTGATGTTCGACAAGACGGGTACGCTGACGGTCGGCGGTGCGCGGCTTCTTTCCGTCGAGGTTGCGCCAGGTGAGACGGCCGATGAGGTGCTTGCACTTGCCGCATCACTTGAGCAGGCGTCGCATCACGTTCTCGCCGGCGCCATCGTCCAGGCGGCGACCGAGCGTGGCTTGGCTATAAAGCTGCCCGGGGAGGTGAGGGAAGCCATGGGCTCGGGGCTGCACGGCGTGGTCGAGGGACGGCACGTGAGCGCGGGTTCACGCGACATGATCCTCGCGCGGGGAAACGCTCCCGAATGGGCTTTGAGGGCGGTCCGCCGCGCTTCGTGGCGATCGGCGCTCATCGTCTTCGTCGCAGTCGAGGGACGACCGATCGGCGCGCTGCTGCTTGCCGACGAGCTGCGTTCGGACACGCCGCGCGCCATCCGCATGCTGCGCGAAGCCGGCGTCGCCCGTATCGTCATGGTCACCGGCGACCGCGCCGCCGCCGCGCAGGCGATCGGCGCCGCGCTCGATCTCGACGCCGTGCTGGCCGACCGAGTTCCTTCCGACAAGGTCGACGCCGTCCGCTCCGAGCAGCGGCTTCATCCGACCATCATGGTCGGCGATGGCATCAACGACGCTCCGGCGCTGGCATCGGCCGACGTGGGGATCGCGCTCGGCGCGCGCGGCGCCAGCGCCTCGTCCGAGGCGGCGGATGTAGTGATCCTCGCCGACCGTCTCGACCGGGTCGGCGATGCGATCATGATTGCGCAACGTGCTCGCCATATTGCCGTAGAAAGCATCGTCGCCGGCATGGGCCTGTCTGTTCTAGCGATGCTGGCAGCCACGGCCGGATGGTTGGCGCCGGTGCCGGCGGCGATCGCCCAGGAAGTGATCGACGTTGTCGTGATCCTCAATGCCCTGCGCGCCCTGAACCCGGGCCATGGCCGCGCCCGGCGCACGATCCCGGCGGCCCTCGGACGCGAAATGCGTCACGACCACGTCGCGCTCATCCGCAGCCTCGACCGACTGCGATCTATCGCCGACGCGCTGGACGATGTGCCCCCCGAGGACGCAGTCGCGCTCATTGTGGAAGCAAACGCTGTCGTCCAAAAGCAGGTGGTAGAACACGAGCGCGACGACGAGGGCAGCGTCTATCCTCGGCTAGCGAGTGTTCTCATGGACGGCCACGGCCTTTCGGCCATGAGCCGGGCGCACCGCGAGATTCTCCACCTCGCGCGCCTGCTCGCCCGCGTGGCCGAGGACCTGCCGTCGGAAAAGATCGACCGCTTTCTCGTTCGCGACGCCCAGCGGGTGATCGAGGCGGTCGAGACCCTGGTACGCATCCATACGGCGCAGGAAGAGGATATCTACGAGGCTGTCGTGGCGCGCTAGCAGGAGCGTCCACGGGGGCGGAGTAAAAGCAGGAGGCCCGCGCCAAATCGATCGGTAGCGGACCTCACCGTCTCATTGCCCGTTGCAAAAATAGGGGCGTTTAGGACAGTTTTGGGCTGCCGTTTGAAACAAGGCTCGTTGAAATCATTGAGTTTACCTACAACCTTCCAAGCTGAAGACGAGGGTTCGATTCCCTTCACCCGCTCCAATCTTTTCAAAGACTTAGCGAGTGGCGCGCTCGGTATTGTGTCACGCCGGGCTGCTGCTTTGTGTCATGGCGAAAGCACTACGACACGATCGGTCCGCACTCAACGTTCGGATACCAGACTACAAATCTGGAGGTCGGAGGTTCGAATCCTTCCGGTCGCGCCATTTCCTTATTTAGATTCAATACCCGAGCGCTTAGTCAGTGTGCTTGTGCCCATAGCGTTCCAATAAGCGTTCCCATGAGGTCGTTTCTGGTCGTACGCAGAGCGCGATGCCCGGCGGAATCACGCATGCTTGCGTTCGAATGGGCACAAAGCGTCAATTCGGAATCGTGCCTTGAATGGTCGCTATCGGAGGCATAGCGGACATTGTTCGACACGGGCGCTGAATGTATCGGTAGCGAATGACCGTGCAGCGAGGCTAGCTGCTATTCCAGCGGGTGAGAGTCCCGCCAACAGAGGAGTCCAGTCGCTGTTGTAGTTATATCCAGCAACGGGGAGGGAGACCGATCCGTTGAAAGCCTGGAAGTATTGCCCCTTCCTGGAATTCGCCCAAGGTTGTATTTTGCCGAGGCGAAGTTGGCCTAATCCATGAGCCGCGGACGGGACGTGCCGATGTCCCTCTGCCGCCGGGGTAACCAAACGCACAAAACGGAGGAACGAATGACGGAAACCACGACTGAGGACTTGGCCCGCTTTGCGGCATCCGTTAAGTACGAGAACATCCCTGCACCGGCACGCGAATACTGCAAGGACATTCTACTCGATACCCTCGCTTGTGCCTTCGCTGGACACTTCGGCGAAGAAACGGACCAGATTGCGCGATTTGCCAAGAGTCTTGCCACGTCGACCGAGAGTACGGTGATCGGCGGCGATAATCTTTCGCTCGCCGGCGCGACGCTGCTCAATGGCTATCTCATTACAGCGGTAACGATGTGCGATATCCACCGTTCCACACTCACACACGTAACGCCGGAAGTCGTCCCGCCCGCCTTATTGATCGGCGAACGCGACAACGTGTCGGGCCGGGACTTGTTGGTCGCTTTGGCGGTCGGCTTTGAAGTCACCACGCGCGTCGGCGTCGGATCGGATTATCCGGCGGTGCGCAAGCGCGGCTATCACGGTCCAGGCGTTTTCGGACCGTTCGGCGCGGCCGCGGCGGTCGGTCGGCTGCGCGGTCTTGCGCCCGAAGCCATGGCGCGCGCCTTCGGCTTGGCTGGCAGTCAGGCCGGCGGCACCTTTGCGGCGTGGGGCACGCCGACGGTGAAATTCCATCAGTGTCGTGGCGCGCTATCCGGCTTAATGGCCGCTTTGCTCGCCGAGCAGAATTTCCTGGCGACGCGCGAGTTCCTGACCGCCAAGGACGGCGGTCTGTTCAACACGTTCTCGACGGGTGGCCATCCCGAGCAGGTGACCGCCGAGCTCGGCAAGCGTTGGGAGTTCGAGCAGATTGCGCTGCGGTTGTGGCCGTCAGCTTCCTCCATTCAAGGTATGAATACGGCGCTGTTCGACGCGCTGGAGGAGCGTCCGTTCAAGCTCAAGGACATCAAGCGCGCGCAAATTAGCCTGACGCCGACCGTGTTTAATCTTCACGGCAAGCTGTCGAAGTACAAGGCGAAGTTCGACGCGCTCATTTCCGCGCATTACACGGCGGCGGTGATCATCGAAGATCATACCTTGACGCTCGATCAGTTCACGCCGGCGCGCTACGATGATCCGGTGCTACGCAATGCCGCGGCCAACCTGATCGACGTGCAGCCGGACGAAAGCTTGACGGACGTGCAGGCGGTGGTCGAGTTCGAGCTCAACGACGGCACGAAGATCGTCATGCGCTGCAATTCGCCGCGCGGCTCCGCTGATAACCGGCTCACCCGAGCGCAGATCGAGAGCAAGATGCGGACCTATGCGCAAAAGCGCATCGGTAAGGCCGCGATCGAACGCATTATCGCTTCCATCTGGGCACTTGAGGATGTCGGCTCGGTTCGTGACCTCATGCAGACAATGCGTCAGGAAATCAGAGCCGCCGCGTAGAATGCGGCGATTGCAAATCAAAAAAGTTTAAGGGGAGGTGTGAGATGAAGGTCGGTTTCGCCTGCGCAGCTTTAGCCGCAATGATTTTGTTGTCGCCGCTGTCCACCGCTGCCCCGCGTGCTGAGGTGGCCGAATTACATATGGCCACCCAGTACGGCATCGGCACGCTTGCGATGGTGTTGGTCGAGAAGAAGCAACTGCTGGAAAAACACCTCACGCAAGCCGGATTGCAATCGACCAAGGTAACTTGGCAACAGTTCCCGGCTGGCAGTCCGATGAACGACGGATTGCTGTCCGGCAGGCTCGACATCGTCAGTGGCGGCACCACCGTCTTTATCACGCTCTGGGGCAAAACTTCCGGCACTTCGTATGCAGTACGTGGCATTGGCGCGGTTTCCGCCCTGCCGCTTTATCTGCTCACGCGCGATCCAAACGTAAAGAAGATCGAGGATCTCGGTCCCAACGATAAAATCGCGGTAACGACGCTGAAGGTATCGGTGCACGCGATTCTGCTGCAGATGGCAGCGGAGAAGATTTGGGGGCCCGGTAATGGCGGCCGCCTCGACCCGCTTACGATTCAGATTCCGCATGGCGACGCCGCCACCGCGATGATTTCCGGCGCCGGCGAGATTAACAATCATTTCTCGGCGCCGCCGTTCCAGGAATTGGAGATGCGCGCGCCTCACGTGCGGCGTATTTCCTCGCAGGACGAAATCCTCGGCGCGCCGGCAAGCTACATGGTAGCCTATACCACTGAGCGTTTCCGCAAGGAGAATCCGAAAACCTATCAGGCGTTCGTCGATGCCCTCAGAGAAGCACATGAAATGATCAAGAAGGCCCCGGCCGAGTGTGCAAAAATCTATCTTGATCACTCGAAGGACAAGATCAGCATCGACGACACGGTTGCGCTCATCAAGAGTCCAGGTTCGAGCTTCGAGATGACGCCGCAGAACGTCTTGACCTTTGCCAAGTTTATGGCGCAGCGCGGCATCATCAAGAGCGCGCCTAATTCCTGGCAGGACATGTTCTTCCCGGAAGTGCAGAACCTGCCGGGAAGCTGAGCGGCGGCGTTTGATTGGGGGTATCGTGAATTTCAGTCGGCGTCGATTTATGCAACTGGCCGGAGGTGTCGCGGCTGCGGGTATCCCACAATTCGCGAACGCGCTGGATTATCCGACGCGTGTGTGTACCGGAAATTAGATTCTGCAATATTGGTGGTGAAGTCCACCGAGAATTGGGTGTGACGTGATGGCACCGAGGCGCTCAATCGCGCGATGGAACGGCGCGTCCTTGTTCAGAGAACGATGCGTCCTCGACTCATTATAGTAGACGGCATATGCGCCCAGAATCCGGCGCAGGTGCGCTTGATCGAATACGATCATGTGGTCCAGGCATTCCCGACGGATCGAGCCAATGAGCCGCTCAACGTAAGCGTTTTGCCAGGGTGATCGGAACGCAATCGGTCGATCTCGAATACCCATGGCGCGCAGACGCTGCACGAAGACTGGCCCGTACGAGGTGTCCCGATCCCGAATGAGGTATCGCGGCGCATGGTCCCATGGGAAAGCCTCGGTGATCTGGCGCGAGATCCACTCCGCGGTCGGATTTGCCGTTACCCCAAACGACACCCAGACCCGTCGTCCATGACGCAGAATGACAAGGCAATAGAGGATCTGGAACGCGATCGTTGGAAGGACAAAAAGGTCGACCGCCGCGATGCCGTCGGCATGGTTGCTCAGAAACGTGCGCCAGCCTTGAGATGGTGGCCGCGAGTGGCGGCACATATACCGAGCGACTGTCGACTGAGCGACTTCGAAGCCGAGCTTGAGCAGTTCGCCATGAATGTGTGGGGCGCCCCAGAGCGGGTTCGCCCGGCTCATCTCGCCAATGAGCGTGCGCAACTCAATCGAGACCTTCGGTTTGCCAACATGGTTGCGCGATCGCCAGCGCCAATATGCTTGAAATCCAGCGCGGTGCCAGCGAATGATCATCTCCGGCCTGATAATCGCAATCGCGCCAAGGACGGAAGGGAACCAGCGATAGAGCCAAACAAACAGAAAACGATCGGTATTGTTGAGGTGCGGCCTTTTCGGCGCCCGTCGTCGGAGCACATTGATCTGTTGCCGTAGGACCAGGATTTCTGCTTCCAGCGTTGCTCTCGACTTGAAGAGCGAAGCCAGGACGCCGAGAATCAGCTTGAACAGATCCTTCATCAGGTCGCAAACTTACCCCGTCTGCTCTCTGCGTCCATGCTGAATCTAATATTCGGTACACACAGTTGCGGGTAACGCGATTTGGTATTACGCGCCGCTAGAGCTTATGCCCGAACAGAAAACTTGTTCACAGCGGTTATGCTATGTCGCGCTCATTCGTTAGCGGGCCTCTCGCTTAGGCGAAGATTGGTTCCGATAAGAGGACTTATCGGAACCAACGCACTAAGAGATCTTGATGCGCATGCGGATGATGACAAGCACTGCTAGGCTCAAAAGTGACGTCACAATCAAATAGAAACTTGGTGCCACATTGCTACCGGTTTCGGCAATGAGCCAAGTGGCGATGAATGGCGCAAAACCACCGAATATTGGAACGCTGATATTGTAGCTCAATGCGATACCGGTTCCGCGCGTCTGGACCGGAAAGAGTTCCGCCATAAGGGCCGGCAAAATGCCGCTATAGGCAGCTTTAAGCAAGCTCAGCCAGCACACGATCAATACGATCGAGGCGAGCGACGCATGACCGACCAGCAAGACAAATGCCGGATAGGCCGATACTGCGAATAGCACGCAGACCGCGCCCATGATGCGAATGCGGCCGATGCTATCGGAGAGATGCCCGAACACCGGTGCGCCGAACGTCAGAATAAGACCGCCAATCAGCGTTGCGATGAAGCCCAGCACTTGAGGCAGATGCAATTCTTTGATCGCGTAGGTCGGCATGTAAAGAATAATGTAATTGGCGCTCGTCGAAATGATCACGGCGCCGATCGCGAGCAGTACGCGATCCCATTGGCTTGTGAGAAGGTCGGAGACCGGCGTTTTAGCAGGGACCGTGTCAAGGAATTCTGGCGACTCATTGAGCTGCCGGCGGATATAGAGGCCGATTGGACCAATCAGCAGCCCAAACAGGAACGGCACACGCCAACCCCAAGACTGGAGCTGGTCGGTCGTCAATGCGCTGGTGAGGACGACGCCAAAAAACGATGCCAGCACCGCAGCGAGGCCTTGGCCAAACCATTGAAAGCTGGCGAAGAAGCCTTTGCGATGTGTGGACTGTTCAACCAGGAATGCCGTGGCGCTGCCGAATTCGCCGGCAACTGCAAATCCTTGAAGAAGACGTGCAAGCAGCACAGCAATCGGCGCTAGAATGCCAATCGATGCATAGGTTGGAATGACGACCATCAGCCCGGTACCGATCGTCATGAGGACAATCGAGGCCAGCATTGACGCTTTGCGGCCGGCGCGGTCGGCGTAGGCGCCAAGCACGATAGCCCCAAGAGGTCGAATAAGGTAGGACACGCCGAATGTCCCCAAGGCAAGCAGCAGGGATAGGGTTTGATCCACAGTTGGAAAAAACAAGTGCGAGATCGTCACCGCGAAGTAGCCATAAACCAGGATGTCGTACCATTCGAGCGCGTTTCCGATAGAAGCGGCGGCAATAACCTTAAACGTACCCGGTGCTGGCACCGCTTGAGTCATGGTGGCGGATGACATCAGTTTCCCCTGAGTAACGAATGTTATGAGGGAGCGTGCAGCGTCTGCGTATTGAAAACAAGCCGGTATTAGCGCTTACGATCGTGGATCCGCCACTTAACTCGAATTTAGAGCCAAGTAAGAGAGCAGGCGGTTATGCTGCGGGGCGCTGACTCGGCAAAATTCTAAATGCTGAAGATTGGTGAGCAGCGTATTGAAAACGGTGTTTCAGGCGCAGTTTTCAACTGAAGCATTTGGTTCCGATAAAGGGATTTATCGGAACGTATAATACGCAAGTTTCAAGTTGTTTTTCAAAACTTGACGAAAGCCAGCTAATTCCAGACGAATTCTGCTCGTCTTGAAAAGTTACATAATGACGCTAGGAGCGATCGCCGAGTTTGAGCACCGCTATCTGCTCGTCCCACCGAATGGG
>Ga0209385_1001404_pt1 | contig 10230 bp, 10 predicted proteins | sample NGEPerB_FD_184506 | JGI IMG/M metagenome (GOLD analysis project Ga0209385, IMG submission 184506) | Arctic peat soil microbial communities from the Barrow Environmental Observatory site, Barrow, Alaska, USA - NGEE PermafrostAB12-B... | ecosystem: Environmental > Terrestrial > Soil > Wetlands >... | reverse complement strand
AACCCCTCGCGGAAGGCGGCACCGGACGGACGACCACGAGCAACTCACACCGGCCGCGTCCGAGCGCCTGCACCATGACCTCGGCTGCAACCAGCTCCTGGGCGAGTGCCTCAAGCGCCTTGCCGCGCTGGACCTGCCGAACTGGTATCTCGGAGGCGGCTGCATCGCGCAGACCGTCTGGAACGTGGCGCACTCCAACTCGGCTGCAACCGGCATCGACGACTTCGATATCGCCTACTTCGACGCGGATCTCTCCGCGCGTGCGGAGAACGAGGCCGTGGCGTGCGTGTGCGACCTGCTCGCCGACCTGCCGATTCGGCCCGACGTCAAGAACCAGGCGCGCGTGCATCTCTGGTACACCGCTCGTTTCGGTTATGAGATCTGCCCCTACTGCTCGTGCGAAGACGCCCTCGCGACCTGGCCGACCACGGCCGCGGCCATCGGTGTCCGCCGGGTGGACGGTACGCTCCTGGTCGAGGCGCCGTTCGGCGTCGACGACCTACTTGGCCTGGTGGTCCGGCCCAACCGCGTGCAGATCACGCCCGACATCTACGCGGCCAAGGTCGAACGCTGGGGCAGGGTGTGGCCCCTGTTGCAGATCCTGCCGTGGGAAGACGGCGTTGGTGTTGCCGGGATCCGGCGTGTTCTGTGACGAAAGGCCAATCGATAGGTGTGACCCGAGAGCCGGACAAGGCGTTCGAGCAGACTCGCAGAAGCTCAGCGGGGGGGACGAGGCCTGAGCACTCGCAGGCACCGCCGAGACTTTAGCCGGACGGAGGGACCATCCCTGAGCACACAGCCGTTCTGGGAGGACGCGTATCGCGCCGGCACCTCGGACCCGTTCGGCTCAGCGAGTGCTGAGGTCGCGGGGCTCCTGGACAGCGTCGCGCGGGGCTCGACGGTCCTCGACTTGGGTTGCGGCATGGGGCGAAATGCGATTCCGCTGGCTCGCGCAGGAATGAGGGTCACGTGCGTTGACGCCAGCGGCGCGGCGTGCGCGAGAGTGCGAGAGAGTGCGAAGGCGCTCTCGCTGGACATGATCGTCGTCCGCGAAGACATGCTCGCTTTCGATCTTTCGCACACCTATGACGTCGTCATCGCTCACGGCGTGCTTCATCTTCTGCCGCGCCAGGGGCGCCAAGAGCTCCTCTTGCATGTGAAGCATCAGCCCACGGCGGGGGGCCTGAACGTCTTGGCCGTCTTCACTGACCGGCTGCCGGCGCCGCCCGACCTGGCTGACGAGTTCATAGGCCTGTTCGGCGAGGGCGAGTTGTCGGCTGTGTATGCGGACTGGGCGATCGAGCTTGAGCAGGCGTATGCGCTTGAGGACGAGCACGGCGACGGAATCAAACACGTGCATCCGGTGAACAAGCTGGTTGCGCGCAAACCGGTCGCTGCCGCAAGTGCAGGCGAACAAGCGCATCGAGCGGACGGCGTCAGCGCTAGACTGATGTCACGCAAGGGCCGTCGCTCATGCGCAAGACGTTAGGCCCTGGAAGTGTGGAGAGGAGGGCACGATGAGCAACGAACAGGTGGCACCTGAGACGAAAGGTGTCACGGCGAAGTTACTTTCAGCGGTTGACCTTGGCCCTGAGATCGAGGGCATGGCAGGGCGCCAACTTCGGATGCGCAGGGTGACCTTCGAGCCTGGAGGCGTCTTCGGCCCGATCCACGACCATAAGGACAGACCGGGCACCGTCTACATCCTGCAAGGAACGATCACTGACCATCGAGATGGAGTCGCTACGGACTATGGACCGGGAGTGGGCTGGCCCGAGGATAGGAACACCACACACTGGCTTGAGAACAGAGGAACGACTCCGGCAGTGGAGATCTCGGTCGATATCGTCAGGCAAGAGTAGGCTCAGGCCCGACATCCAGTACGGTCGGGTCTGACACGCGGCTCAACCGGACGCGCTTCAGTCGGCTTCGCCTCCTTTCGCGCGCCGGTTAGCCACAACGTTGGGCGGACGGAAGAACGGAGGACCGCAATCCATGAGCGAGCGGCCCTTCCTCGGAAAGGCCCAGAAGCCTGACGCCGCTGCCCTCGAGGCTACCCCGCCGCGGGTTGGGCGCAGATCGCGCGCAGCAGCGTCTCGGCCGACTTCACCGGCACCGCTGCCTTCTACCCGGAGCAGACCGCGCAGACGATCTACAAGCTGAACCCCGGCGACTATGTCGAAGTCTGGGCCGCTCAGGACAGCGGGAGCACGCTGAACCTGATGACCGGCGTGGACAACGCCGTGACCGTCTCGATGCAGTGGCTCGCGCCGTGATCGAAGGCTGATCCCGGGCGGCGCGTCTCCCGACAGCTCGTGCGCACGGAGCAGGGCCCCGGCGGAAGCTGCCGGGGCCCCGCTCCTCTGTGGCGTCACTACAGGGAGGGCCAGCTGGGCAGTCGAGCAGGCGGCCGGCGAAAGCGGGCACGGGTCGCCCGTGGTCATAAAGGCGACCGGCCGGGTACAGTCGCTGCAGATTCCACCGTGCGACGGACTGGAGCAGAGCATGACTGAAGCAGGCGTGGTCGGCGGCAAAGGCGACGTCGCGGCCGTGGCGATGGCCGGCGACGGCATCGAGGGCGTGATGAAACGCGTGCTGGTCTCGCCGGCCGACGGCTGGGACGGCTGGGTGATGCGCCTGTTCGACGTCGACCCGGGAGGCCACACGCCGCGCCACCAGCACGACTGGCCGCACATCAACTTCGTCGCCTCCGGGCGCGGCACGCTCTTCGTCGACGGCACCGACCATCCGCTCGAGGCCGGCTCGTACGCCTACGTGCCGGCCGGCCACGAGCACCAGTTCCGCGCCGCCATGGATGCTCCGCTCTCCTTCGTGTGCATCGTGCCTGAGGGCGGCCACTACTGAGGCCGGCGGCCGCGGGCGCCGGCGATCCTGCCGGGTACGGCGCGCGTCTCTGACATCACCCTGCCATGAAATGCGTCCCGCTGGGTATGTGACTAGCTGACCGCGCGCCTTTTGGCGCGCCGACAAAGACCATGAAGACGCCGGGCGCGCCCGGCTTAAGGAGCGTGATCGCGATGCCCGGACGCGGCGACAGCCGTATCGCCCAGTTGCACGACCTCGGCCAGAGCCCGTGGTTCGACTACATCAGCCGCGAGCTCATCGGCCGCGGCGGCCTCAAGCGCATGGTCGACCGCGACGGGCTCGGCGGCGTGACGAGCAACCCGGCGATCTTCGAGAAGGCGATGCGCAGCGGCAGCGCCTACGACGAGCAGATCCTCACGCTGGCGCGTCAGGGGATGAGCTCCGCCGAGATCGTCGACCGCATCGCCATCGAGGACGTGCGCGCCGCCTGCGACGTGCTCGCGCCCGTCTACCTGAGGAGCGGCGGCGAGGACGGCTTCGTCTCCATCGAGGTCTCGCCCGCCTACGCCTACGACGCGGCGAAGACGGTCAGCGAGGCCGAGCGGCTCTTCGCGGCGGTCGACCGGCCCAACGCGATGATCAAGATCCCCGGCACCCGGGAGGGCGTGCCGGCGATCCTCGAGTCGCTGCGCAACGGCCTCAACATCAACGTCACGCTGCTCTTCTCGATGACGCAGTACGAGGCCGTGGCCGAGGCCTACCTGGACGCACTCGAGTACCGCCTGCAGCACGACCTCACGATCCGCGCCGTGTCGTCGGTCGCCAGTTTCTTCGTCTCGCGCGTGGACACGCTGGTGAACCAGCTGCTCGACGCCCAGTTGGAGGGCGCCGGCGGAGCCGGGCGCCTCAAGCTCGACGAGCTTAAGGGCCGTGCCGGCGTCGCCAACTCCAAGATCGTCTACGAGCGCTTCCGCACCTACCTCAACAGCCGCCCGTGGCAGCTCATCGCCGCTTCGGGCGCCAAGGTGCAGCGCATCCTCTGGGCGAGCACCGGCACGAAGGATCCCGCGTACGCGGACGTCATGTACGTCGACGAGCTCATCGGCGAGCACACGATCAACACGCTCACCGAAGCGACCTGGAAGGCGTTCAAGGACCACGGCACGCTCCAGCGCACGGTGGACCGCCACCTCGAGGAGGCGCACCGCACGCTGCGGGAGCTGAGCCACCTCGGGATCGACATGGAGCGCCTCGGCGCTCAGCTGCAGACGGAAGGGGTGGACCTGTTCATGGAGTCCTTCGAGGCGACGGTCGCCAACGTGGAACACAAGCGCCAGGACCTGCTCGCTGGGGTCGGGAACTGACGTGGCGGGGCATGAGGAGCAGAGGGGGCGCCGGGAGGCGCGCGACGGGCGCTCCGAGCTCCTGAGGGCGGTCGACGACCGGGTCGCCGCGCTGGCGGAGCAGGACTTCGCGGCGCGGCTCTGGGAGGCCGACGCGACGCTGTGGAAGACCGACGACGCGGCGCACCAGAAGCTGATCGGCAACGCCCTCGGCTGGCTCAGCGTGTTCGAGGGCGTGCGCGACCAGGTCGACGGGCTCGCCGAGTTCGCCAACGAGGTCAAGGCCGAGGGCTACCGCTTCGCGGTCCTGCTCGGCATGGGCGGCTCGAGCCTCGCCCCCGAGGTCATGCGCGACGTGCTCGGCACCCGTCCAGGCTACCTCGAGCTGCACGTCCTCGACACCACGGACCCGGCCGCCGTCCGCGCCCTCGAGGCGGCTATCGACCTCGAGAAGACGCTGTTCATCGTCGCCAGCAAGTCCGGCGGCACCACTGAGACGGCGTGCTTCCATGCCTACTTCTACGAGCGCCTGCGGGAGCTCGACGGCGAGCACGCCGGCCACCACTTCGTGGCGATCACGGACGAGGGCACGTCGCTGGAGAAGGAGGCGCTCGACCAGGGCTTCCGCGCCGTGTTCACCAACCCGGGCGACATCGGCGGCCGGTACTCGGCCCTCAGCTTCTTCGGCATGGTCCCGGCCGCGCTCATCGGCGTCGATCTCGAGAAGCTCCTCGACGGCGTGCGCGCCGTAGCCGTGGCCTGCGGGCCCGACGTGCCGACGGCGGAGAACCCCGGCCTCCGGATGGGCGCCGCGATCGGCGAGCTCGCGCGGCGCGGCCGCGACAAGCTCACGCTCGCCTTCGACGAGCCGCTCGCGCCGCTCGGCGCGTGGGTCGAGCAGCTGGTCGCCGAGAGCACCGGCAAGGAGGGTCGCGGCATCCTGCCGGTAGACCTCGAGGCGCTCGGCGAGCCGGAGGCGTACGGCGCCGACCGCGTGTTCAGTACCGTCCGGGTGGCCGGCCGCCGGGACGCCGCGACGGCGAAGCGGCTGGCGTCCCTGAGCGCGGCCGGCCACCCCGTGCTCGAGCACGAGCTTGCCGACGAGTACGGCCTCGGCGGCGAGTTCCTGCGCTGGGAGATCGCCATCGCCGCCGCCGGTCACGTGCTCGGCATCGACCCTTTCGATCAGCCCAACGTGCAGGAGAGCAAGGACGTCACCAAAGGGCTGCTCGCTCAGTTCGCAGAAGTCGGCGAGCTGCCGGCGGAGGCGCCGGGCGAGGAAGGCCGCAGGCTCGTCTTCCCGGTCGGCGACGGCGAGTTGCCGGCGACGCTCGCCGCCTTCCTTGGCCAAGCCACCGGCGGCGACTACGTCGCCCTCCAGGCCTACGTCTGCCCGGGCGACGCCGTGTGGGAGCAGCTGCAGTCCATCCGTCTGACCGTGCGCGACGGCCTCACCGTGGCGACGACGCTGGGCTACGGCCCGCGCTACCTGCACTCCACCGGCCAGCTTCACAAGGGCGGGCCCAACCAGGGTTTGTTCCTGCAGCTCCTGGGGCACGACCCGGACGATGTCGATATCCCGGGCCAGCCGTACAGCTTCGGCGTGCTCAAGCGCGCTCAGGCGCGCGGCGACCTGGCGGCTCTGCGGGCGCACGGGCGCCGCGTGATGCGCGTGTGCCTCGGCGACGACGTACCGGCCGGGCTTTCGCGCCTGGCCGAGCTCGTGGCCGCAGCGGTCTGAGGCCGCCGCGTAGCCGCCGGTCGCTCACGGGCGGCCCGGCCAACGAGGAGGACCTGATGGACATTGCCATGGTCGGGCTCGGTCGCATGGGCGGCAACATGGCGCGGCGGCTGCTGCGCGGTGGCCACCGCGTGGTGGTGTGGAACCGGACTTATGCCAAGTCGGAGGAGCTCGGCTCCGAGGGCGCCGAGCCGGTGCGCGCGCTTTCCGACGTTGTCGCCGCGTTGCCTCAGCCGCGCGTCATCTGGATCATGCTGCCCTACGGCCAGACGACCCAGGACGCCATCGACCAGCTGGTGCCGCTTCTCGCCGACGGCGACATCCTCATCGATGGCGGCAACTCGCCCTTCCAGCACGACATCGAGCGCGGCGCCGCCCTCAAGGTGCACGGCATCCGCTACCTCGACGCGGGCACCAGCGGCGGCGTGTGGGGCCTCGAGGTGGGCTACTGCCTTATGGTGGGCGGCGACAAGTCCGCTTTCGAGCACATCGAGCCGCTTCTCAAGACCCTGGCGCCGCCCGGCCACGGCTACGAGTACTGCGGCGGCCACGGCTCCGGCCACTTCGTGAAGATGGTCCACAACGGCATCGAGTACGGCATGATGCAGGCCTACGCGGAGGGCTTCGAACTCCTCGAGGCCACGGAGTGGGACCTCGATCTGGCCTCCATCGCCGACCTCTGGAACCAGGGCAGCGTCGTGCGCAGCTGGCTGCTCGAGCTGGCAGCGGACGCCTTCAAGAAGGACCCAGGCCTCGAGCACATCACCGGCTACGTGGAGGACACCGGCGAGGGCCGCTGGACGGTCGAGCAGGGGATCCAGCACAGCGTGCCGATGCCGGCGATCACGGCGGCGCTGTTCATGCGCTTCCGCTCGCGCCAGGCCGACACCTTCAGCGGCAAGGTCCTGGCCGCCCTGCGCAACGAGTTCGGCGGCCATGCCGTGCAGGAGAAGAAGTGACGGCGAGCGACGCCGCCGACGCGCGCGCCGAGGAGTCCTCCGAGCGCATCGGCTACGAGGAGACCGACCACATCGGCCGCGAAGACGGCGTGCGCGTCGGCGGCGTGCCGCACCTCACCGAGGCGCCGTCGCCCTTCGGCGGCGAGCGCGACCCGGACCCGTGCAGCCTCGTGATCTTCGGTGTGACCGGCGACCTCACGCACCGCAAGCTCATCCCGGCGCTCTACGACCTCGGCTGCCACGGCGTGCTGCCGTTCGGCACGACGCTGGTGGGCTACGGCCGCCAGGAGATGAGCGACGACGACTTCCGCGACCTCATGCGCCAGGCGATCGACGATCACTACGGCGCGGAGATCGTGGACGGCCAGCTCTGCGAGCGCATCCTCCAGTCGCCGCGCTACGTCCAGGGCCAGTTCGACGACCCGGACGGCTATCGCCGCCTGGGCGCCGTGCTCGACGAGCTCGACACGAAAGGCGCCCGCGGCAACCGCATGTACTACCTGGCGACGCCGCCGAGCCAGTTCGACGTAATCGTCCGGCAGCTTGGCGGCTCCGGCCTTGCGCGCCGCGGCGCCTTCGCCGCGGAGCCCGCCCAAGGTGAGCCGGCCGGCTGGACGCGCGTCGTCATCGAGAAGCCGTTCGGGCGCGACCTGGCCAGCGCCGAGGCCCTCGACGCCGTGATCGCCGAGGTCTTCGACGAGCGGCAGGTGTACCGCATCGACCACTACCTCGCCAAGGAGACCGTGCAGAATCTGCTGGTCCTGCGCTTCGCCAACGGGATCTTCGAGCCTGTGTGGAACCGGCGCTACGTCGACTTCGTGGAGATCACCGCCGCGGAGACGCTCGGGGTCGAGCACCGCGGCCCGTACTACGAGGAGGCCGGGGCTCTGCGCGACATGATCACGCCGCACCTCATACAGCTCTTCTCGCTCGTCGCCATGGAGCCGCCGGTCGCCTTTGGCGCCGACGCCGTGCGCGACGAGAAGCTCAAGGTGCTGCGCGCGGTGCGGCCGATCCCCACGGACGAGGTCTCCGGGTGGGCCGTGCGCGCGCAGTACGTCCAGGGCGCGTTGGACGGCGAACCGGTGCCCGCCTATCGCTCCGAGGACCGCGTGGCGCCGGACTCGCACACCGAGACGTTCGCGGCGCTCAAGCTGCTCGTCGACAACTGGCGCTGGCAAGGCGTGCCGTTCTACCTGCGCACCGGCAAGCGTCTGCCGCGCCGCGTGACGGAGATCGCCATCCACTTCAAGCGGCCGCCGGTGCTGCTCTTCCGCGACGCGGCGGCCGGCGGCGGACTGCAGCCCAACGTGCTCGTCCTGCGCGTGCAGCCCGACGAGGGCTTCTCGCTCAGCATCGAGTCCAAGAAGCCCGGGCACTCCGTCGCCCTCCAGCCGGTGTCGATGGACTACTCCTACGGCACCACGCTGCACGAGCTGCCTTTCAGTGCCTACGAGACAGTCCTCGTGGATGCGATGGAGGGCGACATGACGCTTTTCACCCGCGGCGATCAGGCCGAGGAGGCCTGGCGGATCGTCGGCCCTGTCCTTGAGGCGTGGGCGGCCAAGCCCGGCCGCGACATCCCCATCTACGAAGCCGGGAGCTGGGGGCCGGAGGCGGCCGACGCGCTCATCGCGCGGGACGGCCACCACTGGCGCCGTCCCTGGAAGGAGGACGCGACGTGAGCATCGAGATCCTGCCCGACGCCGACGCGCTGGCGCTGCGCGCCGCGGACCTGCTCGCGCTGGCGGCGCAGGAGGCGGCGGCGGCGCGCGGCCGCTTCGCCGTCGCGCTCAGCGGCGGCGAGACGCCGCGCGCCCTGTACCGTATGCTCGCGCGCCAGCAGTTCAGCCAGAAGATCCCCTGGCGCCGCGTCCAGCTCTACTGGGGCGACGAGCGCTGCGTGCCGCCGGACGACGCGGCCAGCAACTACGGAATGGCGCGCGACGCCTTCCTCAAGCACGTCCCGATCGCCGCGGCCAACGTGCACCGCGTCCTCGGCGAGGAGCGGCCGGCGCAGGCCGCGCTGGCCTACGAGAAGCAACTGCGCGCGCTGGCCGCACTCGAACGGCCGACGAGCGAACTGCCGGTCTTCGACCTCGTCCTTCTCGGCCTCGGCGGCGACGGCCACACGGCGAGCCTCTTCCCGCACAGCGATGCGCTCGAGGTCGAGGAGCGCTTCGCCGTGGCCACTCAGGCGCCGGACGGCTCTCTGCGGATCACGCTGACGTACCCGGTCATCAACGCCGCGCGCCGCGTGTGGTTTCTGGTGAGCGGCGCGAAGAAGGCAGGGATGGTCGCCGAGGTGATGGAAGGCCTGATGGTGCCCGCGGCCGTGCCCGCGCAAGCCGTGCGGCCCGTCCACGGTCAGCTCACCTGGCTGCTCGACGAGGCGGCAGCGGCCGAACTCGACCCCGCGGTGCGGGGCTGACCGTCCACACCACACGGAGGGACGACGATGGCTGACGACGGCGGGCGCGTCTTCGAAGTCAGTGGCGCCGGCGGCGACGTGGTCCGCTACGCCGAGGCCGACTTCGACGAGCTCTGGAAGACGACCGACGAGCACGAGATGATGCGCCACGTCGGTCTGGGATGGATCCTCCTCGACGAGCAGGTCGGTCCCGGCGACGGTCCCGGTCACCCCGAGCTGGCGGCGAGGACCGAGACGACCGGCGGGGGATGGGGGCTGACGATGCGTACCGTCGCCGTCGACGCCGGTCCCGACGACGTCACGACCTACCTCCTCGGCCACCTGAAGGCCTGACCTACCTCCACCTCAAGGTATCGATACTGGAGACGTCATACCGTTGCGGTATCGATAGCGAAAGCGTATGATGAGGGCGGCCGTAGGGAGGTCGCCATGGCGCTCGCCGTCATCTCACCCAAGTTCCAGATCGTCATCCCCAAGGAGATCCGCGAGAGACTGCATCTTAAGCCCGGGCAGTCTGTGGCGCTCATCGAGCGCGATGGCTTGGTCACGCTGGTCCCCCAGCGGCCCATCGCGGAGCTGAGAGGCATGGCGCGCGGCATGTCCTGCGAGGGCTACCGCGACGAGACCGATCGGATTTGACGCGTGGTGGTCGTCGACTCGTCGATCTGGCTCGAGGTCGTCGTCGACGGGCCACTCGCGGCGACGTGCGCGCCCTACCTGTCTGATCTGGCCGCCGTCGTCACGCCGACAGTGGTCCTCTTCGAGGTGTACCGCATCTGCATGGGGCGTGGCGAGGAGCGTGCAGCAATGGCGGCCGTCGGCGAGATGGAGCACTCGCGCATCGCGCCCGCGGACTCGACCGTGGTCATCACCGCCGCCGAACTGAGCATAGAGCACGGCCTCGCGGCGGCGGACGCGATCGTCTACGCC
>Ga0209385_1001401_pt1 | contig 10236 bp, 5 predicted proteins | sample NGEPerB_FD_184506 | JGI IMG/M metagenome (GOLD analysis project Ga0209385, IMG submission 184506) | Arctic peat soil microbial communities from the Barrow Environmental Observatory site, Barrow, Alaska, USA - NGEE PermafrostAB12-B... | ecosystem: Environmental > Terrestrial > Soil > Wetlands >... | reverse complement strand
CATCCGCCGTGTGCGTGCCCGCGCTTCGGAGATCATTATGAAATTGAACATATCCAGAACGCTCGCGTTGGCTCTTGTCACGATGGGTGCACTTGGCGGCATCGCCTGCAGTGGTGCAGCCAACATCACGCCTCCAGAAAACAGCGGGGGCGCTATCGGCCTTAGTGGCGCGGGGGTGCAGGAGATCAACATCCCAATCTCCAAGTTCGTATTGCAGGCCATGATCGACGGAGGTTGAGCAGACAACGGATGGCTTGGATCTTTTGCTCGAGAGTCCGCTTGTCCCGAAAGGATCCAACCCTACCCTCGGAGTTTCTGCAGACAAGCCAGCGAAAATGCTAAACTGGGCTGTTGTTGGTTAGTGAGAGGTGTCAACTAGGCGGTTGATGCGGGTTTCTGGAAGTGCTTTTCACAAGCATCCTTCCTGATAAAGGAGGCATCATCGTCCCACCCACGCTGGGACTGCTGCATGTGTTTGCAACTTTGCAAGCGGACGAGTCTTCGGTAACTTTGGGCGTATACTGACGCCATGCAGAGCAAGGCCAACACCGTTCGTGAGTATCTCGCAGCGCTGCCCACCGACCGTCGCGCTACTTTGGAAGCGGTCCGCAAAGTAATTCTCGAAAACCTGGATCAAGACTACGAAGAGGAGATGCAATGCGGAATGATCGGTTACTTTGTGCCCCATCGCGTATACCCCGCAGGTTACTACTGTGACCCGAGTCAGCCGCTACCCTTCGCCGCGCTGGCCTCGCAAAAGAACCACCTGGCGGTCTACCTGAATTGCGTCTATGGCTCCGTTGCCCTCAGGAAGCGGTTTTGAAAACGCTGGGCAAAGTCTGGCAAGAAACTCGACATGGGCAAGTCATGCATCCGTTTCCGCGAGGTCGAGGACTTGGCACTAGATGTGATCGGAAAGACCATCAAGGAATTGCCAGCAAAGAGGTTCATTGACCAATACCAGGCGGCTCTTCTGCAACTGAAGACTTCCGCGGCATCCAAAGTGCAAAAGCGTAAGTGAGCGCGACCATCGAGTCGTTGGCAGCGACACCGTCGTGGTGTCGATTCTGGTTTCCCCTTTTTCCGTGTCACTTATCGCATTGATGCTGCCTCCGTGTCACGCCCCATCGGGGGCCGTATCCTTCCCAATCGAGCCGTTCGGTAGGTTGCGCCAGTACAACTCGCCAGTTGGGTCATGGCGGGCTTCAATCCACTTCAGTATGCTCTCGAGCCGGGTGGAGCCGGAGTGGGTCGCACGTGAGGCGATAGAGCCAGTAATTGCCGGACAGGGACTCGAACTCGCCAGTGACTAGAGGTTGTCTGCACAACGGGCAGCCATTTCCGACACAAGAATGTCAGGAGGGACAAGGTTAGCCGTGAGCGCACCCTTATTTGGGAAATGAACCATTTATCGGTGATCGAAATACTATGGTTGGCGCATCTATTATCACCGCCATCGCGGGTGTCTGGCAAAGGGCGAATATCGTCCTTACGATGGAACTCACTGAATCGCTAATCCTCAGGAAAATTATCACTATGATTCAATTACGATCAATTCTTCCGATCGCCATTGTCATGTCAGTGGCGGCGTGTTCTGGAAGCACTCCCGACAGCGGCAGTGGCGGCGGGAACGGTGTAGGCGGAACGGACAACGGCGGAGCCGTCTCGTCCGGGGGCGTGAATCAAGCCGCTGGCGGAACGACCTCGGCCGGAGGCGTCTCACCGACGGGTGGCAAGGCTGCAACAGGTGGTGCCACCAATAATGCGGCTGGTGGGAACGTGACGACGGGTGGAGCAACCTCCGCTGGAGGAATTGCGTCAACAGGAGGATCGCCTGGTGCCGGCGGTACCAATGCTGCAGGTGGCAACAGCCCAACTGGTGGGGCGAACCCGACCGGTGGCTCCAGAGCCGTAGGTGGCAACGCCCAAACCGGCGGTGGGAACCCAACCGGTGGTAGCAAAGCCGGGGGAGGAAGTGCGGCCACGGGAGGTGCGATCACAACCGGCGGAGTTGGTGCAACGGGCGGCGCAGGTGCCGGCGGCACAACGGTCATTGGGAACCGGACCCGAACGATCATTCCGCTCGACTTGGGTTGGCTATTCAACAAGGGCGACGCGACCGGGGCGGATCAAGCGACGTTCGCGGACACATCGTGGCGCTCCCTAAACGTTCCGCACGACTGGAGCATCGAAGGGCCGTTCTCTCAGACTGCTCCAATGACCGGCCGCGGAGGTTACCTGGCTTCGGGTATCAGCTGGTACCGAAAGCATTTCACGCTTCCATCCAATGTCACGTCGGGTCAGCAAGTTTACGTCGAATTCGACGGCGTCATGGGGAACAGTACCATCTACATGAACGGCACTCAGCTCGGTAATCATCCCTATGGCTACGTGAGCTTCCGTTATGATGCGACGAAGAGCATCAAGTTTGGCGTGGAGAACGTGCTCGCGGTCAAGACCGACACCAGCCTTCAGCCCGCCTCCCGTTTCTACGCGGGCGCTGGCATTTACCGGCACGTTCGTGTCATTGCGACTAATCCGGTTCACATCGATCAGTACGCCACATTCGTCCAGACGCCCGCGCCCACAACGACGTCGGCGACCGTCCACGTTCAGACCTCGGTGGTCAATTCGGGCACGACCGCCCAGAGTGTGAGCGTGCAGGGCATCGTGAGCCCGGATGGCGGGGCAGCACTCGCCCCTGTCTCGGCGCCTGCTCAAAGTATCGCTGCGGGAGCATCGGTCAACTTCACGTTTGACGTTCTTGTGTCGAATCCCAAACTATGGGATCTCGCCAATCCGAACATGTACCAGGTCAGGACCAACGTTCAAGTTGGCGGCACCACGGTGGACGACGACGTAACTCCGTTTGGGATCCGGGAGATCAAGTTTGCTACGGGTATGACGCTCAATGGCAAGAGCTTGAAATTCCAAGGCGTCTGCTTGCATCAAGACTACCATGGGCTCGGGCTTGCCGCGCCGCAACGCGCCATGCAAAGGCGACTGGCGGAGCTGAAAGCCCTTGGGGTGAACTCCATCCGCACGGCGCACGATCCACCTTCCCCCGATTTCCTCGATTTGACCGATCGGATGGGCTTCCTCGTTCTCGACGAATTTACCGACGTCTGGACCGCGCACAAGTACACGGACGCGGGCGACTATGCCACGTACTTCAACAGGGCTCCCACGAACCCCACCGGGATGCCCGCGTTGCCCTCAACCGCGACCGGCACAGCGACATGGTGGAAGGTCGATTTCACCGGTTGGATGATGCGGGATCGCAACCACCCCAGTGTTGCTCTTTACAGCATGGGTAATGAAATCCACGATTCGCTCGCCACGCGAACCCCCATTCTTACCGTGATGGTTGCCATGAGTCACCAACTCGATCCCTCGCGGAGTGTCACCCAGGCGCTGCTCCAACCCGCCACGGCCGGGGACATAGGCGCGGCAACGAACACACTCCTCGATGTTTGGGGTGACAACTATCACGTCGACAATGTCCTAACAGCCATGGTGAATGCACCCACCAAGTCGGGTTTGATCACCGAGATGGGCACTGAAACAAGCACATGGACCCAAGTTACGGCCAACCCGGGGCTCACCGGCGAGTTCATGTGGACGGGCGTTGACTATCTGGGCGAGAGTGACGGCGGTTGGCCCACCGTGGGGAGTGGAGCGGGTATCATGGACGAACTGGGCCGTGCGAAGAGTATTGGTATCTCGTGGTCTAACATATGGGGCGGATCCCTGAAGTCGATTCCGCCGACCGGTGCGGTGGCGGGCAGGGTGACTCTCGCGGCGGACCACACATCAATTGCTACCGACGTCAACGACGTTTCGTTCGTCAAGGCTGCTGTGTCGAGCGATACCTCTGTGACCTTTTCCATCACGGGTCCCGGAACCATTGTAGCCGTCGACAGCGCAAGCATGACGCAGGAGACATTCCGCGGGAATACGCGCAACACTTCTGGAGGTTTGGCCTACGCCATCGTTCAGGCGACGGGTACCGGAACAATTACGGTAACGGCTTCGGCGGCTGGCCTCACTGCCGGGACGGCGACGATTCAGGCCACGTCTGGTTCATTCGTTCCGTGTTCGGGTACCTGCGACTGAGCATGTCGCGCGCATCGTGAGATGCGGGAACTACTCAAAATTGAAGGCGCGAAAAATGCCTCGCGAAGTTCTGCGCCTCAGCAAACTAAGGTGTGGAAACCGAGTGCCTAGTCTGCGATAATATTGGCCCAATGCGCAATTATTCGAGACTCGTGGGCGCCCTCGCGATTGCCGCGATGTTTGCCCTGGGATGCGGCAGTGATGATCGTAAGAGTGCCGCTCAAACGGGTGGCACTGCCAACACCAACACAACGGTTGGCGGTCAAGGCGGCACTGGCTCTGATGCGGGCGACCCGACTGACGGCGGTTCAGCCGACGATGCGGGTAGCCACGCCGGGCAGCCTCCCGAGCCATGCACGGCCAATAGCGACAACACATTCGGGCTCCGCGCCCCGTCGGAGTTCCAATACCTTTCAGGTCACGGCAACGACGATGCGGGTAGCCACGCCGGGCAGCCTCCCGAGCCATGCACGGCCAATAGCGACAACACATTCGGGCTCCGCGCCCCGTCGGAGTTCCAATACCTTTCAGGTCACGGCGACGACGATGCGGTACCCTGGGAATTTTACTGCGAAAGCGCCGTGTCCTACAACCGGAATTGCGCCGGCACGAGCACGAGTGGCACCTGGAGCACAATCCCGGTGCCGTCCAATTGGGAACTTCAGGGGTTCGGTACGTACCATTACGGCACTGACAACAATTTCAATCGTGGCGCTCAGGAAATTGGCCACTACCGGCTGAGCTTCAATGTTCCGTCGGCCTGGAGCGATAGGCTCGTGTCCATCGTGTTCGAGGGATCGATGACGGACACATCCGTCGCCGTCAATGGCGCGATTGCGGGTGCGACGCATCAAGGTGCGTTTTATTGTTTCCAATACGATATTGGAGATCTGCTCCGATACGGAGACTCCAACCTGCTCGAAGTGCAGGTTGCCAAAGAGTCGACGAACGCTTCGGTGAACAATGCGGAACGAAGCGCGGACTACTGGGTGTTCGGAGGCATTTTTAGGCCCGTCTACCTCGTGTCCTACCCAAAGCAACATATCGGCCGCGTTGCTGTCGATGCACGCGCGAGCGGTAGCTTATCCGTCGATGTCGAGCTGACGGGGATCTCAGCGTCTGCCTCAATCACCGGGCAGGTTCTAGACTCGCAATCGCAGCCAGTGGGGCCCCAGTTATCGGCTTCGATTTCCAGCGGCGACACCGGCGCGAAGCTCAGCGGTACAATTGCGGGCGTTCAACCCTGGAGCGCTGAAACCCCCAGCCTGTATCGCCTCGAATTAACGCTCGAAAACGGTGGGCAGTCTGTCCATCAGGTAGCCCAGAATTTTGGCTTTCGCACCGTCGAGGTTCGCGCAGGGGACGGCGTTTACGTCAATGATAAGCGCGTCATGTTGCGAGGTCTCAATCGACATTCATTTTACCCCAGCAGCGGACGCGCGCTCAACGCCAAGCTCTCGAATGACGACGTGAAGCTTCTGAAAGGCATGAATGCCAATGCGGTGCGAAGCTCCCACTATCCGTCCGATCGGCACTTCCTGGATGCCGCAGACTCACTCGGCCTCTATGTGCTCGACGAACTCGCGGGGTGGCAACACGCTTACGACACAGCCGCGGGCACGCCGTTGGTTAGGGAAATGGTTAGCTTTGACGCCAATCATCCGAGCATCATCTTTTGGGACAATGGCAATGAATGGGGCTGGAATACGGCACTGGACGCAACCTTTGGTCAATGGGACCCGCAGCAGCGAGCGGTGCTTCATCCAAAGAGCACGTTTAGCAACGTCAATGCCGCGCACTATCCCAACTACGCGGCGTTGCAGTCGAATCTCGCCGGCGCCGACGTTTTCTTGCCAACGGAGTTTCTGCACGGCCTCTACGATGGTGGCGGGGGTGCATCACTCGACGACTATTGGACTTTGATGCAAAGCAGCCCGCGCTGCTCCGGGGGGTTCCTTTGGGCTTTTCTGGACGAGTGCGTGGTCCGGTCGGATCAACAGAATATCCTTGATTGCAAGGGCAATCAGGCGCCAGACGGCATTGTCGGCCCGCGTCGCGAGCGCGAGGGCAGCTACGACACCATTCGCGAGATTTGGTCGCCGGTGCAGGTGAGCGCAAAGGTATTTCCAACGGAGTTTACAGTCGAGAACCGGTACGACTTTACCGACATCGATTCGTTTGTGTTCCGTTGGCAGCTCCTTGATTTCGACTTCAAGAGTCCGAGTTCGGGGCATCAGGTCGCCGCTGAAGGCACTGCCACGACTAGTTCGATTGTGCCGGGCGCACAGGGCAGCCTGAATCTCTCGCTGCCTGCAGACTGGGCGAGCCACCACGCGCTGCTGCTGGGAGCAGAAAGTGCTTCGGGCCAAACTGTTGCGCAATGGTCCTGGCCGATCGTGACGCCGGCCGCCATGCGGCAGAAAGTGGTGGCGAGTACGGGCGGCCCGGCAGTGGCAATTGACCAAAGCCAGGCCGGCATAATCACGGCGACCGCAGGCGGCCTCGCCTATACATTCAGTGCTACGACCGGGCTACTGACTGGAGTATCTCGCAATGGCAGCGACATCTCGCTTCGCAACGGCCCCGTGTTTACCAGTGGGAGCGGCACTGCACGCACGGCTCAAAACGGTATCCTCAATTCTTTCGAGGTGGCCGCGGATGGCAATGATTGTGTGATCACGGTCACATACGCAGGCAATCCCCAACAACTGCTGTGGCGAGTCATGAGCACAGGGTGGCTCGCATTGACATACCGCTATGAACTGACCGGCTCCTTCGATTTCTTTGGCATGAACTTTGACTATCCGGAGAGTCAGATCAAGAGCGTCCAATGGCTGGGCAAAGGGCCTTCCCGAGTCTGGAAGAACCGAATGAAGGGCACCCTCTATGACGTTTGGACTCGTGAGTACAGTAATGGCGTCCCGGGGGCGAGCTGGGACTATCCGGAGTTCAAGGGGTATTTCGCCAACGTCTATTGGGCGCGCCTCAACACGAACACCGAGAGCGTAATTCACCTGGTATTCGACTCGAACGATCTGTTTCTACGCCTTTTCACGCAAACCGATGGCGCCCTGCCCCAAACTGCATCGATGGTGTTCCCGCCGGCAACGTCTCCGAACTCGACCCCAGGCATTTCGATATTGCAGGGCATCCCTGCCATCGGCAACAAGTTTGATGCAGCGTCGGCACTTGGACCCCAGGGTGCGCCTTACTCGCTCAACGGAAGTCTCTTCGAAGCGACCCTATACCTGTTTGTCGGAGACCTGACGAACCTTCCAACGCCGCAGTAACCAGGCGCCGGCTAGGCCAGATACCCAGCGGAAGACAAACGCTCGCACTGTCCAAGACTCACATGCTGTCCGGCGACTCTGCGGCGCACCGAGTTCGAGCGATGCGCATGGCCGCGCGAGCTGCGAGCGTTGTCTCTACGAGCCAGGCATTCGGTGGACCTAGCTCAAGCGGCGGCGGCGAATCCTCCGACTGATCACGAGACCCAGTACGCCCAGCGCACTCCAAGCCCCAGTTCGAGAACGCTGCCCCGCAACACGGCAACTACAGCTGCCGACATTTTCAGAGGTGTTGGAATTCCCCGTTGTGCCACCCACGTCGGGTCCGGTCCCGGAAGTCGACCCGCCCAAAGCGGTATTGCCACCCACTGCTGCAACGCCACCCGTAGCGGTCGGTCCGCCTCCGATGCCGCCGGCGAGGCCACCGGTACTCGGTGTACCGCCACCGGGGTTCAAGCCGCCGGTACCGTTGACGCCACCCGCACTCGTAGCGGCACCACCCGTACTAACGACGGCAGCACCTCCCGTAGCAGGCGTCCCACCCGCCGATTTTGTTCCACCTGTGGCTGCGGCGACGCCACCTGTGGCTGCGGCGACGCCACCAGTACCCGTCGTAGTCGCCGTCCCTCCAGTGGTCACGGACGTCGTTGTTACGCTCGTTGTGCCACCGGTGGCTTTGCTGCCACCGGTACCGGGAGTGCCACCGGTCGTCGCTTTGGTGCCACCGGTACTCGGGCTTCCGCCCGTGGCTGGCGCGCCACCGGTACCAGGACTTCCACCATTCCCGCTCACAGCACCGAATTCGTAAGCGCCGAGGTCAGGAGCTGCACCAACGTACGGAAGACCGACGTTCGTTCCCTTGTCGATCATTCGGCTGCCGGCAGTCAGATGCATGAAAGTGCATGCCGCTGGCATGCTGCCATCCGCCTGGCGCGGGCCGGTGCAGCCGGTGTCGGATATGCTGGCGAAATCGGAAGCCGCTGGGGTAATCCCCAAGTCCCAGCTGTTGAACTGGGTGTCGACCCCGGTCATGTTGGAGTTCCGATTGGGAAAGCCGATGTTGTTCCGCATGATGTGCACCTTGGTGCCCGTCAGGGTAATGACAGCCGTCGCGATGGTTCTTCCGTCTGCAGCGAAGCTGGAGGCCAGCATGTTATACTGGGTACCGTTGTTGTACGACGTGTTGTTGTACCAGGTGTTGCCGCCCGACGAATGGTTGGCATAAAAGCCCGCCGCGGCGTTATTCCACGCAACGTTGTTTTGGACGAGGTGCCGAATACCGGTTCCACTGCTCCCCATCTTGAACCCGTTGCCGTTCCCAGATGAGCCGGTTCCGTTGTTGATGGCAAAGCTTTTCTCGACGATGACGGGGACTTCTTGGTAGATGAGGTCGTACCCATCGTCGGAGTCGTTCCACGCGCGGCACCCGCGAACAATCGTGCTGGGACCACTCGTCTGATAGTGAACGCCAAACCCGTCGCCGTTTTGCCCATCCCCCTGACTGCCGTTTACATCGTAATTGTCGTGCGAATCGCAATTCAGGATCAAGTTGCCACCATTGCCCGTGTCGATGAACAGCCCCGGCCCGAAGGCGTTATGGATGTTAAGCAACTCGAACGTGTTATTGCTCGACCCTTTGGTGCGGAGCAGGGAGTAGGAGTGGGAGCCACTGGATCCGACCTTAGCGGGGCCGATCTCGAGTCCTTTCAGATGCATCCAGCTCCCGGTCACAACGATGGCTGGATTGTCCGCCGCCGAGCTGGCCGCTCCGTAGTTCGAAAAGTCGATAATAGGCACCTCGCCCGTATACGCCCAAATCTTGGTGCGGTTGGTGTCCGATGTCCCGCTCTTCGAAAGCGTGATCTGGGTCGTGCAGTTGTAGGTTCCTGCGCGCATCCAAATTGTATCCCCGGCCGCGGCCGAGTTGTTTGCCTTCTGAAGGGTGGCGAAGGGCGCGGCCTGCGTTCCGGCATTCGAATCGCTGCCGGCCGGGGACACGTAGTACTCCGCGGCAAGGGCTTGCAGAGGTGCCAGGACGATAAGAGAAGTGAATCCGACAATGGGAAGTTGCATCAGTTTCATAGAACACTCCTCATCACAGTGATTTCTCGTCGCGGCACAGCGCCGGCCAACTGGAACGATTCTCAGAAGACTCTAATTCGTCCAACACCCGCGCAGCCGATCCCGTCGATAACCGACGCAACCGGCCACGGAGAAACTATAGCGGGCGAGCACTTCGCGCTCGTTCCCACGCAGGTCGATGGGGGCTTCAGGCAATCCACAGAGGTTCGCGCACGCCGGGCTGCCGATCGAGCAGGTCGGCGAGGGTCTCGCCTGGGCCGCGTTGCGTGCAAAGGTCATAGATCGTGCCCCGTGGCTTGTCTCCCGGTGCTTAATGTTTCTCGCCGAGTAATCGATCTTCTTTTTTGTTGTCGCGTCGCGGAAAGCCGTTTTTCATACGATTGTACAATTCCCGGCATACTTGTAAGAGCGACGCTGACTCATTCCCTCCCGACGCAACGGTGCGCGGGGAATCCCCAGTTTAGGCGGTCTACCCACTGCAGATCCCTGGATATTTTTCAACGGCTGGACGTTGGACGGCAATCGTACGGAGCCTATCTGCCCATTTAGATGAGGCATTGGAAATTGCTGGTCATTCATGGCCCAGCAAACCGCACAAAGTGCGAAGTCACAGCGCGCCCAGGTGGATCCCAAGCCACCGGCGGAAGCTTGAGCACGGGTGGAGCTGCCACGGGCGGTTCGAAGGCTACCGGTGGAGCTGCTACGGGCGGTTCGAAGGCTACCGGTGGTGCAGCTACGGGCGGTTCGAAGG
>Ga0209385_1001400_pt1 | contig 10236 bp, 9 predicted proteins | sample NGEPerB_FD_184506 | JGI IMG/M metagenome (GOLD analysis project Ga0209385, IMG submission 184506) | Arctic peat soil microbial communities from the Barrow Environmental Observatory site, Barrow, Alaska, USA - NGEE PermafrostAB12-B... | ecosystem: Environmental > Terrestrial > Soil > Wetlands >... | reverse complement strand
GGTCGCGGGCCGCAGCACCGCAACCAACATCACCGGCGTGTTCGCCGCCGGGGACCTAGTCGACCACACCTACCGGCAAGCGGTCACCGCCGCAGGCTCAGGCTGTGCCGCAGCCCTTGACGCAGAACACCACCTCCGCAACCTCGACACCCAGGAAACCCCCGCAGTCACCGAGCCCGCCGACGACACCGTTGGTGTGGGCTCGTAACTGTCCCGGGTCAAGATTTCAACTGCAGTTCCAAGTCAGCATTCACGCACTGAGCACTCAACTGCTCAGCACCAATAAGGAAGGACCCCACTGTGGGCGCTACCAAGGAGACCACCGACTCGACGTTCGACGCCGACGTACTGAAGAGCGAAGTGCCTGTCATCGTTGACTTCTGGGCGCCATGGTGTGGGCCTTGCCGATTGGTTGCCCCCATCCTCGAGGAGCTAGCCACCGAACACGCCGGCAAGGTCACCGTCGTCAAACTCAACACCGACGAGAATCCTGAGATTACTGCGCGTTACGGCATCACCGGGATCCCGACGATGAACGTCTACGTCAAGGGTCAGGTTGTCAAGACCCTGGTGGGTGCGCTGCCCAAGCCCAAACTGGTCCGCGAGCTTGCCGACTACCTCAACTGATCACACATGCCCACGAGCACGGGGCAGGCAGCCCCGTGGCGTGCACCCCACGGTCTCTCCTTTTTGCCGGTAGGCTCCGTTTCTACTGTTGTCCCTGACAGTTCCACACCGGAAAGGTAGGTATGTCGGACCAACCTGTTGCACTTTTTCAGCTCGGTGACCGGGGAGCGCCGGTGCGATCTATCCGCGCCCTGTTGCAGGCCACCGGCGACCTTGGTCCATCAACAGTCGAGGCCTGCGATGTGTACGACGAAGAGGTGGCCCAGGCAGTCCGTGCCTTCCAGCAGCGACGAGGCCTGATGGTCGACGGAGTGCTCGGACCGCACACACATATCGCCTTGGACGGGGCCCATTGGAAGTTGGGCGACCGAATGCTCTCGCACATACCTGGCCACATGCTTCAAGGCGATGATGTTGCCGAACTCCAGGAGCGCCTCCTGTCACTTGGGTTCACCCCCGACCGGGTCGACGGCGTCTTCGGAACCCACACCGAGCATGCGGTTCGACGATTCCAGCTCAACGTGGGACTGGCCGTCGACGGCAGGGTCGGCCCCGAGACGTTGCGTGCCTTCACAGACCTGAACCGATCAGTGTCCGGGGGATCGCCCTACACTCTGCGCGAACAGGAACTGGTCCGCAGTTCCGGACACCGACTGCTCGGTCGGATCATCGTGCTGGATCCCGGTCACGGTGGCGATGACACCGGAACCGTCGCCCACGGACTGACCGAGTCCGAAGTCACACTCGACCTGGCCCGCCGGATCGAAGGCCGGCTCAGTGCTATCGGAGTGACCGTGCTGTTCACCCGATCGGCCACCGCGGGCCCCGACGATCTTTTGCGGGCAACCATGGCCAATCAGGCCCATGCAGATATCATGTTGTCGCTCCACTGCGACTCCACCGATCAGTCCCGGGCCAGCGGCGTAGCCACCTTCTTCTGGGGACTGGAGCGTTTCGGGGCCTGGTCAGCAGTGGGTGAGCATCTCGCCAACCTGATCCAGCGCGAGATCGTGTCCCGCACGGGTCTGGCCGACTGTCGGTCTCACCCCCGTGGCTGGCAACTGCTGCAACGCACCCAGATGCCCACGGTACGGATCGAGGCGGGCTACCTCAGTCACCCCCGGGACGCGGCACAACTTGCCGACCCGGCGTTCCTAGACACCCTGGCTGAAGCGATTGTCATCGCTCTTCAACGGATGTATCTCGGTGAGGACGATACCAACGCCACTGGCGTTCTACGACTGGGAGACCTGGAGGGTTACAACGTGAAGCAACGAGCCTCCACGAACTGAGGCGGCTGGGTCGGTGTTGCTCATGCAGACGACGCCTTGGGCGCCCCGGCGTTGACGTCGGACGCGCGTCGGCCCTGGCTAAGGCTCGGAGATCTGACCGCAGCCAGCAGGCGTTCCACCGCAGCCTCCATGTCCTCGCGCCAGGTCAGGGCTGTGCGTAGATCCAGACGCAGGCGAGGGTAGGTGCGATGCTCGCGCACGGTCTTAAAACCCACGGCCGTGAGGAACCTGGCCGGGATGACACACGCCGCCTTCGGCGAGTCTGGGTCCCCGCGATACCCGAATGCCTCGACAGCCCGCACTCCGCGCCGCATCACGTCCTTGGCCGCGACCTGGATGAGTACCCGCCCCAGTCCCTGACCGGCAAAGTCAGGGATTACCCGGGCCGTCATCAGCATCACGGCATCAACGGCGATAGGGGCGGTCGGGAAGGCAGCGGCACGCGGCACGAGATACGTTGGGGCGTACGTGATGTAGCCGGCGGGGACCCCGTCGACGTACACGATCTGGCCGACGCTGCCCCACTCCAGCAGAGCCGAGGACAACCATGACTCCTTGTCCAAGCCAGCCTCACCACCGGCAATCGATCCAGCGGCCAGCGCTGGGTCAAGCTCCCAATAGACACAGGAGACGCACGGTTCCGGCAAATCTTGGAGGCGGTCAAGGGTCAGCGAGAAGACCTCACGTCCAACCCCCTTCACCACGAGTCCCCCCCGCCACGGCACGGTTCCGCGCTGCGACATCTCCTGTGACACACATCGCTATGACGAGACAGCTCGCCATCAACGGCAACCAGGCATGGCAGACTCGTACCACGCGTTGTAAGGCACGCCATACCCCATCGTTCCACGTATTCCCGATCACTGGGAGAGGAGGTTGCTCATGACCTCGTCGGGAGGCCAGCACGGGTCGCGACTTGACCCGTGGACACAGTCCTATGCCCGGCGCACCGCTGGCATGACCACCTCAGAGATCCGCGCGCTCTTCGCTGTCGCCTCGCGCCCTGAGGTCGTTTCTCTCGCCGGCGGTATGCCATCCCTCACGGCTCTGCCCATGGATGCCGTCGCCGACACGGTCGCGCACATGTTGAGGACGCAGGGGCTGACCGCCCTGCAGTACGGCTCCGGACAAGGCGACCCCACGCTGCGCGAGCAGATCCTGGAGGTGATGGCGCTGGAGGGGATCTCAGCTCACGCTGACGACATCGTCGTGACAACAGGGTCCCAACAGGCGCTAGACCTGGTCACTCGGATCTTCATCGACCCCGGGGATGTGATACTTGCCGAATCGCCAAGCTACGTGGGTGCTCTTGGGGTCTTCGCGGCCTACCAGGCGCAGGTCGCCCACGTCGCCTCCGATGACGAGGGTCTTGTTCCGCAGGCCCTTGAGGAGCGGATCCTAAGCCTCAAAGCTGCCGGCAAACGGATCAAGTTTCTCTACACCGTCCCGAACTTCCACAACCCCGCCGGCACCACGATGTCCCTGTCGCGTCGGCCGCAGGTCATCGAGATCTGCCACCGGTACGGCATCCTGGTCCTGGAGGACAACCCGTACGGCCTGCTCGGTTTCGACCGTGAGCCGTTTGATGCTTTGCGCACTTTGTCAGACGAGGGCGTCGTCTACCTCGGGTCCTTCTCGAAGACGTTCGCGCCGGGGCTTCGGGTTGGCTGGGCGCTGGCACCGCACGCCGTGCGCGAGAAGCTTGTGTTGGCCAGTGAGTCGGCGATCCTGTGTCCGTCCGCCTTCTCCCAGATGACCGTGTCGACATACCTGGCGACATCTGACTGGATGGCCCAGATCAAGATCTACCGAGAGCTCTACCGCGAACGTCGCGACGCCATGATCGAGTCCTTGACCGCCTTGTTGCCCCAGGCGACCTGGACCCACCCCGACGGCGGCTTCTATGTCTGGCTCACCTTGCCCAAGGGACTGAACACCAAGGCTATGCTGCCGCGAGCGGTCACTGAACGCGTGGCCTATGTACCGGGCACAGCCTTCTTCGCCGATGGCACAGGACAACGCAACGTCAGGCTTTCCTACTGCTATCCCGACCCGGACCGGATCCGTGAGGGTGTGCGCCGGTTTGCCGGTGTCGTGCAGTCCGAGCTGGAACTGCTGGAGACCTTCGGTCCCTATGACCCCACCGGCCGAGGATCCGGTCCCTCCACCGGCGTGCAGTTCCCTGCTCCTGACCTCTCGTGATGCGCAGTGTGAGATCTTCCATGGGCTCTGCGGTGCCTGCTGTCACAGTGTGGGCCACCGCCTACGCTCCCCTTGTAGTGAGGATTCCGACATGAGACACGTACTGGTTCTGGCCGGAGGTCTCAGTCACGAACGCGACGTGTCGCTGCGCTCGGGCCGGCGGGTCGCCGATGCTTTGGCCCGTTCCGGCTCTGAGGCCTATGTGCGAGACGTGGACCCGACACTCCTTGAGACGATCAGAAGCTCGCGTCCCGAAGTAGTCTGGCCGGTGCTGCATGGAGCCAGCGGTGAAGACGGGGCACTACGAGATGTGTTGGAAGCATTGAATATTGTCTACATCGGCTCCCGCCCATCTTCCTGCCGCCTGACCTGGGACAAGCCAGTTGCCAAGGCGTTGGTGGGTGCAGCCGGCATCTCGACGCCCGCCGGGATGGCGCTTTCTCACGCCACTTTCCGTGAGCTTGGGGCGCATGCCCTCTTGGAGTCAGTGATTGACTCACTCGGTCTGCCACTGGCAGTGAAACCAGCGCGAGGCGGCTCGTCCCTGGGCCTGACCATCGTTCGGTCAGCGGCGGAACTTCCGTCTGCAATGGTCACCGCCTATGCGTATGGTGATATTACCTTGATTGAGCAGTTTATTGAGGGCACCGAGGTCGCGCTCTCGATCGTCGAGAACGCGCAGGGCCAGGCTCAGACGCTTCCTGCCGTCGAAATTGTGCCGGACGGAGGCGTCTACAACTACGAGGCGCGCTACACCGCGGGGTCGACCGAGTTCTTCACACCCGCCCGTCTCAGCAGCGCAGCGGCCGCCTCAGCCGCAGCCGTCAGCCTCACCGCCTATCGAACGCTCGGCCACCAGCACCTGAGCCGCGTTGACCTGATCATTGACTCAGACGAGCGTCCGTGGTTCCTGGAGGCCAACGTCTCCCCCGGCATGACGGAGACATCCTTGCTCCCCATGTCAGTGGAGGCAGCGGGCATGGAGGCCAGCGAGGTCTACGCGGCCATTGTGGAACGTGCGTTGACCACGACGTGAACCTGGAGGCCTGAGCGCTCTGCCTGTTCAGTCGGGCTGCCGGTTCGGACTAGACGGAAGCTTCCCCGACCACCGCGTTGCCCGGTGCGGCGTCGCCGATCAGATCGCCGCCCATCAAGGTGACAATGCGCTCGAGGTCCTCGACTGAGGCGAACTCGAATGTCAGCTTGCCCTTCCGTTGGCCCAGGTTGATCCGCACGCGGGTATCGAAACGATCAGAGAGCCGGGCGGCCTGGCCGTCCAACTGCGGGTGGTGGGCGCCAGCACGCGGCTTGCGGGCACGCGGAGCCTGTCCGTCGCCAAGTGCGACGATCTCCTCGACGTTGCGTACCGACAGGCCCTCGGCGGCGATCCGTTGCGCCAGGTGCTGCATGGCTTCATGGTCCGCGAGTCCAAGTAATGCACGGGCATGACCGGCACTTAGCACACCGGCGGCCACCCGGCGTTGCACCAAGGGAGGGAGCTTGAGCAAGCGGAGGGTGTTGGAGATCTGCGGGCGTGAGCGGCCTATCCGGGCGGCGAGCTCATCGTGCGTACATCCGAAGTCATCCAACAGCTGCTGGTAGGCCGCGGCCTCTTCCAGTGCATTGAGCTCGCTGCGGTGCAAGTTCTCCAGGAGGGCGTCACGGAGTAGGTCATCGTCGTGTGTTTCCTTGATGATGGCCGGGATGAGAGCCAATCCCGCGGCCTGCGTGGCCCGCCAGCGGCGTTCACCCATGATGAGCTCAAAGAGCGGCTGTTCGACCCCATGAGGACCCTGATCTGCGGAGCTGGCCAGCTCTTCGGACGGAATGGGCCTCACCACGACCGGCTGTAGTACGCCGATCTCACGGATTGAGTGGGCCAGCTCAGCCATCTCGTCATCACCGAATGCCTTGCGTGGCTGCCTCGGATTCGGTCGGATGGAGAGGACTGGGAGCTCCGCGTAGCGAGCCCCGGGAACGGGTGCGAGGTCCAGCGACGCGACGTTTGTCGCAATATTCGACCCTTCACCCTGATCGGATCGGTGGGTTGCTGTTTCACGTGAAACCGTGGGTGCCACATCGGGCCGAGTGGCTGAGTTACCCCTGAAGAACACATCCATCGGGCGGCTGCTCCCATTACCGTCGGGAGACGTCGGAATCAGTGCTCCGAGCCCACGACCTAATGCTCGCCGCTTCTCACTCATTCCCATCGACCTCTCTGAAGCAGACATGACCGAGGCGAGGTAGTCGCCCGGACGGGATACTGGTACACCATTCTTCAGCTAAGTCATCTGTGGAGCTCGCCGACCTGACCATGGACTAGCCGGACGCGCCACGGTCCGCGAGCTCACTGGCCGCCTCATGGTCCGTGAGTTCAAGAGCCGCGCCACGGTCCGCGAGCTCACTGGCCGCCTCAAGATAGGACAGCGCCCCGCTACTGGTGGGATCGTAGGTCATGACGGTCTGTCCGAAACTGGGCGCTTCGGAGATCCGCACGGAACGAGGGACGGCCGTGCGCAACACCTGTGCAGGGAAATGTGAACGCACCTCCTCGGCGACCTGGGCCGACAGACGGGTACGGCCGTCATACATGGTCAACAAGATTGTCGACACATGCAGACCTGGGTTGAGATGGTTCTTGATCAACTCGATGTTCTTCAGCAGCTGGGAGAGCCCCTCGAGCGCGTAATACTCACACTGGATAGGGATGAACACCTCATCAGCCGCAACAAATGCGTTGACGGTGAGCAGTCCCAGGCTTGGTGGGCAGTCGATCAGCACGTAGTCCAGGCGTTCCTCGCCGCGTTCGTCCGCGCCGCCGACATAGGCACTCAAGGCCCTTTCCATCCTGGTCTCACGGGCGACCAGCGATACCAGCTCAATCTCGGCGCCGGCCAGATCGATCGTTGCGGGGACACACCACAGGTTGGGGATGTCTACACACTCCTGCACGACATCGGCGATGGCCTTATCGTCGACCAGCACGTCGTAGATGCTGGGGACGTCAGCATGGTGGTCGATCCCCAAGGCGGTGCTCGCGTTCCCCTGAGGGTCGATGTCGACCACAAGCACCCGAAGACCGGCCTGGGCCAGCGCTGCCGCAACGTTTACCGTCGTCGTTGTCTTACCCACCCCTCCCTTTTGGTTGGCCACCGTCAAGATCCGGGTGTGGTCAGGCTTAGGAAAGATCTTGCCGCTCAACGAGATGCGGCGACGGGCATCCTCTGCCACTGCTTGAGCCAGGGGCGTCTCTGAACCGGGATCCGGCAGGGACGCCACCAACTGATCACGCTCTGACAAGTACTCCACACCACCTTGATTAGCTGTTTCACGTGAAACGGCATCCGTTGTTCGCGGACCGTCGCCCTCAGTGGCGTTCGACCGATCTGGGTTCGACTCAAGTCCTGCCCGTGGCCACCCCAGACCGGATGACGGGGCTCCATCGCCAACTGAGTCACTCACTGGCCAACCCAACCCTGCGTGGGCCAATCCGGACGTCGACACGTGCCACCTCATTCCCTCGTCACAATCCTGCTGCGGAACGCCAGTTCGCTCTACCGTAGCGGCTCGCACGGGCACCGGCCGACGATCAACCTCGGCGCTTCCGGTTTGACTTCCTCTTTTTCTGCCTTCCGCCCTGGAGTTGCCGATCACCCATAACCACGCGAAGAACGGTTGTCTCCTGATCCAGGATTCCGCTCCCAAAGCTTTCGATGACCTCATCAATAGCGCCCAACCGCCTCAGAATCGGGCGGTCGGTCTCCACCTCCTCAGAGACGCTTGATCCCTTGATCGCAAGCAGTGAGCCACCGGGCAACAGCAGTGGCAGACACCACGTGGCCAACTCACCCAAACGCGCCACCGCGCGTGCTGTTACGACGGGCGCGCTCAGAATCCCCCAGAACTGTTCGGCGCGTCCTCGATGAACCGTGACGTTCGTCAAGCCCAGCTCGTCAACCGCCATGGATAGCCAACTGGTTCGGCGCAACATCGGCTCCACCAGATGAAGGTCAAGATCGGGACGAGCGATGGCCAAGGCAAGCCCGGGAAGCCCTGCCCCTGACCCAACGTCGATCACCCTCTCGTCAGCAGCGATCGCAGGGTGGATGACCGCGCAGTTGAGCACGTGCCGCTCCCACAACCTGGGTATCTCACGTGGACCGATCAGTCCATGGGAAACACCACTATCGGCCAGTATCGCGATGAACCGCTCAGCCAGCGCCAACCGATCACCGAAGACTTGTTGAGCGCCGGCAGGCGGCGGCGGAGCTACTCGCTCCTTGTCGCACGAGGGTGTGATCTTGCTGCGGCGCGCAGCGGTAAGCGGGTCAATACCTGAGTGGGTGCGCTCTGAGACGTCACCGCCCGACAGGTCACTCATGGAAGGCTCAGTGCCGGTGACGGACACTGGCGGTGAGCCTGCCCAGGACCAGCCATCTCTTGGCCGGTTTCACGTGAAACACGCCGATACCTTCGTGGGTCACGCGGGCAGGATCACCACGTGGCGCTGCGGCTCCACAGACTCGGACTCGGACACCAAGCCGGCCGCGAGGACCTGGTCATGCACGACCTTGCGCTCGAACGCGGTCATCGGCTCCAGCGCCACTTTCTCGCCCGTTGACTTCACGGTTGCAATGGCGGCCTGGGCGACCGTCACCACGGCAGCGCGCCGCTCGGCCCGGTATCCCGCCACATCAAGCATCAGTCGGCTCCTTTCGCCTGTTGCAGACTGGACTGCCAGACGGGTCAACTCCTGCAGCGCCTCAAGAACCTTGCCGTCAGGTCCCACGAGCCGACGAGAAACGCGGCCTTCTTCTGAGTCCACGATTGCCACCGCCGCACGGTCGCCATCAACGTCCACATCGATGTCGCCATCCATGTCGGCGATATCCAGGAGCTGCTCGAGAAAGTCAGCGGCAACCTCACCTTCGCGCTCAAGAAGCGATGTCGGATTCGTCAGGTTTGACTCGACCTCATCCTTGTCCTCGATCGCAACCTCCTTCGCCACATCCTGCTGTGGCACATCTTGGGCAGAACTCTCAATCAATGGGGAGGGGTCCTGCTTCACTGGTGAAGTGTCCTGTTCGGTCATGTCCGTCTCCTGATCATGCTGTATGCCGGACCGGGTCGGTCCATGAAGTGTGGCGTGCTCGCACCGCTGTTGATGGTCTCGAAGATGCCATCGTCACTGGTCAACGACCTGGAGCTCACTGACCTTAGCCTCGCTACGAGGCATCGCCGTCCACCGCCGCCGTCGACGGATTTACCCCCGACTGCTTCTTCGCGCCCGACTGCTGCCTTGGGCCAGTCTCCTGCTTCGGAGTTGGTCTTCCGTCCACCTGTCCCGTGGGCTTGACCCGCTTCTTGCGCTTGGGCTGCTGGCGCTGACCTGACTTTGGTTTGGCCTCAATGACCGGGATGTCCTGGACGTCCTCCGGCTCAGTGTCATGGCTCAGGCCGGGAATGGTGAACTTCTTGTGTTCCTTGCCGCTCTTGATACGGCGTTCCTCGAGGGCCTTCTCGGCGGGTGAGCCGGGAGCCGGCATGCGCCGGATGGTGTAGAACTGCTGGCCCATCGACCAGAGGTTGGTAGTCAGCCAGTACAGCAGGACGCCGATGGCGAAGCTGACACCTGAGACGACAAACATCAACGGCATCACATAGAGCAGGACCTTCTGCTGCTTCGCGAACGGGTTGTCCATGGCGCTCGCCGGCATGTTCTTCATCATCAGCTGACGCTGGGTCGTGAACGTCGAGGCCGACATGAGCACGATCATCACCACACAGACGATCTTCGTGTTCATGGAGGACGCCACCGTGACCGGCTGCCCGAGCACGATGGTGACCGTGTGCTGGAAGGTGGCAGAAAGGGGAGCACCGAAGATCGTGGACGCGTTCGCCTGCTTGGCCACCGTCGGGGTCAAGGGGCCAATCGGCGGCTTGGTTCCGGCAGCAATGCCGGCAAGGCTGTTGAGCACCCGGAAGAGCGCGAAGAAGATCGGGGACTGCAACAGGATCGGCAGGCAGGACGAGAACGGGTTGGTGCCCGTGCGCTTGTAGAGAGCCATCGTCTCCTGGGTCATCGCCTGGCGGGACTCAGGATCGGTCTTACCCT
>Ga0209385_1001399_pt1 | contig 10241 bp, 12 predicted proteins | sample NGEPerB_FD_184506 | JGI IMG/M metagenome (GOLD analysis project Ga0209385, IMG submission 184506) | Arctic peat soil microbial communities from the Barrow Environmental Observatory site, Barrow, Alaska, USA - NGEE PermafrostAB12-B... | ecosystem: Environmental > Terrestrial > Soil > Wetlands >... | reverse complement strand
CACCGGAGCATCTCTCCCACTTCTGGGGCCCTGCAGGTGTCAGCACCCCGTTGGGGCCCATCACCATCGAACTGCGGACGGGCGGCGCCTTCGAGACCATCGTGGTCAACGACGCCGACGGCGCCGAGTACCCGATGCGCGGCGTCTACGTCGAGGTGGTCAGTCCGGACCGGCTCGCCTGGACCGAGGCCGGTGTCGAGGGGGGATGACCACCTCCATCACCTTCACCGACCGGGGCGACGGCCGGACCGAGGCGGTCGCCCACCAGACCAACGTCCCCGAGATGTCCCGGACACCCGAGGCGCAGGCCGGGACGGAGAACAGCTTCGACTGCATGGCCGCCTACCTGGCCACGCTGTGAGCCCCGTCGGGGGGCCGTGGCGGGCGCGTCCACCCACGCCCGCACCGCGTCCTGCTGAGAGCCTTCAGCCACCCGCCCGCTCGAGCCGGTGGGCACGGGCCTCCACCTGATGGCGGGCCTCGTCGACATCGACGGTGAGGCACCGCCCGGCCTCCACCACCTGACGCCCCCCCACCCAGACGTCGGTGACCAGGCGGCTCGAGGCCGACCAGACCAGGTGCTCGATCAACTGGGCATCCTCGAGCAGGGGAACGAATGCCGGGTCGTCGAGGGTCACCGCCAGCATGTCGGCCCTGGCCCCCACCGCCAGCACGCCGAGGTCAGGCCGGCCGAGGGCGAGGCCCGCTCCCCTGGTGGCGAGATCGAGGGCGGTCGCCGCAGGGAGGACGGCGGCGTCCCTCTCCCTGATCCGGGCCAGCATGGCCGCCAGCCGCATCTCCTCCCACATGTCGAGATCGTTGTTGGAGGCCGGTCCGTCGGTCCCCAACCCCACCCGGGTGCCCTGGGCCAGGAACTCGACCAGGGGCGCCACTCCCGATGCCAGCTTGGCGTTGCTCTGGGGGCAGTGGGCGACGGCCAGGTCGTGGGAGCGGTAGACGGCCAGGTCCTCGGCGGACAGCCAGATGCTGTGGGCGGCCAGCACCCGGCCGCCGAACACACCCGCCTCCGCCAGGACGACGGGCACGGAGTCCCCGTGCTCGGCGGCGAATCGGATACCCTCCTCCTCGGTCTCGGCCAGGTGGATGTGGAACAGGGCACCGAGCCGGCGGGCCTCCTCGGCGACATCGGCCAGCACCGGCACCGGCACGGTGTAGGCGGCGTGCGGGGCGAATCCGACCTCGATGCGACCGTCCTCCCCGTGGCGCCGGGCGTGGAAGTCGACGATCTCCGCGGTGCGGGCGTCCCACCAGTCCCCGCCGGAGCCCGTGCCCGCCGGGGAGCCCGTGCCGGGTAGTTGCAGCACCCCCGGGGTGATCACGGCACGCGAGCCGGCGGCGAGCACGGCATCGGCCAATGCATCCTCGAAGAAGTAGGCCTCGCAGGTGGTGGTGACCCCGAAGCACAGCAGCTCGGCGGCCGCCAGGGTCATCCCCCAGTACACGTCCTCCTCGGTGAGGTGGGCCTCACGCGGCCACAGCACGTCGTTCAACCACCGGTGCAACGACAAGTTCTCACCGGATCCGCGGAAGAGGGTCATCGGCGAATGGCAGTGCACGTTGACCAGGCCCGGCAGCAGTGCCCCGTGCACGCGGATCTCCCGCACGTCGCGCCCGGCATCCGGTGCGACGTCCACCGGGCCAACGGCGGAGATGGTGCCACCGGACACCTCAACGGTGCCCGGCCGGAGGACCCGTCCGCCCTCGTCGCAGGGAACCACCGCATCGGCCACATAGCGCACCACGCCGTCGTGCCCGCCTCCTCCCGCCCCGGGCGCCATCGTCACTCCGGCGTCGCCGACGGGCCGGAGCGGTTGGCCGACTCCTCTTCTTCGATGAGTGACAACTCCTCGATGCGGGCCACGTGCCGCCCACCGTCGAAGGGAGTGGCGAGGAACACGTCGACGATCTCCAGTGCCAGCTCGGTGGCCACCACCCGCGCACCCAGCGACAGCACGTTGGCGTCGTTGTGCCGCCGGGCCATGCGCGACGTGTACTCGTCATGGCAGAGGGCGGCCCTGACCCCACGGACCTTGTTGGCGGCGATCGCCTCCCCCTGTCCGCTTCCGCCGACGACGATCCCCAGGTCTCCATGGCCCCGCACCACCCGACGGGCCACATCTGCGCAGATCGGCGGGTAGTCGACCGCTATCTTCGAGAAGGTCCCGACGTCCTCGATCTGGTGGCCGGCGGCGCGGAGATGGCCGGCCACCGCACCCTTCAACACGAAGCCGGCATGGTCCGACCCGATCACGACGCGCATCGGCCGGCCCCGGGCTCCCTCATGACCCCCACCGGATCCGGTCGACGCGATCGGGTCGCACCCGGTCGGCGTCGACGAACCACCGGGCCGCCCGTTCGAGCGCCTCCCCGGCGGGACGCGAGGTGTACCCCAGCTCGGACCGGGCCCTCCGGTCGTCGAAGGACATGTGGGTCGTCGACATCCTTGCCGCCTCCAACGGCACCGACGGCTCCCGCCGGAGGATCCGGCCCTCGACCAGATCGGACACGTGGGCGGCGGCCAGGGCCAGACTGCTGGGGAATTGTCGGGTGGGGGCCGGCAGGCTCGTCACCTGGGCCAGCATCGCCAACACGTCACGCAGCAGAAGGTTCTCGCCGCCCAGGATGTAGCTGCGCCCGACCTGCCCCCACTCGGCGGCCAGGAGATGCCCGCGGGCGACGTCCTCGACGTCGACGATGTTGAGCGTGGTGTCCACATACCCGGGGAACCGGCCGTTGAGGAATTCGAGGACCGTCTTTCCGGTGGGGGTCGGAGCGCGGTCGCGTGGCCCCACCGGCGTGGTCGGTTGCACCAGCACCACCGGCATCCCTTCGGCGGCGGCTCGCAGCACCTCGTGCTCGGCGACGTACTTGGACTGCTTGTACGACCCGAAGAGGTGGTCGACGTGCGCATGGGAGGTCTCGTCGACCGGTGCGCCGATTGAGGCACCGTGGAGTCCGAGGGTCCCAACGGTCGAGGTGTACACCACCCGCTCGCACCCTGCCCTGCGGGCCGCATCGAGGACGTGCTTGGTCCCTGTCACGTTGACGGCATAGAAGACGGCCGGATCGGGCGCCCAGAATCGATACAGCGCGGCGATGTGGAAGACCGACCTGCTCCCGTCGATCGCCTTGGCCACCGCAGCGGCATCGCGGAGGTCGGCCACCACCACCTCGACGTCCACACCGTCGAGGTTGGCGGTGTCGCCCCCCGGTTCGACCATGGCCACCACACGGACGCCCCGTGCGCACAGCTCACGGGCCACCGCTGACCCGATGAACCCGGCAGCACCGGTCACCAGCACCCTGTCGTCCGCGGCCCAGGCGAACTGCTCCCGCCGCCCGGTCACGAGCCGACCGGGCCGGGCTGGACGGCTGCCGGGCGTCGGCGACCGCGGCGCAACGAGTTGCGCGCCATCGTCGCCCCGACCTCGACCAACAGCCCGGAGCTGCGATGGGCATCGCTGAGGACGTCATCGAGGGCACCGACGAAGCGGTCGATCTCCTCGTCGCCGATGATCAATGGGGGCAGAAGCTTGATGATGTTTACGTTGTCGGCGGCAACCTGGGTCAGGATCCTGTGGCGGTGGAACAGGGGGACCACGATGAGTTGCGAGAAGAGCCCCTTGCGGGCCAGTTCCATCATCTTGAATCGCGCACGAGAGCCACGCGCCTCCGGCGCGCCGAAGACCAGCCCGATCATGAGGCCCATTCCCCTCACCTCGTGGAGGAGCTCGTACCTGTCGACCAACTGCTGGAGTGCCTCCATGAGCCTGGCCCCGTTGCGTGCGGCCCGAGCCACGATGTCCTCGTCGTCGATGACCTGGAGCGTGGCCAGGCCGGCCACCATGGCCAGCTGGTTCTTGGAGAAGGTGGAGGAGTGGACCACCGCCCGGTCCATCGAGCTGTAGACCGCGTCGAAGACGGTGGGGGTGGTGAGCACGGCGCCCACCGGCACGTACCCGCCGGACAGGGCCTTGGACAGGGTGATGATGTCGGGCTCGAGGCCCCAGTGCTGGTGGCAGAAGAAGCGCCCGGTCCGCCCCATGCCAGTCTGCACCTCGTCGATGACCAGGAGGGTGCCGTTGCGCCGGCATGCGGCCTGCGCTGCCCGCCAGTACGACTCGGAGGCCATGTAGACCCCCTTGCCCTGGATCGGCTCCACCACGAAGGCGGCCACGTCGCCCCGTTTCAGCTCCCGCTCAAGGGCCTCGATGTCCCCGAAGGGCACCTGGTGGCAGTCGGGGAGCAGCGGGCCGAACCCTTTCCGGAACTCCTTGCCCCCGTTGAGGGACAGCGCTCCGTTGGTCAGGCCGTGGAAGGCGTGGTCGCAGTAGAGGATCCGATCGCGCTTGGTGGCGCACCGTGCGAACTTGATGGCCGTCTCCACCGTCTCGGCCCCCGAGTTGGCGAAGAAGACCCGCTCGATGCCGGCCTGGGCCCGCTCCACCAGTGCCTGGGCCAGCAGGCCGGGAAGCAGCGCACAGTCCAACTGGGCGAGATTGGGCAGATCCGCATCCAGCGCCTGGTGCAGCGCATCCTTGACCACCGGGTGGCTCCGGCCGAGGGCGAAGACGCCGAAGCCGGACAGGAAGTCGAGGTACCGGTCACCGTGGTCATCGATCAGGTAGGAGCCCTCGGCGCGCACGTAGTGCCGGTCGAATCCGAGCGTCGTCAACACCCTCACCATCTGTGGGTTCATGAAACGGGTGTGCAGTTCGAAGCTCTCACCCTGGTGGTCTGCCACAAGGGCGGCAAGGTCGAACGCCACGGTCACTCTCCCATAGATTTCGCGTCCACTCGGCTGCGACTCGGTCAGCCGATCAGCGGTGCTGCGGCGTGCCCAGCGTACCGGGGTCGAACCGGGGGGCGGCTCCCGGGGAGCTCGGCCGGCGGACCCGGCGATCCTGGGCCCCGCCGCCCGCGCCGGCCGGAGGCCGCCGGTTCGACGGGTGCCGACACGGACCGGGGCGCCCGCCCGAACGGCTCGGGACGCAGTCGTCCTCGAAATCACCGGCCTTCTGCCATGCGACACCCGCATTCGACCGAGGGTGATTCGGGTCCCCGAGCCGTCGGCAGGGGAATACCCCGGGGCCTTCATGCGGCCGGCGGTCCGCGGAGGCGTAAGCTGGAGTGAAGGACGATCTCGCTCATCTCGGGCCCGTTGAAGTCCTTCCGGCTCGGCGTGAGCCTCGATCGGGACGCCGGGCGATCGGAGGATCATGGTCACGGCCGAAGTATCCCAAGTAGGCACCCAGCTCGATGAGCACCACGCTCCAGAGACAAACGGGCGGATGTCGGTCTGCCGGCGTTGTGGAGCACTGACCGACGGTCCGGGCGGCCTGCACCACATCCCGGTCGAGCGTCAACTGGCCCGCTCCCATGAGTGGCTGATCGCGCAGTCGCTCTTGAGGAGCATCGACCGTGCCAGGGAGCAGCAGCTGAAGTGAACCGGGAGTGGCACGAGCAGCATCGCCTGGAACGTGATGCCCCTCTCGACGATCGCCTGACTTGGCACGTCGAACATGCCGAGGTCTGCGGATGCCGACCGATCCCGTTCGAGGTCGTGGAGGAAATGGCGCGTCGCGGCGTTCCCCAGCGGTGACACTCTGATCCGGTGGCCCGCGATCGGTGTCCGGTGTGCCATCCGCAACCGACGAGCTTGCGGATGGATTGGGACTTTCGTCCCTTACCAATTCCATGCCACGGGTTTACAATGATAGTGAAGGATCCGGGAGGATCCGGAAGGAGGCGCTTATGCGACGAAGGCAAGGTGGCTCATCCTGAGAATGGGTGGCAGAGGATTGTACGGGAGAGATTCCGGTAGGCCCAGGTAAGGCAAAGGCAAGCAGCTCGAAGTGGGAGCGTTGCAACGGCTGAGGAGCCAGGTGGCTCGTCTGGATGCCATTTCCCCAGAGTGATCCGTTCTCGGAGTACAAGTTGGGTAAAGCGCCCGATCCCCGTTAGTTCGTGGGACGGGCGTTTTCGCGTGTGGTCAGCCCGCAGGCGGCCATGACGGGCGTACAGCACAGTGTGACCAGCACGGCGACCCCCCGGCGCATCAGCCAGACCGTAGCGCAACGGGCCGCCCCCGGCCCACGGCGCGGAACGCCGGGACCAGGGCCGCTCGTCCGATCAGATGTCGAACCTCACCAGGCCGCGGATGTTGGTCCCGGCGTGCAGGTCGTCGTACCCGTTCTGCACCTCGTCGAGGGTGTACTCCTGGGTGATCAGCTTGTCCACCTCGAGGAGGCCGGCCTCGTAGAGGTGCAGCAGGTTGGGGATCTGGACCCTCGGGCTGACCGAGCCGAACACCGTGCCCAGCAGGGACTGGTTGAACATGGCGAAGTTGAACAGGTTGAGGCTGACCTGCTCCTGATTGAACGGGGCGATGGCCGTGGTCACCACCCGGCCGTCCTTGGACGCCAGCGCCAGGGCCGGTCCCACCAGGTCGCCGGTCAGCACGCCAGGGGTCATGATTACCGCGTCGGCCATGCGGCCCTCGGTGAGCTCGGGGAGGATCAGGTTGGCCTCGAGGATCGACGCGGCCCCGTGGGTGGCCCCGATCAGCTTGGCCTTCTCCACCTTGAACGGCAGGGGGTCGACGGCGATGATCTGGCGGGCGCCGGCCAGGCGGGCTCCCTGGATGGCGCCGGAACCGACGCCGCCGCAGCCGATCACCACCACCGTCTCGCCGGGCTTCACCTTGGCCCGGTCCACGGCAGAGCCGAAGCCGGTGGAGATGCCGCAGCTGATCAGGGCGGCGGCCTTGAGCGACGCGCCAGGGTCGATCTTCACCAGTGACGCCTCGTTGGCCACCATGAACTCCGAGAACGTGCCGAGCTGGGTCATGCGGTTCACGTTCTGGCCGTTCAGGTGGTGGCGCCACTGCCCGTCGCTGATCATCGGGCCGGCCAGGGTGGCCATGCCCAGGTCGCACAGGTGCTGCCGCCCCGAGGCACACCAAAAGCAGCGACCGCACGACGGGATGAACGATGCGGCCACGTGGTCACCCACAGCCAGCGACTCGACATCCGGTCCGACCTCCACGACGATGCCCGCACCCTCGTGGCCGCCGACGGCGGGAAACAACGACTCGACGCCGAACACCTCGAGGACCTCGGCCGGCGCGCTGATGTCACCGTTGCGCAGGTGCTCGTCGGAGTGGCACATGCCCGCATAGGCCATCTGTACCCGCACCTCGTGCGCATGGGGAGCGTCGACGTCGAGCTCCTCGATCTTCCACGGCTCGTTGAGCCCGGCACAGACTGCGGCACGGATCTTCATGTGGTCCTCCCCTAGTGACGGCGCCCCGGGGCGCCGAACGTCTCACGGCCCAGCATCGCGCTTTGGGCCCGGCCGCGTCGAGCCTACGCCGTGATGCCCCTCAGGCCCGGCCCGTCCGCAGGCGGTCCTCGGCGAAGCCGGTGGCCAGCAGGCGGAACGCCCGGTCCACCTCCCCGGTCAGGTCGTCGGCGTCGTGGCGAGCCCAGCAGGCAAAGGCCGCCATGGCCGCGCCCAGGGCCGCCCGGGCCACCGTCTGGGGCCCCAGGTCGTCGGCCGCGGCTCCGATGCGCCGGGCCACGAAGCGGGCGACCACGTCGCACCACTCCTCGTAGCGGACCGCCGAGTGGGCCACCAGGTCGGGAACCGAGCTGATCAGGCCCATCCGGATGCGCAGCTCGTCGAGCTCGCCGGCGCCGAACCGGTTGGTTGCCACCACCGACCGGCGCAGTACATCCATCATGGGCTCGGTATCGGGCGCTTCGTTCAGGCGATCGTCGAGGCGGACGAGCTCTGCATCGAACTCCCCCCAGACCACGTCGCGCTTCGACTCGTAGTAGCGGAAGAAGGTTCGGCGGCTGACGCCCACTGCCGCCGCGATCTCGTCGACGGTGGTGTCGTCGTACCCCTGCCGGCCGAACAGATCGAGCGCCGCCCGGGCCACGTCCTCACGCGAGGTGCTCGGGCGTCGGCCACGCGCCACTTCGGTCGGGCCTGCGGCCCGTCCGTTCGGGCCGGTGGCCTTTACGGTCGCATCGGGGGTCATGAGACTTCCATTTTGGCATCGAGTGCTATAAATTCAAAGCCATTGCTCACCGCCCGGCCCCGGCCGGCCGATCACCGGAGGTCCCATGACCGTCACCAGCACCCAGGGCGTCGTCGACCACGGCACGCCGACCCCGACCGAGGGCCACGCTGTGACATCCGACGGCGTGGGCGTCGGCGACGCGGCTGCCCTCGTGGCAGAGGACCTGCTCGTCGAGGACGTGTCCATCGACGGCATGTGCGGCGTCTACTAGACCCGCCGGACGCGCGACCGCCGACGGATCGAGCCTCCTTGCCTCCCACACCGCCCGTCGCCGGGTCGCCGGTCTTCGACGGCACGCGGGCCTGGGCGCTGCATCCGCAGGTGTCGTTGCGGCCCGAGTCCTTCGGGGCCCTGGCCTACCACTTCGGCACCCGTCGGCTCTCCTTCTTGAAGAGCAGGACCCTGCTGGTCGTGGTCGAGTCGCTGGCGGACCAACCGTCCGGGTACGAGGCGTGCCGGGCTGCGGGGGTGGCGCCCACCGAGCTCGACGCCTACACGCGCGCGCTTGCCGCCCTGGCCGAGTCCGGGATGATCTACCAACGGTTCGCCTCATGACCCTGGTGACCGGCGGGCCTGCGGAGGCGGAGGCCCTGCCGACGCTGGCCGCGGAGCCGGTGGGGCGCCGGGGTGCCCCGGCCGGACGACTGGTCGAGCGGTTCGAACGTGGCCTCGAGGCGCCGATCTGCCTCACCTGGGAGCTCACCTACGCGTGCAACCTGGCCTGCGTGCACTGCCTCTCGAGCTCCGGTCGCCGCGACCCGCGCGAGCTGTCGACCGACGAGTGCAAGGCGCTCATCGACGAGTTCGAGCGGATGCAGATCTTCTACGTCAACATCGGTGGCGGCGAGCCCACCGTCCGCTCCGACTTCTGGGAGCTGGTGGAGTACGCCACCGAGCACCACGTGGGGGTGAAGTTCTCCACCAACGGCTCGCGGATTACCACCGCTGTCGCCGAACGGCTGGCGTCCAGCGAGTACGTCGACGTCCAGATCTCGCTCGACGGTGCCACTTCGGCGATCAACGACGCCGTCCGCGGCAAGGGATCGTTCGACACGGCCGTCACCGCCATGGGCCGCCTGGCCGACGCCGGCTTCAAGGTGTCGGTGGTCGTCACCCGACACAACGTGGGCCAACTCGACAGGTTCGAGGAGCTCGCCGATCGCCACGGGGCCCAGCTCCGACTCACCCGTCTGCGCCCCTCCGGGCGCGGGGCGGCGGTGTGGGACGAGCTCCATCCCACCGCCGAGCAGCAGCGGGTGCTCTACGACTGGCTGGTCGTCCACGGTGAGCGGGTACTGACCGGCGATTCCTTCTTCCATTTGGCCGGATACGGCGAATCGCTCCCGGGGCTGAACCTGTGTGGAGCGGGCCGCGTCGTGTGCCTGGTGGACCCGGTCGGCGACGTCTACGCCTGCCCGTTCGCCATCCACGACGAGTTCCTGGCCGGCAACGTCCGGGGCACAGGCGGGTTCACCGACGTCTGGCGCCGCTCCGACCTCTTCACCGATCTGCGCCGTCCCCAGAGCGCCGGGGCGTGCGGCTCGTGCGGGCACTACGACGCCTGCCGCGGCGGATGCATGGCCGCCAAGTTCTTCACCGGCCTTCCCCTCGACGGGCCGGACCCCGAGTGCGTGCTGGGCCACGGCGAGGAGGCGCTGACACACCGGGGCGGCTCCGAGGCGCCCAGGCCCTCCCCCGACCACTCCCTGCGCCCGAGGCACCGGAGCGGTCCGGAAGGTCGTGGCGATCCCGGTGATCCCGGCGATTCCCGTCCCGGCGCCGGGGGTCGCGTCGGTCCGGTGGCGGTGGCCCTGCTCCCCCGTCGACCCGACCGGGCCTGCGACGAAAGCCCCCTGGCCGCACCCGTCCGCGGGCTCGGCCACACCACCCCCGGCGCCGACGCCGTGGGCCGCGGGCTCCACTGAGCGATGGCCGGACTGGTCGATCCCGTGGAGCTGGCCGGTCGAATAGCACCGTCGCGGGTGCTGTTCGGTCCCCACGAGACCAATCTCGGTACCGGGCGCTGCCTCGGCGCCCGCCACATCGCCTACTACGAGGCCCGGGCGGCCGGCGGTGCCGGCATCATCGTCACCGAGACCGCCTCGGTGCACCCGTCGGACTGGCCCTACGA
>Ga0209385_1001398_pt1 | contig 10243 bp, 6 predicted proteins | sample NGEPerB_FD_184506 | JGI IMG/M metagenome (GOLD analysis project Ga0209385, IMG submission 184506) | Arctic peat soil microbial communities from the Barrow Environmental Observatory site, Barrow, Alaska, USA - NGEE PermafrostAB12-B... | ecosystem: Environmental > Terrestrial > Soil > Wetlands >... | reverse complement strand
CAGCTGGGGACGGCCAGGGCACGTAGTCGCCGGACGGCGTCGTTGACCAGGTCAGCCCAGGGGGCCTTGGTCGCCAGGTGGAGGCGGACCTGCCGGCCGGTGCGGGCGGGATCGTGAACAGCCGTAGCCGCAACCGCTTTGGCTCCCACCGCCTGGCCAGAGTGACTTTCACGACAAGTAGAGTGATTTTTCGCCAAGTCGCATGACAACGGACAGTGTTCCTTGACATTCAATCTGTCCAAACGACTCCTCACGATCAGGGATTTGTCCGTCTAATCGAGGACACATACGTGAATTCTGGGTCATACAACTTGGCGAAACGTCGAAAATAAGAGGCGACGATAAGGATCGGCGGGCGACTGGCATCCTTCGTGGGCATTCGTCTAGACGATATGAATAAGCAAGAACCCCTTGCGGCTGGGGCCGCGGTTCAAGTAGACGTGGGTTACCAACCGTTTCGGGTTGGCCTATCCGACAGTTGAACATGGAGGCCCCAGCCGCAAGGGTTCTTCTACATATCGTCTAGCCGCCTCAGGCCTTGCTGCGCACCTGCGCCGTCACGCTCCCATAGATCACGTGCGAGGCCCGAACGGCGATCAGGCCCTCTTCGCCTGCACGGCTCCGCACCCAGACCGCGCCGACGGCTCCCGTGTCGGTGAAGTCGAACGGGGACTCGCCGATCAGCTCGCCCGGTCCGCTCACCTCGACGGTTATCCTCGCCTGCGAGTGGCCGCGGGCCTCGCCGTAGCGGTCGACGATCTTCAGCTCGACCCGGGTCGCGTCGACCCCGTCGGCCGCGATCTGGTCGTCGTCGGCCACGATCGTGAGGACATCGCCTGTGTGGTCGCCTGCGAAGCGGCGGGTGATCACGAGTTCACCGCCGATATAGCCCTCGAGAAGCAATTCGGCGGGCTCGCGCCCATCCATGCTTAGGTCGATGATCGACGGTGGCGTCACGAGATTCGGGAAGTTCTCCTTGTCCGGTCGAACGGATGCGCGGTGCTCGCCGCCCACCGACGCCTCGATGCGGTCGCAGTTGGAGAAGATCACCGCATCCTCCCCCGGTCCCCAGGTCTCGCTCACCGTGCGATTGTCCCGACCCGGAGCGAACTGTCGCTCGACCGGCGGGTCCCAGGTGAACGCGGGCTCGAGAACGACGCGCACCGACGGGTCGACCTGCGCCGCGTACATCGCAGAACCGGGCTTGAGCACCCGGAACATGTCGACCATGCCAGAAGTCTTGATCCCTTGGTAGTTCACGGTGTGGCCCGCGTGGTAGTCGAAGCCCGACCAGGCGAGCACGCCCGTGTAGTGCGGGTTGCCGCGGGCTATGTTGTGCACGTACGCGTAGTCCATGGCCTGGTGTTGCTGCGCCACGGCCGTGTCGCAGCGACGGTACAGGCGCGCGGGGCTGCTCCAGCTTGTGACAGTTTCGGCGATCAGATATGGCCTGTCCGCGCGCGGCGGACGCAGCGTTGGACGGTGATCGCCGTTCGGCAGCACATCGATCGAGTAGTCGTCGTAGGCGAACACGTCGTGCAGGAAGTTCTCCGTCGGATACAGCAGCCCGAAGGTCGTTCCGCTCGTGGCGCGGGAGTCGTCGAGCTCCTTGACCATCGCCTCGGTCTGGGAGTAGAACTCGGGGTGATCCGGCGTCTCGTTGAGCCGCGCGCCCCAGACGATGATCGACGGCCGGTTGCGGTCGCGAATGACCATCGAGGCGATGTCGTCGGATGCGCGCGCCCGCCATTCGTCATCGCCCACGTACTGCCAGCCCGGCGACTCTTCCCAGACGAGCAGACCGAGTTCATCGCAGGCGTCGAGGAACGCCGACATCTGCGGATAGTGCGAGCAGCGCACCATGACGCAGTTGAGGTCGTTGCGCAGAATCTCGGCGTCTTTTCGCTGCACTCTCTCCGGCATCGCGAATCCGGCGAACGGATAGTGCTGGTGGCGGTTCGCTCCGAAGAGATAAAGCCGCTCCCCATTCAGGTAGAAGCCGTCCAGCTCGAACCGCGCCTCGCGGAAGCCGATCCGGGTGCGGTACTCGTGCGATTCGATGCCGGAGCCCGACAGGGTCGCGACGACCGTGTAGAGGGTCGGCAAATCGACGCCCCACAGCGCCACGTCGACCAGCGAGTCGAGCACGAGCGAGACCGTACTGTCGGCGGCCGCTTCGATCTGCGCAGCGGATGCCGTCACCGACGCGACCTCGGTGCCGTCGGCGGAAAGGAGGGCGACGCGCAACTGCGCATCGCTCACGGCCGCCTTCGAATCGATGACACAGCTCAGTTCGACGCGACGCTGCGCGGGATCGAGCACGTCGACGGGCTTCGCCACGACATCGCTGATGAAGGACGTAGGAACGGCTCGAAGAGTGACCTGCCCGTAGATCCCGCCGGGCTGCCAGTAGTCGACCGCTTCACTCGGCACGGGGATCGGGATGTTCGGCGGGACGTTAAGATTGAACCGCGAGTCGACGAGAACCGCGAGGACGTTTCCCGTCGGCTTGACGAGGTCGCTGATCTCGAACGAGAATGGCAGGTATCCGCCGAAGTGCTGTCCGACGCGGGTGCCGTTGACGGTGACGGTGGCGTTGGTCATGACCGCCTCGAAGTCGACGAAGATCCGACCGCTCAGCCCCTCAGGGAGGTCGAAGTGCTTGCGGTAGCTCCAGACCTTCTCCCAGCTCAGCTTGTCCCATTGCCGCCACGACAGCGGAGCCACCGTATGCGGCACATTGACGAGGGGGAAGGCCGAGTCGTCAAGATCCGGTCGGGCGTTCGCCTCGGCGATCGGGTCGTCCGCCCAGTTTTCGGGAAAGAACGTGTCCACCTCGGTGAACCGCCAACCCGAGTTGAGCTGACTCCTCTGGGCTGCAGGTCCGCGCGTCTCCCGAGTATTCACGATGATGTGAAGTGTCTCCATTCTTGTTTTGTTCAACCTTTGAGCCCGCCTGTGGCGAGCCCCGTCTGCCAATATCGCTGAAGGTAGAGGAACGCGATGATTAGCGGGAGGACAGAAATGAATGATCCTGTGATCACGACTGAAAAGAGGTCTTCCGAATATCCGCCTGAAGCTCCCTGGGACTGCCACAGCGCCAGACCTACCGTGATCGGGTACAGCCGGCCGTCGCTAAACATGATCAGCGGCAGAAGATAGTTGTTCCAGGTATGCACCAGCGCGAAGAGGAAGACAGTCACGATCCCCGGTCCGAGCAGCCGCAATGCAACTCGCCAGAAGATCTGGAATTCACCGGCCCCGTCGATTCGACCCGACTCGATCAGCTCCTTGGGCACGGCACTAGAGGCGTACACCATCATCAGAAAGACCCCGAACGGGCTGACGAGCGACGGGAGGATGATGGCCAACGGTGTGTTGGTCAGTTGTGCAGAAGAGAACAGCAGGTAAGTGGGGATCGCGAGTGCCGTCGAGGGAATCATGATTGCTCCCAAGATGACGCTGATGACCGCCCTGCTGCCAGGGAACTGGTACTTGGCGAATGCGTATCCGGCCGCGGTGGCGACCAGCGCAGCTCCCACAGCACTCACCCCCGCGTAGAAGGCGGTGTTGACCGTCCAGCGCACGAAGATGCCGTCCTGATAGCTGAGGACATCTCCAATGTTCTGGAAAAGATGGAAGGTGCTGCCGAACCATAGGCCGAACGTGGCGAACAGATCGCCGGTGTCCTTCGTCGACGAGATAAACAACCAGACCAGCGGCAAAGCGAAATAAGCGGCACACGCCCAGAGTGCGATGCTGAGAATGCTGCTCCGCTGCTTTTCGTCGTTGAAAGGCTTTCGCATCTTTCGTCTTCGCGCAGCCGGCGGTCGAACTGCCGCAGGTTTGATGGTCATTACTGAACCTTTTCCTTTCGCAGAAGGGGTAACTGCACGACGTAGGAGACGATCATGATGACGAAACCCAGCAAAAAGGCGATCGCAGCAGCGTAGTTAGTGACTTGGTTGACGAACGCCTGGTTGTACGCATACAAGTTCGGCGAGAAGGCCTGTCCGATCGCACTCGGGGCGATGCTGTACAAGAGGCTGGGTTCCGTGAAGAGCTGAAAACTCCCGATGATGGAGAAGATCAGGGTGAGCACCAGAGCGGGGCGAATCGTCGGGATCTTAATGCTCCACGCGATTCGGAACTGGCCGGCTCCGTCTACTTGGGCCGCGTCGTACATTTCCGTGGGAATGGCGCGAAGAGCCGAATAGAGAATGATCATGTTGTAGCCGGCGAATTGCCAGGTGGAGATGTTCATGACCGATCCGAGGATTAGATCGGATGACAACAGGTCGGGAACAGGCAGGCCGACAGCGTGAAACGCCTGGCTGATCGGGCCAAAGTCTCGCCCATAGAGGTATCCCCACATCAGGGCTCCGACGACTCCTGGAACGGCGTAGGGGACGAAGATTATGAGACGCACGAATTTGCTTCCGTGCACGCGACCGCTGTCGATGGCCAGAGCGAAGAAAAGCGCAAGGCCCAACATGATCGGCACCTGGATCAGAAGAATGAGTGCAACGCGCCCGATGCTCGCGAGAAAGAGGGGATCCGTCGCCGCCCGTATGTAGTTGCCGAGACCGTCGAAAACAGTCCCACCCACCAGTTGAGTCTTGAAGAGACTCAAGTAGCCCGAATAGAACAACGGCACCAACAACATCGCCACGAAGAGAATCACGAACGGAGTGATAAAGAGATAGGCGGCGATGTTCTGCTTGCGTCTTGTGACGTTCTTGCGCCGAAGCGCGACGCCCTGACTCATTTCGACTCCTTCTTCAAACAATGAATGAGGTAGGGGGTGATCGGCAGTTCGCCCCTGTCGATCACCCCGCCAGTTACCGCAGTTAGCTCACGGTGAATCCCTGCTGGGTGGCGTAGTCGACAACGGCCTTCTGCCATGCGTCCAAAGCGGTCACCAAATCGGTCTTCTCCGCCAGCGCCTTCCCGAGGGTGTCGTTATAGGTGGTCCCTACGACGCCCATGAATGGCAGCCACGCGTAGTTCGGGTCGACAGTTCCCGCAATCTCGACGAACAGCTTGTTTGTCTGCTGCTGATCCTTGAAGAATGGGTTCGGCGCATCGATGAAGGCCGGGGAGGCATTCGCTGCCTTGAGGGCGGGCATCTGCTGCTGAACTGTCATGAGCAGCTTCACGGAGTCCGGGTCCTGGCTGAGGAACCGCGCCCATTCTGCCGCGACGATCGGATGCTTCGAGGTCTTCAGGACCGATGTCGCCGAACCGCCCCAGAGGCTCGAAGTATCGACCCCCTTCTTGAACTGCGGGACCTTTGCGAGGGTCCACAATCCCGTCGTGTTCGCGGCCGTGCCCTGCAGCCGGTACGGCCCCCACGGTGCCGGGAACCACGAGGCATACGTGTTGGTCGCGAACCCTCGGTACCACGCATCGGTGAAGTTGGGATCGCCAGAAATCAGTCCCGCCTGAACAAGGGTGTTCCAGTAGCGCATCACGTCCTTGGCATCAGCGCCGTTGAGTTTGATACCGACTTTGGTGGCACCGTCGTAGGTGAATGGCTTGACACCGGCGGCCTGGAGAATAGCCAACATATAGGTGGCAGCGTTACTCGGCAGGGTAGCGAGGTACGCGCCGGTCTTGTCCTTGACGGCCTTGGCTGCAGTCGCGAAATCGTCATACGTGACGGGTACGCCAACACCGGCCTTCGCCAAGAGGTCGGAGCGGTACATCGCAGCCATCGGAGCCAAATCGATCGGAACACCGAGAACGCGATCGCCGGACTTCATCTGACCCCACGCGGACGGCGAATAGTCGGCTGCGTAATCGCTGGCACCATAGGCCGTCAGATCGAGCAGGTCGCGCGCGAACGTTGCAATGTTCTGGTAGTCGCAATGCATGACGTCCGGTGCGTTCCCGGCCTGAAGAGCAGTGCGAACCTTGGTGAACTGTAGCGTCCCAGCGCCGACGTTGGAAAGGTTGAGTGTGATGTCGGGGTACTTCTTCTCGAAAAGCGCAACCATCTGCGGCACCTCTTCGAGCCACGACCAGTATTCGATTGTGGTCGGCGTACTCATTGCTTTGTCGAAGTCGGCCTTCGAGACCGAAGTGGGTTTCGCGCTCGGTTTGTCCGTCACAGCGGGCGCGGCGCATCCGGCGAGCAAGACAGCTGCCGCGGTTACGAACCCTCGCCGCGTGGGACCTGGCCTTTCAACTGGGCCCAGCTTCGTGTCTATTCTCAGTCCAATAGTGCTCATCATTCTTCCTTCTTTCGGTGCAGGAGCCGCTGTGACCCTGGGTATCACGGGATTGTCGGGAGCAAATCCTTCGAGATATCGGAGTAGTCCTCTGGCGTCAGAGAGATTTGTGCGCTGGCCACCCAACCGTCGACTTGTTCCGGCGTGCGCGCACCGACGATGGCGCCTGCGACCCCGGGGAAGCCGAGGACCCAAGCCACGGCGATCGCCGCGGTCGACACGCCGTACCGCCCGGCGACTGCGGCCATCGATTCTGCGATGGCCAGGTTCTTGTCAAGGTCGGTCGTGAACGCAGGAGCGTTGCGCCGCCAGTCATCAGAAGCGAGCGAAGCCACGCGCTCCGCGGAGAAAGCGCCGGTGAGGAGCCCTGAACCCATGGGGCTATAGACCACGGCATCCGTGCTGTGCTCTGCACACCATGGCAGAAGTTCTGCCGAAGCCGCCGGGTTGATCGCCGAAAACGGCGGCTGGACGACATCGACGTGGCCAAGGGCCTCGGCGCGAACCACCTGGCCCACGTCGTGGTTCGAGAGACCGATCGCCCGCAGCTTGCCCTCGGCCTTGAGCTCGAGCAGCGTCTGCCAATACGACTCGACCGTCGTGCCGTCCGTGGCGGGCCAATGCATGAAGTACAGGTCGATCTGCTCGATGCCGAGCCGCTTGAGGGATGCCTCGACCTCACGTCGGAGGGACGATGCCTCACCGACCTTCGCCGAGCTCTGCCGCCGGTTGTTCTCGTCCCAGATCAAGCCGCCCTTCGTGAATACGTAGGGTCGGTCGGCGTCGGAGACACCCTGAAGCGCCTTCGCGACGACTTCTTCGGCGTGGCCGAGTCCATAGACCGCCGCCGTGTCGATCCAGTTGATGCCGGTATCGAGCGCGTGTCGGATGGCCGCGACCGATTCGTCGTCGGCCTGCGGGCCCCAGGAGGAGACCCAGTCGCCGCCACCGAGCGCCCAGGAGCCGAATCCGACCCTGGTGATATCCATGCCGGTGCTGCTGAGAGCGATACGAGCGAGTTCTTCTGACATTGTTCGTTGCCTTTCAGATGAGGTTACCGCAGGACGGTGCTTTCGGCGGGAACGGGTCGCGTGTCTAGAGTCGAGCGTCGCCACGAGGTCGTGGCTGCTCATAGCTGTTTCGCGGGTCGTTCCAGGCGCTGCGTCATCCCTGTCAGTGCTGTGCCCGGGCCAAGTTCATGGAGCGTGGGTTATGGGTCGAGGACGGCCAGGGACCAGCACCAGCCGGCCAGCTCGCGAGCGATCGCGGTGTTGGCAACAGTGGGGCGCTTCTTGCGGGCCTGGAACTGTTCCCAGCGCTGGTGCAGGCGCCGGTTCCCGAGATCGCCGCGGGCTCTGGCCGCGGGACTGGCGAGGTCGAATCGGTCCTTCATCGTCTTCCCGGGAACGTAACGGACCCGGTGGTGCCAGGCGGCTTCGACCAGCAGCCGCCGGACGTGGCTGTTGCCGGTCTTGGTGATCGGGCCCTGCGACCGGGACTGGCCCGACGACGACTCCGACGGGATCAAGCCGAGGTAGGCGCCGATCGAGTTCCCGCTGAACCGGGTCCAGTCGCCGATCTCGACCGCGAGCCCGAGCCCGGTCAACGTCGAGATCCCGCGCAGACACCCCAACCGTCGCACCACAGCCGTGTATTGGCTGTCGCCAGCCAGGACGTTGATGCGTTGCTCGAGCCGGTCACGTCTGGCGGTGATGCTGGCGACCGTGTCGTAGGCCTCGTCGAAGGCGGCCTGGGTGAGGACGGAGCCGAAGCGTTGCCGGCGAAGCCACGCCTGATGCGTCCCGGTCCAGGCCTTCCCGCCGGAGTAGACGATGCCGTGGCGCAGCAACAACTTGCTCAGCCGATGCCGGGCCCTCATCAGATCGGCCCGGCAGTCCTCCCTGGCCCGCACCAGGTCCCGAGCAGCCTCAGTCGCCTCGTCAGGGACCGTGACCGGCGTGAACGCGTCCAACCTGAACAAAGTGGCCAGGTGTTCAGCGTCATGGGCGTCGGTCTTCACCCGATCACCAGCAGGGCGCTGCAGCTTCGACGGCGCCGCCACCACCGTCCGGATCTGCTCAGACCCCAACACCCTCGCCAGGCCGAATCCGGTCGGGCCAGCCTCATAGATCACCGCCGCCGGGCCCGGCAATCCCTTCACCCACCGAGTCACCTCGACAGGGTCGGGACACAGCCTGGCCCTCAAAACCTCGCCAGTGATCGTGTCCAACGCATGCGCCACCACCGACCGGGCATGCACGTCCAAACCAACACTCCTACGCTCAGTGAACACCGGGGCCTCCCACGTATCTCGGAAAGGCCAAGCAGGCCGCCCCTGCTCGGCAACCCACGCATCGTTACGCGCAGAGGCCCCGGCCCACCAGAGCTCTCCCCACCGCGGGGATACCCATACCGTCTAGCCCTACCCGTTGGGGAGAGCACATGTCCGCTCGAGGAGAGCACCTATCCCGCCGGGGAGAGCACCTGTACCCCTCGGCGACGAATTGCAGGCTCACCCAACCGGCCGCGGCATCAAGAGTCGAGGGGGCACGTTGTGCTGCGACACGCCGTACCCACCGGGCGTGTCGCGACCCCTCGACGAGTCCAAGCCGGGGACACGTCGGTGGAGTACGTGCTGTGCGGAGCGGTCAGGAGGATCCAACAACCGCCCCAAGTGCTCTCCCCGAGCGGTACAGGTGCTCTCCCCGAGCGGTACAGGTCCTCCCCGAGCGCACAGGTCCTCTCCTCGACAGTCAGACCGTGATCGAGTGCTCCTCCGCGTGGCCGTGGAGGCGGCGGGCAGCCTCAGCGATCGAGCCGGAGATCGAGGGGTAGACCGTGAAGTCGTGGGAGAAGTCCTCAACCGTGATGCGCTCCGCGACCGCGACGGCGATCGCATGGATGAGCTCGCTCGCGTACGGGGCGACCACCACGCCACCGACGATGATCCCCGTGATCGGGAGGCAGAACAGCTTCACGAAACCTTCCGTGACGTTCTGCATCTTCGCCCGGGCGTTGCCGCGCAGCTGGACGATGGCGCCGACTGCCGTGGACAGCCCCGCCTCGACCTGCTCTTGGGTCACGCCGACCGTGGCGATCTCCGGGGAGGTGAAGATGTTCGACGAGACGCGATTCAGGTCGAGCGGGGTGACGGCGTCGCCCAACGAGTGCCACATGGCGATGCGGCCCTGCATCGCTGCCACCGAGGCGAGCGCGAAGACACCGGTGACGTCGCCCGCCGCGTACACGCCACGGGCGCTCGTGCGCGACACCTTGTCGACCGTGATGTAGCCACGGTTCGTGGCGATGCTCGCCGTCTCGAGGCCGAGGTTCTCCGTGTTCGGGAGCGCCCCGACCGCCATGAGGCAGTGGGACGCCTGGATGGTGTCTCCGCTTGCCAGCGTGACGACGACGCCGTCGCCCTCGCGCCGTACCGCCACCGCACGGGAGCGCGCACGGACATCGACGCCGCGCCGCTTGAAGACGTCCTGCAGCACCCTCGCCGCCTCCTCGTCCTGCCCCGGCAGGACCATGTCCCGGCTCGAGACGAGGGTGACCTTGGCGCCGAGCGCGTTGTACGCGCTGGCGAACTCGGCGCCTGTGACGCCCGACCCCACGACGACAAGGTGCTCCGGGACCTGCTCGAGCGAGTACACCTGCTTCCAGTTGAGGATCCGCTCCCCGTCGGGCTTCGCATCGGGAAGCTCTCGCGGACGCGTGCCCGTGGCGAGCAGGATCACCTCAGCGTCAAAACGCTGCTCAGCGCCCTCGATGGTGGCGACCACTGTGGTCGGCCCCTCAAGGCGAGCGGTGCCTGAGAGGACGTGTACGCCGCTGCCCGCGAGGTTCTGGGCGATGTCCGCTGACTGCGCGCGTGCCAGCTCGAGGACCCGACTGTTCACCAGCCCAAGGTTGACGTTGATCGCGTGCTGGACCTTCCCGCCACCGATGGTCAGACCGAGCTCGCTCGCCGACTGCATCGAGGTCATGACCTCGGCCGTCCCCATGAG
>Ga0209385_1001396_pt1 | contig 10253 bp, 7 predicted proteins | sample NGEPerB_FD_184506 | JGI IMG/M metagenome (GOLD analysis project Ga0209385, IMG submission 184506) | Arctic peat soil microbial communities from the Barrow Environmental Observatory site, Barrow, Alaska, USA - NGEE PermafrostAB12-B... | ecosystem: Environmental > Terrestrial > Soil > Wetlands >... | reverse complement strand
CAATATGAACATTTTTTTACTCATCTTTCAGCCTTCTGAATTTTTATCCATATATACCATTGTTATGACTAGATTATTAACCTATTCCAGACCCCGTTTTTAGGCATTAAGCCCCAAAAAACAATTGAAGTTGAAACAGAGTCTCTACACAATTTTACAGATTATCAGCGTAATGCTTTTCGAGAAAATGCCGCTATTGCAAACGCTTACAGATATCGAAGTCGAAGAAGAAGAGGTATCAACTTGTAAACAATTGAATTTATTTAGTTAACATTGGGACAGTAGTGACTATTTTTATGTCATTATTTTCAATTAATAATCTGTAAGACAAACACCTACTCCTCGTAGGATAAAATCCCGCCTCGAATTAGGACTGAAGCCGATACCGCAAAACATTGAAAAGATGTATTCAGTAATCGCTTTTCAGGGGGGACATGTACTGCATCAGCCATATGTAATATGCCCCAACTTAACGGCCGTTAAATTATAGTACGTTTGTTTGAAGAACAGGAACGAGGCCATACGTCGGGGGTATCCCCCCTGAAGAGATTTAAAAAGACCATTCAAGTCTCTGAACAATAAAAAAGAGACGCATGGTCGCTACTCAAAAAAAGAATATGCTTTTTGAACTAAAGCGGATGGCATAAAAAATAATTTTAGAAAAAAGGAGAATGATATGGCTGAAGCAACTGAACAAAATTTTTATGACAAGGTTTTTCCTGTTCCCGACAGGGTAAGAGAGAAATCTTACATCAAGAGCAGGGCGGAGTACGACAAACTTTATAAAGAGTCGATTACAGACCCCAATGCTTTCTGGGCGAAAATGGCGACCGAAAGACTGAGCTGGTTTAAACCATTCGATAAAAAGAAAGTATCGGACTGGTCATTTGACACCAAAGACCTTCATATTAAATGGTTTGAAGGCGGCAAGCTCAATGTCAGTTACAATTGTCTGGATCGTCATCTGGAAACCAAGAAAAACAAGGCCGCGATCATTTTCGAAGGCAACGACCCCAATGACTGGAAGGTATACACCTATTACGACATGTATCGCGAAGTCAACAAGTTCGCCAATGTTTTGAAAACACTGGGCGTCAAAAAGGGCGACCGCGTTACCATCTTTCTGCCCATGATCGCGGAACTGTCCATCGTCATGCTGGCTTGCGCCCGCATCGGCGCCGTTCATGCTATCGTTTTTGGCGGATTCTCGGCGGAAGCTTTAAGAGACCGCATTAATAACTCCGGCTCGAAAGTTGTCATTACCTGCGACGGCACCTACCGCGGCGCCAAGGCAGTTCCCCAGAAAGCCACATGCGACAAAGCAGTGGATCAGTGCCCCGGCGTGCAAACCATGGTTGTTGTGAAACGCACCGGAACGGAAGTTGCCATGAAGGAAGGCCGCGATGTTTGGTACGAAGCACTGATGGCCAAAGCAGACCGTTATTGTAAACCGGAAGAAATGGATGCGGAAGATCCGTTGTTCATCCTTTACACCTCCGGTTCTACTGGGCAACCCAAGGGCGTTGTGCATACTCAGGCTGGTTATCTGCTGTATGCCTCCATGACCCAGCAGCTCGCTTTTGATGTGCGTGATGAAGATACTTACTGGTGCACCGCCGACATTGGCTGGGTCACCGGTCACAGCTACATCGTTTACGGCCCGCTGTGCAACGGCCACTCCAGCATTCTTTTCGAAGGCGTTCCCAACTATCCTGACTTTGGCCGGTTCTGGGCTGTCGTCGAAAAATACAGTGTCAATAACTTCTATACCGCGCCGACAGCGATTCGTTCGATTGCCAAAGAAGGCGACAAATGGGTCGATATGCACGATATTTCCTCACTGCGTGTTCTGGGTTCGGTCGGGGAACCGCTTAACCCCGAAGCCTGGTGGTGGTATTACAATAAAATCGGCGGCGGTCGCTGCACGATTTCCGATACCTGGTGGCAGACAGAAACAGGAGGACACATGATCCTGCCTCTGCCCGGCGCGATTGACATCAAACCGGCGAAAGCCATGGTTCCGTTCTTCGGTGTTGTTCCTGTGTTGATGGATGAAGAAGGAAAAGAAATCAAAGGCCCCGGTAAAGGCGCGCTCTGTATTAGAAACGCATGGCCCGGAATTACCAGAGGGTTATGGGATGACAAAGATGGCCGGTTCGCCGAGAATTATTTCTCGCAGTTCCCGGGGCTTTACTTCTCCGGCGACGGAGCCGAACGCGATGCAGATGGTGACTACAAGATCACAGGTCGTGTTGACGATGTTATCAATGTTTCCGGACATAGATTGGGCACCGCGGAAGTTGAAGCAGCTCTCACGTCTCATCCTGATGTGGCCGAAGCTGCGGTTGTCGGATTCCCCCATGACATCAAGGGGCAGGGCATCTTCGCCTATGTCACACTGAACAATAATGTGGCCAAGACGGATGAACTTAAAAAGGCCCTGATCGCGCACGTCCGCAAGGTCGTCGGTCCGATCGCATCGCCCGACCAGATTCAATGGGCGGATGGTCTTCCCAAAACGAGATCCGGCAAAATTATGCGCCGCGTTTTGAGAAACGTCGCCGCTAAAACGTTCGGTGACTTCGGTGATACGTCAACTTTAGCTGATCCGGCAGTAGTGGATGATTTAGTCGCCAATAGAAAGAAAATTGGCTAGAAATAATAAGCGGCCTGGCACCATACACCCCCCACGAAAGGCCAGGCCGCTTATGAAGTTTGCTCCTCAAAAAAATCCCATTCCAGATATTATGGAACGGGATTTTTATTTATTATTAAGCTTCGCGTTGAAGCACTGCTTGAATCGCCGGATCAGGATAGTTTCAACGACATCGAAACCATGCTTTCGTCTTTGCCGTCAAATCCAAAATCACAACGCCTGAATATTCTGATCATGGCATAGTTTTCCTGAAGAGTTTCCGCCCGGATGGTCTTGTAACCTTCCTTTTTGGCAAGCTCGATACACTGCTCGGACAGGGTAATGCCCAGAGATTTATTCTGCCAGGGATCGGAAATTATAATGGCGTATTCCGCTTCGCCTTCACAACGCTTGTTTTTGATCAGGCGCGCGATGCCGAGGAACTTGTATTGATCGCCATCCTTCATTTCCGCGACGACGGCGATTTCCTCCTCCGGATTGAGATTGCAGAAACGTTGGGCCCTCTCCGGTGTTGCGGAAAAAGGAGATAAGAACCTGAGCCACAGAGACTTTTGCGAACAACCGTTAACGAAATCCGTCCATAGACCGATATCTTTGGGATTGATCAGGCGAAGGCGCACGGGCATGTTATCGACGGAGAGCGAATCCCTGGTAAGGTGACGGGCTATGGAATCGGCAATGGCGCTCTGGCGTCTTACACTGTAATGATACATTTCGCTCAAGACTTCCGCCGCCATTTCCGCCGTGGAATAAACAGGAAAGCCTGCCTGTTCCATCTTGACCACATCATCAATCATGAATTCCTTGCAGGCCACACAGCAGACGACCGGCTTTTCTTTATAGTCGATATTTTTCATGACATCCACGAAAGAGCTCAGCATCTCGCCCTGAATAACCACGATAAAACTATGCACGTCGTTGCTTTCCAAACCTATTTCAATCAGATCTTTCACTTGCTGGGGTGACATAGAGAAAGAGCAGTCAATGGGATTGCCGATACTGGTATAATCGGGCAGAACATTTTTCAGCCGTTTTTGAAAATATGGTTCCAGTGTGGACAGACGCATGTCGGAGAGATACAGCATATCAGTCGCGGCAACACCCAGCGACCCGGTATAAGTGATGACCAGAACGCCGTTACCTTTCGGGACAGGCTGTTTGGAAAAAGCACGTGTCAGCGCGAATAAATGTTCGTTATCCCGGGCGCGGATTATGCCGCTTTGTTTAAAGGCCGCGCTGTTGATTTCGTCATTGCCGGCCAGCGACGCTGTATGAGAAGACACGGCTTTCTTGCCGGCTTCCGTCCGTCCCGATTTTAAAATAATAACAGGTTTGCGAATCGCCGCACGGCTGGCCACGTCCATAAAACGCTTGCCACTGCGGATGTCTTCCATATACATAACGATCACGGAAATATGATCATCGTCGCTTAGGTATTCCAGAATATCCGTTTCATTGATATCCATCTTGTTGCCGATGGTTGCCACAATGCCGAAATCCAGAACATTGCTCAATCCTGTAAGGATACCGGCGGCATAAACACCGGCCTGGGCTACCATGCCGACATTGCCTTTTTTAAGATCTCCCAGCAATCCGATGGATTGCACCATGTTGTGATGAGTGTTGATGACGCCGGAACAATTGGGACCCAAAACGCGGCAGCTGTGATCGCGGATGATTTTTTCAATCTTTTCCTGCGCCTGTTTTCCTTCTTCGCCGCTTTCGGCAAATCCCGCGGCCTCTACAACCACATACTTTACTCCCTTCATACAGCAATCGGCGATGGCGGCCTCCACCGCTTTGGCCGGAACAATAATGACAGCCATATCCACCGGCTCCTGCACGTCCAGAATCGATTTGTAGGCTTTGATGCCCTTGATGGAATCTTTGCCAGGATTAATCGGGTAGAGTCTGCCGGGAAAATCATGGTTGATCAGATTCCAGAAGACATTATAGCCGAGTTTTCCTTTGACATCGGAAGCGCCGATTACCGCGATGCTTTTCGGATAGAAGAAATCTCGCAGGCTCTCACGACCCGTCGATGTGATATTTTCTCCAGTCGACGGCTCACTGACGAACATCCGGGCATCAACAGTAACATAACCGTCCGGATACAATAACAGCGGGTTCAGATCAAGTTCTCTAATTTCACGGTTTTCCATGACAAGTTGAGATATTTTTAAAAGTAGCTGACCCAGCGACTCCAAATCAACAGCATGACCCCGATATCCATTCAAAATAGCGGCGCCCCTGATTTCCGCAATCATTTCAGAAGCGTCCTTTTCGGTAATCGGTAGAATCCGGAAGGAAACGTCGCGCAATACTTCAACAAATACCCCGCCCAGTCCGAACATAATAATCGGGCCGAAACTCGGATCGCGTGTCACTCCGATGATGGCTTCGATACCCGGCTTGGCCATTTTTTGAATAGTTACGCCTTCAATATGCTGGTATTTAAATGTCTCGATAATTTCATGGTACGCTTTACGCGTATCTTCGGCGCACGTCAGATTAAGTTTGACACCGCCCGCGTCTGTTTTATGAACGACATCGGGCGAAACTATTTTCAGCACGACGGGAAATCCGATTTTTTCGCTCAAGGCCAGTGCTTCATCTTCGGATCTGGCCACCAGAAAACCAGTGGTCGCAATGCCGATGCCTTCAAGGATTTCCTTGGTTTCGTGTTCCATCAGGTAACTGCGGTTGTCCCGGACAGCCTGATGGATAATTTCGGCCAACTCATCTTTTAGGAGTTTATCCTTCGCGGAAGATGACTCATCCTGATTATCACTGCTTGTCGCTTTTGAATTTTCTAATGCTGAAAATACCTGGTTCATGCCGCCCTCCTGCGCTTAATTTATCCGTGTTCTTCCTTTTGCCATATTAAAATAATACGGAATCTAAACATGGTAACGGATTAACACAGGCATTGAAAAGATAATATCGGAGTGAGGCTTGTTTACTTGTAAGAGCAATACCGAATAGCGTGACGGTTTTTGTCTGACAAAAAATGCCGGAGAATCGGAAAAATTACCGAAAGAAAAAAAATCTAACTGATTAACTTGTTGTGAACCGCGTAGAGCGTCAGCTCGGCGTTTTTTTTCATGTCCATTTTGTCCATTATGCGGCTGCGGTAAGTGCTGATTGTTTTGACGCTCAAACAAAGTTCATCGGCAATGTCGGAAACGGATTTGCCTCCCGCCAGCATCAGCATAACCTGATGTTCACGGTTGGAAAGCCGCTCGTGAGGCAGTTTTTCGGTATCAATTTCCAGTTCATCGGCCAGTTTTTCCGCCAGAGACGAAGTGACGTATTTACCGCCGCCCGCCACCTTACGGATAGCTCCGATAAGTTCCTGCGGAGCGCTGGCCTTGGTGAGATAGCCCGCAGCGCCGGCCCGCAGCGCGCGAACCGCGTATTGTTCTTCCGGATGCATACTTAAAATCAACACAGCCTGTTTCGGTCGCTGGGCTTTAATATCTTCCAGCACTTCCAATCCGCTGCGGCCGGGCATGGAAATATCCAGCAAAATGACGTCGTATTCGTTTTCTGTCACTTTTTTCAGTGTTTCGGAACCGTTTTGCGCTTCGTCTTTAACGGCCATATCTTTCACGTCCGCCAGAATTTGTTTGACGCCCTGGCGCACCACGGCATGATCATCTGCAACCAGTATATGTATCATAACTGTTTTTCCCCTTTGTCCAGTGGAATCAGAACTCTCACCGCTGTTCCGGACGGTTTGGCGTTGCGGACATGAACGGTGCCGCCCCAGAGATGAGCGCGTTCGCGCATGCCAATCATGCCGAATGACCGTGAATCATCAACCTGCCACTGTGTGATGCCTATGCCGTTATCCGTAACCTCCAGACATAACTCTTTACCTTTTTCCGTAAGACTTACTTTGCACTGCGTGGCTTTGGAATGCCGGGCGATATTAGTGAGCGTTTCCTGAAAAATACGAAAGATTGATGTGGCAAGATCCTTACTGATGGTATCAGCATCGCAAAGGATGTTCGCCTGACAGCGTATGCCGGAGCGTTTCTGAAAATCACCAGCCTGCCATTCAATAGCCGCAGGCAATCCCAAGTCATCGAGCAGACTGGGACGCAGTTCCCTCGTGATTTTATGAACGCTTTCAATAGTTGCATTAACCAGTTCCGACATGCTCCGTGTCTTTTCCCGGATGCTTTCATTATTAGCCGGCAGGCGGTTTGTAAGCCAGGACATGTCCATTTGGAGCGCAGTGAGCGACTGGCCCAGCTCATCGTGAATTTTGCGCGCGACGCGCGTGCTTTCCTCTTCGCGCACCGACTGAAGATGAACGGAAAGATTACGCAAATCCTGACGCGAGCGTTCCAGTTCCTCCTGCGCTTTCTTCTGCGCGGTAATATCTTCAAAAGTAACAACAATGCGTTTATCGCGCAGTTTTTCTCCGATGCGCGAGGCTTTCATGCGGCAGATAATTTCCCGTCCGTCTTTACACAGGCAGGGAAATTCCGTTTCAAAGGTTCTTTGCTTTTCAAGACTGGAATAAAAAATAGCGCCGATTCTATCCGCTTCTTCTTCATTGCGGTAAATCATGCGGATGCTTTTACCGATAAGTTCTTCGCGGTGCCAACCGAATATTATTTTGACCGCGTGATTGGCGAAATTGATCCGGCGTTCATGCAAACCGACCACCGCCTGCGGAATCGCGTCGAGAATTGATGACTCCAGAGCTTCGAGTTCTTCAAGTCTATGGCTGGCTTCTTTTCGTTCAGTCACATCCATCGAATTGCCCAGAATAGCCCGCTTGTCCTTGAATTTAATGGACATAACCGTCTCCATAATCCACTTAATTCTTCCATCTCTGGTGACAATGCGAAATTCATAAGGCGAAAAGCGTTGTTCCTTGAGCATCATAATCGCGTTTTTGGCCGTCTTGCGACGGTCTTCAGGCAGGATAAACGAAGTAGGATTCATTTTGAGCATTTCTTCTTCGGTATAGCCGGTATATTCGCAAAAATGTGAATTGATAAACTTAAAATGTCTGTCCTGCATAATATAGAACCCGGCCTGAGAACTGTGCGCCAAAATTTTATAAAGGTCTTCCCCGGAATCTCCAAGCGATACAGGAGTATCCTGCTCCGCCAACTGTTTTTGGAGATTTTTTACCAGTTCCATCAACTCTTTTTTAGACATTTTTCCCGGATTCATCTATTCTCCGCCACGGTTAAGTATTTATTGCCAAGCAGACTGTTTATCTAATCATAATTGAAGGGAAAAATAAATATTTTTGATTGGAAGATTTCCTTATGTAGAAAGTGGATTTTCTGAAAAAAAAGAAGAGAGATAAATAGTATCATGACCATCAGATTCTCTTTTTAAGGATCATTGCTTGTTGCTTTCTAGTTAATACTGTCCACTAGTGGGCAGGTTGTACGATATTGAGGATTAGAGTTTAAAATGTTTGACGCACACCTGAAGCAAAGAACAAACAGAAGAATCTCGGGTGGTCTATTCCCAGATTATGACCTGTTTCGCTAAATCAATCTTATAACTCAATTCCCCAATCACATCCATACCAAGCAATCCGTCAAATTTAACGGCAGGACCCTCATGAGGGACAATCACAATCTTCTTGTTGTGAATTGTATGAGGTCCAATTTTTAAAATGTCCATCATGATAATACTGGCCTCAATAACACTTCCCCCGACAACTTGCGCCTTTGTCTTTTTTGCTTTGTATAGATTTATGTATAACCGGTCAGCTATTTCGGTGTGGATCGTTGTTCCTGTCGCGCCGGTGTCCATCAATAAATGAACGTTGACTTCCGTTTTGTCGTAAATAAGTGTTACCGGAACCAAAACTTGGTTTCCTCTTACTACAATTTTCGTAATTTTGTCATCCGAGGAGACGATAGTCTTTTTCTCCCTTTGCGCGCCTGTCGTTTCTTCATATGTCTGGAATTGTGTACAGGTTTGACCATCTACGGGGAAATCTGATAAAGTTTCATTTCCGCCCTTATCATGACATTGATAAAACTCCCCTGCAAGGATAAGTATCGGTATAAATAATATACACAAGACAACTAACGATAATGTCAGAAATTTAAAGTCAATTATAAATGATGTTTTTTTCATTACCCATCCCCGGAATCCTTGTACCATAAGTTGAGTTAAAGTTCCGCAGGTTTTTGATTATTTCCGAGTGGAGTTCCATCCGAAATCTGAATGACGGTTTCAAAATAGTCATCCTCGCAACGATAGTAATTAGAATACTGGGAAGTCCGGGGATGTTTTTTTCTGTTCGTCGTGATGATGCGCGAAGCGTCCGGTGGATAGATTCATCAGCGCAAGATAATCACGTCCAGGTATTTGTTCCCCCAGGCCATGGCGTTGTCTATGTCCGTAAAAAAAATATCGATATGTTCTCCCTTGATGGTGGTGCCGATGTCATGAACCTCTCCCCATCCGTAACCCGGCACATACATCTTCGTACCGTACGGATACTTTTTGATATCCGCCGCGATCGTTCCTTTTTTTGCCTTGCTGCCATCTGCGGTAATTCCAACCTGCTTGCGTTTTCCTTCATTAGGCCCATAGGCGTATACCGGCGGAAGAAAAAATATTCCCCACTTGTGTTTCCATCCGGTCGATTTCTGGTCGTCGAAATAGGCCGTTACCAGCATCCGTTTGACTTCTTTTTCTGCTCCTATGTGGAGGGTTGCGCAACCGTGGATCAGAAAAGCAACGGCAACGAGGATGAGAGGAATTGCGAGGCGTTTTTTGCGGTCTTTCGGCATGATTAGCCCTTGACTGTTTGTGATCAGATAGCCATCACCTGTTTTGTTTGATAAGAACTTGCTTCTATGGTTTGAATGTATATAATTACCGCTCTTATGCGTCAACGAAATTTTGACCGCAAAATGTGAGTTGCTGTGTCAATGTTTGTTGGGCGTAAACAGTGTTTATTGCCGTACCGTAAGCAAGAAACAGAAACTCATTCTTTTATCATTCAACCGGACGGAAAAGTAATTACAACGAAGAAGTTTCTTTATCTCGAGATTCTTTTTCTTTTCCGATTATATAAGCATCTATGACAGCAAATATCCAAAAGCAAACAATAAGGTAGAAAACAGCGTCATGATAGGGATCTGTGGTTAATATTTTTGATCCGACAATATTTGATAGCTCTTGCAGGCTATCGGTGCCACTCTGCAACTTAACCACAGCGTCATCAAGGACACTGAGCGCAGCTACTGTGGCCGACCAGATTATATAGCCTAATCCGGTAAAGCAAAAAAGCATTATAAACAGACCCCTCCAATGTCTTTTTAAATAGAATTGGCCAACGCCGGGAAAGACTAATGCGGATAGAAGCGCGGCTTTATATGATATTTTCATTTTGATATTCCTCCAAATTTGAATGAATATTCTTTAATGCCTATTTCACCCGTTTGCAAATGTAATCTTCAGTTTTCCCGGATTCATGCATCTATTGCTTCGCAGGCGTTTTCAACAAACGCTTCTTCCTTGAAAACAACAAATCGTCTAGTTCGCCCGACGGCAAACATCGACGCACCACGCTATACATTTTGTGTTCAATATTTAATGT
>Ga0209385_1001395_pt1 | contig 10253 bp, 8 predicted proteins | sample NGEPerB_FD_184506 | JGI IMG/M metagenome (GOLD analysis project Ga0209385, IMG submission 184506) | Arctic peat soil microbial communities from the Barrow Environmental Observatory site, Barrow, Alaska, USA - NGEE PermafrostAB12-B... | ecosystem: Environmental > Terrestrial > Soil > Wetlands >... | reverse complement strand
CTTCACAACAAACTATTGATTCGGGATCAGAATATAAACTGGAAAAGGAGCAATCATACCGTAACTATACTGTGCGTATATTTAATAATCCTGGACGAATATGTGAAGAAACTTTGGAGATATTGAAAGATGGCAAAGTAATTCATAAGGAAACAGGAGGTTGCTCTTTTAAGGTAGGGAATTTTTACAAAGAAGAAGAACCAAAGAAATGGCTACTAATGAAGACAAGATTGGCGATAATCTGGTTTCAATGGGGCACGACGTAACAGGGCAAGGCATTCCTAATTTAGTCATAAGCGACTGGAGTGGGGGGGGGCGCACTGCTGCTTTTCTGTTGACGTCTATGAAATTGGAGATAACTTTCGAAAGATAGCTACTCTTGATGCTCTTGATTATGATAGGGCACATTTTGAAAAGATTGGAACTGACAAAAGACTTGTATTTGTTATGTATGACTTTACGACATTTTCTGGATTCGGGCGCTACTGGTGCGACAGAGACTTTGTAACGCCACCAACGTCCAGAATTATGCTTCGTTATATCAACGGCAAATACAGGTTGGATGTCGATTTAATGCGCAAGTCAGCCCCAACTTCCAAGGAAATCGCAGGTATGATTGCTGAAGTGCAAAGTAAATGGCAAGAAGATTGCTCTACACCTATCCCAAAGAGGCTTTGGAGCATGATGTTGGATCTTGCATATAGCGGCAATGTGGAGTCGGCATGGCAGGTATTCGATAGAGTTTGGAAGCCAGGCGCGTTCGGTAAGGAAGAAGCCCTGAAAGCATTTCGGTCAAAATTGGAAAAGAGTCCTTATTGGGAAGAAATTAAATTGTTAAACAGGATTCACTAAGTATTAAGCAGTTTCATAAATGGTTCAGAGGGCATATTAAAAATTATGAAAATTACCAGTGCGGAATTTATAAAAAGCGCGGTCTGGCCGCCTCAGTATCCACCGGCGACACTGCCGGAAATTGCTTTTGTCGGGCGTTCTAACGTGGGCAAATCATCTTTGATCAACACGCTTGTCGGACGCAAAAAATTAGCCAAGACGAGCAATACTCCGGGGCGAACGCAGTTGATTAATTTTTTCACGATTAACGAAAAGATATCGTTTGTGGATCTTCCCGGCTATGGTTTTGCCAAGGTTGCTCAGTCTGTGAAAAAAGACTGGGGGGATATGATTGAAGCTTATCTGAGAGAGAGGCAGTGCCTTGCTCTGGTAATTTTAATCCTGGATATCCGGCGCGATCCCAGTGAAGATGATTTGTCTTTGCGTGACTGGTTGGAAAATTATCGCATACCTTATTTATATATTTTGACCAAGACCGATAAATTATCCAATAATCAGGCGATTGCCCGCCAGCGCGCGATTGAACGAACTCTCGGCGTATCGGTTGGCAAAAAGCCCATCCTTTTTTCAGCAATAACGCAAAAGGGCAAGGATGATATCTGGCAATTCATGGAAGATCACCTGCGTTCACTTCCTGAATAATGGATACCAACCCTAAATCAAAGCGCTATCTTTGTTGGCAGCGTCGTCGGTTTCCTCAACGTATAACCTGAAGGTCACGCGTTATTAATACGCCTCGTCGCCTCCTCCTTGCCCCACTGAAGTGGGACAGTTTAACTAACAAATTCAAGGTCACTGCGTATCTTCTACCTGTAATTCGAGTTTCACTGCCGCCTCGATATCATCTTTGATTTAGAGTCGGTATGATCGCTCCTTCTGAACGCTGGTCAATGAACGTCAGTCATTTTTTTAGTTTTATTATATCAATAAGTTGTCGATGAAAATAAAATAAATAAGGCTTAGGCTATTGACAGGATAAATAAATTATGTTAGCCGACTCATGCTTATTTTAGACAACATTTATTGAAGTTCTTTCATATAGAATAAAGAGGTGTAATCAGGTGCTAAAAGATAACGAAAAAGTTGGTGCAGTAATGGTAGTTGGTGCGGGAATCGCCGGTATTCAGGCCTCTCTCGATTTAGCCAATTCCGGAATGAAAGTATATCTGGTCGAAAACGGGATCAGTATCGGCGGAGTCATGGCGCAACTGGACAAGACTTTTCCCACGAATGACTGTTCCGCCTGTATATTATCGCCTAAACTGGTTGAAGTAGGGCGCCATCCCAACGTAGAAATTAAAACAAGACGGACTGTTGAGTCGGTCGAAGGTGAACCTGGAAAATTTAAAGTTAAATTAACGAACGCTCCGCGTTTTGTTAATCTCGACAAATGTACAGGTTGCGGTGATTGCGCCAATGTTTGTCCGGTTTCCGTTCCGGCCGGATTCAATGGAAACTTAAGTGAAAGAAAAGCAATCTACCGGCATTTCCCTCAGGCCATTCCCAGCGGCTTTGCCATCGACAAGCTGGGGACATCTCCCTGTAAATCCAATTGTCCGACTCATATCAGCGTTCAGGGTTATGTGGCGTTGATCGGCCAGGGAAAATTTAAAGAAGCTCTCAAACTTATCAAACAGGATAATCCTTTCCCCGTCGTCTGCGGTCGCGTTTGTAACCATCCCTGTGAGACGGCCTGTATGCGGGGCAAAGTGGATGATCCCATCGATATTATGCACCTGAAGCAATTTGTTGCGGATCTTGATATAAACAGCGAGACTCGCTATATGCCGGAGAAGAAGGAAAGCAAGGGCAAGAAGATTGCCGTTGTCGGCGCCGGCCCCTCGGGATTGACCTGTGCTTACTACCTGGCCATTGAAGGCTACGATGTGGAAGTTTTTGAAGCACTGCCCGTGGCAGGTGGCTGGATGGCTGTCGGCATTCCCGAATACCGCCTCCCCAAAAAAGTCCTCAATGCGGAAATTAAGGTTATTGAAGATCTGGGCGTCAAGATTCATCTCAATACAAAAATCGGCAAAGATATTTCGTTCGACAAGCTGAATTCCGATTATAGCGCTATTTTCATTGGCTGCGGCACTATGAAGAGCAGCAAACTCAACATTCCCGGCGAGGATATGAAGGGAGTGGTTCATGGCGTTGATTATCTTTTAAAAATAAACCTGGGTGAAAAAGTTTCCTTAGGCGACAAGGTCGCCGTTATCGGTGGCGGTAACGTGGCCATGGACGCTGTTCGCACAGCCGTTCGCACCGGTTCAAAGGAAGTGTTCATTCTCTACCGTCGTACCCGTGCGGAAATGCCCGCAGCGCCCGAAGAGATCGAAGAGGCCATTGAAGAAGGTGTCGAAATGAAATTCCTTGTTGCCCCCAAGCGCGTTGTGGGCAAGGATGGAAGAGTCACCGGTGTTGAATGCACACGCATGGAACTGGGTGAACCGGACGCGAGCGGTCGTCGCCGTCCTATGGAAATCAAGGGTTCCGAATTTATAGTTGAATGCGACTCCATTGTTCCCGCCATCGGTCAGGAAGCCGATTTATCTTTCATTACCAAGGAAAGCGGCGTTTCGATCAATAAGTGGAATAACGTTGATTACGATAAAGTTACTTATGCTACTAATGTTGCCGGCGTTTTCTCCGGCGGTGATGTGGTTACAGGCCCGCAGACAGTTGTTAAGGCCGTGTTTGCCGGTAAAGAAGCAGCCAAATCCATCAATCGTTATCTGATGGGTGAAGATATCAAGGCCGGCCGCGAAAAAGACTGGACCAAAGACTTGGCGGACAAGGCCGATGTTTCCAATGTAGCCAAAGTCCCGCGTGAAAAATATCCCCTCATGAAATCGGAAGACCGCAAAACCAACTTCAAGGAAGTCGGCATCGGTTTTGATGAAGCACAGGCCAAAGCGGAAGCACTGCGCTGTCTGAATTGCGGTATCTGTTCGGAATGTTATCAGTGCGTCGATGTCTGTATCGCCAAGGCCATTGACCATGATATGACGATTGAAGAAGAAACAATTGAAGTCGGCGCGGTAATCGCGTCGCCCGGTTTTGAAATATTTGACGCGCGTCTGCGCGGCGAATACGGTTACGGAATTTATAAAAATGTTGTCTCGGGGATTCAGTTTGAAAGAATTCTCTCCGCGTCCGGTCCTTTCTTCGGCCATGTGCAGAGAATATCCGACGGCAAAGAACCCAAGAAGATCGCCTTTATTCAATGCGTCGGTTCGCGCGACACTTCCTGCGACAACAGCTGGTGTTCATCGGTTTGCTGTATGTACGCGACCAAGGAAGCGATTATCGCTAAAGAACATGCCAAGGGGCTGCAGCCGACAATTTTCTACATGGACATTCGCGCTCATGGCAAGGATTTTGACCGCTTTGTCAATCGCGCCAAGGATGAATACGGGATTCGCTATATTCGTTCGATGCCCTCAGTCATTAAAGAAATGCAGCAGACGAACAATTTGGTGATGAAATATGTCAATCAGGATGGAAGCATAAACGAAGAAGAATTTGATATGGTAGTTCTCTCTGTTGGATTAACGCCGCCCAAGGAAGCCAAAAAACTGGCCGCCAGCATGGGAATTGATTTGGAAGAGCATGGTTTCTGTAAAACGCAGTTGGAAAATCCTGTTCAGACATCACGTCCCGGAGTTTTCGTCTGTGGAGCTTTCGGCGGACCTAAAGATATTCCCGAAACGGTTATGGAAGCCTCAGCTGCCGCCGCCTGTGCTGAAGGATTGCTGGCCTCAAGACGTGGCACCATGATCACTCCGGCGGAAAATCCGGAAGAAATGGATATGCGCGGCCAGGGAGTGCGCACCGGCGTATTCGTCTGCCACTGCGGGATCAATATCGGCGGTGTTGTCAATGTTCCCGAAGTCCGGGATTATGCCTCGACACTGCCCACCGTTGTCTACTCGGCGGATAACCTCTTTACCTGTTCGCAGGATACGGCGGTGAAGATGGCCGAAGTCATCAAAGAAAAAAATCTTACCAGAGTTGTTGTGGCTTCCTGTTCACCCCGTACGCATGAAGGCCTGTTCCAGGAAAACTGTGAAAAGGCCGGTTTGAACAAGTATCTGTTTGAGATGGCCAATATCCGTGATCAGGATTCCTGGGTGCATATGCACGAACCGGAAGCAGCCACCCAAAAAGCAAAAGACCTGCTGCGCATGGCTGTAGCCAAAGCTCAGTATCTCAAACCATTGAAGCCGGGGCAGTTACCTGTTAATCATCAGGCTTTGATTATTGGCGGCGGTTTGGCCGGTATGACCGCGGCTCTGTCGCTGGCCGATCAGGGATTTGCTTCCTTCATTATTGAAAAGGAAGACCGCTTGGGCGGAAATTACAATTACCTTTATAAAACACTCGAAGGCTTGGATACGCGGGCTCATCTGAAGAATCTATTGGATAAAGTTTACAAAAATCCGCTAATACAGGTTATAACAGGCGCCGGGATCAAGAAGATTGACGGTTACATCGGCAATTACAAAACGACCGTGCAGAACAAAGATGGAGAAAAGGTTCTGGAACACGGAGTGGTAATTGTAGCCGCCGGCGCTTATGAAAACAAGCCAAAGGAATATCTCTACGGTCAGAACGCCAGCGTAAAAACGCAAAGAGAGCTGGAAGTTATGATCTACGAGAAGGATTCCAAGCTTGCCGCGGTGAAAAATGTTGTGATGATTCAGTGTGTCGGTTCGCGAGATAAAGAAAGGCCCTATTGCAGTCGTTACTGCTGTTCCGAGGCGGTTAAAAACGCGCTGGAACTCAAAGCTGCCGATCCTTCCCGTGATATTACGATTCTTTACCGTGATATTCGCACCTTTGCTTTCAAAGAGGACTATTACAAAAAAGCGCGTGAACTGAATATCAAATTTGTATCATATGAAGAGGATAGAAAACCGGAAGTTATTGTCTCAGGCGACAAGGTCGAAGTAAAAGTATTTGATCCGATTCTTAATGAGTTGATAAATTTGCCTGCTGATGTAGTGGCATTGAGTGTCGGCGTTGTGCCGAATCCGGAAAATGCGACAATCGGCAATATGTTGAAGGTGCCCACTAATCAGGATGGGTTCTTCCTTGAAGCGCACGTTAAATTACGTCCGGTTGATTTCCAGACCGATGGTGTCTTTATGTGCGGCATGTCCCATTCGCCCAAATTCAGCGACGAATCGATTACTCAGGCTAACGCCGCAGTATCACGTGCCTGCATGGTTCTGTGTCTTGATTTCATTGAGGCGGAAGGCAAGACGGCTTATGTCAATAAGGATAGATGTTCAGCTTGCGGTCTTTGCGAAATCAATTGCCCGTATAGCGCTATTGAGGTAAACATCAATGAGGCTTGCGCAGAAGTTAACGCTGTTCTTTGCAAAGGCTGCGGAGTTTGCACGGCGTCCTGCCGCATGAACGCTGTTGATCTCAACGGTTTCAATAACGAAGAAGTATTGGCACAGATAGAGAATTTAAACTAAGGCAAACGGCTGAAAAATAGCCGTGAGATGGAGAATATATGGCTGAGAATTTGGCAAGTAAAGAGTGGGAACCGAAAATTATTGCCATCGTCTGTAACTGGTGTACTTATGCCGGAGCCGATCTGGCCGGCATCAGCAGAATTCAGTATCCGCCGAATGTGCGCATAATCCGCGTTCCCTGCACAGGAAGAATTAATCCTTTTTATATCGTCAAAGCCCTGCAGGACGGAGCCGATGGCGTTTTGGTTTCCGGTTGTCACCCGGGTGAATGTCATTACATATCCGGAAATTTAGTGGCGCGCCGGAAGTTTGCCACTTTGAAGAGCTTTTTGTCGTATATCGGCGTGGAAGGCGACAGAGCAATGTTCACGTGGGTTTCCGCATCCGAAGGCGACAGATTCGCGCAGGTAATCAGAGGCGTCACGGCCAAAGTAAAAGCTTTGGGACCGGCCGGCAAATTGGTAAAAAAGATTGGTTAAACTTTTGGAATAAAAATTAAACGGGGAAACAATAACTGTGGAAAACATCGAAACAAAATTGCGGGAAGAAGCAAAAAGGCTGCTTTTGGAAAAAAAGGCTGATGTCATTGTCGGCTATGAAAAAGGCACGCTTCCGTTAACGGCAACACCTTGTTTTATTACTGAGCCTACAGAAGCCGACAAGCTGGTATGGAATGATCTCTGTACGCAAAATCTGGCTAAATTCGTGCACGATCTGATAACGGCGCACAAAAATTCACAAAAAAGAGTCAAGCCGGAAGACCGGAAGAAAAAAATTGTCGGTGTTGTCGCTCGCGGGTGCACAACCCGTTCGCTCATCATCCACCTTCAAGAAAGACAGTACGGACGTGATGAAGTTTACATTATCGGTGTGCCTTGCACCGGATATGTGGATGGCAAGGGATTGAAAGCGGCCGTAGGCGGCGCAGATATCGTGGAAGGATCGATTGACGGCGGCCAGATCAAGATGAAGACCTCTGACGGCGATAAGTCAGTTGCCTTAAAAGATGTTTTAGCCGAGAGTTGCAAAACCTGCCGCTTCAACAATCCGATTATTTCCGATGTCATGGTCGGACAAAACGCTCCGGCGATGAATCCCGACGCGGAATATAACGATGTCAAAGAATTTGAAGCCAAATCAGTGGAAGAGCGCTGGGCCTATTTTACCAAGGAAATGGAAAAGTGCATGCGTTGCAATGCTTGCCGTCAGGCCTGTCCTTCCTGTTACTGTCCGACTTGTTTTGTGGAACAGAGTCAACCGCAGTGGGTGGGCATTGGAGAAGACAAAACCGATACACAGGTATTTCAGTTTATGCGTCTGTATCACATGGTCGGACGCTGTGTTGATTGCGGTTCCTGCGTTGCCGTTTGTCCGATGGGCGTTGATCTGCGCAAGTTCCTCAAGAAGATCGACAAGGATGGCTGGGAAATGTTCGGAAACCGCGCCGGTTCCAGTATGGAAGATATGCCGCCGCTCGGTAAGTACGATGAACATCATGATAAAGAAGATTTTATCTTTAATCCATAATTAGTTTGAGGTGATGGAGTTTACATGGAAACTTTTCTGGAAGAAGTAAACAAAAAGATTGACGGTGTGCCGCTGCAGAGATGTTATCATTGCCGTAAATGCACTGCAGGTTGCCCCGTGGCTTCCCACATGGAATATAACCCCAACAAGGTTATAAAAATGATACAGAACGGTCAGCGTGACAAGGTGCTGAACAGCTCGACAATTTGGCTTTGCCTGTCCTGCGAAACATGTATTACTCGTTGTCCCAATCAGGTTGATATCGCGCGGATGATGGACGTTTTAAGACAGATAGCCATTGAATCCGGTGTCGGCGCCCGCGAGAAGAATATTTTGAAGTTCCATGAAGCATTCCTTGCCGGAATTAAGCGTGGCGGCCGTATCAATGAACCCATGATGATGGCCCAGTATAAATTCACGTCGGGAGATCTGTTCTCAGATGTTGCCTTGGCCCCGGGTATGTTTCTGAAAGGAAAGCTGTCGCTTCTGTCTCCGCGGACAAAGGACATCAAGTCAGTAAAAAGTATTTTTGAGAAAACAAAGCATTCGTAAGGAGGCTAGAGTTGAAAGTTTCATATTATCCGGGCTGCTCGCTGCACGCGACGGGAAAAGAATATGATCAGTCCATGAAGTCGGTAAGTCACGCTTTGGGCATCGAACTGAAAGAGGTTGACGATTGGTCTTGTTGCGGAGCTTCATCCGCGCACAGCACAAATTTTGATTTATCCATCGCCCTGTCGGCGCGCAACCTGATTGCCGCGGAAAAAAACGCACTGGATGTGATGGTTCCCTGCGCGGCTTGCTTCAATCGTTTCAAAATGGCCGAACATCATTTAAAGGCCGATAAGGAATTAAAAACAAAGATTGAAGGCGTGGTTGGAGCCAAATATCAGGGCGGCATTGCCATCCGCAATCCCATTGATGTCATTTTTAATGATATTGGTATTGACACCCTGGCGGCAAAAGTCGCGAAGCCCTTGACCGGGTTGAAGTCGGTTTCTTATTACGGCTGTCTGTTGCTCAGACCGCCGGAAGTCTGCGAGTTTGAAAATTATGAAAATCCTTTTATGATGGACAAGATTCTGGGTTCGATCGGCGCTGATGTAAAAAACTGGTCATACAAAACAGATTGCTGCGGTGGTTCGCTGTCTATCAGCAAGACGGCCATTGTTGTGGAGATGTGCGACAAACTGATGAGTGCCGCCCGAGAGGCCGGAGCTAACTGTGTCGTGACGGCGTGTCCTCTGTGTATGGCTAACTTGGATATGCGTCCCAGTAGCGGATTAAAACTGCCGATTTTTTATTTTACGGAATTGATTGCTCTGGCAATGGATCTGCCTGGATCAAAGGAAACGTTTAAAACGCACATGTTTGATCCACAGCCGTTGCTGAAACAATTGGCGCTGATTTAATAAATTGTAAGGGAAAATTATGGAAAAACGTTTAATAAAAAAAGATGCACTAACGGGCATTGCCAAGAAAATGGTCGATGATTTTCTGGTTTGGGCGCCGGTAAAAAAAGAAGATAATATTCTTTTTGAGCCTCTGCAAAAAGGCGCGGAGCCTTTCTTTGCTTATTTGAATTCGAAGAACGCACCGAAAAATGTTTTCTTTCCGCATACGGAAGCTCTGATGAAATTTACCCGAATGGAAAAGGGAATGGTTTTTTCAGAAGACAAAAACAAAGCGGATGTTTCGGTATTGTTTGGCGTGCGTCCCTGTGACGCTCATAGTTTTGCCCTGCTGGACAAACTTTTTGACCAGGAAAAATACAAGGACGGTTACTATATAGCTAAAAGAGAAAAAACGACGGTTATCTCTCTGGCCTGTGTTAAGCCTCCTTATGCAAGCTGCTTTTGCACATCGGTTGACGGAGAGCCTGTTTCCTCCGAAGGTTCGGATATTCTCCTGACGGATATCGGTTCTGACTATCTGGCTGAGTTTATTACTCTCAAGGGAGAGAAACTGACCAAGTATTTTGGCGATGCAAAAGCTGATGCCGCTGCCGATACCAAGAAATCTGAAATTGCGGCCAAAGCCAAAGCGGCAATTACGTCGAAAATTCCCGCACATGAAGTCAAACCGATTCTGGATAAAAATTTTGATAATCCCTTCTGGAACACGATTTATGGCAAATGCCTGGCCTGCGGTACCTGCACCTATTTGTGTCCCACTTGTCATTGCTTCGATATCAGTGATGAAGTCAAAGGCGCTGACGGTGTGCGCATCCGGTCGTGGGATTCCTGCATGTTTCCTATGTTTACCAAGGAAACATCTGGTCATAACCCGCGTGTCTCGCAGAAGGAAAGATGGCGTCAGCGCGCCATGCACAAGTTCAAATATTATGTGGATAATTTTAACTCGATTGCCTGTGTCGGCTGCGGC
>Ga0209385_1001393_pt1 | contig 10266 bp, 9 predicted proteins | sample NGEPerB_FD_184506 | JGI IMG/M metagenome (GOLD analysis project Ga0209385, IMG submission 184506) | Arctic peat soil microbial communities from the Barrow Environmental Observatory site, Barrow, Alaska, USA - NGEE PermafrostAB12-B... | ecosystem: Environmental > Terrestrial > Soil > Wetlands >... | reverse complement strand
CTTTGGCTCTTCCAAGGAGAGTAGCCATCGGGGTATCAAGTAAGGGTAATTTCTTTATGGCCGAGATTGCCCGCATGATAGAAGATGCCTTTCGGCACCTTGGAGTTGAAACACGATTGTTCGACGACCGCGATGCCGGGAACCTAGCGCCTGATGAGATGGTGATCGTTGTAGCGCCGCACGAATTTTTTCTTCTGGGAGATGGGCCCCGCTTATTTGAAATATTCATCGCGGCGTCCAACCTTGTGATGTTCAACACAGAGCAGCCCCAAACCCCCTGGTTCGCGGCAGCGATGAAATACTTGAGGATCGCCACAGCAGTGCTGGATATTAACTATGAATCAGCACAGTATCTTGCAGGGTCTGGACTCAGATCATTTTTCTTGCCGCTTGGATATAGCGACTATATAGTACGCAACTTCGATGGTTGCGTACTCCCCGAACATGAGCTCTTCAAGCACAAGCCTGCTTCCGTTCTGACACCGGTGCCCTTGTCTTACGCCGACCGGCCACTCGACATTCTCTTTGTCGGAACCTCGTCGCCGCGTCGCAGCGAGTTTCTAGCTGCGAATGCGAAATTCTTTGCTAGCAAGGAAACCTTTATTTACATGCCGACAGGGGACGAACCATTTCTTTCTGAGAGCTCTCGAACTATTGATTTTGCAACCCTTGTTGCCTTGGTTAAGCGTTCTAAGGTTCTACTTAATGTCCATCGAGACCCTCACCCTTACTTAGAGTGGCAAAGGGTCGTCACACTAGGCGTTTTGCAGAAGACCCTAGTGGTTAGCGATCATTGTGAGCGAGGACCTTGCATCGAACCCAACGTGGACTACCTGGACGGACCTTTGGAGGCGCTGCCTGCGCTGTGCGATTTAGCTTTAGGTAATATCGAAGCTAGCGAGGCCATTGCTCATCGCGCCTATGAAAAGCTGAAATCCACTTACTCAATGGAACAGGTTGTTGGGAGATGCTTTACGGCTTTGCATAAGACGATTGGTGCAAAAGAATGTTGAAAACGAAGCCATACGAGGTCTTGCTGGAGAAAAAGGATTTATCGAGAAACCCTCTGATAACTGTCGTCATTTCTTGTTTTAAGTACGGTAGAGAGGGTATCGAAGCCCTCGAGTCACTGATGAGTCAGACGGAGAAGGTGATCGATCTTGTACTGGTGGATGATCGGTCGCCTGACGACTCGGTCGATGTTTTACTGGAGTGGTTCGCGAAGACTCCCTGGACTGACAAGTGTGCGAATGCGCTGTTTGTCAGGCATCTAGCAAATCAAGGCCTGACGCAGTCTAGGAATACGGCACTCTCATTTGTTGTCACCCCTTACGTCTTTATTCTGGATGCTGATAATCAACTGTATCCGAGGGCTCTCCAGACGTTGCGTGAAGCTCTTGAGACTTCCCAATATGCCATGGCATATTCGCTGCTTGAGAAATTTGGAGTTGAGCAAGGAATCTTTAACAACTCTGTCTGGTTGCCTGAACAGTTTCGTTATGCTAATTACATTGACGCGATGGCTCTCATCAAGATCGAGGTTTTGCGCGATTTCGGAGGGTATCGTGTGATGCCGAACAAGTTTGGCTGGGAAGATTACGACCTATGGTGCTCATTTGTTGATCGCGGCCTCAGAGGATGTCACGTTCCACAGATCCTCTGCCGCTACCGCATGCATAATAGTTCCATGGTGCGGATGGTGACCAACGCTTTCATCGCCAAAGACTCGGCCAAGGTTCGAGAGGATTTCGAGTCACATCACACGGGAGAGTTTTATTTCGGCCTAAAGGGGACGTTACGGCAACGGGAGGAGCAGCTCAGCAGCCTGAAGCTGACGGTTGCCGCGCGTGAACTAGATGTCGCCAACCTCAGAGCCATGTTAGGCGAACGAGAGGCCGAGCTAGATCAAGTGAAGGCACGTAACAGCTTGTTGAGTGTCGAGTTGGCCAAACGCACCGAGCAATTGAACAGTGTTTTCCAGTCACGAGCGTGGCGATTGACCGCGCCGTTGCGCGCGGTTGCGAAACTCCAACCACGCTCCCAACGTGAAGCGCGTCAAATGAGGATTGACTCACAGCTAATTGCGCAGGCCGGTATTTTTGACGTTGCGTGGTATTTGTCGCAAAATCCTGATATCGCAACGCACGGTGCAGATCCGATTACCCACTATCTTCAGCACGGGGCCTTCGAAGGACGAGATCCCAGTCGGACTTTTAGCAGTCAGTGGTACCTTGAACAGAATCCTGATGTGCGAGCGGCTGGTTTCAACCCCTTGGTCCACTACCTGCGATTCGGGGCTACCGAAGGGCGCAGACCATCTCCTGCTGGCGAAGCTGCAAATCTCAAACAAAGTTTGGCTGAGGCCCAGAAGGAGTGGGACAAGCTAGGTCATCGTCGGCTTCAGCAACTTCTGGGGAGCGACGACCGAGTAGTATTTCCAGCAACTGAAAGCCCGGCTGTTACCATTATTCTGGTTTTTTATAACAAAGTCCACCTGTCGCTGCTGTGCCTCGATTCCATACTTGAAAATGCTGGCGTTCCGTATGAAGTTGTGATCGTAAACAACTGCTCAAGCGATGAGACGGATCGCTTGTTGGAACGAGTTGGTGGAGCAACCATCATTAATAACACAGCTAATCGTGGGTTTGGCGATGCCGGTATGCAAGGAGCGGAGCAGGCGCGGGGCGAATATCTTTGCTTCTTAAATAATGATGCCTTATTGCAATCCCATGCGCTTTCGTCAGCTCTGGCAAGCTTTCGCGAAGATTCTAAGGTAGGAGTTGTGGGCGGTAAGATCCTCCTGGCGAATGGCGACCTGCAAGAGGCCGGAAGTATCATTTGGGCGGATGGAAGCGCGTTAGGATATGGGCGAGGAGATGATCCTAATCTACCGCAATATGAGTTTCGGCGTCCGGTAGATTACTGTTCCGGAGCATTCCTGGTTACGACACGGTCTCTTTTCCGTCAGTTGGGTGGCTTTAGCCGGATGTTCAGTCCAGCTTACTATGAAGACTCCGATTATTGCATGCAGGCCTGGGAAGCTGGCTATAACGTCCTATACGAGCCTGCAGCCGTTATTCGGCATTACGAATCGGCTTCGTCGGATGGGAACGAAGCCGCCAAGCCTGCAATGGCAACCAATCAGCAGAAATTCCGGAACAAATGGAATGACCGGCTTCTCAAGCATCTGCCCAATTCGACAGGCAACATACAACGCGCTCGCATCTCGGCAAGTTCCGATACCCTCAAGATACTCTACATAGAGGATCGAATACCCCATCGCCACCTGGGTGCGGGCTTTCCCCGGAGCAATGAAATACTGTCCCATCTTGTGAAGCAGGGCTATCGCGTCACATGCGCCTCGTTTACATCTCGTCCGCTGGAGAACGAGTACGGTGACATCCCACGAGAGGTTGAGTTGTTGGACGGGGTTTCGCAACGCGAACGGCTGTTTCGAGAGTACGTGCCTAACAGTGACATCGTGTGGGTGAGCCGCCCTCACAACATGGCCGCCTTCCTGAAGGGCAGGGCGGAGAAAGGCGCTTCCAGCAGGGCCCGGGTAATTTACGACGCGGAAGCAATTTTTGCGGAGCGTGATTGGCATCAAGCAGAGATTCTCGGGAGCGAGGTTTCATCCACGCTTAAGACAGCATGGCTGGACCGAGAGCTGGCTTTGGCGAAGGCGGCTGACGCCGTCGTAGTCGTATCGGAACGCGATCGCGAGACTATGGTGTCCGGGGGAGTACGCCGTGTATCGATAATCGGCCATCAAGTATGCGCTAACCCAACAGCCGCTGCATTCGATGAGCGGCGCACGTTCCTGTTCGTCGGAGCCATGCACGGTACGGACAGTCCAAATGCCGACTCCATGCGGTATTTCTGCAGCTCAATCTGGCCGGTTGTCCGCCAAGCGACGGGCGCCGAGTTGATCATCGCCGGGTACGGAGCCGACGCTGCTTTGAGCGATTGCCAGGCCGACGGAGTTCGCATTCTCGGCCGGCAGGACGACTTGACCTCGCTCTATAACGAAGCGCGCGTATTTGTGGTGCCCACCCGATATGCAGCGGGAATTCCTTACAAAGCGCACGAGGCGGCCTCTTTTGGTGTGCCTCTTGTAGTATCGAACCTGATTGGAGAGCAACTCGGATGGCTGCATGGGAGCGAATGCCTTATGGCCGGGACTCCCATCGCTTTTGCTAGTGAGTGCTGCCGTTTGTATCAGGACCCAGATCTTTGGACACGGCTTCGCTCGAATGCGCTGCTGCGCGTCATCAACGAACTGAGCGACCAGGTTTTTGACAAGGCGGTCGCTTCGGCAATGGCTAATGTCCGGCCTAACGGAGAACGAAAGCCAGCACTACAGATCAGGAGCAGCAAATGCCCGTAGGCCGCCTACCATTTTTCCGACGGAAACAAAACAATTCCTCGCCTCAGCAAAGGGAGCGATTCGTTCGCGTTGTATATCAGGGTATTCTTCACAGGGAACCTGAGGACGAAGCCTTGAAGTACTGGGTTGAAGCTTTAGCAACGGTGACCGATTTCGAAATTCTCGACCGTTTTTTCAGTTGCGAAGAGTTCGCCCGAGTGTCCAAAGATAAACTCTTCGTTCCTCCCGGACATTTTTATTCGCCTATTGTTAACGTTGCCGAGGCGGAGACCCATCTTCGTCGGGTGGAAGCCCAGGGAATTCCGGAGGACATTCCCGGAATAAATCTTGACCGCGAACAGATGGTGCGCGCCTGGCACGAATTACTGCCTTTTATGCGTAGCGCCCCATTTGGCGATAACCCACGCCCAGGATTGCGCTACGGATTTGTCAACCCCGCGTACAGTTGGGGAGATGCGAGCGTATTGCATGCCATGCTCCGCCTGAATCGCCCCAAGAAGGTAATAGAAATTGGAAGTGGCTGGTCATCAGCCTGCACCATTGATACGGTTGAGTCGTACTTATCCGGCGATTGTGAGCTCACATTTATTGAACCTTACCCTCAGCTGCTCAAAGAACTCTTTTAGGAGGGACCCCTACCCGCACTATGATCCGCATACTGGAGTGCGGAGTTCAGCAAGTGTCTCTAGACACCTTTGAATCGCTGCAAGTTGGCGATATTCTGTTTATCGACTCGACCCACGCGTTTTACGAACGGGAAGCGACGTTTGTTATGAGTTGTTCGAGGTCTTGCCACGCCTGTCACCCGGAGTATGGGTACATTTCCATGACATGTTCTGGCCATTCGAATATCAGAGAAGCTGGATAGTCGAGGAAAACCGCTCGTGGAATGAACTGTACGCCGTCCGGGCATTCCTCACCGACAACGCGCACTGGCAAGTCGCGATGTTCAACGACTATTTTGCTAAGCTAGAGCGAGATCTCATCGAAAGCACGTATCCCAAATTCAACAGGAACCCTGGCGGCGCGCTGTGGATTCAAAAAGAGTAACCAGAACTCAAGGCGGCGGCTTCCATCATTACCAATACAAGATCTAAGGGGGAACCACAGTGGACCATGCCGGAGCATTAACTGTTAGCAATTGGTTGAAGTCACAGATTGAGTCCGAAGCATACTGGTTTCACCGGATGGAGTTGCCGGGCGGTTTGGTAACTCCGGGATGGAACGATCCCAAGGCAACGAAGCTTCCGTATTTTGGATTGCCGGACGATATGACAGGGATGCGAGTGTTAGCTGAAATCTACGAGATCGTGCGCGAACAGCGGGCGATCAGCGCAGACGTCGCTCTCCACCACGGCAAATACTTTGGCATGACGCCGCAGTTCTGGATGAATCTTCAAGCCGACTACGACCTGCGGCGCGCAGCCGCCCGCGCGCCCCTGAGCAGGATCAAGCCACGCTCAGCCGCGTAGATGTTTCTTCCCACTCATTCGCAAAAACGGCGAATCAGTGGCGCACCCCGCCCCATTCCTAATTTGGTAGCACTTCATTCTTCAAGACGACAAACTGTTGAGATACTCTTGTATGGCTGCTACCAACGGACCCTTTTTCACGACGCTGCGACCAGTGAAAATGCGCTAAGGCTTGCGGGCAGCAAGGGCAAAGGTACTTGACCAAGGCCGTAGTGGAGTACGTGAAAGTATCGCGTCAACAACCTTACACAAATAGAGGGGCCATGAGGGACCTTTGGCCAACACAAACAAGGCTGGAATCAAGGTAAAGTCAGGCCAATAAAGAGATACTTTACAAAAGCCTACATCCTTAATAATGGTTTGTAATTCTGATGGATCAAGTTCTCGCTCGTCAGGGCTGTGATATTTATCATACGAGTCCCCCATCGTCAAGCGCCCGACTTTTCTAAGTAACGCTTTTTTATTTGGGTCAGACGTATAGATGAGCCCATTCGGTCGCAGGCTCGCAAATAACCGGCGTAACAACGAAGGCATTTCAGATTCAGGAACGTGATGGAGAAACGCAAGAACAACAGCCGTATCAAATTCATCATCCCAATGAGCATCATATACAGACGCACACTCAAACCGTACGTTGTGAATACCAGCAGAGTCTGCAGCTTTCCTTGCGATATTAATAGCCTCAGGTGACAGATCTACTCCAACAACTTCTTTAGCAAAAGGAGCTAACAAGAGTTCGAACTGGCCATCTCCACAACCCAGACTAAGCACTCTGCCAAGTGACACGCCGGCAGACTGAGCAATAGACAAAAGATTGTTTTTCTCCCGTTCTAAGCGAAGCCGCCAACCAGCGGGATTGTATAGTTGCTCTGCATAATAACTGTCAAAAAAGGACTGTTCATTCTTGTCAAGATTACCATCTGGCATACTGTTTTCTAGCAGGCTGCTGAAAAATCTCTGATTTGCATGAACTCTGTCCTGCTTCGGTCACCGAGTGAGAGGGGGAGAGAGTTCGTTTTAGTTTGTTTCTACTATCTGCTGAAGCTTTGTGCATTCAGCAGACACACTTCGGCCCTGGCTTACGCCATCTGTATGGACAGGTTGCGCAGGCGGACCAGGTTGTAGGCTGCGCAAGCGAAGGTAAACACCCAATCCACCTTGAACAACCCGCGATGTCGTACCTTCCGCAGCAGAGCAATGGTCTTGAGCCAACCGAAACATTCCTCGATCCGTTTCCGCTTCTTTTGGCTGATGCGGTAGCCTGCATGACGTGTCGTCCGCTGGTCGAGGGCACTGCCGCCGCGCCGACCGTCATTCTGCGCCACATGCGGGTATGACCTGCATGTGGCGGCACTCGGAGATGAAGTCGGCTGTGTCAAAGCCTTTGTCACCGCCCACGGTCACCCGCTTGGTGCCGGCAATCTGTTCCAGCATCACCAGCGCCGTGTCGCGCTCGGCCGTCCCGTTGGCTTCCCCCGCCATAGCATTCACGATCAGTCCGTTGCGATTCTCCACCAGCAGATTGCCGCTGTAGCTCAACTTCGCCTCCTTGCCCTCGCCCTTGCGCGCTAACTTGGCCTCGGGATCGGTCTTCGACGCGTGCGTCCGGTTGGACCGCTTCTCGCCATGAAAGTTCACCATGGGATTGCCGGCATCATCAGCAGACAGCGGGTTCTTGCCATCCTTGCACTGAACCGGAATTTCCGTTTTAGCTCCCAACAGCCCCACACTATATACCCCGCGAGGGAGTCGAGAGCACTATTTTTCTTTGGCTGGGGCCAGGGCTCGGCACCAGGGTCCCGTCTGCCCCAACGCGAGTCCCCAAACTGCTGACCACGGCCTTCCCATCCGGTTTTGTCAGACACCCCTCCCCCTTTTGGCTCTGGATCGGTTTCCTAGCTCCTGCAGTCTCGGCTATCCCGCCGGAAGCGGCAGCCCGGCGAGCCGCCTGAGCATACTGCCAAACACCCGTTTCGTCAGGTGGCTCTCCGCCAACAGCAGCCAATAATAGCGGGCATGTTTCACCAGCCTTCCTCCCGTCTTCACCAGCCGTTGCTGCAAACTCGTGAGCGACCAGTTCTCGATTCGCTTGGGCAACGCCAGCCGCCGCCACAAATTGCCCAAGTTGTAAGCCAGCACACTCAATCCCAGCCGCTTCGTTGCCTCCGCTGCTGCTTCGACTGCTACCGGGTGGAGCGAACCAGTTCCCGGGCGGAACTTGCACCCGCTGAAGACCAGCGCCTTTTCACGGCGCACTCGGATCTTGTGCAAGCCGCTCGGCATCGTTCACGTCTTCATAGCCAGCCAATCGGCTGTACACAGCCTGACGCAACAGATCGGCCATCGGCAATTGCGTGTTCTTCCCTCGTGAATCGGTCAAGTGTTCTGTGATGAGTTCGCTCAACCCCAAGCGTTCGTCTAACTCTCGCACGAGCAGCAGGCCCCCATCCGACGTTACTCGCGATCCTTGGAAATCCACTTTCAAAGAAGGGTTGAAAGAGAGCTGAAACGGCTGGTTTTGTTGTTCACCCACTGGGTGCAAGCCTCCGCTGTGTCTTTTGCGCCGCAAAACCGCATGAATACTGGCGTTGGCCCGATCATACGGCGATTTAGGCCAACTTCAAAAAGGAAATGTGGGGTTAGACATCGGACACGCGGAAGGCTTCTTTTCCTTTGAGGCAGAACGCCGAGGAGCTGCTGAAGTTGTTGCCATTGAGAATTATCCTCCGATGGCGCGCAAATTTCAGATTTGCCGGACGGCCTTGGGTTCGCATGCCCAGTCGCACCTGGCAAATGTTTACGACCTAAGCCCTAAAACGTTCGGTACATTCGATTTCGTGATGTTCTTTGGAGTGTTGTACCACCTCCGTCATCCGCTTCTGGCGCTGGAAAAGATCCATGCCGTGTGTACCGGGACGTTATTGATGCAAACCGCCATGTGCGAGAACATGGGGGACCAACCCATGGCGGAGTTTCATCCCTTCGGTGTCAAGAGTGGCCCGCCGGACAACCCCAGTTACGATCCAACCTGTTTCTGGTTTCCTAATCCAGCCTGCTGCATCGGCATGCTTGAGCATGTCGGATTCAAAGAAGTAAAACGCATTTCACCATCCGCTCCAGTTGGGGGAGTCTTCTCCGCTAAGGCGGCGTTGCAAGCCAAAGGCAAACCTCCGGCTGAAGATACAGCTCCATGGTCGTAGAATGTGGCCACGCGATCATTTAGCCATGATGCAGCAGGCAACTCTAACCTGCATAATTCATGTTGTTGAAGGCGCGAAAAGCCTCTTGTGCTACAAACATGTTGTCAAGACAGTGTTTGAAGCGACGAAAGAGGCTTCCGCGTGATCGACGATAGCACGACACAGTGTTTGTTGTTCCCAGAGATTTTTCCCAAGCCGGTGGTTGCTCGGTTTGACCATCGGCAGGGCAGTTCCGATGGCGGAGCCCTGCTGCTGAAGGCGGCCGAGCGGCAGTACGGATTGATCGCTTGCCTGGCCTCCTGTCTTCAGGATGAGCGGCAGCCCGGCAAGATCGATCATTTGCTGGAAGAGTTGCTGGCGCAGCGCGTGTTCTCGATTGCCTGCGGCTATCCGGACGCCAACGATGCGGCCCGCCTGGCTGCCGATCCGATTCACAAGCTGTTGCTCGACCGTGACCCCATCGAGGGTACCGATCTGGCGTCGCAGCCCACGCTGTCGCGCTTTGAGAACACCGTCGGGCCCAAGGAACTCTATCGCCTGAGTGAGGCCTTGGCCGCCAGCGTGCTCCGGCGTCATGCCGAGCGGCTGCGCGGTCGCGTCCGGCGGGTCACCCTCGATCTGGACCCGACCGACGATCCCACCCATGGCGCGCAACAGCTGTCCTTTTTCAATGGGCACTACGACAGCTGGTGCTATCTGCCGGTGATGGGCTTCGTCAGCTTCAATGACGAGGCCGAGCAGTATCTGTGCGCCGCCGTATTGCGCCCCGGCAACGTCACCGCAGCGGTGGGAGCCGTGGGGATTCTGCGCCGCCTGCTGTTGCTGATCCGCCACTTTCTTCCCGGCGTGCGCATTCGCGTGCGGCTCGATGGTGGCTTCGCGCGTCCCGACTTGCTCGACTTTCTGGAGGCCGAGCCCAACCTCGAATACGTGGTCGCGATGGCCAAGAATGCGGTGTTGCAGCGCAAGGCCAAGTCGGCCATGCGCCAAGCCCGCAAGCTCTCCCGGCAAAGTGGGGAGACGGAGCACGTCTATGGTGAAGCCAGTTACGCGGCCCGTACTTGGCCCCATGCGCGCCGCGTCATTCTCAAGGCCGAGGTGGTTCGCCAAGCCGACAAACCGCCGAAAGACAATCCTCGCTTCGTCATCACCAACTTGCAACAGAGTCCGCAATGGATCTACGAACAGGTCTACTGCCAGCGCGGCG
>Ga0209385_1001392_pt1 | contig 10268 bp, 11 predicted proteins | sample NGEPerB_FD_184506 | JGI IMG/M metagenome (GOLD analysis project Ga0209385, IMG submission 184506) | Arctic peat soil microbial communities from the Barrow Environmental Observatory site, Barrow, Alaska, USA - NGEE PermafrostAB12-B... | ecosystem: Environmental > Terrestrial > Soil > Wetlands >... | reverse complement strand
CATCGCAGCGTCGCGCAAGCAGATCGAACTGCAGGAGCAGCAGCTCCAGCACTCGGTGGACCACCTCCAGGACCAGGCCAAGGCTGCGCTCTCCCAGGGTAAGGAGGATCTGGCGAAAGAGGCTCTCTCCCGCAAGGCCGCGGCCCAGGCCCAGATCGACGCCATGGAGCCCCAACACGAGCAGCTCACCGAGCAGGAGGAGAAGCTCGAGCACACCCTCAACGCCCTGCAGAAGAGGGTCAACGACTTCCGGACGCAGAAGGAAGTGTTGAAGGCGCAGTACTCCGCGGCGAAGGCCGTGAGCTCCGTGGACGAGAGCGTCGCGGGGATCTCCAAGACCTTCGGCGACTCGGGAGCGACGCTCCAGCGGGCCCAGGACAAGATCGCCACGATGCAGGCGCACGCCGGCGCCGTGGATGAGCTGCTCCAGTCCGGAGTGCTCGAAGACGTCGGAGGCGGCACCGACGACATCCAGAAGGAGCTCGACGAAGCTGGTTCGGCCGCCGAGGTGGACAAGGAGCTCGCCGCCCTCAAGGCCGAGGTCACCCCGGGCGGCTCGGGCTGAAGGGCGCCAACATGTCAATTGCCTCGCTGGATCCGGACCCGGGAGCCTTTCTCCGCCTTCGGGACGTCGCGTTGGTCGGCTGACTGCAGACCCTGAATGTGGTTGTTGAAGCAAGAGACTGCTTCCCGACTTGGGCAGGCAGATGCAGATCTTTGCGGATCGCTCGGCCCGGGAGCTGTCGACTGCAGAGCGTCGCTATCGACGTGAGTGCCGGCGGTCCCGAGATGTCTTGGCTGTGCGGCCACCGGGAGGTACTCGTGGTTGAGGCCACCCCCGACATCGTGGTGCCCTTCACGCCGGCCGACTGGTTCTGCGGGGACGGTTGGCTCGGCTACCGCCTCACCGCGTCACCACCGCGCCTCGAACATGTCGCGGCATTCCGCCCCAAGGGGCTGATCGGCCTCACCTACTGGTGGGCGCTCTGGCCCGTGCACTGGGTGGTCTTCCGCGTCATGCATCGCGGCCGCATCCGCCGGGCCCGGATCCCGGCCGACTCCGGCATTACTCGACGCGATCGATCGTCGGATCGGGTTGCTGCCCGAGGTACTCGACCCACTCCTTCTTCACGCATGGATAGTGGGTTGCCGCCTCGACTAGGTCCATGAAACTGACGATGTTGGCGTCGAACCGTTCCTGGAGCTGTTCATTGGATATGCCACCTTCGTCGGTGAATGCGTGGTGGGCCTGGGCCAAGGAAAACATGTTCGGATAGATGCGAGCTCCGAGATGCTCCAGTGGAACCCGCAGTGCCCACAGACCACGGTTGCCACCGATCATCGATGGTGACGCCGACAGGAGGAGGCCATGGTGTTCATTGAACGGCTGCGGCGTGTAGCGCGACACCCAGTCGATGGCATTCTTGAGCACGCCGGGAATCGACGAGTTGTACTCGGGGGAGGCGATGACGAAGGCGTCGGCGTCCTCGAGCCGCCGGCGGAATCGTTCGGCGCCGGAAGGAAGACCCTCGTCCCGCTCGACATCGGCATCAAACGACGGTGCCTCGAACTCACGCATGGATGCCAGATCGACTTTGGCGCCGTGCGCTTCGATTGACTTTGCCGCGAGCTGCGCCAGCCGAGTGTTGAGCGAATCTGCCTGCAGAGAGGCAGAGAACACCAAGAACAGCAGGGGTTCACGTGAAGTGGTGGTCACGGTTGCCAATCGACTTCCAGCATAGATCCGATGCTACTGGTGTGACCGCCAAGTCAGGGTGGCGTCCCGCAATACCCGGCAGAATAGAGAGCCGTGCAGGAAGCACTTCGGACAATTGCCAGAGCTAGTCGCCTGGCTCCCGTTGAGTCTTGTGTGCACGCGGCGAGATCACGACCAGGGGACGGTCATAGGCCAACGGCGGACTGCCCTGTGGGTGCCGATAACCCCATCCGGATACCCTGAAAATGACTTTCGTGAATCTGTTCCCGGCGATAAGACCTGACCTGGCGTCGGTGTCGGGTGCCCGCATTGGCGTTGTGGTCGTTCGACTCGGAGCGGTAGCGAGCGCTCCGTGAACCGGGCCTCCGAGACTCAGTTCGTTTCGGACACCACGCTCGCGCAGTGGCTGCACTTCGTTGCCCCCACGGGCAGATCCGCCGAAAGACATTCCGGGCATGTCTTGGTTTCTGCCGGAGGACCGAAGACGCCAACCCCACGCTTCTTCATGTACGCCCGATACGGAACGACGAGAACGAAGTAGATCACTGCCATGAAGATGATGAAATAGACGATCGCTGATATGAATGAACCAAGATTGATGCGTTGACCATTGATAGTCCATCCGAGGCCCAGAGATCCGGTTCCTCCGCCCTCCACAGCATTGACGAGGGGCGTGATAATCGAATCGGTGAAGGACTTGATCAGCGTGCTGAATGCGAGCGCAACCACAAGGCCCACCGCGATGATGATCAACTCTCCTTGCATGAGGAAATTCCGAATTCCTTTGATCATTGCGCCTCCCTGGTTGATTTCACCGGCTTCCACCTGACGCGTGAAACGCTAAGTCGTGGGACAGCACTCGGCAAGAGGCTAACGCCAAGCTCTGTGCCGGCTTTCTTCTGGCCCCGTTCCCCCGTTCCCCCGCGCCGTGGGGCCGTTGCCGTTCTCAGGTGTGCCCGTGGAGCTGTTGCAAGTGCTCTCAGCTGAGGGTAGATCAGGGTCTCCGAAAGTGCTGCGTTCGCAGGCACTCTTCTAGGCCACCCTCCGTCGCACCCTGATCCGCGTGCAGGTTCTCTTGCACCGCCCTCCAGCGTGCGCCCCTGTGCCCCGAATCACCGAGCCTGGTAGTCAGGCACCGGCATCCTCAGCGGCACCAGGGGCCACGGCGTCATCGAACTGACGGTCCCACTCTGTCCTCTCGTTGTAGGTGAGGTCGTCCCAGTTGTCCGGTACGGCGAAGTGCTGCTTCGTCAGGTGGGTCGAGTCCACGACCCAATCCTCCCCGTCTTTCGCTCGGCACAGGGTCATGCAAGCCGGGACAGTGCCATACGCAGAGCGGGAAGTATTGCGATGACCTACCGTTTGTTCACGTGGCAGTGAAGGAGCACCGATGGGGATCTTTGGGAAGAAGAAGTCCAAGGCACCTGCTCCGACCGTCGTCCGTCGCTTCGACACGGGCCGGAGATCTATGGCCCGCCGGCGAGCCACCCAAGATCTGAAGGGAGCAGACCTCCAAGGTGCAGATCTGAGTTGGGCCGATCTCAAAGGGCGATCTCTGAAGGGTGCCAACCTCGCCAATGCCGACCTGTCAATGGCCTTCCTGCATGGCACCAACTTCAGCGAGACCAATCTGTCGGGCACAAACCTGTCCACGGCACGACTGAAGCGGGTTCGTTCTGGAGGCATCATCGGTTCACCGAGCGGTCTTCCGTACTACTGGCTCATGGCAAACGGATACTTGGTAGGTCCATCCGCGAATCTGGCCAATGCGGACCTCAGCGGGGCCAACCTGACCGGATCCAGGCTGTTCGGAGCCAACCTGATGGGCGCGGATCTGAGCGATGCGGACCTCAGCGGGGCCGACCTATTCGAAGCTGACCTAACGGGCGCGGTCCTGGCTGGAGCCGCCCTGGCGGGCGCGGATCTGAGCGGAGCCAAACTGGCCGGGGCCGACCTGTCGCACAGAGTCCTGCGCGGTGCCAGGCTCCACAACGCCGACCTGACCGGAGCCGACCTAACCGGAGCCGACCTCACCGGGGTGGGCCTGCGCGGTGCCAACCTCAGCGAGAGCAACCTGACGGGCACTCTCTTGGCCGGCGCCGACCTGACCAAAGCCACGCTGACCAATGCCGTCATGGTCGAGGTTGTAACGGACGAAACGACGACCTGCCCCGGTGGGAAGCCGGGTCCTTGTTGGTAACTGCATGAGTCGGTGGCAGTTCCCCGCTTGAATCGCCTCTGCAAAGGGGGCCAAGGGGGAAGAGGGGCTGTAGGTGCCGAAAATCCCATGCGGATACCGTGAATTGGACTTCGTGGGCACTGTTGAATTCAGCGCGACCCGGCCTGGTCGCCTTGGGGCTCGTGCCCAATCCGTGGATGAGGCTGGCGAGGTGAATCATCTCCGTCTGATCCGATCCATCCAGCCGCCCAGGTCAGCGTTCACCGGGTTCAGGTTCCCGCCTGAGGTCATTCTGATCGCCGTGCACTGGTACCTGCACTACGGACTTTCCTACCGGGATCTCGAGGAACTGCTCGTCGAGCGCGGCATTGAGGTCGACCACGTGACCCTGTTCCGATGGGTCCAGCGGGTTACGCCGTTGCTGGTTGACGCAGCCCGGCCATGCCGGCACAGCGTGGTGTCGGCGTTCGTCGACGAGACCTACGTCAAGGTCACCGGGTCCTCGCGATACGTCTACCGAATTGTTGACCAGTACGGGCAGGTCATCGACGTGTTCTTCATCCAGAACCTACGGCGAGGACATCACGAACTCGGGGTCGATGCACGCCCCGGACTGACCCTTGCCGCAGCATTCGACGAACTCGCGCTCGTGGTCTGACCTGTGAGTCCCGCCGAAGCTGGCAGACCCGCGCCCGACGATCAATCAATGCAACAGAGCCCCCTGCCTTCACTCGGCACTACTGTCCACCCATGGCACCATCCAGCGGCACCTACGAAATCGGACCGAACGACGCGAGCCTGACGGTGCGCACCACCAAGGCCGGCCTGGGCGCCAGGCTGGCCCACGACCTGACCATCGAAGCCAAGACGTGGAGCGGGTCGATAACCTTCGATGACGCTGATCTGGCCGCCTCGAGCGTCGAAGTGACTGTCGCGGCAAATTCGTTGACGGTGATCGACTTCTCCGGGGGCGTCAAGCCGCTCAGCGATGGGGACCGCAAGGAGATCGCCAGGAACATCAACGACAAGGCCCTGCAGACCAACAAGTACCCCGACGTCACCTTCCGCTCCACCGCCATCAGCGGGCAGGCGGACACGTTCACCGTGACCGGCGATCTGACCATCACCGGGACAACCCGGCCGGTCAACCTGGCGGTGACCGTCAGCCACGGAGGTCTGGTGAAGGCGCGGGCCACGGTGACCCAGACCCAGTTCGGCATCAAGCCCTATTCGGCCATGCTCGGCACCCTCAAGATCAGCGACGAGGTGGAGATCCACGCCACATGGACGCTGCCGGCGCCCTAAGTCGGGCCGATGAGGACCGCCGGCCCGATCGAGGCGACGGCCGCCGCTGATCAGCTCAGGACCAGGCTCTCCCCGTGGGTGGCCCGGTCGACCGTCACGGTGGGCTCTGGGTGCCGAAGAACTCATCCGGTGTTGCCGACCAGGGAGTATCTACAACTAGGTGCGCCATCAGCAATGTGCGAAATCGAGACCAATAGCGTGGGAAGTGAAGCCACGACCTTGCCCGTCGACCCTGGGTGGATGGGTCTTGTCGGCAGCCCACCAAGGGGCATCGACAGAGCTGTTGGCTCCGTACCGACAAGACCCGGCTCGATGGCGGTGCGCCGGGCCCCGAAATGATGTTTCGGCTGGTCGCCGGGCGATTCCGCAGGTGAAGCCTGCCGACCGATGACCTCAGGTCGTCCCCACGGCCGTTGCCGAGCGGAACCGTGGCCAACCGCTTGCTCATCCGGGACACCTTCGGGAGGGCCTCGAGCAGCACGGAGCGAAGGCGATCGTAGGGGTCGCCATCCATCGTGGAGGGATCGGGAACCAACAGGCCGCACACGTAGCTGTGCATCCCCGGTATCTCGCAATAGAGGAATGCCGCGTCAAGCCCCCGAACTGCTCCACGTCATTCGCTTATGACGATCGGAGCACGAGCCCACCCAAGCGGAAGATCCGACGATCGCCTCCGACGGGGGCCTGGATGAGCTTGAGCTCGTTGGTAACGAATCCAAAGGACAGTCCGGTGGCCGGGTCCGCCCAACCTCCCGAGCCGCCGAAGCCATAGTGCCCGAAGGCCGAGTCGCCCCGGTACCGCTGCGCCCCGGCTCGGTGATATCCCAAGCGCCAATTCATCCGCATACCGATGACCGCGTCGTGGGCTCTGGTCTGGACCTGGCTGAGTGTGCGAACCGTCCTCGGTGACAAGAGCCGGACGCCCTCCACCTCGCCGTCGTTGGCAATGACCGCGTAGAGCTTGGCCAACCCATGGGCGGAGAGAAGGCCGTTCACCGACGGCATCTCCGTGCTCAGCAGCGACGGCGACGGACCGGTGAAGAGCTCGTCGAAATGCGGGACATACAGCGCCTCGAGAAAGCGGCGGGTGAGCTCTACCTTGCGGAGCGTGGGCATAGACCGGGCGCTGGCGCTGGAAAAGAGGGGCGGCGTGGGGCGCACGGGCGGAGTCCGGCCCAGGAGCGGCGCGACTCGCAGCAAGCCGTCGGGCGGCATCCCGATGCCCAGGCCGTTGGTCTCGAGCGGCTCGGCGAGCTCGGTGCGCACCAGGTCGGCCATGCCGAGCCCCGTGACCCTCCGGGCCAGCCCGGCCACGAGCCACCCGTAGGTGATGGCGTGGTACCCGGGATGCCCGGGCCAAGGGTCGGGCGCCCGGGCCGCCAGCTTCTCCTCCAGGGCGATGTGATCGAGCAGGTCCTCCGAAGAGCCGGCCAGATCGGTCATCGAGTGCAGGCCCGCCTGGTGGCTCATCAGCTGGCGCACGGTGATGGACCCCTTGCCGGCTGCGGCGAACTCCGGCCAGTAGCTGGCTACCGGAGCGTCGTAGTCGATCAACCCGCGATCGGCCAGGCGATGGACGACGGTCGAGGCCACGCCCTTGGTAGTCGAGAAGCAGATGGCGACCGTGTCCCGCTCCCAGGGGCGCGACCGGCCGAGGTCGGCGAAGCCGGCCCATACGTCGACCACGGGCCGGCCGTGCAACCGGACGGACAAGGCTCCGCCACCTCTACTGCCGGCGTTGAACAGTCGGCCGAAATACGACGCCACTGGCGCGAATGCCGGATGTACGTATCCGTTCAAGTCCCCGATGGGCAGCTCGCTGTTGGTCACCCCGTGAGCTTGCCCGGTTGAGGTCGCCGCCGCCATACCACCGCCGCGGAACCGGGGCCCCGTAGGATCGGCAGCTCCGGAAGATCCTCCCGACCCACCGGACCGGCTCCGGCATCCGGGCCCTCATCTTGTACGTATCGAAAGCCTGTGGGTGCGAATAGCCGGTCCGATCCCTTTGGGTGCCCAATAGCCCGTCCGTGTGCTCTGAACAGGACCTTCGTGGAGACGGACCTGGCAACGAAACTGGCCGCTGGCCCTGTCCTCCTTCGATCTCGCCTTCGTCCGAATCCTCGAGTTGTTCTGTAATGTCCGACACGACAACGAGGACCTGGCCGTCGAAGTCGTCAAGCTCCGCCACGGGGTTGCCCTGCTCCGTCGCCAGGTGGCCCGTCCAATGTTGCAGCCCTCGGACCGAGCGCTGCTCGCCGGACTCAGCCGACTCCTCGGCCGTCACTGTCAAGGGAAGTTCCTCGTGCAACCCGACACGCTGCTCCATCGGCACAGGGGCTTGGTCCGTCGTCGTCGGAACCGGCCCCATCGACCGGGGCGGCCAAGCATTCCGGCTGGACTGAGTTCCTTCGAACCCAGGCGTCATCGATGTCGGTCTGCGCCTGCTTCTCCGTCGACACTGGGCTGCTTCGCCGGCTCGACGTGTTGTTCTTCGTCGAGCTCGACACCCGACGGGCCTACGCAACGGGGGTCACCGCCAACCCGGTTGAATCTTGGGTGGTCCAACAGGCCAGCAACCTGAGCATGGTGCTGGCCGGCTACCAGACTCACTACAACGGGCACCGGCCGCACCGGGCGTTGGATCAGCAGCCCCGTATGGGGGCGGACAAGCCACTGCTCATCGGAGATCCAGAGCCATCGCAGCTCCGACGGGGAGGCACGGTCTTCGGTCTGATCCACGAGTACCGACTCGTTGCGCGACCTGCCCGGATGGGATCTTCGGCACCGACAAGGTTCATCTGCAGGCTATGTCAACTTCTCAGCCGGACATCTTCGTGGCCACATGGCGAGCTTGCTCAGCCGTGCGCGGCACCCCTCCCACTTTGGCCATCTCGATGAGGAACGTGGTTGCAGCTCGCACACCACTCAGGAAGAGCGCATCCTGTTGTTCGGAACTCAGGTCGAACTGCGTAGCGCTCAAGCCTAGATTGTCAATGAAAATTGTCCTTGCAGCGGTGGTCTGCTCGACGTGGTACCGGTCCCACTCGTTCATCATGGTTCGAAGGCAGCGGATCGCCTCCTGGGTTGTGTCATGACTCGCAATGGTCTTGGGCATCTCCATCGCCCGGGCAGAGAGTTTGATGCCGATGGTGGGCCAGCGAGGAGGTCTACCGTCGACGCGATCAAAGGCATCGATTGGGAAGTTGGCGAGCATGCCACCGTCAACCCAGGTCACAGTCCCCCCGTCGAAGTGCTCCTTGGTCGACGTATCGCCGGGCCCTGGCACTGTGACGTCAGAGGGATTGGTCTGGACGGTGACCGGCTCGAAGAAGAACGGGATCGACATGGAGGCCCGCACGGCTCGAACGACTTCCTCGGTATTGGGCGTGAGCCCGTAGTAGTCGAAGTCCCATGGAATTCGGACAAGCACGGCCCGGGTGATATCGGAGGCATGGACCACGAGCCGGTAGCGACGCTCGGGAGGAAGGCTCATGCCCGGGTCGTCCTCTTGGTGGATGACCAAGTCCCCGAAGGTCTTGACGCCCAGATCTTGCAAGAGCGGATCCAGCCATTGTTCGAGGTAGTTCCCCGAGTAGATGCCCATGTGGCGCATGAGCTCAGCGGCATCGACGACTTTCGCTCCAATACTGCCGATCTTCTGGATCCAGTCTGTCACCGGGCCGATCTGCATGAACTTCCCAAAGTCGAGGCTGCGAAGGTATCCCCTGAGCGCTGTCATGTCCTCGTTGGCCTTCCCGATGGAGGCGACGAGCGTGGCCGCTATGGCGCCAGCACTCGTGCCCGCCACCCGAGGGAAGCTGTACCCGGCCTCGCTGAGCACGAGCACTGCACCGACCAGCCCGATACCCTTTACACCCCCGCCTTCAAGCACTAGGTCAGCAACGAGCTGCTCGTTCCCGTTCGCGTCTTTCCAGCCGTCGACATTCCGCAACGTGTCGACGGCTGCTGCGAATTCGCGCTGCACCGAGGCCGACCGGCGATATCCAGAATTAGTGGCGTTGTCGATGACCACATCGGGAGTTTCGGCCGACTGATTGATCATTTGGGCCATGGGAACCTCCGACCAAGCGAGACCCACGCTACTCTGATTTCATCATCTTCGATTTCATCATCTTCGAGCCTGCTTCGGCATCAGGCCGAGTTTGTTCGACTCGAGGTCTGTGAAATCACCCAGAAGTCCGATGCGAGGGAAGGTGACGTCAGATAGAGGTAGGCGATGGCCTCTCGGGCCCCGTCCTTGATGAAGCCGTTCATCCCCTCCACCGAGTTGCGCAGAGTGGCGTACACCGCGTGCCAATCGGCGGTCTCGTGGAGCCAGGCCTGGGAGTACTTGGCCCCGGCCTCGGGGGGGAAGGGTCACTGACTCCTGGGTGCGGACCTTGGGGCCGTGGTGGCGCAGCACGTCGGCGACCGGGATGCGGAACCTGGCCTTGGCCGCCAAGCCCTCGGAGCTGGGTTTGAGCTCACACCGGACCACCCGTGCGGGCTTGGAGGCCGGGCAGCGCCTCCGGGTGTGACCGTCGGCATCGGCCCGGGCCTTGGTCCGGATCTGGCGGCCCGGTCGCTCCTCGATCCGGGCCCGGTGGGAGGTCTCGTCGATCATCCCCCTGCGAAAGTCCACGGTGGCGGCGTGAAGTTCGGGTCGGGCTCGAGGAACTGGTTCACGAGGGCTTCCAATCCCACCGCAAACAGCGTCCACTCCTGGTCCTCACCGTTGGGACCGGTCGGGCGGATCATCATCTCGATGTGGTCGCTGGTGCGCTGTCGCAGCGAACACCCTTCCGAGTACGCGACCACGGCCATCGTGAACTGCGCCATGGTCCAGGGCTGGCGAATCCGAAGACCCAGAAGTTCAATGAGGCCGGCGAAGTTGTCGCTCCAGAACATGGAGACTGACGTGTAGCCGTCCATGAGCGCTGCTTTGATGCGACGCCGTTGATCTGGCGTCGTGGTCGCGGTCGCCATGGCGACCGCGCTGATCCACAATGACCAGTTCGTCGAGTCGGTGATCGCGTTGCTACTTGCGGCCCCGCCCACCCGGCACAC
>Ga0209385_1001390_pt1 | contig 10278 bp, 12 predicted proteins | sample NGEPerB_FD_184506 | JGI IMG/M metagenome (GOLD analysis project Ga0209385, IMG submission 184506) | Arctic peat soil microbial communities from the Barrow Environmental Observatory site, Barrow, Alaska, USA - NGEE PermafrostAB12-B... | ecosystem: Environmental > Terrestrial > Soil > Wetlands >... | reverse complement strand
CCGGCGCCCAGCGCTGCGCGCGCTGCGCGCCGGGCGCCGGGGTCGGCAAATCTTGTAGATTTTTTCCATGAAGATTCCCGACGACCTCCACTACTCCAGCGATCACGAATGGGCCCGGGCGAGTGCCAGCACGGTGCGCGTCGGCATCACTGATTACGCCCAGGACGCGCTGGGTGACGTGGTCTTCGTCGATCTGCCCAAGGTCGGGACCCCGATCGCGGTCGGCGCTTCGCTGGGTGAGGTGGAGTCGACCAAATCGGTGTCCGAGATCTACGCCCCCGTCGCCGGCACCATCAGCGCGGTGAACGAAGCGTTGAGCGGTGCGCCCGAGTTGGTCAACAGCGACCCTTACGGCGACGGCTGGATCTGCGAGATCACGACGACGAGCAGCACGGACTTCGACGCGCTGCTCGACGCGTCTGGTTACGCCACGCTCACCCACAACTAGCCCCGACGGTACCAAGAAAACTTCAGTAGGGTTGCACGCGTGAACTGTCGTCGATGTGGGGAGATACTCAACGCCAACGCAAATTTTTGTTGGTCGTGTGGTGCTCCCCAGCACGAGGCGACGTCGCCCGAAACGGTGGCCGTGCCCGTCGTGAGCACGTTCGAGGCGCTGCACCCGAACGTCAGTCCCGACCGTCACGGTGCGCATCTCGATGAATTGGTAATTGCCTCTGGACAGACCGCCGGTACCCGAGTTGAATTGGCGAATGAGATCACGTCGGTCGGGCGCCACGAAAACAGTGATCTGCTCCTCGATGACGTTTCGGTCTCGCGCCACCACGCCGTCTTCACGCGCACCGCGAGCGGAAGAATCACCTTGCGCGATCTGAACTCGCTGAACGGAACGTACGTGAACGGCACCCGCGTCGAGGAGACGACGCTGCACTCGGCCGACGAGGTGCAGATTGGTAAGTTCAAGTTGGTCTTTTGGGAGGCGACGCTATGAGTGTGAGCGTTGGCAAGATGAGAATCGGTGAAGTGCACACGCTGCTGCGCAAGGACTTCCCCGACATCGAACTATCCAAGATCCGCTACTACGAGGACAAGGGGCTGGTGCAGCCGAGCCGTAGTCGCAAGGGCTACCGGCTCTACTCGGATCGTGACGTCGCCTGTCTGCGCGAGGCGATTCGCCTCGCCCAGGAGGAGTTCGTGCCACTGCGCGTCGTGCGCTTGCGCCTCGTCGAACAGGGTCTCTTGGGTGACAACCCGACCACGCCCGTCGCTCGACACGCTGCGCGCGAGACGTCCGCCAACGCGGTGTCGGTGATCGCACCCGGCCCACCCACGCCCGAGGCGCCGGTGCGTCCGCCGCTGAGTGTGGTGCCAGCGTCAGTTCCCGACGGTGCGGCTGGCGCCCGCGCGCCGGCGTCGCGGGCGCCAGCACCGAAGACGACGACGTCGAGGGAGTACCTCACGACCCAGGAGTTCCTCAAGACCTCGGCACTCGACGGCGCGTCGGTGAATCAACTCATCTCCATGGGTCTGTTGCTGCCCTCGAACGTCGCGGGCGAAACCGTCTTCACGCAGTTCGACGTGCGCGTCGCCCAGTGCGCGACGGCGCTCCTGGCGCGTGGCGTCAACGGACGCCTGCTCGGCTCCCTGCGTCGTATCGTCGAGCGCGAGCTCGGTGTGGTCGACGACCTGACCGAACCGTTCCGTCACGCCGGGGGACGAACCTCGGAAGGCAAGTCCCAGCGCGCCGCGGCCGCCGTGGCGTCAGAGGTCGCGGCCCTGCGCTTGGTGCTTTACGAGCGCGCCCTCGCGGAGTACCTCCAAGACTGACGGACGCCCTTTTTCATCGCGAGGGGTCTAGGCTGGTTCCATGGTCGAAGTGATTCTGCGAGCCGTTCGCGTTGACGTCGGGACGGCGACGCCGCTGCTCCTGCTCGAAGAGGTGGGCGGAAGTCGCGTGCTGCCGATCTTCATCGGTGCGCCCGAGGCGACCGCGATCGCGTACGCGCTGCAGAACGTCGACACGCCGCGGCCGATGTCGCACGATCTTCTCGGCAACGTGATCAGCGCGCTCGGAGCGCAGCTCTTCTCAGTGGAGATCACGAACCTCGAGGACAACACCTTCTACGCGAATCTGCGCATCGTTCGCGCGGGCTCGGAGATCGAGGTCAGTGCGCGCCCGAGCGACGCCGTCGCGCTGGCTCTTCGCGTCGGCGCCCCGATTCTCGTGAACGACGAACTGATGGCTGCGGAGGGCAGGATCATGGTGCTCGAGGACGAAGACGAAGACGAAGACGAGAATGAGGACCTGTCAGGCGGTCGTTCCGAAGCCGAGCAGGTCGCCGAGTTGCGAGAGTTCCTCGACTCGATCCGTCCCGAGGACTTCAACCTGTGAGCCGTGCGCTCAAGTCGTTGGCCATCTTTTTCGCCTTCGTCGCCATCTACACACTGAGTCGTCACCAGACGGGTACGACCACCACGACGACAACCACGACCACGACCATCAACCAGACGACGTCGAGCACGACGACCACGGTCGCTGGAACGACCTGTCACGGGACGGACTTCCACGGGGTCTTCAACGAGGGACAGGGCGCGGCCGGCACCATCTACGCGAGCATCACGCTGACCAAACTCACGCCGGGAACGTGCACGATCAAGGGTTGGCCGATCCTCACGCTGCAGGACCGCACCGGGGCGGTGATGCCGTCGAACACGATCGACCTGCCGTCGTCGTCCAGTCCGATCCAGTTCCCCGGGGCCAAGGCGAACGCCGCACCGTCGCTCCTCACGCTGGCGAGCGGCTCGTCGACGACGTTCGCGTTGGCCTACAGCGACGTGCCGGTCGGCAATGAGACCTGCGGGTCGGCGACTTCGATCGCGGTCGAGATCACCAAACAAGGTTCGTCGGTGAGCATCACGCCCGCCTATCCCCAGCAGCCGTGTAATCACGGCAGCGTGTGGGTGAGTCCCTTCTACTAGATCGGGGTGGTTACCGACGCGTAACTATTCGAACGATTGGTCGCGTCCGAGGAGTAGACATCAACTACGTTCGGTAGTGGCGTCAGCGAGGACGCCTCGGGATGCGTAGAGCGCGCCTCGACATAACGCAGGGGGCTTCATGAGTGAAGGAATGACGTCTGATTCGCTAGGTGCCAAGGTACCGGTCGTAAGCGGAGAACACGAGCGGCTGCGCCAAGGCGTGCTGGGACTGCTCGACATCTCCGCCGCGACGATGGCCAACATCGGACCGGCGATGAGTTTCTACTTCGGTTTCGGCTTTCTCGCGATCACCACGGGATTGGCGTCGCCGCTCGTCATCGTGGCCGCCGGAGTCGCCATCGCGTTCCTCGGGAACACGCTCTCGGAGTTCACGAAAGTGATGCCCTCGACGGGCGGTTTCATCACGTTCGTGGGAAAGACCTTCGGCGCGCGCACCGGCGTGACGACGGCGCTGTTGACGGGAGCGGGCTACATCGCCGCCATGGCGTCCGTGGTGGCGATCGTCGGTGGGTTCTTCCAGTACCTTCTGCAGAACTACAACGTGTCCGGTCTAAAGAGTGTGCCCTGGTTCATTTGGACGATCGTCTTCTTGTGCTTCGCGATCTTCATGATGATCCGCGGCATCAAGATATCCACCAAGGTCGCCGGGATCTTCTTCGCCTTCGAGATGCTGATCCTGCTCATCGTCAGCATCGCGGCGTTGATCAAGTTTCATGGCTCCCTCGGGTTCGGCCCCTTCAATCCCAAGAACATCCACAACGGTTTCAAGGGATTGGCGTTGGCGTTCCCACTCGCGATCTATCTGTTCATCGGCTGGGAGAACTCGGCGGCGCTCGCCGAGGAGACGGACAATCCTCGCAAGAACGTTCCCAAGGCGGTCTTCATGTCGATTGGCATTATGACGGCCAGTTACGCGCTGTTCGCGTACGCGACCGTCATTGGTTTCTCCAACAACGTCACGACGTTAGGCGCGGCGACCGTGCCGTTCCTCACCGTGGCGCACGGCGTGCTGGCGTTCCTGGCGTTCCTCGGATTCCTCGCCGGAATGACGTCAACCCTCGGAGCCTTGATAGCTGGCACGAACTCGCAGGCGCGATTGATCTTCAACGCCGGACGTGAGGGACTGTTGCCGAAGTTCATCGGCAAGGTCGACGGCAAGCGTCGTACGCCCGTCAACGCGTTGTTCACCTTTCTCACGCTGGCGCTGCTCATCATCGGCGTGTGGGGCCTCGGTCACATCTTCGGTGGGAGCGCGACGTCGGGCTCGATGAGCGCGTTCAACTTCTTCTTCGAATCCTCGACGTTCGGTACGATCCTGGTTCTCGTGGTCTACGCCCTCAGCAACCTGGCGTTGCCGTTCTACTACCAGAAGCATCACCCGGAGCTGTTCAACTGGTTCCGACACGCAGTCCTGCCGTTCCTGGGACTCGTCACCATCGGCGTGCCGCTCTACTACTTGACCAAGTCCGGTCAGCCCACGCCCTACGACTGGTTCCCGTGGGCCGCGTTGATATTCCTGGTCGCGGCCATTGTGTACGCGGTCGCGCTCGTGAGTCGCGATCCCGGCATCGGTGATCGAGTGGGATCAATCGTCGCCGACGAATAGTTCACGTGGTTCGACGATCAACCCGGGGTTGGATTCACCAGAATCCGGCCCCGGGTTGAACTGTTTCTGATCGAATCGAACGCGGCGGGCAACTGCTCCAGAGTGATCTCGCGATCGACGAGCGGAGCGAAGTCGACGTTGTCCGCCGTGTCACCGAGCGCGGTCCACACGCGCTCTCGCGTCGACGTCGGGGCGTCCACGGCGTCGATGCCCAGAAGGTTGACGGCCCGCGTGATGAAGGGGTACACGGTCGTCACCAGGTCGGCACTCGCGACGAGTCCGCTCGCGGCGACGCTGCCCCCGTAGCGCAGACTTCGAAGAATCTGCTGGAGCGTGTCACCACCGACGCAGTCGATCGCCGCGGCCCAACGCGCGGTACCGAGTACCCGTTCGGGTTTGTCGCTGATCTCGTCGCGTCCGATCACCTCGACCGCGCCGCGTTCGTGAAGCCACGCGGCCTCATTGGCCGAACCGGTCGACGCGACCGGCTGGTAGCCACGCGCGGCGAGCAGCGTGACGGCGACCGAGCCGACCCCGCCGGTGGCGCCGGTGACGAGCACCCGCGTGTCAACGTCCAGTCCGTGTGCTTCGAGCGCGAGGATGCTCGCCATCGCGGTGAAACCCGCGGTGCCGATGATCATGGCGTCGCGCGTCGTGATGCTCGACGGCAGCGGGCTGAGGAAGTGGGAGGGCGCCGAAACGAACTCGGCGAAGCCGCCGTCACGACCGACGCCGAGGTCACCGCCGTGCACCGCGACGCGAGTTCCGATACGAAGCTGCGGATTCGACGAGACGACCACGGTGCCCGCCGCGTCGACACCGCCGATGACCTTGTCGAGGCGACGCACGCGACTCGGCGCACTGGCGACCAGGGCATCCTTGAAATTGACGCCGCTGTAGTCGACTTTCACCAGCGCGTCAGTGGGCTCGAGCTGGACCAGTTCGACGTCGCGTACCTCGCAGTTGAGTTTCCCGTCCACTTCGGTGACTTCAAAGGCTCGCACGTGTCAAGGATAGAGCCCGATTTTTCCCGGTCGAGCGAATACGATTGTTTTCGTGACGACCATCAAGTTGAACGGCCACAAGACGTGGGTGTGGATTGCCAAGAAAGGCCCGAAGCGCAAGAAGAAGCGTCCAATGGTGGTGTTGCTGCACGGCGGTATGAGTAGCAGCTCGAGCCTGCTCGGTTCGATCGGTCCGGGTCTCATGAAGCACTACCGCGTGGCGGCCTTCGACCGGCGGGGCCACGGACGCACCGCCGACGTGGACGAGCCCTTTCACTTCAACTCCATGGCGAACGAGACGATCGCGTTCATTGAGTACTTGCGGCGCCCGGTTCACCTCGTGGGCCACAGCGACGGTGGCGTGGTGGCACTGATGGTAGCGATGCGACGTCCCGACCTGGTCAATCGCGCCGTCGTCATCGGCGCCAACTTCCACTACAGCGGCGTGACGATCGAACCGTACGACTTTGACGGACCGGATTTCAAGAAGTGGCGCAAGCGCTTCGCGAAACGCTCTCCCGACGGACGCCGTCACGCTCGAGAGGTCGTCGAGAAGACCATGACGATGTACGTGAGCGAGCCCATCCTCAAGACGACCAATCTCGCGAGCATCCGCGTGCCGGTGCTGGTCATGGCCGGTGACGACGACGTGGTCGCCTTGTCGCACACCTGCTCGCTGTACGAGGCGCTCCCCGAGGGCCAACTGTCGATCGTTCCCGGGACCTCCCACGCGCTCTTGAAGGAGCGCACCAAGGAGAGCGTGCGGATCATCCGACGATTCCTCAACGACCGCGTGCCGCCGGTCACCTACCTGCCGGTCCGGCGCCGCGCCGTAGGGGAGTAGCCATCCGCCCGCCCATTTCGTGGGGCGGGAAAATCGGAGATTTGCGACCATCGGTAACTACACTTGGCCGGGTGTTGGCACGCCTCTCCTACGCGCGCGCTCGCTCCGTACAGCGGTGGACGGCGCTGAACGCGCTACGCAGCGACGCGGTGCTGTACGCGCTGTCGGCCCTCTTCGCCGTCGGCCTCGGCTGGACGTCGCGCGAAGCCGCGCAGTGGCACTGGGGATACCTGGCCGTCGGCACCTACGTGTTCGCCTCAGTCGCCGCGTGGATGTTCAGTCGAAGAGACGTCCGGCGGGCGTCGATGATCCGAATTGGACTGCTGACGATAGTGGTACTCGGGGCGGTCGCCATGCCCTTGGGATTAGAGGCGAAGTGGCGCCAGGCCCAACCCGAGGTCTCGGTCATTGGTCGCTCGGCGACCTGGGTGAGCAAGGGTAAGGACCCGTACCAGGTGTACTTCAAGAACGGCCACCTCGTCGGTGTCGTCAAGGGGATTCCGACCTACGAATCGTTCTTTCCGTACTTTCCCCTCATGAGCATCTTCGGGCTTCCGTCGGCGGAGCAGCACAAGAGCAAGGGGCTCACCGATCCACGCATCGTGATGTCGCTGATGACCCTGCTCGTGAGCGGTTTCGCGCTCGGCATGCTGCGCGCGTCGCGAGCACAGAAGATCCGCGTCGCTCAGGTCATGCTGGCGCTGCCGACCGGGGCGCTGTTCTTGGCGACGGGCGGTGACGATATGCCGATCCTCGCGCTGTCACTCTTGGGTGTCGCGGCGCTGCAGCGGCGCTCGAACTACGTCGCGGGTGTCAGCTTCGGTCTCGCCGCCGCGATGAAGCTGACGGCGTGGCCGATGGCGATCGGTGCGTTGCTCGTCGCGCGCGAACGCGACGGGCGAAGCGCCTGGACGAAGGTGGCGGCGGTCGTCACGGCCATTGTCGTGGTTTCCATCGCGCCGTTCGTGCTGCACGCGCCGGCCGCGTTCATGTGGAACGTCTTCGCCTTCCCGCTGGGTCTGGCGGGCGTCACCTCACCGGCGGCGAGCGCGCTGCCCGGTCATATCCTCACGACGCTGTGGGCACCGCTTGGGCACTTGCTGGCACCCGTCACACTGATCGTGGGCGGCTACTTCGTCGCGAAGTTCCTGCGGCGTCACTGGCCACTCACGTTGTCCCAGTTGCTCGGACTCTTGAGTGTGAGTTTCGCGACGATGATATGCGTCGCCTCGGCGACGCGTATTGGTTACGTGATCTACCCGCTCAACTTCGCCTTGTGGTCGTCGGTCTGCGTCGAGACGCCCGTAACGGTTCCCGAACTGGAGCTAAATAGCGCTTGAGTTCTGGTAGATGCGGAACTTCCAGTACGACGTCGCACCGTGTCGCGCCGTCACCGTGATCCCGACGATCCAGTAGAAGGTGTCCGAACCGGCCTTTTGGAAGAGCAACTGCGGCGATCCCGTCGAGGATCCGCGTGAGAAGAGACTCCAGCCGCGCGCTTGTAGTTGCGCGCTGTAGTAGCCGAGCAGGTCGCCCGACGAGGCGTGCGTGACCAGCGTGCGCAGGCAGTCGTAATCTCCCGCGCCACCGTTGGGGTGCAGCGTCGGCGCGGTGGCCTGCGTGGAGACCGGGACCAGTAAAGCGGTCGCGATGTCCGCCGGGGGATTGCCCGATTCTTGGCAACCGGTGAGGAGCTGACTGTGCTGCTGGGTCGTGAGACTGCCCACGACGATGGGAATCGTGGTCGTCGTCTTTCGGACGGTGGGATTCGCGATGAGGTTGATGGCGAGGAAAATGACGAGGGTCACGACGGCGATGATGACCACCGTCATCGCGGGCAAAATGCTCGTGGTGGTCGTGAGTGGCGGCTTGACCGGATCGCTCATTGGTTCCATCCGAAATGGTCGATGGGGCCACGGCCGCTCCCGAGGCGCCACTGCGCCGCGCTCGTCAGAGCCGCGAGCACGAACGACTTGGCATCGCGCGTCGCGTCGGTGACCGAACGCTCGAGTCCGAGGCCGGCGGCGATCGCGGCCGAGAGCGAACAGCCGGTGCCGTGATCGTTCGTCGTCGTGACTCGCGGCGCGTCAAAGAGCACCACGGCGTCGGCACTCACCAGGATGTCCGGCGCGTGTCGATCTTCGAGCGTCGCCTCGGCGAAATGACCACCCTTTACGAGGACGAAACGCGGGCCGTAGGCGAGCAGCGCGTTGGCGAGTATCAGCATGTCGTCGTGGGTCGTGACGTCGCGAACGTCGACGTCACAGAGGATCGCCGCCTCTCGGAGGTTCGGCGTGATGACCGTGGCGTAGGGGAAGAGCGCCTCGCGGTAGGTGACCGGTCCGCCCTCTTCCATCAAGCGGTGACCCGTCGACGAGACGAGGACCGGGTCGACCACCAGATTGTCGAGCAGTCCTTCGCGCGCGAGGAGCGCCACGGCTTCGATCGTGCTGGGCTGGGCGAGCATGCCGGTCTTGACCGCGCGTATCGCGAAGTCGTCGAGCACCGCCTCGACTTGCTGGACGACCAGCGAAGGTTCGAGGGGGTGGACCGCAGTGACGCCGACGGTGTTCTGGGCGGTGATCGCGGTGATCGCGGAGGTACCGTGCACCTGGAAGGCGCTAAAGGTCCGCAGATCAGCCTGGATGCCGGCCCCACCGCCCGAATCTGAGCCGGCGATGGTCAAGACGGAGATGGGTTGCACTGCTTCAACCCTAGTGACGACTTCAGACGGGTTAGTACGATGGAGACGTGGGTGACCTCTTTCAGATCGGCTCGATGAGTTCACCGTCGCGTCTCATCGTGGGCACCGGCGGTTTTCGCTCCATGGACGTGCTCGAGGCGTCCCTGATCGCCTCGGAGGCGACGATCGCCACGGTCGCGCTGCGACGTGTTGATCCGAACGTGAAGGGATCGATCTACGAACTCTTGGAGCGCCGGAACTTTTCGCTGCTGCCCAACACGGCCGGGTGCTACAGCGCGAGTGAAGCCGTGAAACTGGCCGAACTGGCGCGCGAGGCGTTCGAGACTAACGCGGTCAAACTCGAAGTCATCGGCGATGACCGCACGCTGTTGCCCGACACCACCGAGACCCTGGTCGCCGCCGATCAGTTGGTGCGAAAGGGATTTGAGGTGTGGGCCTACACCTCGGACGACCTGATCGTCGCCCAGCGTCTCGAGCAGTGCGGATGCGTCGCGGTGATGCCGCTCGGTTCACCGATTGGTTCGGGTCTCGGTATCAGGAACCCCCACGCGATAGCGCTCATAACTGAACGAGTGGGGGTACCGGTGCTCCTCGACGCCGGGGTCGGCACGGCGTCCGACGCGGCCTTGGCAATGGAATTGGGCTGTGACGGGGTGCTGGCGGCGTCGGCGATCAATCGGGCACTCGAGCCCGTGATGATGGCCGAAGCCCTGCGTGACGCCGTAAGGGCCGGTTATTCGGCCTTTCGGGCCGGCCGCATCCCGCCACGACTGCACGCGGAGGCTTCGTCGCCGTCGCTCGGTCGCCCAGATTTATTTGTGGATTAGTCGTTTTGATAACTACACTGATGTAGTCCTTCGGGATAATCTGGTCAGGCCTCGGTCGGGAGGAACTTCGTATGAAGGATTCGTTAGCTATGGGCTTTAGTGGACCGATGGTGTGCCGCCTCACTGGCGTTACGTACCGTCAACTGGACTACTGGGCGAGGACCGAACTCGTGACGCCGTCGATCACGCCAGCCAGCGGCAGTGGATCCAAGCGCACCTATTCCTACGGCGACGTGCTCGAAGTGAAGGTCATCAAGTCGCTGCTCAGTTCGGGCCTGTCGTTGGCTCGGGCGCGCCAGGCGGTTGAATGCCTCCGTCGTTCCCTGGGCGCC
>Ga0209385_1001389_pt1 | contig 10278 bp, 4 predicted proteins | sample NGEPerB_FD_184506 | JGI IMG/M metagenome (GOLD analysis project Ga0209385, IMG submission 184506) | Arctic peat soil microbial communities from the Barrow Environmental Observatory site, Barrow, Alaska, USA - NGEE PermafrostAB12-B... | ecosystem: Environmental > Terrestrial > Soil > Wetlands >... | reverse complement strand
AGATGGCACGAACTACTTTACGCCGTACATCGTCAAGACAGTTGCCGGTGTCAAGGTCGGCATTCTGGGGCTGACGACCAAGAACATCCCGAACTGGGAAGTGCCTGCGAATATCAAGGGCCTGGTTTTCAAGGATACTGTCGAAGAGGCCCAGAAGTGGGTCAAGATTCTCAAGGACACCGAGAAGGTCGACTTGGTCGTGCTCTTGGCACATGAGGGGTTTGAGAAGGACATCGACACCGGCAAGGATCTCGGTACTTCAATTGAGAACCAGGCCTATGCCATTGCGACGACGGTCCCTGGCATCGACGTCATGTTGACCGGGCATACCCACCTGTCTATCCCGGGCAAGACGCTCAACGGTGTTCTTGTCATGCAGCCAAAGAACGCAGGCGTCGAGATCTGCAAGGCAGACATTACCATGGAGCAGACTGCCACTGGGTGGAAGGTTGCCACGAAAACCGGAACCAATCTCCCTGTGACTGCGGACACTGTGGCTGATCAGGCCATTCTGGACGCGACCAAGACTCAGCATGAGACAGCGGTCAGCTATATGAAGCAGCCGATTGGCGAAGCGACGGGGGATTTCCCCGGTGCCACGTCTCGGACTGAGGACAGTGCCATCATGGACCTGATTCAGAAGGTCCAGATGAAGTACGCGAACACCGATCTCTCGCTCGCAGCCATGCTGCCTGATCCCGCCCCCAGTTTCAAGAAGGGCCCACTGACGGTCCGGGACATGTATTCACTCTACATCTACGAGAATACACTGTTTGCCATCACAGTGACCGGACAGCAGATCAAGGATGAGCTTGAGTGGTCTGCGAAGTACTTCAACACGTACACGTACAACAAGACAGCCACTACTCTGGTCAACTCCAGTGTGGTGGGCTACAACTATGACATGCTGCAGGGAGCCGACTACGTTATCGATACCACGAAACCGGCGGGTCAACGCATCAGCGGCTTGATCTATCATGGCAAGCCCATGGATATGACTGCAACGTATACGCTGGCTCTCAACAACTACCGGGCTGGCGGTGGCGGATTCCTTGGGTTCAAGGGCTCACCGATTGTCTACCAGTCCAGTGACGAGATTCGCAACCTGATGATCCAGTATGTTAAAGATACTGGGAAGATCGATGCAACAGTCGACAACAACTGGCACCTCGTGCCGGAATATCTCAACTCACAGTATCGTGCAGCTATTGATACGCTCAACAGACAGAGCGCGCTTAGCGAATTCCCCACAGGGGCGTTTGTCCCTGATTCCACGGCGACTCGAGGGGATCTCGCAGCGATTATTACCGGCTCCTACACCGCGATGGACAGTCGCAATCATGCGAGTTCGTTCGTCGACGTAGCCAGCAACGGCTGGTACGCTCGAGCGATCGGGACGGTTCAGGCTCGCAAACTGATGAATGGCACATCTGCCAGGACGTTCGCGCCCGATGCTCCAGCCACGACTGAACAGGCAGTCATTGCCCTCATGAGAGCAAGCGGATACGGAAATGATGCTTCCAAGTATGATCTGTGTGCACAGCCTCTCGACAAGGTTCCGAACCTGTTCCGCAATACTGACGGCACGTGGAAATGGGAAGCCTTGGCAGCAGATACGAAGAAGAATAATGGAGCGACCATCAACATGCGTTCCGGCCAGTCTCTTGGTGGCGTGGAGATGTACGCTATAGCTCTTCCCGTAGCCCCTGGCATGGTTGTCAACGGCTATCCTACTGGCGGCGATCTCAAGACATTTACGATGAAGAACGCGAAGTGGCTGCTGGACCGCACTGGATATGCCCTTGGCACGTGGTACAACAAGGGCAAGACCTATATCGACGTGAGTACGACGATCCCTTGGCGGGACTACGCAGTCACGCTGGGCAAGGAATACGACCAGATATCGATTTTTGACCTGGCCAACTTTGAGGAGATACCTACCGGCGGTACGAGTGGCAAGTCCGGCAGGAAACCCAACATGAACCTCATCATCTCGGACTGGGCACTGCCATACGTTGCGTTTGCTGAATCGAAGGGATTCATCACGGCCGAGCAGGCCACTGCTCCGAAGCATCAGCTCACGAGGGGTGAACTAGCAGACATGGTCGTGAAGATGCGGTTCCCGACGGTGGTTATTCTGCAGACCAACGATTTCCATGGCAACCTGGTGCCAGTGATCGATGCCAACAAGAACAGCGTAGCGGGGGCGGCTCGTGAGGCCACCATCATCAACAGCGTACGCAGCACATTTGGCAAGGATCATGTTTTGCTCGTGGACGCTGGCGACGCAATCCAGGGCGCCACGATAGCGAACATGTTCCAGGGCAAGAACGTGATAGAGGTCTACAACGCGATGGGCTACGACGTGGCAACACTCGGCAACCATGAGTGGGACTACGGCCAGCAGGTCCTGAAGGATCGGATTTCAGAGGCCAAATTCAACTATGTGAATGCCAACGTGACCGGCGTCAATCTGGGCTGGAAGTCGAATGTCATCAAGAATGTGGCCGGGATCAACATCGGGCTGTTCGGTGTCATAACTTCCGACCTTCCCACTATCGTTGCGCCGTCAAGTTTGACCGGTGTCGGTGTCGCGGATCCAATAGCGACCGCGCAGAACCAGATTGTCGACCTGAAGGGACAGGGAGCACAGTACATCGTTGCTCTGAGCCACTGCGGGTACGAGAATGGCGGCGCTCCGCTGGACCCCGCTATCGCGGCAGGTGCCCCTGGCATCAACCTGATCATTGGTGGTCACTCTCATACTGTCCTGAAGGTAGAGGTCATGGTTGGCAAGACCATGATAACTCAGACCGGCACTGCCGGTGCGTACGTTGGCAAGGAGATCATCGATTTCACGACGTATCAGGGGAAGATCATCAGGCAGAACGTCTCGTATGAACTTGTACCAACTGTAACTTCTGTTCCTGAAGACCCTGCCATCAAGGCTATCGTCGATGGCTATAACAACCAGTTGAAGAGCAAACTGAGTGTCGTCGTCGGCAAGGCTCTCGTAGCACTTGACGGCGAGCGCGCGGACGTTCGTACGAAGGAAACCAACCTCGGCAACTACGTCACCGACTGGATGCGCATCTCCACGGGTGCGGACATAGCGTTCGAGGACGGCGGCAGTATTCGTGTCAGCGTTCCTGCCGGAGACGTCACAGTAGGCAACATTTATGACGTGCTCCCGTTCGACAACTTCCTGGAAGTCCTCGAGATCAAGGGTTCCACGCTCAAGACCGCCCTCGAGAATTCTGTCAGTGCCTATCCCGCCCAAGCCGGTGCGTTCGCTCAGGTGTCCGGATTCAGCTTCACGTTTGATCCGTCGAAGCCGGTGGGTTCACGTGTCGTCAGCATCACCAAGGACGGTAAGCCGATGGACATGGACGCCACGTACAAGCTCTGCGTTCAGGATTACACAGCGCTCGGAGGGGATGGATATGCCATGCTCAAGGGGGAAAAGATCGTCTACAAGTCCAGCGAATGGAATCGGGACGGTCTTGTCAACTACATCAAGGCAAACCCCGAGATCAACCCGACTGTCGAGGGTCGAATCACCGTCGTCACTCCATAACAGATTATCGACTGATTCGTCAAGGGGGCCGGCAGTTGCCGGCCCCCTTGTGTTTGACCGGTGTTGCACATCTGTCAAAAGAGGGGACAATCCATCCATGAACACAGTGAAAACGATGACACATGAGCAGCAGGAATGTCTGAGATCAGCTCTGATCGCGGCTGGTGCCATAGAGGACCCGGAGTTGCCTGCGGGAACGTACTTCCTGGCCAGGAGCGAGGGTTCGGTCGTGACTGCCTATCGAAGCGGCAAGGTCCTGTTTCAGGGACATGATTGTGACAGACAGATTCGGCTCGCGGAAGGAATTCTGGCTCACGTCGAACCGGTGAGCAAGGGTTTCGAATTTCCGATCGTTGGAGGAGATGAATCTGGCAAGGGAGACTTATTCGGCCCCCTTGTCGTTGCTGCTTTTGCCGCTCGCGACGAGTCAGAGCGACGGGAGGTCGTGCGTGCCGGAGCACGTGACTGCAAGCTCATGACAGATGTGGAAGTGCATACCGTCGCGACGAGACTGGATGGTATCGGTAGATCGAGCATCCGCATCCTCATGCCCCAGGAGTACAATGCACGGTACGCGGCTGTGCACAATGTGAATATCCTGCTCAACGAGATCTATGCCGAGTTGCTGCTGGAATTGGCAGCTGCGTCCAAGGCGCATACCGTCATCCTGGACAAGTATGGTGGACGGGCGATGGCGCTCTGGAAAACTCCGCAAAGCTTTCGTTTTGTGGTGGAAACGCATGCAGAACGGTACCCCGAAGTGGCCGCTGCTTCCGTTCTTGCCAGGGCGGCATTTCTCGATGGACTTGAGCGTACAGCCAGGGACAGTGGAGTTGTCCGGCTGCCAAAGGGGGCGTCGATGGAAGCACAGGCGTTCATGCGGCGCCTGGCGTCAGTCAGGGGCAAGGACGTACTTCGGTCGATCGCAAAGGTGAATTTCGCTCCCGTGAAGGAGTGCCTTGGAAGTCTGTTCTAGACGGGGTCAGCGATTGTCATCTGGTTGACAACGCGACCCGGCCACGTAGTATATATGTTGATTTCTACAGTGAAACCTTCGGACGAGGAGATGCCCCATGTTTAAGCCTGTACTGCCTGCCGACAAGGTCGTCGAGCAGGAAGTAGCCACCATCCAATTCTGGGAAACCAGTCATATCTTCGAGAAGTCGCTCGACCTGAGCAAGGACAAGGAGCGCTTCGTGTGGTTCGAAGGGCCGCCGACCGCGAACGGGAGACCCGGCGTGCACCATGGCCTGGCCCGCGCTTTCAAGGACACGGTCCTGAGGTACAAGGCAGGTACAGGCTACTACGTCCCCCGTAAGGGTGGTTGGGACTGCCAGGGTCTGCCCGTTGAGATCGAGGTCGAGAAACGACTTCACATCAGCGGCAAGGAGCAGATCGAGGAATACGGCGTCGAAGCATTCGTTCGCGAATGCAAGAGCAGCGTTTTCACGTATAAGGCGGAGTGGGAGAAGATGACCAGCCGCATCGGTTTCTGGCTGGATACCGAACATGCGTATGCGACCTACACCAACGACTATATCGAATCGGTCTGGCATATCCTCAAGACCTTCTACGACAAGGGGTTGCTGTACCAGGGACACAAGGTCGTTCCCTACTGTCCACGCTGTGGGACCGCTCTCTCGATGCACGAAGTCGCGCAGGGCTACAAGAAGGTCACCGAGGAGACAGTCTTCGTCAAGTTCTCCCTGACATCAGGTGGACTGGAGGGTGTCAAGGCGCTGGTCTGGACGACGACGCCATGGACTCTGCCGAGCAATGTGGCGCTTGCGGTCAACCCGGACGTTGAGTACTCGGTTGTCGAACTGGAAGGTGAACGATATTTGCTGGCCTCTGCACGTGTTCCTGCCGTGTTCGGTCATGACGCTGAACATGTGACACTCGTACGCACATATCTCGGAAGCGAACTCGCGGGAATTCGATATGAGCGCCTCTACGACTATGCCAGTCTCGAGCCTGATGAGGCGGCGCGTGGTTGGCGCATTGTCACCGCGGATTATGTAACGACGACCGACGGCACAGGCATAGTTCATCTGGCTCCTGCGTTTGGCGAAGACGACCTCAGGGTTGGATTGAAAGAAGGGCTTCCGTTCGTGCAGCTTGTAGATCCTGCCGGTAAATTCACATCTGAAGTGACCCCGTGGGCCGGAAAGGATGCCAAGGGAAGCGACCCCGATATCCGACATCAGCTCAAAGCCGACGGAAAGCTGTTCAAGACAGAGAGGATCGAGCACGACTATCCCTTCTGCTGGCGATGTGATACACCTCTTCTCTACTATGCCAAGGACTCGTGGTTCGTCCGCGCGACAGAGTTCAAGGATCGGATGGTTGCGAACAATCAGGAGATCACCTGGTACCCCGACCACATCAAGGACGGGCGATTTGGCAACTGGCTCGAGACCGCCAAGGATTGGGCGCTGTCTCGTGAACGCTACTGGGGGACTCCATTGCCCATCTGGGTCTGTGATTCCTGCGGACACCAGCATGCGGTAGGTTCCATTGCCGAACTCAACGAGATGGCTGTCAACCCGGATCCCGAGGTCGAGCTACATCGTCCGTATGTGGACAAGATCGAACTGCGGTGTCCTGTATGCGGCAGCGCCATGCACCGTGTTCCAGAAGTCATCGACGCCTGGTTCGACTCTGGTTCGATGCCGTATGCACAGTGGCACTACCCATTTGAGAACCAGGACGAGTTCGCAAAGATGTATCCAGCCGACTTCATCGTCGAAGGAATCGATCAGACGCGTGGGTGGTTCTACACCCTTCACGCTATCTCCACGGCCCTCAACGACAAGCCTGCGTTCAAGCGTTGCATGGTGCTCGAACTGGTGCTGGACGAGAAGGGCCACAAGATGAGCAAGCATGTCGGCAATGTCATTGACCCCTGGAGTATTCTCGACAAACAGGGGGCAGATGCGTTCCGATGGTCCCTGTATACGAGCACTCCCCCCTGGTACCCGAGACGGTTCGGGCCGAACGTAGTAGGCGACGCTCTCAAGAACTTCATCATACCACTTCGCAACGTCTACAGTTTCTTTGTGCTGTACGCCAATATCGACCACTTCGTTCCGAACGTTGCCCAGTTGCCATTCGGCCAGCGGCCAGAACTGGACCGATGGCTTCTGAGTCGATTCCAGGCGCTCGTCCGGGACGTGCGTGCGGATATGGAGGCCTATGATATCAATCCGGCGACGAAGCTCATCCAGGCTTTCGTCGAGGAACTGAGCAACTGGTACGTGCGCCTGAGCAGGCGGCGCTTCTGGAAAAGCGAAAACGATACTGACAAGTTGTCGGCGTACGAGACGCTCTACAGGGTACTGGTCGACCTTGCAAGACTGCTGACACCGTTCACGCCTTTCCTGTCGGAAGAGATCTACCAGAACCTCGTCCGTTCGGACAACAGTGAGGCCCCGCTTTCTGTGCACTTCCTTGACCTGCCCGAATTTGACAAGTCCATGTTCGACCCGCAGCTTACGGGTGCAATGCAGGCGGTCATGGATGTCGTGTCCCTGGGAAGGTCAGCGAGGAAGCAGGCGGGCGTCAAAACCAGGCAACCACTGAGTGCAGTGACTGTTTACACCAATGACGCACAGGCTCATGAAGTGCTGGTTTCTCATGCCGATATCATCCGCGATGAGCTGAACGTCAAGTCTATTGCCGAAGCGACGCGCGCTGCAGACATTGCCGAGTTCACACTCAGACCCAACTTGCCTGTACTCGGCAGGAGGGCCGGAACATTGATCCCTGCCATCCAGAAGGCACTGGCCGTAGATCCAGAGAGAGTCTACGCCGAACTTGAGAGCACTGGTCAAGCTTCTCTGGATCTGGACGGAACGGCATTCCTGCTGACAAAGGATGATGTCATCAGTACAGTCTCAGGGAAAGGTGGACTGTTCGTAGCGTCGGCGGCAAACATTGTCGTGGCGGTTGATCCTACTGTTACGCCGGAGTTGCGAGCTGAGTGGTATGTGCGCGAGGTCGAGCACTTTGTCCAAGGACAGCGCAAGGACAAAGGCTATCAGGTGACGGATCGTGTACGACTTGCTTTGACGTGTACCGATGCTGCAGTGACGGCTGTACTTACTGCTGCGGCGCAGGACGTGGCCCGGGAAGTCCTCGCAACCGAGGTGACGGTGGTCACTGGCCCGGTCGAGGACGGTGCCCTGGAGCTTGAAGGTTCGAAAGTAGCGTGTCGACTGGAACAGTAAGGGCGTTCCGGCAGTAGCAACACGTTCACTTTCCCGGTAGAGTCTCCTGTCTTCAGCAGGAACTCTGCCGGGGATCAATTTTCATCGAGAACAACTCGGTTATGGTCGGTTGGTCACCACACACTCGGCACTGATGGTCGCGTTCAAGTGGTACGAGCTCGAAGCGATTGTCCTCTCCATCCATGAGCAGCAGCTTGCCGGCCAGCCAGTCTCCACACCCCACAATGTACTTGAGCACGTTCTGTGCAACGATGGAACCGATGATGCCGGGAGTGGTACCGAGAATGCCGCGAGATCTCTCCTCGCGTGCCATGGCAGCAGTAGGAGATTTGGGGTACAGGCAGCGGAAGCAGGCTGTTGTTCGCGGGATGACTGTGAATGCCATTCCGTGGAGGTTGCTTACCGCACCGATGAACAGCGGTTTGTCAAAAAGGACAGCAGCGTCAGAAACGAGATATCGCGTACTGTAATTGTCTGTGGCGTCGACGACCATGTCGTAGGCGCTAAAGAGAGCATAGGCGTTGTCCGGATCCAGTCGACTGGGGTAGGCCTCGATACGTATGTCCGGGTTCAGTGCCACCAACCGTTCCTTTGTGACAAGGGCCTTGGGTTGACCGATGTCTCCCGTGGAATAGAGTACCTGCCGATTCAGGTTGGACAGGCTCACGGTGTCTCCGTCGACCACCCCTATCGTACCCACTCCAGCGGCAGCCAGGCACAGCAGGATCGGAGAGCCGAGTCCTCCGGCTCCTACGACCAGAACGGATGCTTTTGCCAGCTTCTCCTGTCCCGGAGGGCCGACCTGTTTCATCCATAGTTGACGTTCGTAGCGCCCTCCGGCGGGGACCTCGCACGATGACGCCCGCACGTGTTTCGATGAAGTCATGTTGTTGCCTCCTCCGGTACGAAGAGTGTGTGCAGTCCGAACGGTAGCGCACAGGGAAGCCATGCGCGGGCTTGTTCGGTCATTGTCGCAGCATCCAGAATCAGGGCAAATGAACGTTTTGCCAGAACATCGAGTACGATAGTCAGTAACCATCCTTCTCCTTCTGGACTGTCCGCAGTCGTGGGAACAAAAATCGGAGCACCGGGGAAACAGTTGTCGGAGGACCACTCGATGAATCGACCGGTCGTCACGTCGGAACGACACAGCCGATCGATTGGCTCGCCTGTTCTCGTTGGCCCCGCCGCGAACAGGATGGTGTGCGGGCGCATTGAGAATCTGGCGTCTATTGTGCAGAACTCTCCCGACGGGCATCTCAGTGGTGAGCAAAGGACTCGCTTGTGCTCCAGGTCGATGACGAGGCGGGTTGCCAGCGGAGCGGGAAAGTTGCCTGCAGGAACCTCTCCATGGTCGAAAGCCAGAGAGTCGAGAATACTCGGATCCGCGTAGGCGGCAAGATCGACGATGATCTGATTTCCGTCGTCCCAGGCATTGATGTGGTGGAGTGCGAACAGTGGGCGTGTGGAAAGTGTTGCCTTCAGTGCACCTGTTCTCCGGTCGACGACCAGGATTCTGCTTCCTCGCCCCGCATCCCAGACATAATTTCGCAGGTACGGATGTCTGGATGAGCTCAGGGAACGCGGATAGGCCGTGAAGGGCCCTTCGACGATAACGACCCATCGTGGCGTTACACTGAAGGAGTGCATATATCCAAGGCGCGGCGAGGGGACAGCACAGAGGCGCCGCGTTCTTCCCGCGGGACTGGTGACTGTAATGACGTATCCGGGAGGATCTCCGTTGCAGAGTGACAAATCGAAGCGTTCTCCAGTGGACTGGTCGAAGACGGGATGTGGCGAGGAGGCACAGCATTTTCTCAGGTGTGTCCGTCGCTTTGTGCGTATCGTCGCCAGCGTGGTGGGATCGATCAAGATGCTCTGTGGCGTATCGCCGAGAGCCTCGAGCTCGTTTCTCCAATGCGTGATGCTCATGTTGGCGTTGTCGTCGGAGAAGTGACTGTGGCGGTGAACGGGCTGGGAGTCGAAACCGCCAGCCGGTACTGTATCTTCCATCAGAGCCCAACGATACCAGGAACTTGCAAGAAAGCGATTGCTGCAGGTGACGCCACGTGATCCAAAAGCCACTGATGAGAGGAGGGCGAAGCCATCCAGCCAATGTCCAACAGCGTGACCCCCAATCTGGAATCTGCCGGGGCCAATTCTGTACATGGTGCCGACGAGGCCGGGAGGCAAAATCCCCGTGACGCTCAAGGGTAGGTTGGACACTTCATCGAGAAGCGAAGCAAAGCCAATGCCATATCTGGGAGCATATCCTGGGTTCATGGCCGCTCGACAGCACGGAGAAACGTGCAAGATGACGACAACTCCAGCATCTGTGTAATGCTGGCGGAGAGGGTGGGATTTGAACCCACGAACGAGGGAACCCCGTCACCTGCTTTCGAGGCAGGCGCTTTCAACCGCTCAGCCACCTCTCCGTTTGGACCTGATACGTCCAAAGAACTGCTGCAGGAC
>Ga0209385_1001386_pt1 | contig 10286 bp, 13 predicted proteins | sample NGEPerB_FD_184506 | JGI IMG/M metagenome (GOLD analysis project Ga0209385, IMG submission 184506) | Arctic peat soil microbial communities from the Barrow Environmental Observatory site, Barrow, Alaska, USA - NGEE PermafrostAB12-B... | ecosystem: Environmental > Terrestrial > Soil > Wetlands >... | reverse complement strand
CCTTCATATTGGCGTGGCGCGAGCCCTTGAGCGTGTCGACGCGGGGCCTTCCCAATTGCGGTCCGAACTGTTGTAAAACCCGCGACAGAGCGAGGACTTCGGTACGCACGTCCTCGTGCAGTTCGTTGAATTCCGGCTCAAACTCGTCGCCGATTTCAACAGTCCATCTCGTCATACGAATATTCCTACTATGCCCTGTGAGGCATAATGCCGTCAAGTGCATTATTCTAGATTAGTGAACGAAAACGGTTGCGGATGTGCTGCTACGAGCACCCGCTTGTACTGCCGCAGGTCATGCAACGGTAGCAGGTTCCGCTCCGCACCATCAGCGAACCGCAGATGTTGCAGGCGGGCGCATCTCCCATCTGGATAAGTTCTCCGAGCGCTCCAACCGGATCAGTACGATTGGCATCCCTAGCTGGCTGAATGGGCATCGGAAGGGCCTTGAACAATTCGCCCTGGTCACCCGTCAAGAACCTCAGTTCGAGCCAACGCGCGATGTAGTCCATAAGCGACTTGGCGTAGCCGATCTTTGGATTTCCGGACCAGCCGCTGGGCTCAAAGCGCATGTGGCAGAGTTTGTTGCAAAGCACGCGCAATGGCACGCCGTGCTGCAGGGCAAGCGAGACCACCGTTGCGAAGGCATCCATCAGCCCGGATATGGTCGAGCCCTGCTTCGCCATGGTGATAAATATCTCTCCTGGCAGCCCGTCCTCGTAAACTCCGACCGTGAGATATCCCTCCTGCCCGGCGATGGAGAAGTGATGCGTAAGCGCCCGGCGCTCGTCAGGCAAACGCCGACGAACCGCCCGTATGGGTTCGGAACACTCTGAACCTGTGCTCTCGTTCACCGCGACTGCATTTTCGTCAATCGGAGTTATCCGATTTGTCGCTGCCATATCGAACCTCATTTCCCGCGAGTTGGGGTGGAGCATGCTCTGGCCGGCAATCCTCTTTGGACTTGCGATTGAAGGCATAAATCACCAATGGAGTGCCGCTCAGTGCGGCGAGCAGCGCACCACCCGGGTTCATGTGCAGGCCGCCTCCGATCGTTACGAACAAAAACACAAACAGACAGAAAACCAGAGAGTAGTTCTTGACCTTTCTATGCATCGCTATTCACTCCTTCCGTTCGGCCATGTCAGGCTGTGACACGTTCTGCGGCGCACACCTGTTCCTCTTCCTTCTGCGGCGGCCTGACATAGTGGCAATGGAAACAGCCGTTACAATGAACCGCCCCGGTTATCGCGCGCACCGATTGGCGAAACCGCTTCGGTATCCTGACTTCCTCCCCGCCGCGCGAATAGAACGTTGGCAGAACCGTGCCAGCTTTGTCCTTGTCCTTTCCGGACAAATCCAGATCTAAGCGACCGTGAATTCCCCGAAACAGGAGTCTTGTCTCCAGCGGCGGTCGCTTTCCATCGTTGGTCGCACCCGGTCGATGCTGCGTAATCAGCAGTTCGTATGTGCGTCCCGTCCGCAGCATCTCAACTCGCACCAGGACGGGGGCCACCACAACTGCATGCAAGCCGTTCACTCCGATGGCCTCCACCGGATGGAGGTACTCGATTGGCTGGCCTTCTTCTGTGGTGAACGTGACGTATCGCCCAATTTCCCCAACCGCGCCACCCGACTCCACCCCACGCACCACATAGCGTTTCGCAAGGTGCTGGTGTTCCAGGCTTACTGGCGAATGGGCAAGAATGCCTCGTTCTTTCAACACTCGCAGCGCTTGCCGCGTTAACCTCAGCCCCAGCACATCTGAAAATCGCTTCTGCTTCATGACAACAACACTCTCCTTGTCTTAGGCGGAATGCCGTACGCGAATCGGGCAGCCGAGGGCAGCCCGAATCATCTCCTTGGTGCAACCAGCCCAGCATTTGTAAAACCGTGGATCTTCGATCAGGATGGCCAGGTTGTCGCCGCTCCGGTCGTGTCCACAGTCCGCACAAGATGGACAGCGTGCGACGTAATTCCGGCCGACCTTCCGCACGGTCCCTATGTGCTCCAAAATGCGGAATTCCGCTCGTCCGTTCCCGGGTTTTCGTTCCATTGAAGTGAGCTTCTCCGGCCGCGGCGAGAAATCCGGCTCTGGCCTTTCCTTGCCCGCGATGAACCTTCGCAATTCCTCCTCGGTCACCTTCCTGAGACCGTTGAGGTACTCGATCTGGGCTTCCAAGCTGTAATCGGCACCATAAAACCAAAATCGGCGATTGGCACCACGGTGGATTCCCAGAGGTCCGCGAATTGCGTTGCCAAACTCTCCGGCGCCGATGGCATCGTGCTTGGGAAACACCTCGATGCCGTCCCCCAGGCCTGAGCCCTTCACCGGCACTCCCAACCTCAGGGCAAGATCATGGATGTAGATTCGGCACTCTTTGGCCAGCAAGGGCGTTGCCAGGAAGATCCAAAGATGCCCACCGCGCTTGCTCATTTCCAGCGCCGGTTCCACCCTGTCCCGTGTCAGGTGGTACTGCAGTTTCAGCAAGTCCTCCATGGAGTTCTTGTAGTCGGCGTCGATAGCGACCCATTTACAGCGTTGGGTTGACGGGTTGATGGCGTACAGGCCGACCGTGATTTTGCCTTCCAGGTGTTGGAGGGTGGTTTCGTACGTCAGCATCAGGGGTAGGTCTGTTCCCTGTTTGCTCGGCCGGAAGTAGTAGTGCCGCCCAGTTTCCGGGTGCGGCCGCATGGACTGCAGCGTGTATGCGCGGCGGTTCACGAACAGCCTTTGGTAATCCTCGACGACCTGTCGGGTTGCCGTGATTGTCGTTGCCATTAGCCCGTCACCTCCTTCTGGCAAATTCGCGAATCCGGGGCTCGCGTTCGCCGTTTACCCACACGGTTTTCGGATGTGGGTGTCGTTAGATAACCCGGAATGTTTTTTCTGTCAAACGGCCGTCTCAGGCCGCTTCAGGCTGCATTCCGGGCAATACCACCCACCGCAAACCGGCCCGCCAAAGTCCCGGCCGCTCAATGAGATCGAGAAAGTTACAGTCCTTCAGGAGCGTTTCGAGTTGGCTTACGCTGTACCCCCCAAATTGATCGTCCTCGAAATCGACGGCGTACCAGATTCCTTTCTTGCGGTCTAGGACATAGACCGCCCCAGAATCAGGATCTCCGGGCACGAGCAAGAACAGCAGGACCGACGCCGGCAACTCGATCCAACGAACGATCTCGACGTTTTCGGCAACCTTTATTAGTGCGGCTATCGCTGTCTGCAGATCGACGCCGGGGTCGAGCTGCACAACGGGTTCAACCATCATTTGTCCAAACATCGCAGTGATCCTTTCCGGGCAGTGCGCCCATGTGGTGTTGTGTTGAAAGCCAAGACGCGACCGATGACGCACACGTCAGTTGGCGGAGGAGGGGAAGATCGTTAAGTGTCTTGTTTTGTTGTTAGTACTGGGATTGAGAGTGGGGGACAGCAGAAAGAAAATCGTTAAGCGGGACGATCGCTATACAGAGGATGCAAGTCGCACGCTCAGATTGATCAATACCCGGCGATGGCGCCGAAACGTAATGTCTGAGCCGCCTACAATGCCGCTGGTACACCGGTTCGGCATCTCCCACATGCCGGTTTCGCGGGAGTTTGCACGCGAGTGGCAGTTCAACGGTTTGCCGACTATACGTCCAAGTGGTTTCCGTGACCGGCGTGTCACGGGGGTGACCGGGTCGGGCCGGCAGACTTCCCACAACCGGACTTCTGCACCGTGAGTTAAATTCCCTGCTAGAAGGCAAGCAGGCGGTGAAGATGAAGCGGCTGAGCTGCCAACGGTTTCGGTTCAATGAAGTGCGGCTTTGGTTAAGTGTGATCGCTTAAAACCTCGGGAACTTGTGGTGGCGGCGGCAGGTGTTGCCGCACCGGATTGAGAAGTGGTCATTGACCAGATTGCAACAACGGTTGATGAAGGCAGGGGGCCGGTTGGTCAAGCACGCCCGGTATTACTGGCTGCCTCCGGCGGAGAGCCATCTGACAAGGCAGCTCTTTCGGAGCATAGCTCGGCGGATCGACGCGGCGAAGCAAATAGGTCGAAATCAGTGAGAGAGGGACAGGAGTCTGAGAAATTGCCTTCAGACCAAGGTGTACATGGTTTTCCTCTGCCCGGAAGGGGGCAGGGCTAGCCCCTTCCGGGGGCCGTCGGAGCCGCCAGGGATGAGGGATGAAGGTATGAAGGAAAGGGAATGGTCGGAGGCGATTGGGTGTATAGTACTAGGCAATCACGATGCCAAAATGGAAATCCTGGCTAATTAGCCAAGCCTGAACACCTCTCTGCGTTCCTCTTTTGGGACGTGTGCGATTCTTACATGTTCGGCTGGCCGAGCCGAGTCCCGGTTGTAGGCCTTGGGCATAACTCACGGGGCCGACCTGATTTCGGATTCTCGACTGTATCCGGCAGTGCTGTAAACGGTAGAGATGGCGGAAGGAAGTCTTTCCCGGAGGTAACAAACAGTGCCCAGTTCGACGTACGTGATCATGCTCAAGTACTTGATGGCAATGTACCCAAACGATTGGCCAATTTCGGGCCAAAATCCAGTCCTGAGCGAATTGAGGAACCAGACGGAACACGATGGGAACCCGGAGCTCTGGTCGAAGCAGGACTACACTATGACATTCTTGGAACCGAAGAGCCTCAAGAATTCGATAACGGGCGCAATCCAAGCCGGCGGCATTTATCGAGCTCAGGGAACATAAGACAGTTCCATGAAGAAGCTTCTGAGTTTTGCAGTTCTTGCAGGGTTGTTGGTCTGTACCGCGTGCAGCCTGCACCCTCACGAGCAATACACCCTGCGTTACAAAACGACGCCAACCATCGTTGACCCTGATCCGGACGCAAACAAGACGGCGAAAGTTTCCGCATTTTCGCTCGACGTTCCGGAAGGCGCCAGCGGAAGGACCTTATCGGACCTACCCGAAAGGGCCCAGGCTGCAGCGATTAAGGCGATCGGAGCTAGCCCAAGGACAAGCACGAAAGATTTATTGGCGGCCATCGGCAGCCCAATCGGAAAGAAGCAGCAGAAGACCGGTGATGAAGATCAGTCAGTGTTCAAAAAGCGCGTTGTATTAGCGCTCGTGAGCCTGACCACCACGGCTCCCGCCGATCGATTTACGTATGCAAAGCTCTCCCTAGTATTTCCGGAACTGCCAGAAACTCAAGCGAAGTTTGTGTCATGGGACAAGTTTGCCACCCAATATCAAACTGTCGATCTCGGCTCTCTTTCCTATACCCAGAACCGGGAACTTGATCTTAAGCTGACAGCCCAGGCTCCCCATGGAGCAGGCGGTGAGGTCGATTCGAAGACTGCAAATATACTTCAGGAACAGACCAAACTCAGCCAGCGATATACAACGATCACAGGGTCGCTGACACCCAATGAAGCGGACTTGATCCAGCAGGGTGCGCCCGGTATCGATCTTGCCGGCAATATATCAGTCGATATGACAATAGAGGTGCCTGCAAACAAAGACGCCTATACCATTACGGATTTCGGTGAGCTGTTTGCCGAAGGCGACAAGCCGACCGACCCTGTAACCCCAACCGATCCTGCAAAGTTGAAGGTATCGAGCCACTCGATAACGGCACCTAAGAATCCATGTCGAGACATCATGGCGGACTTGACGCTCAATTACGTTCTTCGTCACGTGGTCGAAGGCGCTGGCACAATCACCGAGAGTGATGATGTTGTGGAGTTCAGAATAGGTACTTTGTCGCCAGTATCGGTTACTCTTGTGCCGGCCGATGAGTTAAAAGTGCCGACATGGAATCTCCGCTTAAACGATCGGATTTTGTCCCTTGAGCGCGTCCCTGGGGCTGAGGGCAATTTGAAGACGCAGCCAATTACTTTCGATTCATACGATAACGGGAAACAGTTTCTGCTCTGGCTGATTAAGACGAAACCACATGCGATAGACGGTCGGAGATTAATGTTCCCTCCTGACAGACCGTTCAACCCGGATGACTCTGGCCAGTTGCTCATAAGGCGGGTTGACCCGGACTGCACCAATAAGCCCGAAGCAAAGAACCCCACCGGCGCTGCCACGCAATAGAGGCTGCTGAAGAGGTCCCGAGTGCCTGTCCCGCGCGGACTGAAGTGTGTGCGTGAGAAAACCGCTGTCTCTGCAGCCTCGTTTTGTAGGATACTAGCCGCAGGCGGTCACGATGAAAGTACGGACTCGGCGTGCAATTGCCAGTTCGAGATCGGCAGACGCGCTTCCGGTCTGCGTGTTGTTTTTGTTCATCTGCCAAGCTGCGTTTGCCGCCGAACAGGGCACCGTCCAAGTCGAAGTTAGCCCGGCAACGATCCAACTCGCTCCCGGCGACGCCGCGGACAGTCGAGTTCTCCAGTCCCACCGAGCAGGACCTTGTCCTAGACCTGCTTATGCCAGGGCAGAAAATTCATACGGCCGATCGAACGCGATAGTGGATTAGGACCGGTCCGGTGCTATGGCATGGGCCCTGTCACTTGGTCGTGTAACGCCTGACCTTTCGACCTTTCCTTGTGCCGGCGGGGCAACTCCGGCCGTGTTCGATTCGGAGGTTTGGCGACTATATACTCATGTGGATTTGCTTCCGGCTTGCTGACCAACCAGACAGAACCTCGCTTTGGCCACTCTGGGGCCGAGTTAAGGAATGATCGGCGACAATCGGAAAACAATCACCTATACTGTCGAATTGTTGCGTCCGCTTACTGCTGCCCTTGCGGTGTTCATTAATATAAAGGGCGGATGCATCCCCCGCATTTGAAGGTGGCTTCAGACGCACAGCTCATAGTCGGGCCAGCTGCGCTCAGTTCCTAAGGGGCTGTGATTACGGGACGTTTTGAATCGAACCACGGTGGGGGCAGGATCTCGGGGAGCGACTAGGCCAAGGGATTCGAGTGCTTCCGGTGTCGTCATGCGGCCGGAGGCCGCATCGATAATTGCAACCTTCGGAAAATTGCCAGCGTATTTGGCTTTGAAGTCGGACGTGCCGGCGAGGCGCACGGAAACGGTTGCCGAAGAATCTGCTGATACTTGTTTCTTGACCCGGCGAGTGAAGTCTTTTCGGTCCTGGTCACTGGCAAAGTTGGGAACCGCAATTGAGAGGGCGCGCCGATTGCAAAAGATGGCGGGCCGGATCGCTGCATGGCGGATTATTTCTGGTGCATGATGTCGGCGCAACGCGGCCACAGTATCGAGGACATCGCAAGCAAGTTGCTGGAGGTCAGCGGCAACGCGCAGGAACGCGCGCGGCTCCATGACGAGGGCTATGCGTTTGTCACAGCTCAGAATGCTGCTGCGGCTGGACGTTTCTTTAACCGCGCTGCCGGATGCACGAATCTCGTACATCTCACGCAGGTATTCTTCGAGGAGGTCCATGAAATTCTCGTATAACTTGATACCTGCGCAAGTTTAACTCCGCAAGCCTAAGTATCCATGTGCGTTTCGGGGGGACTCAACCCCCTACCACGCTTGCGACCGCGCTCTAAACGGGCGTTCGCCTCCGCTGCGCTCTCGGGTGCGTGGACGGATTAGGCGAAGGGCCAGCCGCCTCGGGTGGCTTGGAATCCGAACCAGAAGACCGCGCAGCCGAAGATGACCATCAACAGCCACTGCGGCGCCTTAAGGATCGCATTGATGATGTCTGGAATCGCTTTCAGGACTTCCGGAATGTTCAGAGCTGACTCGAAAAAGCCCTTGCCACGTGACGCGGAGACAGAAAACGCGGCACCGACTACTCCGACCATGCTGAGGATAATTCCCAACCCCATAAGCACATAGCCAAAGTACTGCATATTGCCCTCCTCATCCTGGCGAATGCCCTGAAGGACATTTGCAAAATCGAACCGTATCTTATCAGGTATCCCGTCGATCAGCTAGTTGGCTTCGCGGCGGGGAAATAAGTCTGCAGCGTGCCGGGAAATTGAGCGATCAACCGCGGCAGGGCGTTGGCCATTCTGTCGCGGGTTTCTTTGCCTTGATAGGGCTCGATCCTGGAATCACGGAGGTAGTAGTCAGTGAGCTTTTGCGCGATGCGCGACATGACTTCGGGTGGGGCCTTGGCGGCCGTCAGTCGCCACATGATTTCGAATTCGTTGTCCGGCTTCATCTGCTCAGCTACACCTTCCAGCACCGCAATCAGACGGACGCGAGCCTGCCACTCGGCGATGGGATTCGCGGGCGGCTTGCCTGTAATTCGCGCGTCGACGCTGTCCATGAGATCGAGGTAGTTGACCACTACGGTTGCAGATTCGTCGAAGTATTGCTCGGAGGGAGATTCCGCGCGAACCTTGTCGAGGAGCAGTTGCAGACGCTCCATGGGCGGGCGGTAAGCTTTCGAAAACTTCACGCCCACACTGGTAAGGCTGAAAGTTATGCGAACGGCGAATGCCATCCCGGCTAAAGCCATGCGCCGACGGAAGCGCCTTTCCGCGCAGGGCAAGTACATGGTCAAGCCCCAAGCATCGGCATCGCTTTCGTCTTCGTGATGGATCGGCGGGCAGGCCCCGGAATCCAGCGCGACGTGACCCAGTTCGTGGGCTACCATAAAAAGTTCTGCACTGGTTACCAGCATTTCCGTTTCGGTTTTCACGTTTTCCGTCATTCCGAAATTGGCGTGCTCAATGCGTGTGTCGTGCTTAGCCGTGCCGAAAATGCTTTCCCAAAAGCCCGGTTGGCAAAGCGAGCGCCAATTCGTAAGAGCTTTCACGATGAGCTCTTGCATGTCTTGTGGGCTGATGGCAGGAGCGTTTTCGGGGATTGCCGACTTCACGTAAATGATGGCACGACCATGCGCGGCGCGGCCGACGGCATAGTAAAAGTCCATTAGGCCGCTATTGACTCCGATGATGAAATTGTCCGGGCCAGCGGGCAGAGTTCGGATATCCGGCGTAAACTGGCCAATCTCGCCGATGACCAATTGGTCTTTGTGGAGGAGTTCCAGCAATCGAGGCGGGAATTCTTCTTGCAGAACGCCTGCCAACGCACGCGGACGATCCGAGCCAATGCTGTTGAGCAAATAAATCGGAGGATGCTGGCTCTGCAGGTCAGTTAGTTGTGCGCGAGCGGGTGCCGGACCTTGAGAGTTATCGGCCATGTTCCAATTCCTTGGTAAAAGTTAAGAGAAGTTTCCGCCAACAGAGGTGGGAGTGTCAAATGAAAAGGGACCGTAGTGGCCACTAGCGGGCGCGAATCTGGGGCGCCCTGCGCTTATCAGATATTCCCTCAGTTATTCCCGCTCCGTGTCGCATGCCCTTGATTCAGAGCTTCCGGAAAGCGTTGAGCGGTCATGGAAGGCCACCTTTCCGCCTGCAATTGAAAAGGATAGCATCGAAAGTCCAGATGTGATTCTCGCAGTTCCGGGTGGATGACGCCCAACCCTTTCTTGTGACTTACGGCGTGTCGTCCGCCTCAGTCGGCGGTTTGCCGACAACCCGTCAAACTGGATTACTTCCGAGTGGCCGACAAACCTGGCCTTGAGACTCTCACAACGCTTGGTACAAAAACTCGGTCCGGTCAAGGATATGTGATGCGACTGTGTCGCACGCGCCCAAAAGAAGTCAGTGAATGCACATGGGAAGGCTTTTTGCTCATGATGTCCTCGACCCGGATTCCGAGCACAGTTAACGCATCAGCGATGAGGGAACGGTGGCAACGCCAAGGCACCGCTTCCGCGCACATCAATGCGCTCCGTTTTTGTCCAGCTAACTTGATCAGCCTCTGCAACCCTGCGTCGAATTCCGAGGTCTGCATGTAGTCGGCAAATCCACGAAACGAGCTATTACGCCACCCCATGTTCGAAGAGTTGCGTCGCGCATGGCGCAAGCCTCCGAGCTTTCGCAAGTGCACGTAGCCGATCCTCGCGGCGCGCAGCTTTCTGCGCAAGGTCTCCTGGTCGAACTGCGGATTGTGTCGTGAACGCGGGACACTACGCACATCGATGACACGCTCTACTCGGTGCGCTCGCAGAAGATCGAGAAAGGTTTTCCACGTGCGCGTGGAATGCCCAATCGTCAGGACAGTGGAGGTACAGACGTTTCTCGTCAGATCCCCGCCTCCTGGCTGAAATATTGATAATCCTCTCGCCAGCCGCCTTGGCCCTGGCCAATGGTTGTGTAGTCCTCGATAAACTCGATCGCGCGGATGTACTTCACCATGGTGAACCCGAGCTGCGTTTCTACTCGAAGTCGGAGCGGTGCTCCGTGCAAAATCGGCAGTGGCTGACCATTCATTTCGTAGGCAAGTATCGTCTGCGGATCTTCCGCCAGCTCCAAGCGAATCGTGCCATAGAAGTACCCCGGTCCTT
>Ga0209385_1001384_pt1 | contig 10294 bp, 6 predicted proteins | sample NGEPerB_FD_184506 | JGI IMG/M metagenome (GOLD analysis project Ga0209385, IMG submission 184506) | Arctic peat soil microbial communities from the Barrow Environmental Observatory site, Barrow, Alaska, USA - NGEE PermafrostAB12-B... | ecosystem: Environmental > Terrestrial > Soil > Wetlands >... | reverse complement strand
CCCTGGATCTGCACGTTCCGTTCCGGCAGGGGTGACCGCAGTTCCCGCGTGCGGCGCCGGTGGGCGAGCCGAAGCGACCCTCGGTGCGGCCGTCTTCAGCGTGCCTCGCCCAGCGAGGCTATGTCAGTCGGCTGCCAGCCGTAGTGCACGGCCGGAAGCGCCTTCGTCGGGCGCCGGACGACGGCGGCGTAGACGTCGAATGTCTCTGGGGCATCTCCGCAAGACAGAAGCTGCGCCACATGCAGCGGAGAGGTCGCATTTGCTGGTGGCAACGCCTGACGTACGCCTCGCCATCACGACTTGTGCGCGTACGATTACTCTATGAATTTCGGGGATGGGCCGCCCGGGCCCAACAGGGAACGAATCCGCCGCCGCCTCGTCGTCGTCGGGCAGGGGTACGTCGGCCTTCCTCTGTCTATGCGCGCGGTAGACGTCGGATACGCGGTAGTCGGGCTTGAGGTGGACTCCGCCCGAGCCAAGCGGCTCGAGTCGGGAGAGTCGTACGTCGATGACATCTCCTCCTCGCGTCTGCGCGGGGCCCTCGCCACCGGGCGATACACGGCGACAACGGAGTACACCGCTGCAGCCGGGTTCGACATCGCCGTAGTGACCGTGCCGACTCCACTGCGCGAGGGCAACCCTGACCTGTCCTACATCGAGAATGCGGGACGCTCCCTTGCCCCGCTGATCACCCCTGGCGCGACTGTCGTGCTCGAGTCAACGACCTACCCAGGTACCACCGAGCAACTCTTCGGACCGCTGCTTGAGGCCGGGTCTGGTTTGCGGGCGGGTACTGACTTCCGCCTCGGCTACAGCCCCGAGCGCATCGACCCCGGAAACCCTTTATGGCAGTTGGTGAACACGCCTAAGGTCGTGTCAGGTATCGACATCGCCTCGCTGGCGGCGGTGCAGGGCTTTTATAACGACATAGTCGACAGAACGGTGCCCGTGTCGACGCCCCGTGAGGCCGAGCTGACGAAGCTACTCGAGAACACGTTTCGGCATGTCAACATCGCCTTAGTGAACGAGCTCGCCATATTCGCACACGACCTCGGCATTGACGTCTGGGAAGCGATCGAAGCGGCGTCGACCAAACCCTTCGGGTATCTGCGATTCACACCCGGCCCGGGGGTCGGCGGGCACTGCTTGCCGATCGACCCGTCATACCTATCGTGGCAGGTCAAGCGGCAGCTGGGGCGCAGCTTTCGATTCGTAGAGCTGGCGAACGACGTCAACGAGCACATGCCCGACCACGTGGTGCAGCGCGCTGTCCTGGCTCTCAATCGGGAGCGCAAAGCGCTCAACGGCGCACGGGTCCTGCTTCTCGGTCTGGCCTACAAGCGCAACACCAGCGATGCTCGCGAGTCCCCGGCCGTCCGCATCGCCCAACTGCTTGTCTCACTGGGCGCTGACGTCCGCGTTGCCGACTCGCACGTGGACCTCGATGTCGTCCGACTGCGCGAGCCGCTCGGCGCCTCCAAGGTCGACCTGACGCGCGAGGAGGTCCACGCGGCCGACCTAATAATCCTGCTTGTTGCGCACGACGATTTTGACCTGTCCCTACTGCAGGGTGCCCACGTCTTAGACACGCAGCATGTCTTGCAACCCCGAGAGGGCGTGGAGGCGCTGTGAGACGCCTGCCCCGTCGGGTGCTCGTCACAGGGGGCGCCGGCTTCATCGGAGCCAACCTGTGCCGGCGGCTGGTCAACAGCGACGAGATCGACCAGGTGCGCGTCATCGACGACCTGTCGTCGGGGTGCCTCGATAACCTGGCCGGCCTTCCTGTCGACGTCGTCGAGGCCTCGATCCTCGACGAGGCCGCGCTGGCTGGCGCCACCACCGGCTGCGACGCGATCGTGCACCTGGCCGCCGTGCCCTCCGTGCCCCGCTCGATCCGAGAGCCCCTGCGATCCCACGAGGCCAACGCGACCGGCACGCTTCGGGTGCTAGAAGCCGCAAGGGCGGCCGGCGACGCCCACGTGGTGCTGGCGAGCTCCTCAAGCGTCTATGGCAGCAATTCCACGTTGCCGAAGTCCGAGGACCTACAGTGCCGGCCGATGAGCCCGTACGCCGTCTCGAAGCTTGCCGCCGAGCAGTACGCTCTGGCCTACGCGCAGTGCTACGGGCTGCCTGTTCTGCCCTTTCGGTTCTTCAATGTGTACGGCCCGTTGCAGGCGGCTAGTCACGCTTACGCCGCCGTGGTCCCGGCTTTCCTCGACGCGGCCCTGCATCAACGCGCTGTACCAGTCTACGGCGACGGGCTCCAAACGCGCGACTTCACCTACGTCGGCACGGTCACGCAGGTGCTACAAGCCGCCGTCGTACAGAAGCTCACGTCTGGCCCGGTTAACTTGGCGTTCGGGACACAGACGAATCTATTGCAGGTCATCGCCATGCTGGGCAAGGCGCTCGAGCGGCAGGTGACGGTCGAGTACCACGGCGCCCGCCTCGGCGACGTCCGACACAGCCAGGCCGACAACGGCCGGCTCCGGCGACTCCTCCCTGGCATCGAGCCCGTCGCCCTCGCGCAGGGCCTCGACAGCACGCTGCGCTGGTTCCGTGAGACGTAGCAGCGACTCCAAGGTGTACGGCCACCGCCACGGGTTGCGGGCGGTGGGCTCCGTCAGCGCAAACACGATTGGCGCGAGCGCGGCGATGGTCGGGGTAGCCGTGCTCACGGCTCGGCAAGTCGGCCCTGGTGGTCGCGGAATCATCGTTGTGTTTACCACGATCGCCTCGTTCACGATGCTGCTGTCATCCCTCGGGGCGAACGTACGAGCGCGCGTCGATCTGACGCAACGGCAGGGACTCGCCCTGCCAGAGTACCTGGGCCTGGCCGCATGCCTGGTCGGCCTGCAGGTCGTGGTCACGCTTACCGCTGGGACCGTCGTCCTCGCTGCCGGCCATGCGCTTTACTCCTTCATCGCCCCCCTCCTGCTCTGCGCGTACGGCACTGGCCTGCTCGCCTCGGCCCTGCTCCGGGACGTCCTGTACGCCTTCGGCTTACCTGGACGAGCAAGCAGCGGCGACGTGGTGGGCGCTGTCCTCCTCTTGACGATGGTTGGTGTGCTGGAGCTGACCCGCAGCAGCGTCACCCTTATCCTGCTGAGCTTCGTGATGAGCACAGCGTTCCAGGTAACATACCTCGTTGCCGCGACCGGACGCGCCGGCTTGCTCATGCGGCCGACACGAGATTGTCGACAGTGGGGCGCCCATCTACGAAGGTCCATGCCGGCACTGCTGCAGACGTCGGCACAGGCCGGCATCATTCGCGGAGACCGATTGCTCTTGGGCGTTATGGTCGGGACTGCTGCGGTGGGCACCTACGGCGTGGCGGCAACAATGACCGAAGTATTGTGGCTCGTGCCACTCTCCCTCGGGAATGTACTCTTCCACCGCGTTGCCAGTGGCAAGCTCACGTGGAAGGAGCAACGGCGTATCCGAAGGGGAAACTTGTTGATTGCGGCGCTGTCGGCCATAGCGATGGCTTTGATCGGTCCACATATAATCGACGTAGTGTTTGGCAAGGAGTTCGCGGGAGCTGCTGCACCGCTGCGTATTCTATGTGTGGCGGCAGTGCTTGGCTCGTCGTATCACATCGACATAGTCAGGGTTACAGCCGCCGGAGCCCTGCGCGCGGCCGGCCGCCTTGTCGCGGCAAGCCTCTTCGTTACTGCTCTTGCCGACGTCACCCTTATTTGGGCCTTCGGCATCGATGGCGCGGCCCTAGCCAGCGTTATCGGCTATACCGCCTTGGCGGTCGGCAGCTCGTCGGCCGCCAGCCGTGTCACAGCAATCCGACCGCTGGATTCGTCGTTCATGCCGCCGTCGGTCTGGCTGCGGCATCAGCTTCCTGAAGAGAGATAGTATCATGCTTTCCCCTATTGCCTCCGTGACTCATGCACATCTCGTCTACGTCCTCGCCCAAGAGTTGAAGACGTCGCATCGAGATGGGGACCTCCAGATATTGGACACCGGCTGCGGTAATGGAAAGTTGCTGCTCGCGTGCCATCGGCATTTCCCGACGCTCTTGGATCGAGCAGCGGCATTTTCTGGTTTTGACGTTACGGATTCACGGGTGCAACGGTCCGATTTCTTTGACTCAACGGCCTCATATCTAGCCGAAGAGGCGCCAAACGTAGACTGGACAAGCCGTCTGCGACTGATATCGACGGACACACCCTGGCCATACGCAGATAGAACATTCGACGCCACAGTCTCGAACCAAGTCCTTGAGCACGTTATCGATGTCGATTTCTTCATTCATGAGTTGAGCCGTGTACTGCGTCCTGGTGGCGTAAGCATTAACCTGTTCCCGGTAGTGTCACTGCTCGTAGAAGGACACGTTGGCGTGCCACTCGCCCACCGAATTAGCTCCGATGATGTGCGGCGCGCTTATCTGTCACAGTTCGCGAGGCTTGGCCTCTCGCGGCTCGGCCCTATGCGAATGAGTGGTAGTTTGTCGCCCGAAGCATTCGGCGTCACGAGGGCCGAATACGTGGCAACTCAGACCGCTTATCGATCGTTTCGGGAGCTCGCCAAAGTGGCACACCGACACGGCCTGACCGCCAGCTATAGGTGGACGCCACAATTCTACTTGCTAAAGCTAGCATATGTCCTCGGCCGCGACCTATCGCGAATGTACGACCGTCCTCTCGGCACGCCGCTGCTTGAGTGGCTCACTTTCGGCCTCTTGAGCAGACTGTCGAGCGTCACAGTCGTCTTCGCCAAGGACAGGGGATACGATCCTGATGCAGTTGACGCCGGTCACCTCAGCTCGGCATGATCAGAAGCCGTTCCATAGGAACGCGGCGTGGTATAGATCGGTGTTCAACGGGTGACCTCAAGATAGGCCGCCGGCAACTAGCGGATGGCACGGGCGACCATCACACGCGGCACGATGTGCGCGCGCTGCTAAGTCGAATACTACGCTGATGAGCTTCCGCTGGCAGGCAACGTCCAGGCTTTACGCGCCCGCCCAGCATGTCGCTCAAGTGATCAACCGCTTTGCTATCGCACCTCCATGGCCACTAGGCCAACGTGCATCACGACGGCCCCACCCGGCGACATCACCTGTCGGCTGTGCCAGCTAACTCGAGGGTCGCCTGCTCCACACGAAACTCAGCGCGCGATCCAGCGTTTCCCCCGTGAACTGCCCTCAGGAAGTCCGTGGGCAGGAGTGCTCCAGGTGCTTCAATCCGCCTTGGTCGCAAGACATACGCCACTACGAGGGCGAGCTCAATCGTCATCGTCGACATGAGACGATTCGTAAATGGCGCCCACACCAGCACGGTCAGAGCTAGGGCGGCAAGCAGCTGACTATTTAGAGAACTCTCTCTTCGGCGGACGAGAGACGTTATTAGAAATCCCACGGCGAATGGCACCATTGTCACTCCCGGAACGCGAAAGTCCCTATACCAGGGTTCAAGCCAAGTGTATACGTTCGTGGGAAAGGGAACGCTAACGAAGGGGCCGACCTCTGGCCATGCCGTAAACAGAGGAGCGATCTTAGGAGCGAACGCGAACGTCGCCGCCCCGTGAGTTACGGGGTTGTAGTCGCCGAAGATGGGAGGTTTTAGATTTCCAGGCCAGGAGTGATTAGGCGATTGCGTAAGAGTCAAGAAGGCCGCGACTCCACTGGAGCCGTATATGAGAATGCTAGCCGCGGGCTCCCAGTTGATGGACTTCGAAAGGTATGGGGAAAACCGCGAATCGTGTCCCGCCGTCTTACCAAGTGTGTTACCGATGAATTGAAAGCATATAATGGCCCCGAGAATACCCACGGCCGCGACAACGCTATTCCGCTGAGCGAGGCGTTTCCGAGCGACTCGCGGCGCGTTACTCGAAGCCTCAGTTGTGACCGCCTGCTTACCCGCGCGTTCGATCATGGCGACCGCGACAGACCATACAATACCAATGAATATATTCGTTCGCTGAAGTGACGCGAACTGGGACACGACGAGAACAAGAAACAGCGAAGCCCGAAATAGTCTTGGACTGCCTCGAAGTTGCAACACAAGCCGTGAGTTTGCCGTCAGTACCATCAGCAGTGGCGCGAGATAGAACAGTAGCTTACCAGGTAGCGGGAACACTTGAAGGTAGTTTACGTCGGAATATGATCGTATCGACTTGGGATTGGTTAAGAGGGTGCCTAGGCCAAAGTATCGTGAGATCGTGAGTAAGAGCCAGAGGAATCCCAATATGTATGCCACCCACAGCAGAGAGTAGGCACGCAATGAGACTGCCGCCGTGTAGTAACAACGGCGGACGCTGGTAACTGCCCGATTCTGTTCTCGGTTGACTAGTACACCCAGGTTGAATGACAGAACGCCCCCAACGAGGATCATAGCGGATGACGTGGGTGACGCGTTGTACATGATCACACCGCTCGACCAAACAGTGAGTGCGATGACCCATGGAATGTTATGTGCCGCCAAGACAAGCCACGCAGTAGAGCGAGCGAGGCGCGAGAGTACGGTCAACAGGAGAAGGAGGCAGGCCGTACTGAAGGCTATTGCGTTACTCATTGCAACGGCACCCCTGTGTTTACTGAGCTGGCTTGGGGAAGCAGGCATCGGTCAACCCTGGAAGACTTGTAGGGCCACAGATGGTATTGCTGCATCGACGCCCTATCCTGATTCTCTCGACAACCCATGAGTGTGGTATTAGCTGGCCTCCTTCGGCCAACCCGGAACGCTCGTTGACAAAGCGTTGATTGGTCGAGCTCCCAAAAACGAGAGACGCGTCCTGGGCGGTCCAGTTGCCGGATGTCGGTACCGGGCGATGACCTAGGTGAAAGTGTTGATAGCGGCCGTCTTGAATGGCCCCTGGTGTCGTGATAGGGATACATCGGTGCAGCCCCAAAATGAAGGGGGGGTTGGTGATGTCGGTTCGTGGTCGGGCGGGAAGCGACTCTGGTGCCGACCGCGTCCCGCGCTGACCCGATTGCGGAGTGGGGCGTCACCTTGACGTGCGCACGCTCGGGAGCCGACGTCTCAGCCATAGACTAGAGACCGGCTGTAGGGCCCGCTTCGGTGCTCGACCCGCGCCCCCACGCACCCAAGCTGCAGGCCATGATCTAGCTAGGGCTACCGCGTAGGACCCTGCTGCGAGAAGCTCTGGGGAACACGGAGGAACACAAGCGGTGCCGTCACAACGCTCACACGAGGCACTGACCATCACGCTACCTCCACCACTTCACAGAACTCACTACCGCGACGCTTTCCGGGTGACAGGTCTCCTACGCCGTGGAGTCGTCCTGTCACCTAGGGTAGCCTTGAGTTCGGAATCGTGAAGAGTTGGGCCTGTGCGGCAGTGCCAGCGACGCTGCTTTTGCATTGACCGGGCAGCGGCTCCGACCATCCCCGAGCCTATAGGGGCCAAGTGATCATGATCGCAAGAGCAACCAGCACCGCGGCCCTCGTCCGGGTTCGGGCACCGGCCTAGAACATGTGCGGCATCTTTGCGAGCAGTGACGCGAATAGATGGCGGTCACGACTTCACGCCATCTTTCACCATCTAGAGCGACGAGGCCCGGACGCGCAGGGAAGCAGAGAGGTCGACGGCTTACTGTTCGCGCACGCTCGACTGAGCATCATCGGGCTGGGCGAGCCAGGAATGCAGCCAGCCACGTCTCGCGACGGACGCATCACGCTCGTATATAACGGCGAGATCTACAACTTCCGTGAGGTGGCCAGCCTGCTCGGGCTAGACGATCTGAAGTCTGACACGCAACTACTCGCCGAGGTCCTTGCCCGGAATCCCCATCAGGTGAGTCTCCTTCGCGGCATGTACGCGTTCGTCGCATGGGACAGCCAGGAGCAGCAATTCCTAGCCGCACGTGACCCCTTCGGCATCAAGCCGCTGTACTTCTTGGGACACACAAATGGCGAACTGACCTTTGCGTCCCAGATCGCTCCCCTGCTCGGTGACTCGGACGCCCGACGCGTGGATCATGTCGGCTTGGGCACATACTTGGCGTTCGGCCACACCGGGCCAGGATTGACATGCCTTAACTCAGTCCACAAATTGGAGCCGGGCTGTCTGCACCGCTGGCGGCGCTCCAAGGTGGGCTACGAGCGCTCAGCCCTGCGCCTCGTCGCACCTCCTGCCGTGACAGGAGACCTCTCAGGTGCGCTGCGTGACAGCGTGCGTGCTCACCTCGTCGCCGACGTGGAAGTTGGCACCTTCCTCAGCGGTGGAGTTGACAGCACCCTGCTGACCTACCTCGCCGCACAGGAGCGCCAGCAGGTGCGTAGCTTCACCGTCTCGTTCCCGGAAAGCCCGGACAGAGACGAGAGCCCACTGGCACTTCACAATGCGCGTCTCATCGGCAGCAACCATACGGACGTGCCGGCCACGATGACCGACCTCGCGGGTGCGGCTAGGTCATTCCTGCGAGAGCAAGGGGAGCCCTTCGCGGATGCTGCAATGTTGCCGCTCACTCACCTGGCACTTGCGGTGAGGGGGTCGGTCAAGGTCGTTCTGTGCGGTGAAGGCGCAGACGAGCTGTTTGGTGGCTACGCTCGCTACCGCGTCAGCAGCCGCCTGCCGCGGACCCGGTTGCTACCGATGCCGGGGCGGCAGCGGGTCGCCGACTGGTGGGGCGTACAGCGAAGTGGGCAGCCTTGGGAGCGAGCCCTCCAGGCGGGGCTCGCGGGCGGTGGCTTCCGAAGCCACGCCGCCCTACTCGACGGCGACCTGCCGCTGCTCGGCGCACTCGACCCCACGGCTCGGCGCGACGTGGTGGCTCTAGCCTCGTCGGGCTGGTGCACGTCCTCGACCAGCGAGTTGGGTCGGGCGCGCCAATATGACCGCAATGTCTGGATGCCCAACGTCTTCCTCGAGAAGACCGACCGCGCCACAATGGCAGGCAGCCTTGAGGGAAGACTGCCATTCTTGGACCATGAGGTGGTGGCCGCAGCCGCACGCCACCCCTTGACCAAAGATACCGCCAAGCTTCCGCTTCGCCGCCTCCTTGTCAATTGGATGCCCGACTTGCAGTTGCCCGACCGTAAGAAGGGCTTGGCGGTCGACGTCCGCACGCTGGTGTCGCAGCACTTCACCCAGCAGGTAGAGCACCAACTCGTTGACCCGCTCGCGGCGCTGAGCCGGTGGCGAGGGCAGCTCGATGACGGCCAGGCGAGGCGGCGCGCGGAGCGGTCGCCGTCCTTCGCCTTCCGCCTCGCGATGCTCGATGAGTGGCAGACGCTCTTTGGTGATGACTTGACTTGGGAGCACGAATGCCGCGCTTGAGCGTGGTCACGCCCTATGGTGGGGCCGGTGCCAGCTCCCGCGTGCGGATATACGACTGGCTGGCGCACCTAGCCGCACCACATCGGCTGTTCAACTACGTCGGTGCTCGGAACGCGTCGATGCTGACTCTACTGGCACGGCTGCCCCGCGTCGTCCGCGCCGAGCGGTCGCTGCGCGCGCTGAACCTCTCTCACGATGTCCTCCTCCTCCACCGCGAGGCCTCACCGTTGTCACGGGGCCATCTTGAAGGGGCCCTATTGCACTCCGCCCACCATTCAATATACGACTTCGACGACGCACTGCAATGGGACACCGGCCCTGGACTGCGCAACGCGGTTCCCAAGTCGGTCAAGGCTGAACGGTGCGTCCGATCCGCCGATACCGTCCTGGCGGGCAGCGAGCTGTTGGCCGACTGGGCGAGTCGGTTCGCCCGTGAAGTCTACGTTGTGCCCAGCTGTGTTGAGCCCGACGACTACGCAGTCAGGGTCGACTACCGGATGTCCGGCCCACCTGTGCTGGGCTGGGTGGGGTCCCCCACTACGGAGCCCCACCTTGCCCTGGTGGAGGAACCGCTGCTGGAACTGCACCGGCGCACGGGAGCACGGCTGATCGTCGTGAGCGCCGGCTCGGCGCCGCTTGGTGCACTTCAGACGATGGTCACGCGCGTTGAGTGGGACTCCGGCACCGTGGGTCAGGTCATGACAACTTTCGACGTTGCCATCGCCCCGTTGACAGCGACGCTGTTCGCTCGCGGCAAGTGCGCGTACAAGGTTCTGCAATACGCAGCCTGCGGTCTTCCCGTCGTAGGGTCACCCGTCGGAGCCAACCGAGAGGTGCTGGGGAGGCTAGGCCTCGCCGCCGTCTCCCACCCGTCCGAGTGGCTGGACCAGCTCGAGGCGCTGCTCGCAGGATCGGCCGACGCCCGGCGTGCACTGGGCGAGAGAGCCCGGCTTGGCGTAGTGCAGCACTATTCGTACGCCGCCTGGGCATCCGTGATGTCACGGCTGCTGGGCGTGCCGACAGACGCTCGGCCGCGCTC
>Ga0209385_1001380_pt1 | contig 10309 bp, 10 predicted proteins | sample NGEPerB_FD_184506 | JGI IMG/M metagenome (GOLD analysis project Ga0209385, IMG submission 184506) | Arctic peat soil microbial communities from the Barrow Environmental Observatory site, Barrow, Alaska, USA - NGEE PermafrostAB12-B... | ecosystem: Environmental > Terrestrial > Soil > Wetlands >... | reverse complement strand
TCGAACGGCGACGTGGCATGCCCGCTCTGCGCCAGCGCCGAGATCGTGCGCCTGCCGAGCGCGCCGCGCCTGCAGGTCAGCCGCCACGCCGCGCCTGCGCCCGATGCATTGCCCGCGCCCGCGTCGACGGCGATGACGATGCAATCGCAATGGCTGCGTGCCGTCCGCCACGTCATGACGACGACCGAGGACGTCGGCGAGCGCTTTCCCGAGGAAGCGCGGCGCATCCACTACGGCGAGGTCGAGGAGCGCGCGATCCGCGGCCGTGCCTCGCGCGAGGACGCCGACGCCCTGCGTGACGAAGGCATCGAGGTGCACGCCCTGCCGTTGCCCGATGCGATGAAGGGCCCGTTCCAGTAGCCGCTCAGGCGTGGCACGGCACGCAGGCGTCGAGCAGCAGGTAGCGCGAATCGGCCAGCGCGCTGACGATCGCGTCGCCCTGCCGGTCGAAGGTGAACGCCTCGCCCGGCGCCAGCACGATGTCGCGTCGATCCCCGTCCTGGGTGATCCAGATCGAGCCGGCGATGCATTCCAGCCGACGCCCGCGTCCATCGCGGACGTGACGGATGCGTCCCCTGCCCAAGGCGCGGGTTCCGAGAATCAGATCGTTGTGCATGGTCGACTCCTGTAGCATGAGGGCTGTGCATGCATATCTGCCCTCGACAAACGCCCGCTCTTCGGACCGTTGCAGGGAGTTTGAGGTCGGCTCGGTGACCTTGCAAACGATCATCCGGAATGGTTTGCATGCACTCCGTGCATGCATGGTCTCGATGCGATGAGCCGCGGCGCTTTCGAGCTGCCACCACTCGAGCTGCTCGTCGCCTTCGAGTCGGCGGCCCGCCATCTGAGCTTCACGCGCGCCGCGGAGGAAATCGCTTTGACGCAATCGGCGGTCAGCCGGCAGATCCAGGCGCTCGAGGAGAGCCTCGGCGTGCCGCTCTTTCGCCGCCTCCACCGCGCGCTGGTGCTCACCGGAGCCGGCCGCGCCTTCCAGCAGGCGACGGCCGCGGCGCTGGCCGACCTCGACGCGGCCACCCGATTGCTCCGGCACGGCACCGGCGCGAAGACGGTCGTCGTCACGACGACACCAGGCTTCGCCGGCCTGTGGCTGATCCCGCGGCTGTCCATTTTCGTGGCCGCGAATCCCGGCGTCGACGTGCGCATCTCGGCAAGCAACGGCCTGGCCAAGCTCGATCGGGACGGGGTCGACGTGGCGATCCGCTACCAGGCCGTGGATGCCGTACCCGCCAGCGCTGTCAGCCTGTTCGGCGAAACGGTCTCCCCGGTTTGCAGCCCCCGGCTGCGCCGCGCCGCCGGCGATGGCTTGCGCGTGCCCGCCGACCTGGCCCGGCAGACGCTGTTGCGCATGGAGCCCGACGGCAAGAACCAGTTGCAGGACTGGGGCTTGTGGCTCGCCGCGATGCACGTCGCCGATCTGAAGCCCGCCGGCGTCCTGCATTTCTCGTCGTACGACCAACTGATCCAGGCAGCGACCGCCGGGCAGGGCATCGCCCTGGGGCGACAGCCGCTGATCGACCGGCTCGTCAAGGCGAAGAAGCTCGTCGCGCCGTTCGCCGACGTGGTGGTGTCGCCGCGCGGCTATTGCATGATCGTCGCCGCGCATGCCGCCCGACGGGCCGAGGTGGCGGCCTTCGCGGCGTGGCTCACGGCAACAGCACGCGCCCCGGATTCAGCACGCCCGAGGGGTCGAGCGCGCGCTTGACGGCGCGCATCATGGCCAGCGCGACCGGCGACTTGCGCAGCACCAGCTCATCGCGCTTGAGTGATCCGACGCCGTGCTCGGCCGAGATCGAGCCGCCGCGCGCCACCACGGCGTCGTAGACGATGGCGTTGATGGCGGCTTCGTTGGCGCGCAGGAACTCGGCGGCGTCGCCGGCTTCGGGGCATTGCACGTTGTAGTGCAGATTGCCGTCGCCGAGATGGCCGAAGTCGACCAGGCGCGCGCCGGGAAACGCCCGCTGCAACGCGTTGTCGGTGGCGGCGACGAACTCGACGATCGCCGACGCCGGCAAGGCGATGTCGTGCTTCACGTTCGGGCCTTCGGCGGCTTGCGCGAGCGGAATCGACTCGCGCAGCTGCCACATCGCCTGCGCTTGCGCGATGTTGCTGGCGATGGCCGTGTCGTGCACGAGACCGAGCTCGAGCCCGCGCCCCAGCAACGACTCGAGCGCGGCGGCACCGTGCGCGTCGCCTTCGACATCGGAGTGTTCCACGAGCACCGTCCAGGGCGCGCTGGCGAGCGGCTGCCGCAACGCAGGAAAGTGCATCCGGACAAGCTCGAGCGAGAGCGCGTTCATCGCCTCGAATCCAGTCAGCCCCGGGCCGAGCGTGACGTGCGCCAGTGCCAGCAGCTCGACGGCGGCAGCCAGCGTCGGCACGGTGGCTATCGCCGTGAGCGTGGCGGCCGGCCTGGGATGCAGCTTCAGCGTCGCCGCGGTGATGATGCCGAGCGTTCCTTCGCTGCCGATGAGGAGATCGCGCAGGTCGTAGCCGGTGTTGTCCTTGCGCAGGCCGCCAAGCCCGTTCCACACCTCGCCGCCAGCCGTCACCACCTCGAGGCCGAGGCAGAGCTCGCGGGCATTGCCGTAGCGCACGACCTGGGTGCCGCCGGCGTTGGTGGCGAGGTTGCCGCCGATGGTGCAGCTGCCTTCGGCGGCGAGGCTGAGCGCGAACAGCAGGCCGGCCTCGGCGGCTGCATCCTGCACGCGCTGCAGCACGCAGCCGGCTTCGACGGTCATCGTCAGGTTGGCCGGATCGACGCTGCGGATGCGGTCGAGTCTGGCCAGGCTGAGAAGGATCTGGCTGCCGCTCGCGTCGGGCACCGAGCCACCGACCAGGCCGGTGTTGCCGCCCTGCGCGACGATGCTCGTTCCGGCCTCGGCACAGCAGCGCACGACGGCGGCGACCTCGGCCGTCGAGCCCGGTCGGACAACGGCGAGGGCGCGTCCGGCGAAGCGCTTGCGCCAGTCGATCTCCCAGGCGGAGAGGTCGCCCTCGCTCAGCACGTTGTCGGCGCCGACGACCTCGCGCAACCGGGCGAGCAGGCTCATCAGGCAAGCTCCGCGCTGCGCGCTGCGGTATTCGCCCTATGAGCGGCCCGGCGGCTCATGGCGCAGTGGCGCCGGCATTGCGCAAGCGCGAGCGGACGTGCATGCCGCAAGCGGCGAACAGGAGCGTGCCGAGCCCGACCTCGCAAGCCGCGAGCACGGCACTGGTCCCCCGCTCGGTGGTCGCGCGGACCAGGCCTTCGCCGACATAGAGCCAGACCAGCAGGCTGACCCAGCGATAGGTGTAGAGCCGCATGCGCACGAGCCCGGGAATCGCGAACACCATGGGCAGCGCCTTGACGGCGAGCGTGCGCTGGCCGGTGGGTGCGAGCCAGAGCTCCCAGGCCAGGCACAGCACGATCAAGGCGACCGCCGACCCGGCGGCCAGCGTCCGTGTCCATGCGATGGCCGCTGGCAGCGCTGTGGGAAAACGCGTTGTCCGACGCATCGTCCTTATGATGCCAGCAATGTCGCCGCTACCGCCGCTGAACGAGACGCCCGTCGTTGCCGGCCGCTTCTTCAAGAAGCTGCAGCGTTGGCCGTGGCTGGGAACGCTGCTCACGCTGGTGCGTCGGTTTCGCGAGGATCGCCTGGCGCTGACGGCGAGCAGCCTGACCTTCACGTCCGTGATCTCGCTGGTGCCGCTGGCGACCGTGATGCTGGCGCTGTTCACGGCGTTTCCGATGTTCTCGACGCTGCAGGACACGCTGCAGCACTACTTCGTCACGTCGCTGGTACCCGACTCCATCGCCAAGCCCGTGCTCGGCTACGTCACCCAGTTCTCGAGCCGCGCCAGTCGCCTCGGCGTCGTCGGACTCGTCGCGCTCGTCATCAGCGCCATCGCCCTGATGCTGACGATCGACCGCGCGCTCAATGCCATCTGGCGCGTGCGCACGCCCAGGCCGATCGCGCAGCGCGTTCTCATCTACTGGGCTGCCGTCACGCTCGGCCCGCTCGCGCTCGGCGTCAGCCTCACGGCCACCTCGTATGCGGTATCTGCCTCGCGCGGCTATCTCGGGGGGATGCCTCGCGGCGTCGGCGTCGTCCTCGGCGCGCTGGAGTTCGTCACCATCGCGCTGGGCGTGGCCGGGCTCTTTCACTACGTTCCGAACACGCACGTGCGCTGGCGCCATGCGCTCGTCGGCGGCGTCTTCGTCGCGGTCGGCTTCGCTGCGGCCAAGCGGCTGCTCGCGTTCTATTTCGGCTCCGTGCCGACCTACGCGATGATCTACGGCGTCTTCGCGACCGTGCCGATCTTTCTCGTCTGGATCTATCTCAGCTGGATCGTCGTGCTGCTCGGTGCGGTGATCGCCGCGTATGCGCCGGTTGCCGGCACGCACATCGTGCGCTGGCCCGAAGTGCCGGGGTCCGGCTTTCACCTCGGCGTCGAGATCCTTCGCGCGCTGCAGAGGGCGAAGGCCATGCGCCACAACGGCATGAGCGACAGCGAGCTGTCGCAGATGCTCGGCGTCGATCCGTTGCAGATCGGGCCGTTGCTCGATGCGCTCATCGCCATCGACTGGGTCGGCAAGCTCGACGAGGCGGGCAATCCCCGCTACGTGATGCTGATCGACGATACGGTGCCTGCCGAACCCTTGCTCGCGGCGCTGTTGCTCGAGCCGACACCCGAGCTCGGACCGTTCTGGAAAGACGCGCGCTTCGACCAGCTCCGGCTCGCCGACGTGCTCAACGATCCGCTGCTGCCCTGAGCTCAGCGGCCGCGCACCGTCCGTGTCGAGGCGGTGCGGAAGGTGATCGAGTAGCGCAGGGCCGGCGTCGGCGCGATGCTGTGCTGCCAGGCCCAGCGTGCCTCGGCGCGCAGCATGTAGGCCGAGCGCGGCGCGAGCTCGAGCGAGACGACGTCTGCCTTTTTCGGCGCCACCGGTGGGTAGCGACGAAAGCGCATGCGTGCCATGCCGGCGAGCGAGACGCCGACCACCGTCTCGAAGTCGGGCACATCGCGGTGCCAGCCGAGCGGGACGCCGGGTCGGTACTCGGCGACGAGCGCACTGACGAGCGAGCTCGCCGGCTCGCCGATCCAGGCCGCCGCCTTCTCGCGCAACGGATGCAGGAAATCGGCCAGCGGCGGTGCGCTCACTCGCTCGTTGGTGTCGAAGTCGTAGCTCGTGCCGAACGACGCGACGCGGCGCCGGGCCGTGTAGCCCTTGTAGATCGCCTCGTGCATCTCGAGCCGGCCGATCGCATCGAGAAGCGCGCGTTCCTCGGCGACGTCGATGAAGCCGGTGCGGTAGGCCCAGCCATCGGGAAGAACCGTCTCGCCGGCGCCGTGCGAATTGCCGAACAGCGCCAGCTGTTCGTGGGCATCTGACATGGAGCCGATTGTGCCGGCGCGCGACGAGGTGCTGCACCGGTGCGGGCTTCGCGCCGGCTCGCCGGTATGCTCTGCGGACATGAGCAACTCCGTCCCGACGCATCCACTCGACCTCGCGACCGCTCTCGACGGCTCGCCTGCCGACGAGCTCCGCACCGCACGCACGAGCGACGCCTACTGGACCTTCATCAGCCCGTTCGGCGGGGCGTCGGCGGCGACCGCATTGCGTGCCGTGCTCGAGCGGCCCGACCGCGACGGCGACCCACTGGCGCTAACCGTCAACTTCTGTGCGCCGATCGAGCGCGGCGCATTCGCCGTGCGCACCCGGCGCATCCGGGCCAATCGGTCGAGCCAGCACTGGTCGGTCGAGTTCACACAAGGCGAAGGCGCCGAGCCCGTCCTGACGGCGAGCATCGTCACCGCCGTGCGGCGCGAAACGTGGAGCTACCGGACCTCGACGCCACCATCGCTGTCGCCGTGGGAGGCGATGCAGCCGCTGCCGAAGCAGGTGGCGCTGTCGTGGGTCGACCAGTATGAGTTTCGCTTCCAGGAAGGCCTGCCGGCGACGAGCGAGACGATGCCCGATCCGCCGCGCAGCCCCCGTTCCGTGATGTGGCTGAAGGACGCCGAACCGCGCGAGCTCGATTTCCTCTCGCTCGCAGCGATGAGCGATGCCTTCTTCGGCCGCATCTTCCAGGTCATCGGCCGCATCCCGCCGTTCGGCACCGTGTCGATGACGACCCACTTCCATGCCAGCGCGGCCGAGCTCGCGGCGCACGGCACCGCGCCGCTCTCGGCGGTCGTCGATGCGAAGGTCTTTCACCGGAGCTTTTGCGATCAGTCGGCGGAGCTCTACGGCGCCGGTGGCCAGTTGCTCGCGACCGCTTCTCAGATCGCTTACTTTCGCGTCTGAGACCACGCATCGAACTCGCCGTGCTGCCGCGTGGCTGCCGAGGGTGTCGGGCGACCGGCTCCGTTCATGTCCCCCGGCGTCGGCCTGCGGCCGACGCCTCCTCATTTACTTCACTGCGCCGGTCACCCGACACCCTCGGCAGCAGGCACCACCGCAGCCCGCGAAAGGAAAAGACCCGGAGCCGTCGCGCTGCTGCCCGGAGCGCTGCGGCGGGTCGCTGTGTGGAGTGAAGTAAAGGAGGAGGGGCGGGCGCAGCCCGACCCGGCGGACATGAACGGAACACAGCGACCCGTCGCAGCGCTCGCGTACCGACCTCGTGTTTCGCGACCGGTCAGAACAGACCGTCGATCTCGCCGCCCGGGTTGACGTGGATGTCCTGCGCTGCAGGCAGCTTCGGCAGGCCCGGCATGGTCATGATGTCGCCGCAGATGGCGACGACGAAGCCGGCGCCCGCGGCGAGCCGGACCTCCCGCACCGGCAGCACGTGGCCCGAGGGCGCGCCGAGCAGCTTGGGATCGGCCGAGAACGAGACCTGCGTCTTCGCCATGCAGACCGGCAGGTGCCCGTAACCGGAGGCCGCGAAGCCCTCGAGGTCGGCGGCGGCCTTGGTCGTGAAGGCGACGCCGGCCGCGCCGTAGATGCGCGTGGCGATGGTCCGGATCTTCTCGTCGAGCGGCATCTCGCTGGGATAGAGCGGCGCAAATGCCGCTTCGCCGGATTCGCAGTGCGCGACGACGCAGCGTGCCAGCTGCTCGGCCCCGGCGCCGCCCTCGGCCCAGTGCCGGCACTGCACCGCTTCGACTTCGAACTCGGCCTCGCAGATGTCGGCGAGCAGGCGGTGCTCGGCGTCGGTGTCCGACGTGAAATGGTTGATGGCGACGATCACAGGCACGCCGAACTGGCGCACGTTGCGCACGTGACGGCCGAGATTGACGAGGCCGCGCTGCAAGGCCGCGAGGTTCTCGCTGCCGAGCTGGGCGATGGGGACGCCGCCGTTGTATTTCAGGGCGCGCACGGTCGCGACGATCACCGCGCAGGCCGGCGACAAGCCTGCCTCGCGGCACTTGATGTCGAAGAACTTCTCGGCGCCCAGATCGGCACCGAAGCCGGCTTCGGTGATGCAGTAGTCGCCGAGCTTGAGCGCAGCGCGGGTGGCGATCACCGAGTTGCAGCCGTGCGCGATGTTGGCGAACGGGCCGCCATGCAGGAGCGCCGGCGAGCCTTCGATCGTCTGCACGAGGTTGGGCTTGATCGCATCTTTGAGGAGCGCCGTCATCGCGCCGGCGGCCTTCAGGTCGCCGGCGGTCACCGGCATCCAGTCGCGCGTGTAGGCGACGACGATGCGCGCGAGACGCTGCTCGAGATCGCCCAGGTCGTCGGCCAGGCAAAAGCACGCCATCACCTCCGAGGCGACGGTGATGTCGAAGCCGCTCTCGCGGGCGAAGCCGTTGGTGCCCGGGCCCGAGGCGCCGCCGAGGCCGACCGTGACGGCACGCAGCGCCCGGTCGTTCATGTCGACGACGCGCCGCCAGGCGATGCGCCGCGTGTCGATGCCGAGCTCGTTGCCCCAGTAGACGTGATTGTCGACGAGCGCGGCAAGCAGGTTGTGCGCCGAGGTGATGGCGTGGAAGTCGCCGGTGAAGTGCAGGTTGATGCGCTCCATCGGCATCACTTGCGCGCGGCCGCCACCGGTGGCGCCGCCCTTGGCGCCGAAGACCGGGCCGAGCGAGGGCTCGCGCAGGGCGATCACCGCTTTCTTGCCGATCCGGTTGAGCGCATCGCCGAGGCCGATCGTCGTCGTCGTCTTGCCTTCGCCGGCCGGCGTCGGATTGATCGCGGTGACGAGGATGAGCTTGCCGTCCGGCCGGTCCTTCAGCGAAAGGAGATAGTCGCGCTCGAGCTTGGCGATGTGCTTGCCGAAGAGCTCGAGCGCGTCGGGCGGAATGCCGGCGGCCGCAGCCACGTCGGCGATGGGGCGCAGGCGGCTGGCGCGAGCGATGGCGAGGTCGTGCGACATTGGGGTGCGTGAGAGGGGCGACCGCGCAAAGTGTCGCATGGCGTCCCGGCGCTCCGCGCCCAGGGATACGATGCGAGCGCCTGGCCCTGGCCACGTTATGCTCGCGCGCTGCCGGCGCTGGCCGACATCGATCATCCCCACGAAGGAGCTCCATGGCTATCTCGACCATTCGCGCCGACGGATCGCGCCAATCCACGTTCGATGCGGGCCTGCTCGTTCTGCGCCTCGTGCTCGGGATCCTGATCCTGCTGCATGGGCTGTCCAAGCTGCCGCCGCCGCCCGCCTTTGTCGCCGGCCTGCTCGCCAAGTCGGACCTGCCGACCGTCCTCGCCTACGGCGTCTACCTCGGCGAGATCGTCGCGCCGGTGCTGCTCATCATCGGCGTCTGGACGCGACTGGCAGCGCTCGTCGTCGTCGCCAACATGGTGGTCGCATTGATCCTCGTCCATACCAAGGATCTGTTTCATCTCGGGCCGCAGGGCGGCTACGCGCTCGAGCTGCAGGCGATGTACCTCTTCACCGCGCTGGCGATCGCGCTGCTCGGCGCCGGCCGCTTCAGTGTCGGTGGGCGCATCGGGCCGATGAATTAGGCCTGCTGCGGACCGGAGCGAGCCGCTCCGGCGCGCCGCTGGCGCCGTGCTCAGAACTCGAGCGTGTCGCCCGGCTTCATGTCCAGGATCCTGGTCGAAGTCGAGCCCATCGCCTTGGCATATTCCTCGGGCGTTCCGACCAGCGCCGGGGTCGTGCCGTAGTGCATCGGCATCGCCATCTTCGGCTTGATCAGGTCGCGCGTGGCGATCGCCGCGTCGGCCGGGTTCATGACGAACTGGCCGCCGCCGATCGGGATCAGCAGCAGGTCGGGTTTGTACATCTCGCCGAGCATCTTCATGTCGCCGAACAGGCCGGTGTCGCCCATGTGCCAGATGCGAAAGCCGTTCTCGAACTCGAGCACGAAGCCGCAGGGCTCGCCACCGACGTGGGTCTCGTCCTTGTCGGTCGCCGGGTTGTGCCAGACCAGCTCGGAGCTGTGCTCGGCATGCGTCATGACGATGCGCACGCCACCCGCGCCGAACGGCATGATGCTGCCGCCCTTGTTCATTCGATTGGCCTGCGCCACCGGCAGGATGCCGAGCGTCTGCATCGACTGCGCGAGGCCGGCCGGCGCCCACAACGGCGCGTTGTACATCTTCGCGATCGCGGGGGCGTCGAGGACATGGTCGTAGTGGCCGTGCGTGACCAGCACCAGATCGACCTTGCCGAGCGCCTCGAGCTTCCTGTATTGCGGCGGCGTCTTCGGGTTGGCCGTGAGGAACGGGTCGATGACGATGACCTTGCCGCCTGGCGAGGTGATCTTGAAGGCCGACTGGCCGAGCCACTGCACGACGACCTTGCCATTGCCGGCCTGCGCCACAGCCGGGCCGGCGGCGCCGGCGATCGTCAGCGCGAAGGCCGAGGCGAGCATGCCGCCGATGGCGCGGCGGCGCGAGGGTGAATGGATGCGGTTCATCGTCATGTCTCCTTGCGTGAATGTCGGGATCGAGGGGAGCTCATGCATCGGGCGGCTCGAAGCCGCCGCTTTCGCGCAGCGTCGCGGTGTCTGCTCCGCACAGCATCGCCGCGAACGCAGCGGCGAGCGCGGTGTCGCGGGCCATGGTGCTGACGCCGGCGCTGTAGACCGTGGCGAGCCCGAACGGATCGGGCAACGGACCCGCCAGCGCGAGCCCCGGCGTATAGAGGATTTCCGTCACTTGCGTGCAGCCGATCGAGCCGGCCACGCCGCGCTCCGCGAGCGCCTGCATGGCGCTGGCGCCGTTGGGATAGACCATGAGCCTGGTGCCGAGGGCCCGGCGCACGTCGAGCCGCTCGAGCACCGACGCGATGTGCTGGCCGGCCGTCGACTTGAGGATGTCCGGCACATAGAAGGCGGGCGCCGCGAGCAAGGCCTCTTTCAGCGCCTCGGGCGAGTCGACGCGGGGCAG
>Ga0209385_1001379_pt1 | contig 10310 bp, 12 predicted proteins | sample NGEPerB_FD_184506 | JGI IMG/M metagenome (GOLD analysis project Ga0209385, IMG submission 184506) | Arctic peat soil microbial communities from the Barrow Environmental Observatory site, Barrow, Alaska, USA - NGEE PermafrostAB12-B... | ecosystem: Environmental > Terrestrial > Soil > Wetlands >... | reverse complement strand
GGCCGCTGCCGGAGGTCGTCACCAGATCGACCGGGACCGCGGCCGACGGATTTTCCTTTTTCAGCGTGTCCACATCGGCTTTAACGCGGTCAGCGAGCGCCTTGCTGGTGGGGCCGAGGTTTGAGCCGCCCGAATTCGCAGCATTGTAGGGTGCATCAATGTTCTTAGTCGGATCCTTCGGATCGGGCGTATTGGTCGCAGAAGGCCGGCCGTGGAAGTATTTGTCGTCGGCAAAGACCTGTCCGATCAGGGCAGAGCCTACGACCTTGCCGTCTTTCTCGATCAGGCTGCCTTGCGCCTGGCGCGGGAAGATCACGCCCGCGATCCCGGTCATGGCGAGCGGGTATGCCAAGCCGGTGATCAGGGTCAGGCCGACGAGGATAATGATGGCCGGTCGGATTTCTTTCAACATGACTATCTCTCCTCAGACCAGATGCAAGGCGTTGACCGCGAGGTCGATGGCCTTGATGCCGATAAACGGAATGATGACGCCGCCGACGCCGTAGATCAGCAGGTTGCGGCGCAGCAGCGCGCCAGCCCCGATCGCACGGTAGGCGACGCCCTTCAGCGACAGCGGGATGAGGGCGATGATGATGAGCGCGTTGAAGATGATCGCCGACAGAATCGCGCTCTGCGGGGTCGCGAGGTGCATAATGTTGAGCGCCTGCAGCTGCGGGTAGAAGGCGAGGAAGATCGCCGGGATGATGGCGAAGTATTTCGCCACGTCGTTGGCGATCGAGAAGGTGGTGAGCGCGCCGCGTGTCATCAGCAGCTGCTTACCAATCTCGACCACCTCGATCAGCTTGGTCGGATTAGAGTCAAGATCTACCATGTTGCCCGCCTCACGCGCCGCCTGCGTGCCGGTATTCATGGCAACGCCGACGTCGGCCTGAGCGAGCGCTGGGGCATCGTTGGTGCCGTCGCCGCACATGGCGACTAGCTTTCCCTTGGCCTGCTCATCGCGAATGAGCCGCAACTTGTCCTCAGGGGTAGCTTGCGCGAGGAAGTCGTCCACGCCCGCCTCCGCCGCAATCGCAGCGGCGGTCATCGGGTTGTCGCCGGTGATCATAATGGTGCGGATGCCCATGCGGCGAAGCTCGGCAAAACGTTCGCGGATGCCGCCTTTGACGATGTCCTTGAGGTGAACGATGCCAAGCAATTTTCCGTCCTTGGCAACGGCGAGCGGCGTACCGCCGGCCTTCGCAATGGCGTCCGCGATTGCATTGATCTCACGCACTGCCTCGGCATTGACTGCCGGCTGCGGCGACTTCGCCGCGGTCGCCGGCGCATTGACGTAGTTTAGAATAGCGTCGACCGCGCCCTTTCGGATCCACGAGTCACCGACCTCGACCCCACTCATGCGGCTCTGCGCGGTGAACGGAATGAATTTGGCCCGCATTTCAGCCAAATCGCGGCCACGGATGCCATACTTCTCCTTCGCGAGTACGACGATGGAGCGGCCCTCGGGCGTCTCGTCGGCAAGCGAGGCAAGTTGTGCCGCATCAGCCAACTCCTGTTCGGTCACGCCGCGCAACGGCTTGAACTCGGTGGCTTGGCGGTTGCCGAGCGTGATCGTGCCGGTCTTATCGAGCAGCAGCGTATCGACGTCGCCCGCCGCCTCGACCGCGCGGCCTGACATCGCCAAAACATTGAAACGCACCAGGCGGTCCATGCCGGCGATACCGATGGCCGACAGCAAGGCGCCGATGGTGGTCGGAATAAGCGTCACGAACAAAGCCACCAACACGACGACGGAGATCGTTCCGCCCGCATAGGCGGCATAGCTCGGGATAGTGACCGTCGCGAAGACGAAAATGATCGTCAGGCCGACGAGCAAAATGTTAAGCGCGATCTCGTTCGGCGTCTTCTGGCGCTCGGCGCCCTCGACCAGCCTGATCATACGGTCGAGGAAGGTGGACCCCAGCGCCGCGGTGATGCGGACGCGGATCCAGTCGGAGAGCACTTGCGTGCCGCCGGTGACCGCCGAGCGGTCGCCACCGGACTCGCGAATGACAGGAGCCGACTCGCCGGTGATCGCCGCCTCATTGACGGAGGCGACGCCTTCGATCACCTCGCCGTCCGAGGGGATGAAGTCGCCAGCCTCCACTAGAACCACGTCGCCCACCTTAAGGCTGGTGCTGGCGACGTTCTTGTATTTCTTTCGGTCGGGGCCGCTCAGGAGCTTTGCCTGCGTCTCCGTGCGCTGGCGTCGCAGCGATTCGGCCTGCGCCTTGCCGCGACCTTCGGCGATGGCTTCGGCGAAGTTTGCGAACAGCACGGTGAACCACAGCCACACGATGATCTGGACCTCGAAGGCGATGTTTGCGCCTCCGGTGAAGATGTCGCGAATCAGGATCACCGTGGTCAGCGCCGTGACGATCTCGAGCACGAACATGATCGGGCTCTTGATCAAAGTCCGCGGATCGAGCTTGACGAAGGCCTGGCCGATGGCCGGCAGCACGATCTTGGGATCGACCAGAGCCGAGACCGGCATCCGCTTGCGAATATGTGAGGTTTCCATCGAATTAACTCCGAGGTGAATCCGGTCAGAATACGGTGCCAGCAGTCATCGCGAGATGCTCGACGATGGGCCCGAGCGCGAGCGCGGGGAAGAAGGTGAGGCCGCCAACGATCACGATCACGCCGACAACCAGGCCGATGAAGAGCCCGCCGGTGGTCGGGAACGTGCCGGCCGAGGCAGCGATGCTCTTCTTCTCTGCGAGCGAGCCGGCGATCGCCATGGCCGGGATGATCATGAAGAAGCGGCCGACAAACATCGCGACCGCGCCGGTGATGTTGAAGAACATCGTGTTGGCCGTGATGCCGGCGAACGCCGAACCGTTATTGCCGGTGCTCGACACGTACAAATAGAGCATCTCCGTGAAGCCGTGCGGTCCCGCATTGCCGAGCTGGGTGAGTGCCTGCGGGTTGACCGCTGCCACGGCTGTCCAGCCAAGATACATCAGCGGCAGGACCAGGATGGCAAGCATGGCCATCTTGACCTCTTTCGCCTCGATCTTCTTGCCGACATATTCGGGCGTACGGCCGACCATCAGACCGGCGACGAAGATCGCAAGGATGACGAACAGCAGCATGCCGTACATGCCGGCGCCGACGCCGCCGATGATGATCTCGCCGAGCTGCATGTTGATGAGCGGGATCATGCCGCCGAGCGCGGTGAAGGAGTCGTGCATGGCATTGACGGCGCCGCAGGAAGCCGCGGTGGTGACAACGGCAAACAGCGCCGAGGCGACGATGCCGAAGCGGACTTCCTTGCCTTCCATGTTGCCGCCGGTGAGCCCGAGCGCGTTGAGCGCGGTCGTGCCATTGGCTTCGGCCCAATAGCAGACCGTCACGCCGGCGATAAACAGCACGCCCATGACGGCGAAGATGGCCCAGCCCTGGCGCTGGTTGCCGACCATGCGGCCGAACACGTTGGTGAGCGACGCGCCGAGCGCGAAGATCAAGATGATCTGCAAGAAATTCGACAGCGCGGTCGGATTCTCGAACGGATGCGAAGCATTGGCATTGAAGAAGCCGCCGCCATTGGTGCCGAGCATCTTGATCGCGACCTGCGAGGCGACCGGCCCGACCGCGATGGTCTGCTTGGCGCCTTCCAGCGTGGTGGCGTCGACATAGGGGCCGAGCGTCTGCGGCATACCTTGCCAAACCAGGAACAGCGCGGCGACGATGCAAATCGGCATCAGCACATAGAGCGTGCAGCGAGTGATATCGACCCAGAAATTGCCGACGGTCTTGGCCGATGCGCGCGCAAACCCGCGAATGAGCGCGACCGCCAGCACGATACCGGTCGCAGCCGACAGGAAGTTCTGGTGCGTGAGGCCGAGCATCTGCACGAGATAGGACAGCGTGCTTTCACCACCGTAGTTCTGCCAGTTCGTGTTGGTGATGAAGCTGACCGCCGTGTTGAACGAAAGATCGGCCGCCACCGCCGATTGCTCGGCTGGATTGAACGGCAGAACCGCCTGGAAGCGCATCAGCCCGTAAAGGATAAGAAAGCCGCCGACATGGAACAACAGCATGGCGACCGTGTAGGTCAGCCAATGCTGTTCGCGTTTCTCGTCGACGCCGCCCACCCAATACAGCGCGGCTTCCACCGGCCGCAGCACCGGTGACAGGAAGGTGCGCTCGCCGTTGAAGACGCGCGTCATATAGGCGCCGAGCACCGGCGTCAGCGCGATGAGGATCGCGCAGAAAAGGATGATCTGAATCCAGCCGATTATGGTCATGGCACGCCTCTCAGAACCGCTCGGGACGCAGCAGAGCGTAGGTGAGATAGAACAGCAGCCCCGCGGTGACGAGGGCGGCGAGCGAATAGTCGAAAATCATGGCAGCCTCCTCAAAGCCTGTCGCAAGCGTAGGCGTAGCCCACGGACAGCGCGAAAAAGCCGAGCCCGAGGGCCAGCAAGATCAGGTCCAACATTTGGATGCTCCTTTCGACACGCAGTCCCTGGTGGGCACTAGATGGCGCCTTTACCGATGCGCATTGACGGGCGTCAAAAGCGCGAAGTGTTTCTTGCCTGAATCATTTCTCGCTCCGTGCGAGCGGTGTTTACCTGCCACTAGTCGCATAAGTTTTCGAGACGGAAGCGGAGCCTGCGATATAGGAATCTCATAAAGACGCGGCGTCAAAACCTACCGATGCCGCACCTCATTTTCGGCAATAACTGCTTGGAATCACTCGTCAGTTTGCGATGGGCTTGCAGCGTACAACGCCTGCGGCAGTCACGATGCCGATGTAATGTTGAATTCGTCGCGAAGTCTGGCGCTTCGGAATGTCATGTCGTCGCGCTTTCAGAAACGCGAATCTGCTCTGCGGAAATCGCGCACCCGGTGGCTCCTTTATGAAAGCCTATTTCGATTCTTATGACATCCCTATAACAGCGTATTTCCGTCCCTCTCGTTTCTTTATGACCTTTGGCCCATCTTGCGGGGGCGATCGCTAAGACCGCTGTTCCGATGGGATGTGTCATGTTGTCAGATCAAAAAAATGCAGACGGTCTCGACCGGTTAGCAGAGCAGCTTCGGCTTGCGCCGGCGCTCACCGCCGATCTCATCTCCAATGTCGTCGCGGACGCCTGCACACGCCTTCCGATACTAAACAAGGGCGGCAAGGCTGCTCGGCTCGACCAGCTGATTGAGGCTGGCGCTTGGAGCGACGCGGCGCTTGCTCTGATCGAGCTCGAACTGCCGGCATGGAAGCTTCGTCGCCTTGTCTATGAGGACGGTGAATGGTTCTGCTCCCTTTCCAAGCAGCCGAATCTGCCTGTGGCGATCGATGACACAGCGGACGCGAGGCACGAAGTATTGCCTCTGGCGATCCTAAGTGCGTTCGTTGAGGCGCGCCGCGGGACTAGCGCTGCGCGCGAAACCGGCTCGCCGACAGTACCGCAAGTCCGGCCGACATCAGGCTATGCAATTTGTTGTGACAACTTCGCCTGAGCTCCTCCGCCGAGTTAGAATGCCGCACAGTCCGGACATTCCCCGCGACTTCGGGTCAGCCCAAGCGCTGACCCGCTTTTTTCTGCGGTTGGTCATCCTTGGCATCTTCGCGGCGCTCGGCAGCCAAGGGTTCGGGAAGACCCTCGAAGGCCTCCTCGCGTTTGCCGCGTTCTACTGCATTTTCATCGCCGCGGTCCGACGCGAGGCGCCGTTCGGCCCGGTACTGACTCATTTCGACGAGGCAGCGGCATATGCCGTAATTGCCGGCCTGGCTGCGTGGACTTCGTAGTTCGGCGGAACAAGCAATGCCAAGCCCCAATCAAATTCTGGCGGCAACCGGTGCAGTGCAGGGTCTCTTTATATCGCCTTTATGAGAAGCATCACCGTTCCGTCTCGAATTCATATGCGGTCGTGAGCACATTGGCGGCACGGAGGCAAAGGAGCTTCTGCGAGAAAGACAAGGAGAGACTTCGATGACTGCCCTTGTGCTCGAAAACCTCGCCGCCCTGCCGGTCCAGACGCAAAGCCTGCGGATGTTCCTGGCACGCTCGGCACTCGACGCCCTCGTCAGCGCACGCGCGAACCGCACCGTCCCCGAATGGCAGATACGCCAAGTGCAACGCGAAATCGATCGCTGCAGCCGGCGAATGCGCGGACGCACTGCGCGAAAAATCAGCAGGAAGTCAGCTGTTGCTTCCTCCCATCACAACGCGCAATCGACACGGGTTTGATGATCATCATGCCACTACAAGCCTCCGACATTCCGCACCCAAAACGATGGCGAGCAGAACGCCCCACCGCCGCGGGCCGAGTACAACGTCACGGCCTCACGCGGCAGCCGGTGGCGCCCAACGCGGCGATGAGATTGCCGCAGCGGCCTGATCCCAGCATCATAAGTGAGGCAATCCCGCTATTTTTCATCGGCCGGAACAAAGACGGGTTCTGGGTTGCCCGCGATGCCGACGGGAGCGCTGGTGGCATCTTCTTGCTCAAGCGCTCTGCCCTGCAGTTCGCCAACACAAATACCCAGCCTCGGGGATGCGCCACAATGTCCGTGTCGGAACGCTTCGAACTCGACATCGAGAACAAAGGCAACCCGTTTGTTGCTCGCCTTGGCGCCGCGAAGCGGCTCGTCTCGCGTCTTGCACAGCGACTAGCCGCCTCCACAGGCAAGTTGGCCGCCGCTGGATGGATGGTCATTGCACGGTTCTCAACGGCTCTCGCCGAACAACGCATGCATCGGGCGTTGATCGAGGCAGAACTCTACCGCAACCGTTACAAGCACTCGTCCAAAAACGACGACGATTTGCCGATCGGCGTTGAGCGCAAGCAAGGCGACCCATGATCCGGAGAATTGAAATGCCGATCACCTCTCGCCGTGATGCTGTTTCGCGGATCGTGCATTGGCCGTCATCCAGACTCTCGGACCTGCCTATGGCCTGGTTGCGTGCGGCGCGATGGAGTGTCGCGATGGCGAAGCGTGCCTATCCGGTCATTTTTGTGTTTGCAATCTTCGCCACCCTTCTTGTCACAACGATCGCGCTCCGACTCGCGATCTGGCTCCCTATCTCGGCCATTAAGTCGGCCCTTTGAAAGCACCCCCATACATCATCAAGGAGACGTGTCATGAAACATACTGAACCTCCCTCGACGCAATCGTGTACCCGATCGCCGCTCTTCCTGATCGGCAAGAACAGCCGGGGCAATTGGGTCGTCCAGGAAGAACAGGGCAACTGCGGCGGACTTTTCGTCAATCGCGCCGAAGCCTTCAAGTTCGCAAAGTTTGAGAATGGAAATCGTCCACAAGCCGTTATTATGGTTCCCGGTATTTTCGAGCTCGATACGAGCGGCAAGACGGACCTAGCACATGATAAGTCGCACAATACCGAAGCTCCACGCGAGCGACGGGCCGCCTGAACCGCGTCCAGTCGTTGAGTGGCAGTCCCATGACCCAATCCAGTCTTATTCCCTCGGATGAGCGGATCGTGGACACCATGATCCAGCTCGCGCGCGCGGCGAAATCGCACCGAATGATCGTCGCGGGCGCCAATAGCGCCGAGATCTTCCTCGAGCTGCATCGCCGCGGCTATCCGCGTGCAACAACCACAAAAATCTGCCTCGTACCGTGTGGCCAATTCGACGTGGCGCTTGTCGCCTGGCGCGAACAGTCGATCAAAGCCCTTGAAACGACGCTCGACCGGCTCGTGCACTACTTAAGCGCTGCCGGCGTCTTGGTCCTTTGGATCGGCCCGTACGAACGCATGGCCAATCAAATGCTCGGATCGGCGCTGCAGAGACTGGGCTTTCGCATCGAGTCGGGCACCCGCTGCGAGAACGGCATTGCCATCGCCGCGCGGCGGCTTGAGTTAAACCCGGCCGCCAAGGCCGCGTGAGGAACCAGCGATGCCAGCCATCGGCCGACACGTTTCAAAGCTGTCGGGCTACGCGCCCGCCCTGCCGACGCCATTCAACGATGACGGCGCGATCGACCGGGCCGCTTTCGAACGATTCTGCGATCGCCAAATCCGGGAAGGCGCCACCGCGCTGGTCGTCTGCGGAACAACCGGCGAAGCGCCCACCTTGAGCCCCGCAGAAGATGGCGCGCTCATCCGCATTGCGGTCGGCGTTGCGCGCGGCCGGGTCCCGGTGATCGCGGGAGCCGGCTCGAACTCCACCGCTCACGCCATCGAATTGACCAGGGATGCCGAAGCCGCGGGCGCCGACGCCATCTTGTCCGTCGTGCCGTACTACAACAAACCGACGCAAGTGGGCATGCACGCCCATTTCCACGCCATCGCTCAATCGACCGGACTGCCGATCATCCTGTATGACGTGCCGTCGCGAACCGCGTGCGGCCTTGCCGATGAAACGGTCGCCCGCCTAGCCAAGATGCCGCAAATCATCGGTCTCAAGGATGCCACCGGCGATGTTACGCGGCCGCTGCGGCTGAGGCCGCTGGTCGGCCCAGATTTCAGGCTTCTGACCGGCGACGATGCGACGGCCTTTGCTTTTTTTGCTCAAGGAGGCAACGGCTGCATTTCTGTCACGTCCAACGTCGCGCCGGGATTGTGCCGGAATATGTTTCTGGCCTGCAGGCAGGGGCAGATAGCCAGCGCGCAACGGTGGGCAGTCCCGGTTACGAAATTGACCGCGGTTCTGTTTCGGGAGACCAGTCCGGCTCCGCTCAAATACGCACTGAGCCTGCTCGGCCTCATGTCTCCCAAGGTTCGCTTGCCGCTGGTTGAATTGACCGATCACAGCAAGGCCGATGTCGCCGCTGTCATGGCGCAGATGTGCGAAGCCTATGCAGACGATGTGATTGGCAAGATGTGCGGGCCCGGGCAGCATGACCGTCGATTTGTCGCGCGCTGATCGCGCGACGCATCTCTTGCGTCGTTTCGGTAGAGAGCCGCCCCATATGAGTGACTTGACCGCTCGGGACGAGTGGGTCCGGAACTGGTTACTGGCAATTTTGCGTTTCGCCGTGACGCTGCAACAAGCTGACAGGGCCGGCGTGCTGGCGATGGCCAAAGATATGGATCGGCGTGGAGTCGGCGTTGCCTCAACAGCGTTCGCGTTCTTTGCCAGGACAAGCAACGAGCTTTGCGACGTGATTGCCGACAGGGACGATCCGAAGAGGGTCACCACATTGCGTCGTCATCTCGGAAGAATTGATGATCGCCGCCTCCGCCGGGCGCTTGAGGCGGCAATCGAATTTGGAGGTACTCATCAGATGGTGAGAAGCGCTAACAAACTCAGAAAGCGCGGTGCTCAAGACTTATGGGAAGGCCTTCGACGTCGCGACATCTGGCCATCGCGTGACGAGTAGGCTCCCGGTACTGCGCCTGCGGCACTTATGTCGCACTTATAACAACGACGATCCCTCCACCTCGAATTCTTATGCTTCGCTCCCCTACATTACCGAGCAAGGAGAATTCAGATGGACCAGCAACTCTCCGCCCCACCCTCCGTTCTGGCCTCCACAGCCGTAGGAGCCTGGACGTCTTTGGTGAATTCATTGCGTATGCTGATCACCATTGATGTGAGAACCTATCAGCCCGAAAAGTACTATATGCGCGGCCCCGGCCCGAAATGGCGAGAGAAGCATGCTCGCGGCCACGTCTCCGCCCTGAGGTAGGGCAGATTCTCGCCTTTGGGGCCTCTAGGCATTGCTCATCCTCGTTCGCCAGCGCCATGCTGCTATGACGGCCCAGATGGCCTCGACCACGCCGAAAGGCCAAGCGCCCTGCAGGAAGCCATACACGGACCCGAGGGCGCACGCGCCTGCGAATGCCAGAATGAACCAAGGGCTCCGGTCTTCCAAGGCGTAGAATACCAGCATTGCCGTGACAGCAAAAAGGCCGAAAAGCGTGAGAGAATCCATACTGTAAGGATATGCGCGGGCGCGCGGCGTCAAGCGGTCTAAAAATTAAAACTGAGACACTAACTTCGGCCCGGTACTGACTCCTTTCGACAAGGCAGCGGCATGCGCTGTAATTGCCGGCCTGGCTGCGTGGACTTCGTAGTTCGGCGAAACAAGCGATGGCAAGCACTAATCAAATTCATGGCAGCGATCCGGTGCAGTGCAGAGTCTCTTTATATCGCCTTTATGAGTAGCAACGCCGTTCCGTCTCGAATTCATATGCGGTCGTGAGCACATTGGCGGCACGGAGGCAAAAGAGCTTCCGCAAGAACAACGAGGAGAAACTTCGATGACTGCCCTTGTGCTCGAAAACCTCAAGCTCATCGTGCTCTTCTTGCTTATCGGCTCCATTATTGGCCTTTCGCGCCTCAGTGGCGAAAATCTGACCAAAAATGAAACGCGAATTCGACGGCCAACGTTGGCG
>Ga0209385_1001377_pt1 | contig 10314 bp, 11 predicted proteins | sample NGEPerB_FD_184506 | JGI IMG/M metagenome (GOLD analysis project Ga0209385, IMG submission 184506) | Arctic peat soil microbial communities from the Barrow Environmental Observatory site, Barrow, Alaska, USA - NGEE PermafrostAB12-B... | ecosystem: Environmental > Terrestrial > Soil > Wetlands >... | reverse complement strand
CCTCCGCGACGGCCCGTAACACCTCGGCGGCAGGGCCGTCCACCATCTCGACGTGGCCGCCGCGCTCGAGCACGGCGCGCGCCATGCGGTCCACAATGTGCAGCTCCCGCCGCGCCTGACAAACGCCGGAAGCTGGCGAATAGGTGCGGTGTTATGATCGCAAAGCGCGGAGACGAGGGGATCACGATGACCGAATCTGTGATGATTACGGTGAACCTGCGAGGGGTCGTCCGCCGCCAGGGGCGACGATGGGCGGCGGGTTGCCCCAAACTCAACGTGTGGTCGCAAGGTCGCAGCCGCGAGGATGCTGAGCGCTGCTTGCGGGAGGCCGTCGAGCTCTGGGTCGAGGACTGTCTGGCCCGAGGAACCCTCGACGCCGCGTTGAGAGAGGTTGGGTTCCAGCCTGCACCGTGGGGTATGCCTGTCACGGGCGCTGAGGAATTGGTTGGCATCGTTCGACTGCCTGACGAGGAGGCTCTCCTCGGAACCGACTTCCCCGTCCAGATCTCGATGCCCGCCTATCAGGCCGCGGCGCTGCTCGGTGCTCAGCCAGGTCAGTGAAGGTCACCTGGCAAGAACTGCGGGCGGTCTGCCTGCTGCTCGGTTGCGGCGAATCGCGGATCAAGGGCGATCACCTCTCCATGAGCCGCCCTGGAATGGCCCGGCCAGTCATCATCAAAATGGACAAGAGTCTTGGCGAGGACATCGTCCGTAGCAACATGCTGACGCTTGGCGTGAGCCGGAGGGAGTTCGAGCAGTTGTTGGCCCGGGTCCGGCGCCACCGCAAAGGCAAGAACAGCTGATCGAGTGGTGCCGGAGAAGGGGATCGAACCCTTACGCCCTTGCGGGCCGGGGATTTTAAGTCCCCTGCGTCTGCCATTTCGCCACTCCGGCGTTGTGCGCGCGCCGCGGACCGCACGTGCCGGCCCAGCGGGGTGTTGGTGACAGTCGCTTCCGGTCCCGCGGTCCGGCGTCAGGAGTGCATCAACGCGGCGACCTCGGCGACGGCGCGTAACGCCTCGGCCGCGGGGCCGTCCACCATCTCGACGTGGCCGCCGTGCTCGAGCACGGCGCGCGCCATGCGGTCCACCATGTGCGGCTCCGACTCGACCTTCTTGCCGCACACGGCACAAACCTCGTCGGCGGGGTCGAAGAGCATGTTGCAGCCGTTGCAGACGCCGCCTTCGAGCGCGGCCCCCTGCAGGTAGACGAGCTTCCACACGCGCCCCTCGTTGATCGCCTCCAGGGTCGCGGCGAGGCCGGCCACCGCCCGGCCGTTCTTGCGGACCTCTTTGAGCAGGTCGCGCACGATCTCCAGCTCCTCGGCGCGCTCGAGCCGCATCTGGACCTCGCCGGCGCGCGTCAGGATGGCGTCGGTGGTCGCGGTGACGGGAATCGGCAGCACCTCGACGAGGCGGCCGCGCAGGCGCTTCGGCAGGGCGCGGGCGAGCTCCGAGGCGACGCCGACGTTGCCGCCGATGATGAGGCGGTCCACCTCGAGCTGGTCCATCAGGCGAGCGATCTCTGCGGCGACGAAGCGGACGTGGGTGGAGACGCTCTCGTCGTGGTGGCGCTCCATCTTCGACTGCGAGCGGAGCTTGTCGGTGGTGGGCGCGTCGGGGCGGGGCGGGATCTGGGAGATGAGGTCCTTGTGCTCCTCGATGTCGCCGAGGAACACCGTGAACAGGCGGGCCCGCTTCTGGTCCACGAGGACGATCCCGAAGCGCTCGTGTTCGTCCAGCGCCTCGAGGAGCGGGCGCAGGAAGGCTCCGTTGCTCCAGTAGGCGAACGACGGCAGCGCGATGCGGATGACGTTGCGGAACGTGACCCCGAGCGTGCGGTGGCGCGCGAGCACGAGGGCCTTCCCGGTCGGCTCGATGGTCTTGACGATCTCCTCGACCTCGCCGCACGTGAGCGTCAGCTCGTCGTCGTCGGGGTGCGCCGCCCGCAACTGTTTGAGCATGTCCTTGAGGTGCGTCTCGAACTGCCGCTTGCGGTTGGCGACGTTGGTCTGGTCCACGTCGAGGTAGACGGTCAGGGTCTTGCCCGGCGCCTGGGAGAGCTGTTGCAGCTGCTCGACGTCACGATGTCGGATCACCGCGACCCCCCTTTCGTATACTGCGATTCAAGTATAGGTGACCCCGCAACCCCCGCCAGCGAGGCGAGGATGACGGCGGCGGTGGCGGCGATGTTGAGCGAGTCAACGCCATCTCGAAGCGGCACCGATACTTGGCCGGCGCAACGCAACATAACCTCCTCCGACACCCCCTGGCCCTCGTTGCCGAGCGCGAGCAGGAGCGGCGCGCGCGGGCGCCAGCGCGACAGCGGCACGCCCGCGCGGCTCGCGGTGGCGAACGCCTCGCCGCCGGCCCGCCGGACGGCATCGGCGAGCGGCGCGAACGCGGCTTCGGCTTCGACCGGGAAGACGAGGGCCTGGCCGGCGGATGCGCGCACCGCGCGCGGCGAGAACGGGTCGGCGCAGCCGGGCGAGCATGCCACGCCCGAGGCCCCGAACGCGGCGGCGCAGCGGATCACGCCGCCGACGTTGCCGGGGTCCTGCACGCGGTCGAGGTAGACGACGACGCCTGTGGGCGCGAGGCGGGCGGAAGGCACCGCGACCACGGCCAGAACGCCCTGGGTCTGACGGGTCGGCGCGATCTGCGCCGCGGTCGCGGGGTCGAGCACGTGCGCGCGGCCGCCCTGGAAGACCCTCTCGAGCGCGGCGCTCGCGCGCAGCGCGTCGAGCTGCTCTGCGACGGCGAACAGCTCGACGATCGGGACGCCGGCGGCCGCGAGGTCGAGCGTGAGCTTGAGACCGTCCACGGCCGTGAGCTCGGGCTCCTGGCGGCCGATGATGCGGCGCAGTCGCGCGACCTTGGGGTTGTGCCGGCCGAGAAGTTGCGGTGACCCCGTTTCACGCATCGCGGCCCCTGCAGGCAAATGGTTCCTTCATTCAATCAGTGTAACCGCCGCCGGGCGGAGCCCGCGCGCGGTTTGGCCTCGTGCCCGCTGGTGTAGAATCCCGCCACGTTCTGGCGTTGTGACGTGGCTCGGATATGGCCGTGGCAGAGAAAACGCCAGCCAAGGGGGGGATGGGCGATGGCGAGAGGTCGCGCACTTGTCGTTATTGCACTGCTGGCTTTGGCCGCACCGGGGCTTTGCTTCGAGGGACCCGACCCGCGCACGCCGGCCGGACAGATCGCCGCCTGCGGCGGGGTCGCGAACTGGCAGGCGCTGGGGTACCTCGAGTTCACCGTGAAGATCACGGGCCCGGCCGGGGTCCAGGGGCCGTTCGCGTACCGCTGGGACCGGCGCGACGGGTACCTCCGTCTGACCGGCCCTTCCCAGTCGGGGGAGAAGACTGACGTCGCGATCGACCTCGGTTCGAAGACGGGCGGCGCGTGGGCGAACGGCCATCAGCTCGCGGGAAAGAAACTGGCCGAGACCGTCAACTGGGCGCTGCAGCGGTTCGGCGAGGACACGCTGTGGCTGACGTTCCCGCTCGACTGGGGCATGGCCGGCGTGAAGGTGAAGCCGCTGCCCGATGTGGCGGGCGAGGGCGGAGTGATGTCGCCGGCGGTTGACGTCCAGTCGGCGATGGGCGACTGGAAGGTGACGCTCGACCCCGCAACCGGGCGGGTGGCGGAGACGGTCCTGGTGCGCAACAGCGGTACGCTGACCGTAACGTGGAGCGGCTGGCAGGCGCACGGGGGCGTCTTCTTCGCCCACAAGCGCGCCATCGCGGAGACCGGCGAGACCGTCGACGTGGAAGTAATGCAGGCATTGCCGGAGGCGCCGGCCGGCGCGTTCTAGCTGGGTTCTGGCTCGATGTGACGATCCGCGGCGCCCGCCCTGGCGCGGGCGCCGCGGATCGTCCGGCCTTGCGGCCGGCGTCGCGCGCGGCTAGGATCACGCCGCGATGGAACTCCCCCCGTTGAATCCCGAGCTGGTGACCGACGAAGGCGGTGTGCTCCGCGTGTGTCGTCGCGCCACGGCGGCCGGAACGGTGGCGCTCGACACCGAGTCGGACTCGCTGCACTCCTACCACCACAAGCTCTGCCTCATCCAGCTCTCGTTCGCGGGGGAGCACGCGGTCCTCGACCCGCTCGCGATCGGTCGCGAAGGGCTGTGGCCGCTGGCGGAGGTGCTCGCCGACCCGCGGGTCGAGAAGCTGATGCACGGCGCCGATTACGACCTCCGTGTGCTGGACCGGGACCTCGGCGCCCGCGTCGTGCGCCTCGCCGACACGCAGGTGGCGGCGCAGCTCCTCGGGGAGCCGCAGACCGGCCTGGCGGCGTTGGTCGAACGCGAGGCCGGGGTCGCGCTGGACAAGAAGTACCAGCGGGCGGACTGGGGCGAACGGCCGCTGCCGGCCGAGCTGCTGGCGTACGCGGCGGGGGATACCGCCTACCTCGATCTGGTACGGACGCGTCTGGCGGTGCGGCTGGACGAGCTTGGCCGCGGCGCCTGGTGGGCTGAGGAGTGCGAGGCGCTCGAGGCGGTGCGCTGGGAGCCGCCGGTCCCCGACGCGCTCGCGTTCGAGCGGATCAAGGGCGCGAAGAAGCTCGCGGGCGAGGCCCGCGACCGCATCGCGGCGCTACACGCCTGGCGGGAGGGCGTGGCGTCGGCCGAGGACGTGCCGCCGTTCAAGATCCTGCGCGGCGAGACGATGCTGGCGTTGGCGGCGGCGCCGCCGGCGGACCTCGCGGCGCTCGGCGCGACTCCCGGCGTGGGGCGGGGGACCGTCCGCCGGGCGGGCCTGGAGATCCTGCGGGTCCTCGCCTCTCCGCCGAAGCTGCCGCCCAAGCCCAAGGGCCAACGCTTCGCCATCGATCGCGAGCGCGAGGCAAAGCTGAAACAGGCGCGCGAGGCCCGCGACCGGGTGGCGAAGGAGCTCGGCATCGAACCCGGCGTGCTGGCGCCGCGCGCGGGGCTCGAGCGGGTCGTGGACGGCCTGCCCGGCGACGAGGCGGTTCTTGCCCAGTGTCTCGGCCGCCGCTGGCGGGCGTCGGTGCTGGCGCCAGGGCTGCTGGCGCTGGCGGCGACGTGGCGGGAAGGAGCGCGCCGCCTGGATGCCGCTCCGGCGTGACGAGGCCTTCGTCCTGGCTCGCTACCCGTTCCGGGAGCGGGACTTCGTCGTCGTGCTGCTGGGCCGCGCGGCGGGGCAGCTGCGGGTCGTGGCGCGGCGGGTTCGCTCGCTGCGCGCCTCGCACGCGACCGCGACCGAGCCGCTCGCGCACGTCCGGGTGACGTACTTCGAGCGCGCGGGCTCGGAGCTGGCGACGCTCGACGAGGCGGAGGTGATCCGCTCGGCGTTCGACCTGGCGAGCCGTCCGCCGGCGTGGGCCGCGGGCCAGGTGGTGGCGGAGCTGGCGCTCGTGTACACCCAGCCGGGCCAGCGCAACGAGCCGGCGTTCCGCCTGGTGGAGCGCTGCGTGGCCTGCCTGTTGGACGGTCACGACTCGGCGGCGGTGGCGTGGTACGCGGAGCTGTGGTTCCTGCGCCTCGGCGGCGTGTTTCCGGAGCTTGCCCGCTGCGGCGTCTGCGGCGTGGGCCTGCAGCCGGGGCCGCGTCTGTTCGACGGGCTCGAGAAGCGGTTCGTCTGCGCCGAGCACCGGCCCGCGGGCAGCGTGACGCGGATCTCGGCGGCCGGCGTGGAGTGGCTGCAGCGCGCGTCGCGCCTGCCGCTCGAACAGATCGGGGAGGCCCCGCCCGCCGACGCCGCGGGGTGGCTCGTGTCGCTGCGCGAAGCGTTCACCGAACGCGAGGTGAAGTCGTGGCGCTACCTCCGCCTGCTGCTGAAGGACGGCGGGGGAGCGGACGGTTCCCGATAGGCGTCTTGCCGGCGCGCCCGCGGTCCGCCGCGGCGTCTAGGCCGGCACGGCTTTGTGGCCGTAGGCGATGACGCCGGCCTCGCCGTCCTGCTGGATGCGGCGGAACTCGAGCTTCACCGCCATCCCGGCCTCGACCTTCGCGGGGTCGACGTCCGCGATCTGGCAGGTCACGCGCACGCCGCCGCCCAGCTCGATCACCGCGAGCGCGTACGGGACGTCGTGCTTGTGGCTCGGCGGCCCGACGTGGATCACGGTCCAGGTCAGCACCTTCCCCTCGGGCGCAAGGGTGACGGCCGCGAACTTCCGGCCGCGGCAGGCGGGGCAGACCAGACGGGCCGGGAACGATACCGCGCCGCACGCCTCGCAGCGCGCCGCTTCGAGGCGGTACCGCGCGGGATACTCGCGCGCCGTGCGCGCCGGGTTGAGGGTGCTCATGGCGCTACCTCCAGGATGTGGACGACGGTCGAGGCCCCGGTCCCGCCCATGTTCTGGGTGAGGCCGACGCGGGCGTTTGCGACCTGGCGCTTGCCCGCCGCGCCACGGAGCTGGGTGACGATCTCCACGGCCTGGGCGACGCCGGTGGCGCCCACCGGATGCCCCTTGGACTTGAGGCCGCCCGACGGGTTGACGGGCAACGCCCCGCCGAGGGCGGTGCGGCCCGACTCAGCCTGCCGCCCGCCCTCACCGGCGGGGCACAGCCCGAGCGCCTCGAGCACCATGATCTCGGCGATCGTGAAGCAGTCGTGCACCTCGGCGACGTGGACGTCGGCCGGGGTCTTGCCGGCCATCTTGAAGGCGCGCTGCGCGGCCGCGGTCGTGGCCGGGATCGCCGCCATGTCCGGCCGCGATTGCAGCGCGATGTGGTCCGAGGCCTGGCCGACGCCGGCGATGCGGATCAGCGGCCGGCCGTGGGCGAGCTTTCGCGCGGTTTCCATGTCCGCGAGGACGACCGCCGCGGCGCCGTCGGTGATCGGGGAGCAGTCGAGGATGTTCAGCGGATCCGCGACCTTTGCCGAGGAGAGCACATCTTTGACCGTGATCTGTTGGCGGAACTGGGCGTGCGGGTTGAGCGAGCCGTGGCGGTGGTTCTTCACCGCCACCATGGCGAGCTGCTCGCGCGTCGTGCCCCATCGCGCCATGTGCACCCGCGCCATCATTGCGTAGAGGGCGGGGAAGGTGGCGCCGTGGAAGACCTCCAGCTCCGCGTCGGCGGCGGCGGCCAGCGCCGCTGTGCAGTCGTCGCCGGAGACGTCGGTCATCTTCTCCACGCCGGTCGCCAGGACGATGTCGGCGAGCCCGGCGGCGATCTCGGCGAAGCCGGTGCGCAACGCGACGCCGCCGGACGCGCAAGCGGACTCGACCCGCGTGGCCGGGACCCCGGCCATCCCCAGCTCGCCGGCGAGCAGGCCGCCGAGGTGCTCCTGGCCGACGAAGAGCCCGGGCGCCATGCTGCCGACCGTGATGGAGTCCACGTGGTCGATGCCGGCGTCGTCGAGGGCGGCGAGCGCCGCCTCGGTCCACAGCGTCCGCAGCGACGCGTCCCACACCTCGCCCCACCGCGAAAGCCCGATTCCCACGATTGCCACGTCGCGCATGGCTTCTCCCTTCACTCGCCCATGCGGATCTTGCCGCGGAGCTTGGCGTAGACGCCGTAGGTGACGTACATCTTGCCGTTGTCGAGCTGGTCGCGGGTGCGCGGCGCGGCGTCGCGCACCTCGTCGATGCGGTCGGTGACGGTCCACACGAACCCGTCCGAGCCCGCGCCGGAGCCGTAGGAGACCATGAAGATGCGATCGCCCGGCCTGGCCTTGTCGAGGACCGCCGTCAGGCCGATTGGGGAAGCGCCGGAGTAGGTGTTCCCGAGCCAGGGGGAAAGCCACCCGGTCTCGAGCTGTTCCTGGGTGAAGCCGAGCTGCTTGCCGGCGCGCATCGGGAACTTCCCGTTCGGCTGGTGGAAGACGGCGTGGGCGAAGTCCTTCGGCTGCAACCCCGTCTTCTCCAGGAGCATGCGCGCGGCGCCGAACGTGGTCTTGAAGTACGCCGGTTCGCCGGTGAAGCGGCCGGCGTGGCGCGGGTAGTGCATGTATTCGCGCCTCCAGAAGTCCGGCGTGTCGGTCATGAACGAAACCTGAGCGTCGAGCGTGGCGACGAGGTTCGCGGCGCCGAAGATGTACGCCGCGGCGCCGGCGGCGGCGGAGTACTCGAGGGCGTCGCCGGGCGCCCCCTGCGAGGTGTCCGCCCCGACGGCGAGGGCGTGGGTGACTTCGCCGGACTTCACCAGCGCGGCGGCGATGAACATCCCCTCGCTGCCGGCCTTGCAGGCGAACTCGAGGTCGGCGCAGTGCACGGCCGGAGTGGCGCCGAGCGCCTCGGCCACCACGGTCCCGGACGGCTTCACCGCGTACGGGTGCGATTCCGAGCCGACGTAGACCGCGCCGATCGACAGCGGGTCGATCCCCGCCCGGGCCAGCGCCCGGCGCGCCGCGGTGACCGACATGGTGATGGTGTCCTCGTCAGCCCCGGGGACCGACTTCTCGTGCAGCTCGAGGCCGCGCTCATAGGCGGCGGCGTCCGCGCCCCAGACCGCTGCGATCTCCCCGAGACGGATGCGGCGCCTCGGGATGTAGGCGCCATAGCCGACGATGCCGACGCTCATTGTGGCCTCCCCTGCCGGTGGAATCCGAAATATCCGCGACCAAATACCGGCGAGACGTTACCCCATCGCCGCCAGTCGCCGCAAGGGGGAGGAACGGACTAGACTGCGCGTTGCGGGGAGGGGCATGGACAGAATCGTTCGCATCGGCAACGGCCAGGGGTTCTGGGGGGACAGCATCGACGCGCCGCTGGAGCTCCTCACCCGCGGGCCGCTCGACTACCTCGGGCTCGACTACCTGGCCGAGGTCACGCTCTCGATCATGATGCGCCAGCGCCTCCGCGACCCCCAAAAGGGTTTCGCCGCGGACTTCATCACGCTGCTGCGCCGGGCGTTGCCGGTCATCGTCGAGCGCAGGGTCAAGGTGGTGACGAACGCCGGCGGCCTCAACCCGTCGGCGTGCCGCGACGAGGTGCTGCGCGTCGCCCGGCAGCTCGGCATCTCGGGGCTGCGGGTCGGGGTGGTCGAGGGCGACGACCTCCTCCCGCATGTCGACGAGTTGCTCGCCGCCGGCTGCCGCCTCGAGCACATGGAGACGAAGCGCCCGCTCGTGGACGAGCGCGCCAAGGTGCTCTCGGTCAACGCCTATCTCGGGGCCCGCCCGGTCGCGGAGGCGCTCCGGCAGGGCGCCCAGATCGTGCTCGCCGGCCGGATCACCGACACCTCCCTGGCGCTCGGCCCGCTGGTGCACGAGTTCGGCTGGGCGGAAGACGCCTGGGACCTGCTCGCCGCGGGCACGATCGCCGGCCACATCATCGAGTGCGGCGCCCAGGCCACCGGCGGCAACTTCACGCGCTGGTGGGAGGTCCCCGAGCTGTGGGACGTGGGCTACCCAGTGCTCGAGTGCGCCGCGGACGGGAGCTTCGTCGTCACCAAGCACGCCGGCACCGGCGGGCTCGTGAGCGCGAGCACCGTGGCCGAGCAGCTGGTCTACGAGATGGGCGACCCGCACGCGTACATCACCCCGGACTGCGTGGCCGACTTCGGCTCGGCCCGGCTCGTCGCGGACGGCGAGAACCGGGTGCGGGTGAGCGGCATCCGGGGCGGGCCAAAGACCGGGTACTACAAGGTGTCGGCGTCGTACCGGGCGGGGTGGAAGGCGTCGGGGCAGCTCACCGTCTCCGGCCCGCGCGCGGTCGACAAAGCGCGCCTCGCCGCGGAGATCGTATGGAAGCGCCTCGCCCGCGCCGGGGTGCGCTTCCCGGACGGGGACCGCGTCACCGAGCTGCTCGGTACCGGCGCGTGCCACCCCGGACTGGGCGACGCCCCCGCCGACCCGCCCGAAGTCGTCCTGCACCTCGCGGTCCGCTCCGAGGACCGCGCCGCGGTGACGCGCTTCGGCTACGAGCTGGCGCCGCTGGTCACCTCGGGTCCGCCCGGGGTCACCGGCTTCGCCGGCGGCCGCCCGAAGGCGCAGGAGATCGTCGCCTACTGGCCGGCGCTGGTGCGCAAGACGCTCGTGGACCCACACATCCGGGTCACCGTGGAGTCGGCGTAGCCCCTCCCGCCACCTCACGCTTCGCGCCAGCTCACCTGCCCACCCGCGGGCGGCCGCAAGGGCCCCCCTACGAAGGAAGTGACGTTGCAACGGCGTGTAGGGGCGGGGCTTGCCCCCGCGCCCGCCAATGACTCCGCTGCGCACATGCGATCCAGGTCGCGTAGGTCGAGGGACTTTCAAACCGATGACTGGCAGAAGGACACCTCCGAACGCAAAGTCGTGTCACGTCCGTCGCCTTGTGATATGCTCCGCGCTCGCGGCCGCACCGTGGGCCGCATGAGGTGTTTCTCGTGAACCTGCAAGAGCTTATCCTCTCGCTCTCGCACTTC